>Ga0268298_10000195_pt1 | contig 77745 bp, 62 predicted proteins | sample WWTPWeurt_MetaG_FD_194462 | JGI IMG/M metagenome (GOLD analysis project Ga0268298, IMG submission 194462) | Activated sludge microbial communities from WWTP in Nijmegen, Gelderland, Netherland - WWTP Weurt | ecosystem: Engineered > WWTP > Aerobic digester > Activated sludge | place...
TGCACGTGGACTGGCCCGGTCAGGTGCTGGAACCCCTCGAGGTCAAGGGCATCGAAACCCTGAGCCCCAGCGGCTTCATCATCCGTACCTTCACCAAGACTGCCCCTGGGGCGCAGTGGGAGGTCGCGCGGGAACTGCGCCGGCGCATCCTGCTGGCTTTCCGCGCGGCCGGCATCGAGATCCCCTATCCCCAGCGGGTGGTTCACCACCGGGGCGGCCAGGCTGGCGGCGAGGTGGAATCCGGGGACTGAAACCACTAAGGGCGATCTGCTCCCGGAGCCGAGGATTTGCCCACGGGGCCAGCCGCGTCATCGGACCAATTCACAGGCTAGCTGGTCCTCGGTGGCTCCCGGTCAGCGGATGCCGACGTGGCCGCGCACGGACTCGATGAGCCTGGCGGAGTCATAGCCCAAGCCGTCCTTGAAGACGGTCACCACGTTCTCGATGTCCTCGATCTGCTTTGAGGGATCGCCCTTCACCACCACCAGGTCCGCCTGCTTGCCCGGCGCCAGGGTGCCGATACGGTCGAGCCTGCCCAGGAAGGCGGCGCCGTTGGCGGTGGCGATTTGGATGGCCTCCACGGGGGTGAAGCCGGCCTCCACCAGCAGCACCAGCTCCCGGTGGTCGCCGAAGCCCGGCAGCACGCCGCCCATGCCCGTGGGATCCGGTCCTGCCAGCAGCAGGCCACCGGCCTTGGCGAAGGCCAGCTCGAAGGCCATCTCCTTCTTCATCAGCTGCTCGGCGCGGCCGTTCGGAGCTGCGGGGACCTTGGCCCGGGCCGTCAGGTAGCTGGCCTTGGACTCGGCCGACATGGCCGCTAGCATGCGCGCCTGCAGGGGTGGTCGGCCGGGGATGCCCAGCTCGAACACGGGCAGGGTGGAGGTGACGGCCACCTTCTTCGCCACCAGATCGCGGATGAGCTGCTGCACCTCGGGGCCCGCGATGTCCACCTTCAACCACGCACCCCAGGAACTGGAGACCGGCGGACCCACGTCCGGCTTCTTATTCGGCGCGAACTCGGTGTCGGTGTAAACCGGGCCGTGCTCGAAGTTGTCGATGCCCAGGGCCAGGGCTTCCGGCCAGGTGACCGAGCCCAGGTGGCCGGTCACCTTGAGACCCCGGGCGTGGGCGGCCTGGATGGCGGCGCCGAGGTCGGCCCGGCGGATGTTCATGTAGGCCTTGAAGGAGGTCACGCCCGCATCGGCCCAGAAGTCCACGAAGCGCTTGGCATCCTCGGGCCCCCGCAGGGCATACATCTGGGGCGTCATGGGCTCCAGGCCCTCCAGGTAGGGGCCGGTCACTTCCATCTTTGGCCCGGGCATGAGGCCCGCGTCGATCTGCCGTTTGATATTGAGATCCGTGTAGGGCTCCAGGCTGCCAGTGGTGCGGATGGTGGTGATGCCGCAGGCCAGGTACAGGCGCGGCGCGGAGTAGGCGATCTCCGCGAAGAGCCGCCCCGGCGGCACCGCCGCGCCCTTCTCGTCGTTGTGGATGGAGTGGGTGTAGAACAGGTGGTTGTGCATGCCCACCAGACCCGGCAGCACCGTGTGGCCCGTGAGGTCCAGGACCTGGGCATCTTTCGGTGGCATCACCGAAGAGGCGCCACCCATGGCCTCGATGCGGCCGTCCCGCAGGATCAGCGTCTGGTCCTCCCGTGCGGGGGCGCCTGTTCCGTCCACCACCCGGGCATGGACCAGGGCCACGACGGGGGCATCGACCTTCAGGAACTGGCGGACCTCGGGTGCGGGCTTGCCCTGAGCGCCCAGGAGGGTGCCCAGGGCAGTGAGCAGGGCAGTGGTTCTCCAGGGAAGGAACATCGGACCTCCGGTGGGCGAGAGTGCCACGCTACTGCCTGGCAGTAGCACGGGGCAAGCGGATTCAGGCCGCGACCCAGCCCGCACGATGGTTTTCTTCGGCCGCCAGCTGCCGCTCCGCCACGTCCGCGTGCCGCGCATCCCAGGCCGCGATCCGAGGTCGCATGAGGCGCTCGTACCAGGGCGGCACCAGGGCGACAAAGAGCATGCCCATGTAGCCCGCGGGCAGCATGGGCGCGTCGGGCAGGGGCCGAAGGCGCCAGAAGGGCTTGCTGCCTTCAGCGTGGTGGTCGCTGTGGCGCGTGAGGTGGTAGAGGATGGTGCTGCTCATCCAGGCATTGCTGTTCCAGCTGTGCCGCGGCTCGACGCGGCTGCCGGGCAGGCGGATGAGGCCGTAGTGCTCGATGAAGTTGATGATCTCGAGGATGGCCTTGCCCCAGAGGCCCGTGGCCACGAAGAAACCCACGGCGCGCCAACCGCCGAGGAGGAAGGCGAGGCCTGCCCACACGGCTGAGAATAGCCAGCCGCGCAGGAATCGGTTACGGGGTGTCCAGGGGCTGCGTCCCTTGCGCTGGAGCCGCTCCCGTTCCAACCGCCAGGCGCTGCGCAACTGGCCCAGGGTGGAACGGAGAATGAAGCCGTAGACCCGCTCGCCGCGCCGCGCCGAGGCCGGGTCCTCGAAGGTCGACACTTTCGCGTGGTGGCCGTAGACGTGTTCGATGGCGAAGCTGGCATCGAAGGTGAGTGCGAGCAGCCAGCGGCCCAAGATCAAATGGAAGGGCTGGCGGGTGCGGTGCACCAGCTCGTGCCCCACGGTGGTGCCCGCGGCGGCCGTAAGGAAGCCGACGCCCAGCACGGCGCCGAGCCAGGACCAGGGCCCACTAGCCAGACGCGCGGTGGCCAGGTCCGGGCCGCCGAGCCTCAGCAGGGCGGCGCCCAGCCCAAGCCCATCCCCGGTTCCGGCCATCCACCACAGGCCGAAGTGCATGGCGGCGAGGATGGGCAGGGTGAGGAGGAGCCAGAGGTTCAGTGCCAAGGGCGTGGCAGCGGATAGGTCCGTGGTCTCGTCTGGGCCAAAGGTATCGACGAGGGCCACCAGGCTGCTGCTGACGGCCAGGGGCGCCCACATCCAGACCCCGCCCCGGGTGAAGCGCCAGGTGGCGACCAGGAGCAGGAGGGACATGAGGCTGAAGCGGAGCTGCGGCATCAGAGCCGGCCCCTCAGGCCCACTAGCCGCCAGGCCTCGGGAAGGTCGCCTTCCTGGAGGGCCGACTGGATGGCCCGCTCCAGGTCCTCGGCATCCCCAGGATCGCCCGGCCGGGCCGTCATCGAACCCAGATCCGGCAGGGTCTCGGCATGGGCCAGCAGGCCCAGGTCGTTGCCCGTGAGGATACGGCTCTGCTTGAGGACTTCAGGCAACCCCTCGAACCCGATGGGCCGTCCCATGGGCTTGCCCAGCTCGAACAGGGCGTCGCCAGAGGCCCGCGTGTACCAGGCGCCGCCGCTGCGGCCCACGTGGTTCATGGCCGTGGGATCGGGGAGGTCGCCCTTCATGAGGTGCTCCTGCACGTGGAAGCAGAGCACCTCGCCGATGAGCATCAGGCCGGAGCCCGGGCCCTGGCCCAGCTCCACTTCACGGTGGAGGCGGCACTCCATCTGGAAGGGGCTCTCAGCCACCAGGGCCGCATCCACGAAGCGCGCTGGCAGGGGCGTGAGGCCAGCCTTGGGGAACTCGTCCTCGCCGTCCCCGTACTCCGCGCTGGCCAGGTTCATCTGCTGGACCATGGCGTGGGACACGGCCGCGATGACGAACTGGCCTGTGGCCGTGGCGTTGAGGTAGGTGTGCTTCACCGTGCCGTCGCGGCCCCGCCGGTTGGGGGCGAAGGCCACCATGGGCGGGTTGGAGCCGAAGGCGTTGAAGAAGCTGAAGGGCGCGATGTTCCGAACCCCCTGCTCGTTGACAGTGCTGGCCAGGGCGATGGGACGCGGAGCCACGCCGGCCACGAGCCAGGCATTGGCCTTGATGGGGCTCAGCTCTGAGGCGAGGACGGTGCGGAGGTTCATGGCTTGGTCAGGGCGACGGTCTTGCGCCCGGCGTCCGTGTCCTTCAGCCAGCGCACAAGGCCCGGGAAGTACGTGGCCTGGTCATCCCAGTAGGCGCAGTGGCTGCCTTCCGGGCACAGGAGGAAGCTGCCGTGCTGCACCTGGCTGGCCACCCACTTCATGTGGGCGGGGTCCATGGTGTCGTGGCTGCCGCCGATGACCAGGGTGGGCATGGCCAGCTTCGGCAGGTCGGCCTTTCGGTCCCACTTCTCCAGGCGTCCGGAGGCCCCGAACTCGCTGGGACCCTGCATCAGCACGTAGATGTCCTTGTTGAGGTGGCCGAACATCCGGTTGATGGCATCGGGCCACTCGGGCAGACGGCAGACGTGCTTCGCGTAGAAGTTGGGCATCAGCAGCTCGAAGTAGCGCGGGTCTTCGTACTTGCCCTGGGCCTCGAGGGCCTTGATCTCCTTCACGACGGCCGGGTCCATGCGCTTGGCAAGCACGTCCTCGGCGTAGCGGTTGTAATCGGGTATGCTCATCATCATGTTGGAGATGACGAGCCCCTTCAGGTGGGCGCCATGTTTCAGGGCGTATTCCACCGCGAGGATGCCGCCCCAGGAGTGGCCTAGCAGGTAGAAGTTGTCCTTGTTGAGCCCGAGGGCCACGCGCACCTGCTCGACCTCCTCCACGAAGCGCTCGGTGGTCCAGAGGTCCCGGTCCTTCGGCTGCTCCGAGTAGGCGCTGCCCAGCTGGTCGTAGTAGATGAACTCGATGCCTTCGCGGGGGAGGAAGCCCTCGAAGGCCTCGAAGGCCTCGTGGGTGCCGCCTGGACCGCCGTGGAGCAGCAGCAGCTTGATGCGGGGGTTGCTCCCGAAGCGCTTGGTCCAGACCTTGAAGGTGCCCTTGGGGGTCTTGATGGGGATGAGCTTCACGCCGCCCTCCTTAACCTTTGAGGCATCCGCGAAGTAGGTCTTGAGGGTCGGAGCGGCCTTCTGGGCGACAGCCGGGAGCGCGCTGGAGACTACGGCGAGGAGCAGGGGCAGGACGCGGTGCATGGAAACCTCGGAGTGGGAAGGCAGTCTTACCGGGAAGGATTCTCCGAGCAAGGCCCTCGCCAGGGATCTTCTCGGGTGAAGCCGCCCCCCTGAATGACCTTGGCGGGCAGCAGGCCCGGATCAGTCCCCGGCCTCGCCGGCAGGGGTGCCGGCGTAGAGATCGGGAAGGACCCCGCCCACCAGGTGCGGCGGCATGCCCTCCAGGCGCTCGGGGGCGTGGACGATGGTGTTCACCAGGCGGCCCAGGCCCTCGATCGCCATGACCACCTCGTCCCCGGCCTTGAGCCAGAGGTTGTCGGTGACCTTGGAGCCGTTCAGCTCCAACAGGCAGCCCGTCCCCACGGTGCCGCTGCCGATGACTTCGCCGGGGTGCAGCTGGATGCCATAGCTGGTGCGCTGGAGGATCTGGGCGAAGGTCCAGTTCATGCTGTCGGCGTTCCCATCCGACAGCCGGTGGCCATTCACGTCGCAGGTCATGGCGGCGTGCAGGATCTCGCCCTTCGGGGTCCGCTCCAGGGTCAGCTCGTCCTTGGTCACGAGCCAGGGGCCAAGGCTGGTGGCGAAGTCCTTGCCCTTACAGGGGCCCAGGGAGAGCTTCATCTCCTCCATCTGGAGCATGCGGGCGCTCCAGTCGTTCATCACCATGTAGCCGAAGATGGCGTCGTCGGCCTCCTCCAGGGTGGCGTTCTTGAGGGGCCTCCCCGTGACGATGGCCACCTCCAGCTCGAAGTCGAGGCGCGTGAGGTGATGGTCCTGCACCCGCACTTCGCCGGGTCCGGTGACGGCCAGATGGTTGGTGAAGTAGGTGACCGGAAAGAGGTCGAACTCGGGGATCATCTCCAGCCCGCGGTTGCGGCGGGCCGTGGCCACGTGCTGGCGGAAGGCATAGCCATCGCGCATGGAGACGGGGCGGGGGATGGGGGCCTGCAACTGGATCCTGGCGGGATCGACCAGGGCCGTGGCCAGGGGTGCCGAGGCCAGGGCCCGGGCCAGGGGCAGCAGCTCGTCCTGGTGCCGGATGAGGGTGAGCATGTCCACGGCCAGGCGGGGGTCCGCGGCGGCGAGATCGAGGATACGGCCATCGGCCAGCACGGCGCCGATCTTCTCGGTTTCGCCGTGCAGAAAGGTCACCAGCTTCATCGCGCGCTCCAGGGCAAAGGGCCAGTGTAGCGGCGGCGGAACATCACTCTGGAGTCGTCATTCGTCCAGGAGATGGGCCAGGGTTTCAGCGGCCTCGGCGAGGCGCGTCGCCGGCGTGTTCAGCGGCGGCAGGAGGTACAGGCAGTCGCCGATGGGGCGCACCAGGAGGCCATACTCCAGGGCCCGGCGGTGCAGGCGCCAGCCGAAGCGGGCCTGGGGATCGTGGACCTGACCGGTGGCCGGATCCACCAGGCGGCAGGCGCCGATGGTGCCGAGCACGCGGGCCTGGCGGATGCCTGGATGGGAGGCGAGGGCCGCGAAGGCCGCCTTCATGGCCTCGTGGAGGCTTCGCGCGTTCGCCAACACCGGCTCGTCGTCGAAGAGGGCGAGGCTGGCGCAGGCCACGGCGCAGGCCGTGGGGTTGGCGGTGTAGCTGTGGCCGTGGAGGAAGGCCCGTCCGGAGGCGGGCTCGCCCCAGAACTGTTCGTAGACGGCCTCCGTAGCCCAGGTCATGGAGAGCGGCAGCATGCCGCCCGTGAGGCCCTTGGAGAGGCAGAGGAGGTCCGGCGCCACGCCCGACTGTTCACACGCCAGGAAGGTACCCGTGCGGCCGAAGCCCGTGGCCACCTCATCGAGGATGAGGTAGACGCCGTGGGCATCGCACTGGGCGCGCAGCTCCTGCAGCAGCTCCGGGGGCCACATGCGCATGCCGCCGGCGCACTGGATGAGCGGTTCGGCGATGAAGGCGGCGAGGCGCTCACCGTGCACATGGAAGAAGGCGTGGAGGGCCTCCCGCGCGGCATCCAGCCGCGCGGGCCAGCCATTGAGATCGGGCTGGATCTCCCGCCTTGGATCTTCCGGCACCTCCAGTCGGTTGCAGGCCAGCAGCAGGGGGCTGAACAGCCCCGTCATGAAGTTCTCCAGCTCGCCCACGCCCACGGCGCCCAGTGTGTCGCCGTGGTAGCCGCCGCGGAGGGCACCGAAACGGACGCGGCCCCGCTCGCCGCGCTGTAACTGGGCCTGGAAGGCCATCTTCAGGGCCACCTCCACCGCCGTGCTGCCGTCGTCCGAGAAGAAGGCACGCGTCAGGTTCCGGGGCAGCTTGGGGCGCAGCCGGGCCACCAGCTCCAGGGCGGGCTCGTGGGTGAAGCCCGCGAACATGGCGTGGTCGAGCTTCGCGGCCTGGCGCTCCAGCGCACTCACTAGCCGGGGATGGCCGTGTCCATGCAGGCAGGTCCACCAGCTGGAGATGCCGTCCAGCACGCGCTCGCCGTTGGCCAGCAGCAGGTCGCAGCCCTCGCCGCCGATCACGGGCACCGGTGGGTCGGCCTCGTGGGTCTTCATCTGGGTGAAGGGGTGCCAGAGGTGGGCGCGTTCAAGGGTTAGACGGTCGGTCCAGTCGGGAGGCAGGGGGCTCGGCATGCCCTCAGTTTAGGACCTGGACTGGCAACGGCAGAAACCCGCGCAGCACTGCGGCATTGACTTCGGCAACGTGGGGCGCCGTCCCATCGGCGCCCGGATTGAGCAGCACCGCCTCGATGCGCCAGCCTCGCAGCATGAGGGCCTCGGCAGAGAGCAGGGTGTGGTTGAGAGTGCCGAGCCCACCCAGGGTCACCAGGACGCAGGGGATCTTCAGCCCAGTGGCCCAGGCGAGGAAGTGCACGTTGGGCGCGAGGGGCACCATCAAGCCGCCCACGCCCTCCAGCAGCACGCGGCCATCGAAGGGCCGCTGGCACCACCGGGCCGCAGCCTCGAGGTCGAGGGCCCGGCCTTCCAGCTGGGCCGCGGCCAGGGGTGCGAGGGGTGCCTTCAGCAGGAGGTGGCTCTCGGCGATGATGCCGGGGCCGGCCACCGCGGTAGCATCGGCCTCCGGATGATCCGACCGATCCACGCCGGTCTGGAAGGGCTTGCGGTAGGAGACGGGGCCGAGATGCGCCCAAGCCCGGGCCAGCCGGCCGCAGACGTGAGTCTTCCCCACCCCTGTGCCCGTGCCGAGCACCCAAAGGGGACTGGGGAGGGCGTCCAGGCACAGCATGGGGCTGGCGCTTCGGCGTCCGGCTACTTCTTCAGCTGGCTGAGCATCTGGCGGGCCTGGGCGGCCTGCTCGCTGCCTGGGGCCAGGGCGATGACCTTGTTCCAGGCCTTGGCGGCCTCGTCCGGCTTGTGGAGGTCGGCCGAGTACACCACGCCCATGTTGAAGAGGCTCTGGACGTGATTCGGGTCCAGCTTGTTGGCCTTCTGGAAGTTCGCCAGCGCCTTGTCGAACTGGCCGAGGTCGCGGTACATCACGCCCTGGTCCGTGAGGACGTTTGGCTCGTCGGGCTTGATGGCCAGGCCCTTGCCGTAGGCGTCCACGGCCTTCTGGTGCTGGTGGGTATCGAAGTAGTCGTTGCCGAGGGCGAACCAGGCGCCGAAGTTCTTGGGCTCGGCCAGGACCGTGGCCTCGAGGCGGTTGATGCGGGCCTGCACCTCCGCGCTGGGCAGGGCGGGGCTGGCGGGCATGGCGCCCGGCATGGCTCCGGGAACGGCGCCACCCAGGGAGGGCGCGGGCATGATGGGGCCGATGGGGGCTGCCACGACGGGAGGGGCGCCGTTGTGGGAGTCACCGCCGAAGACGAAGTAGCCCGCGAGGAATCCAGCGGCAAGGCCTCCAGCTAAGGCGATCATGATGTTGCGGTTCAAGCGGCACCTCCTGATGGCCCTGCGGTCCATTGCAATTCTCCCACAGGTAAGGTGGAACGGTCCCGGTGTCGATGGAATGGGGTCCCTACTGCCTTCCCCTTGGGAAGACCCCGGATGGCAGCACGCCCCGCATTCCAGGCCGCCCTTTCCGAGGTATCTGTTGACCGCACCTCCATCCCACTTCCGGCTTAGGGGCCCCTTCAGCATCCTGGGGGTGCTCCTGGTCGGGTTGGCCCTATCCGTCCTGGGCTTCTTATCCACCCGGGAGGCGAACCGGCGCCAGGTGGAGGCCGAGTTCCACTTCGCCGCCAGAGACCGCGCTGAGACCGTGCTCCAGGGCCTGCAGCATGGCTTCGGGGATGTCGAGGTCCTCCGCAGTTTCTTCCACGCCAGCGACGAGGTCTCCCGTAAGGACTTCGATGACTTCCTGGGCCCCCTGCTCGCCCGTCATCCCTACATTCAGGCCTTCCAGTGGCTGCCGCGGGTGACCCCGCAGAACCGGGCCGCCTTGGAGGCGGAGGCCCGCCTCGTCCATCCCGGGTTCCGTTTCTTCCAGCGGAACTCAGCTGGCCACAACCTCGAATTGCCGCCGGAAGCTTCGTTCTATGGCATCCACTTCGTCACCCCCTTCCGGGGCAACGAGGTCACCCTCGGGTATGCGGCCCAGAACCTGCCCAGTCGCCAGGAGGCCCTGGCCAGGGCCCTCCGCACAGACACCCTGGCCGCCAGTGGCCGGATCCGGCTCATCCAGGAGACGGGCGACCAGTCCGGCGTCCTGGTGATGATCCCCGTGCGCGGCAAGGCCGGCCAGCCGCTGGGGGTGGTCCAGGGCGTCTTCCGCATGGGGGATCTGGTCCAGAAATCCATCACCTTCCTCGAGCCCCGGGGGGTCGTCCTGAGGTTGTTCGATGCCAGTGCCCCGGCCCCGGAAGCCCTGCTGCATGAGGAGGCCTCCCCCCTGCCGCCCATCGGGCCCACCCGGGATGATGGGCTCCACCTCTCCAGGACCTTCCCGCTGGCAGGCCGCCAGTGGTTGGTGACCGTGACCCCGGCGGGGGGGCATTATGCCTTGGGCACGTCCTGGCGTGCCTGGACTGTCCTTGTGACCGGCCTGGCCTTCTCGGCCCTGTTGGCGGGCTATATATGGAACCTGCTGGCCAGCGAGGCGGCCATCCGGACCCAGGTGCAGTCCCGGACCCAGGAACTGGTCCTGGAGACAGAGAGCCATCGGCGCGATGCCCAGGCCCTGCGGGAAAGCGAAGCGCGGTTTCGCCATCTCATCGACGTCATGGGCGAGGGGCTGTGGGTCCTGGACGGCCAGGGCCTGACCACCTTCGTGAACCGCCGCATGGCCGAGATGCTGGGGTATTCCCCCGCCGACATGGCGGGCCGGTCCCTGTTCGAATTCATGGCGGAAGCGGATGCCGCCCAGATGAAGCGCAGCCTCGCGGAACGCCGCGATGGGCACGGCAGCCAGCAGGACCTCAGGTTCCGCCGCAAGGACGGGGGCGAGGTCTGGACCATCGTGACGGGCTCGTCGGTGGTGGATGAGGACGGCCAGTTGTTGAGTGTGCTGGGCGTGGTCACCGACATCACCGAGCGGCGGCGGCAGGAGCAGGCGCAGTTGCAGAGCCAGAAGCTGGAGAGCCTGGGCATCCTCGCCGGCGGCATCGCCCATGACTTCAACAACCTGCTCACGGCGATCCTGGGAAACATCAGCCTGGCCCAGCTCTGCATGTCGAAGGTCGCTCCAGCCTGGCCCTATCTGGAGAACATGGAGCGGGCCGTCCAGCGGGCTACCAACCTTACGCGGCAGATGCTGGCCTACTCCGGCAAGGGGCGCTTCGTAGTGGGCCCCCTGGACCTGAACCAGGCGGTGGAAGAGCTTTCGCACCTGCTGAGCGTGTCCACCTCGAAGAAGGTGGCGATCCGCTTCCAGCTGGCGGAGAACCTGCCCACCATCGTCGGGGAGGCCACCCAGATCCAGCAGGTGGTGATGAACCTGGTCACCAACGCCGCAGAGGCCATCGGGGACGTGGAGGGCATCGTGTCGATCAGGACGGGCCTGCAGGCCTACGCTGGGCCGGATCTGGCGCGGGACTACCCCGGGCAGGCCATGGAACCGGGCCAGTTCCTCACCCTGGAAGTCTCCGACACGGGGCAGGGCATGACCCCCGAAGTCCAGGCGAGGATCTTCGAGCCCTTCTTCACCACCAAGTTCACGGGCCGCGGCCTGGGCCTCTCGGCCATGCAGGGCATCGTGCGGGGCCACCGGGGCGGGATCCGCGTCTATAGCGAGGTGGGGAAGGGCACCACGTTCAGGGTGATCTTCCCGGCGGGCACCGGCCTGGTCCCGGAAGCTGAGGGTGCCGCCGAGGAGGAGGCATGGACCGGACGGGGGACCGTCCTGATCGTGGATGACGAGGAGTCCGTGCGCTTCGTGGCCACGGACATGATTCGCTCAATGGGCTTCGAGGTGGTCACCGCCGAGGATGGCGTCCAGGCCCTGGAGCGCTTCAAGGAGTGTCCGGTCCCAATCTCCGCCGTGCTCATGGACCTGACCATGCCCCACATGGACGGCCTGGAGACCTTCCGCGAGCTGCGGCGCCTGGATCCCGCCTGCCGGGTGGTCCTGACCAGCGGCTACAACGAGCAGGAGGCCATCCAGGATTTCCTGGGCAAGGGCCTGGCGGCCTTCCTGCAGAAACCCTTCCTCCGGGAGGACCTCCGGAAGGCGCTGCGACGGGCCCTGGAGACCTAGACCAGTTCCTTGAGGCGCTTGTCGAGCACTTCGGCGAGCTTCTCCACCACTTCACGGTTCTCGGTGCGCGAGACTTGGACTTCCTTTTCCAGCTTGCGCTCGGTCTGGAGGACGGACTTCTGGATCTGCGAAAGCATCCCCTTGATGTCATCCAGGTCGTTGAGCAGGGAATTCAGCCGGGGATCGGGGGGCCGGCTGTTGCCGAAGACGCCGATTCCGGCCAGCACCGTGGCGAGGGCGGAGAGCAGGAGAATCAGGAGAAGCAGGGGATTGCTGGCCATGGGCACACCTTGCCCTTGATATTGCCAGGACCGTGCCGGGACGGATGGCTATTGAGGCTTCTGCTTCACCCGCTGGTAGTCGTCGCCCATGACCTTGAGGGGCTTCTCCACGGGAATCACCAGGTAGGGCTCCGCTCGCCGGCTCCCCTTGCGGGAAGCCAACTGTAATTCTTGCTGGACTTGCTCCTTGGCCTGACGCTCCTTGGCCACCTCGGAGGCATGGGCCGAGGCGAGCTGGGTCAGCGCCTGCTCCTGCCGCTGGGCCTGGGCGGCCAGGCCATCGGCCCGGTGCTTCTGCTGGAAACCCCAGGTCCCCAGCCCGGCCAGGGCGGCCAGCAGGGGGAGGGCCGCGGCGGCCAGCAGGCCCCAGGTGGGCCGCTTGCGCTCGGTGCGGCTGCGACGCTGGGCCTCCCGCCGTAGATCATCGGCCAGGGCCGTGAGTTCCGCTGAGGGCTCCGAGGGCCGTAGGGCGGCCACGGGCCCCAGGCCCAGCAGGTCGCGGAGCTCGGCTCGCAGTTGGACATCCTCTGCGGGTTCGAAGCGCCGGGCGGGATCAGACCAGGGCATGCAGGCCTCCTGAAGGGTTGAGCTGCTCTTTGAGCTGGGCCTTGGCCCGGTGGATGCGGGTCTTCACGGTGGCCTCGGGGATGCCGAGGATGTCGGCGATCTCCCGGATGGAGAGTCCTTCCACCACGAAGAGCCACAGGGCCTCGCGGAAGGTCGGCGAGAGCGAGCGCATGCGCTCCCGCACCTCCTGGTTGAGCACCTGGTCGTCGGCCCCCCCGGCGAGGCCGGGCTCGGTAACGGATTCCAGGCTGAGGTTCTGGTTCTTCATGGGGCGGCGCTCGGTGAGGGACAGGGTTCGCACAGTGCCATACAGGAAGGCGGTGGGGTGCTCCACCCGCTCCTCGCGCTGCATGAGGATGACGAAGGCCTCCTGGGCGATGTCCTCCGGGAAGGTGGCCCCGTAACGCCGTGAGTAGCTCACGAGCCTTGGATAAAGCTCGGCGAAGGCGGCGTGGAAGGCCTCCTGCGTGCCAAACGGCGTTTCCATGGGGGACTGCGACATGCATGAGCTCCGACGCCTTAGGATGCCAGGAAGCACCGGTAGGTTCCGGCTACGCTGGAATGGATGGAACATCCCCTGCAAGCCTGGCGCGACACCCTCGAGGAGTTGGGGGTGATGGGCCTGGTGCGCGAGCCCGCCCAGGCCGCTCCCACCGAGACGGTGGCTGTGACCGCACCACAACCGGCGCGTCAACCCGTGGCCCGCCCCTCCCCGGCCCCCGCACACCGGCCAGCGGCCTTTGTCCCCCCCACGGACCCCATCGGCTGTCCGACCACCAAGGCCGTGGCGGGCGCCACCACCCTCCAGGAGTTGCAGGTTGCCATCCAGGGCTGCTTGGCCTGTCCCCTGGGGCCGGGTCGCCTGAAGTTCGTCTTCGGCGAAGGGGATCCCCGGGCGCAGCTTATGTTCGTGGGCGAGGGCCCCGGCCGGGACGAGGACCTCCAGGGTCGGCCTTTCGTAGGCAAGGCCGGGGAGCTGCTGGACAAGATGATCGGCGCCCTTGGCCTGAGGCGGGACCAGACCTACATCGCCAACGTGGTGAAGTGCCGTCCCCCCGACAACCGCACACCGGCCCCCGAGGAGGCCCGCGCCTGCCTGGGCTACCTGCAGCGCCAGATCGAGCTGATCCGGCCCTCGGTGATCGTCACCCTGGGCGCGACGCCGCTGCGCGAGCTGGTGGGCGTCAGCGAGGGCATCACGCGGGTGCGCGGTCAGTGGAAGCGCGTGGTGGTGGGAGGCCGCGAGATTCCCGTGATGCCCACCTTCCATCCGGCCTATGTGCTGCGCCAGTACACACAGGACGTGCGCCGTGCCGTGTGGGAGGACCTCCAGGCGGCGAAGGCGTGGGCGGACAAGGCCCAGGAAGGCTGATCCCCGACCTGTGTCATGCTAGGCGCAGCTTTCCGAGGGCCGCCCATGCGTCTTGTCAATGTGTTCTTCATCGTCCTGCTGCTGCTGGTCCTGATGGTGCTGGGCAACCTGTATCTCACGAACCACGACCTGCTGGTGCGCGAGGTCGTCGTCTTCGGTGAAAGCATCAAGCTGCAGAGCGTCATCCTCATCACGTTCCTGCTCGGATTCCTCCTGAACGTGCTCTACACCGGGATCATGGAAGTGATCCGTCTGGTGCGGGGGCTCAACGATTCCGCCGATACGCGCCTGGTGAAACGCATCTCGGAGCGCATGCAGGACGCCCGGGACCTGGTGGCCCATGGCCTTCCCCGCGAAGCCAAGGAGATCCTGGTCAGCATCCTGGAACAGCGCCGGGAGCACGTCCCCGCGCGGATCCTGCTGGGCGAGATCCTCCTCAAAACCGGCAGCGCCGATGAGGCCGTCAAGCTCTTCCAGGCCCTCTGCGACGAGGTGCCCGACCAGGTTGAGGGCCGCTACCAGCTGGCCGAGGCCCTCATGGCGGTCCGGAACCCCGAGGCCTCCGTGGCCGTGCTCAAGAAGCTGGCCGCCGACCACCCCAAGAAGGCGCTCCGCGCCTGGCGACGCCTGCGGGCCATCCATATGGAGGCCCAGCGCTGGGAGGAGGCCGCCGAGGCCCACAAGAAGCTGCTGAGCCACTTCGCCGCCGAGCTCACCCAGGGGGAGAAGGCCCAGGGCTCGGCCCTGGCCTACCAGATCGGCATGGCCAAGGTGGACGCGGACCAGTTCAAGGACGCCGCCCAGATCTTCCAGCAGGTGATCAAGGACGAGCCCGACTTTGTGCCGGCCTACCTCAGCCTGGGCCGCTGCATGATCCTCCAGGATCAGGAGGCCCAAGGCCTGGAAATCCTCATCGAGGGCTTCCGCAAGACCGGGGAGGGCACCTTCCTGCAGGAGCTCGAGGACTACTTCATCCAACTGGGCCGCCCCGAGGATGGCCTGGCACTCATGCGCCGGCTGGCCGCCACTTCCAAACACGCCACCACCGCCAAGTTCTTCCTGGGGAAGATGCTCTACCGCCTGGAGATTCTGGACGAGGCCCTGGACCTCTTCCAGGAAGTCCGCAGCCAGGTCGTCTACAGCCCCATCCTCTTCTTCTTCATGGCCAAGATCCACAGCCGCCGGGCCCGTCTGGACGCGGCCCTGAACGAGTACCGCCAGCTGCTCCGAAACCTCGGAATCCTCAAGCTGCGCTACGAGTGCGCCGTGTGCAACCAGCGCACCCAGGACTTCACCGACCGCTGCGACAACTGTGGCAGCTGGAACAGCCACCACTTCATGTTCAAGGAGAGCGACCTGCCCGAAGGGCCCATCCGGAACGAGTCGGGGAGCTGGATGGCGATGCTCTGAAGGGCGGGATTTGGCGCTGCTGCGCAGCGTCAAATCCCGGGCCCCTTCGAGCAGGCGAAGCCCAGCCGGGTCGCTCGGGAGGCTGCAGTGCAGCCTTCCGAGCGGGCCACCCTGCGGGCTCAGCACCACAGCGGGGTTGGACACCATCCTGGGGCATCAAAAAGGGCGCCACCCGGCGCCCTTTTTGTAGTTATGGTTCAGCTAACGCATTCCAATAAAGCCTACGCAATGGCCTGTCGAATATCGAACAGGAGGCGCTTGAGCTCCAGCTCCGAGAGCTGCAGGGGCACCTGCTGCTTGACCTCATCCTTGCGGTAGAAGGCGATGCGCTTCACCACGATCTTGTTCTTGCCGATGCTGATCTCGTTGAACTGGATCTGGGTGTCGTCCTTGTAAGGCGGCAGGCTGCGGAGCTGGATGTACATCCCGCGCCGGTCGTGGTCTACGATCTCGAGGCGCTCCTTCAGGTAGTCCACCTGCTCGGAGAGCTTTTCCGCCTTGGTCTTCAGCTTGGCGAAGCTCAGCTTCTTGGGGGCGTTCCGCTCCAGGACCATCTCACCCAGCTGGACCCCATCCCCGCCGCGGAGGAGGAAGCCATCCAGAGTCCCATCCAGCTCAAGGTCCGCCTGGTGAAAGGTCTCGAAACCCTGGAACTCCCCGGGGAGCACGGAGTCGTCATAGCGCTTGGCTTTGCGGGAGAGCTTCATGAAACACCTCGGGAAGGGCTGGACTCCCTAAGAGCCAGAGGCGTGCCAGGAATTTTCTACCTTAATTGGAATGACACAGCTCTTGAAAGGCCAGCACTTCCCTTCCGGGTTTGCCCTGCGGGTCCTGCCCAGGGACGCCAGCCTGCTGGGGCTTTTCTGTCCAGTAGTGGTCGGGCAGGATCTGGCCTGTTCAAATTTGGACAGGGTTCAAGTCGGTTCTGCCTCGGGCCACCGCTTCCGGTAGACCATGCGCTCCAGGGCCCGGCTGTAGGGGCTCCAGGACCCGCCACCGGCATCGTCCTGAACCGCACGGAACATGACTTCCAGCTTCCCGTCCAGGTCATCGAGGTAGTGCACCAGGAGGGCCTCGGGGGTCTTCGGCAGCACCGGCGACCCGAAGTCGAGGCGCCCATGGTGGCTCAGGATGATGTGCAGGATCTGCATCCGCAGCTCCTCGGGGAACCCGGGGATCTTGCCCACTGCGCGGCTGATCCAGTCGGCCTCCAGGGCAATGTGGCCCAGCAGGTTCCCGGCATCGGTGTAGCCGAAGCTGCGCTGATAGCTCAGCTCGGCCGTCTTGCCCACGTCGTGGAGGAAGACGCCGGCCACCACCAGGTCGCGGTTCAGGCCGCGGTAGTGGGCGCAGGCCCGCTCGGCCATGCCCAGGATCGACAGCGTGTGCTCCAGGAGGCCGCCGAGGTAGGCGTGGTGCATGGACTTGGCTGCGGGAGCCAATGCGAAGGCGGCGCGGAGGTCGCCATCCTCCACGAACAGCGCCTTCAGCAGCTGGCCGATCCAGGGATCGCGGACCGAAGCGATGATCCCGTCCAGCTCCGCCAGCATCTCGGGCACCGGCCGTGCACTGACGGGGAAGAAGGCCGACAACTCGCCCACCTCGGCGTCCAGGGCGAAGCGGGCCTTGTCCAGCTTGAGCTGGAGGCGCCCGTTGTAGCTGGTGACCGTGCCCTTCACCCGCAGGAACACATCGGCCCGGATGGCTTCCAGGTCCCCCTCAATGGCCCGGACGTCCCACAGGAAGCCCTTCAGATCGCCGGAGGCGTCGGCCAGCTTCAGCTCCAGGTACTCGCTGCCCTTGGTGCTGATCTTGTAGGCGGCCTCCTGGGCCAGGAGGAACCCCTGGAAGGGGTCGCCCTCCTTCAGGTTCCGGATGAGGGGCTGGTTGGGCATGGGAACTCCGGGTCAGGCATCAGGTTCGCGCCCCGGATGCGACGGTGGCTGTCAAGCGGTCTAGTGGTTCCGGGGCGCCTTGGGCGGCGGCGCGAAGGGATCCTCGTCCCCGTAGCCCAGCTCCAGGGGAATTCGCTTGTCCTCGAGGACCTCGAAGAGCGACCACTGGTCCGCCTTCTTCACGTTGCCTTCGGGCAGGGAGAGTACCCGGACCTTGAGCACGCGGTTGTAGAGGGGGAACTCCAGCTCGTCCTCGGTCTTCACGTCCTGGCTGGCCTTCCTAGGGACGCCGTTCACCCGCACCATGCCCTCGTCGCAGAGCTGGTTGGCCAGCTCCCGCCGCTTGATGAGCAGGCTCTTCTTCAGGAACGCGTCGAGGCGCACTGCATCACCCCTTGAGAATCTGGTCCTTGGGCACCAGATAGCGAATGTTGGCGCGCATCCGCAGTCCCGAAAGGTATTGTTCGATGGCGTTCTGGGCCTTGGGTTCCTGGAGCTTCTCCAGGATCTTGGCCTTCACCTCAGCGAAGGCCTTCACGGGCGCATCCTCCAGGGCGATGAGCTGGACCAGGTAGAAGTCCTTGTCGGTCTCGATGGGGGCCGAGACCTGCTCCGGCTTGAGCTTAACGGCCGCCTCCTCGATGCTGGCCCGCAGGAAGCCCTTGTTCATCCAGCCCAGATCGCCGCCCGTGGCTTTGCTGGGGCTGGTGGAGTGCAGGCGGGCCAGCTCCTCGAAGGGCTTGCCGCCCTTCAGCTCGGCCTGGATGGCCTCCAGCCTCTTCCGGGCCTCGGTCTGGTCCTCGACGGTGGCGCCCTTGGCCAGGACCAGCTCGCGGATGCGGAAGCGGCTCGGCAGCCGGTACTCGTCCTTATGGTCCTCGTAGTAGGCCCGCAGCTCGTTGTCCTCCACGGCCACCTTGGAGAACACTTCACGCTGGAGCACGAACTGCTGGGTGGCCTGCTGCTTCTGCCGCTTCATGAACTCCGGGAGGCCGATGCCGAGGCTGCCCTTGAGGGCCCGCTCCAGGTCGGCGTCCGTGGCGAAGTTGTTCTCCTTCTTGATGCCGTCGATGCTGGCGCGGACATATTCATCCGAGACCGGAGAGCCCAGCTCGGCGCCCTTGTCTTCCAGCAGGAAGGCGTCCACCAGGCCCTGGAGGGTCTTCTCCCGGGCATCCACCAGCTTTTCGTCCAGTTCCTTGCCCGAGAACTGGCGGTAGAGTGCGGCGTGCTGCTGCTCTACGGCCTGGGTGAGGCCGCGGCGCGTGATGATGTGCTTGTTGACGACCACGAGGATCTCCTCGCGGACGTCAACCTTAGTCTCGGCGGGCTTGGCCTGGGCCACCAGCATTGGAGCGGCCAGCAGGAGCGCCAGGGCGGACGCGGCCAGCCTCACTGGGCACCAGCCTTGCCGGCTTCGACGGCCTTCGGCGCCTCGGGCGCCTTGGGGGCCGCCGGCTTGACCAGCTCAAAGGGGATCTCCTTGCGCAGGTCGTCCATCAGCTCGTTCCAGACCTTGGCTTGGCGCTCCTGCTGGGCCATCTTCTCGCAGGCCGCCTTGGCCTCCTCGAAAGGCACCTGCCGGGAGGGCTTGCGGGCCTCGACCTTCATCAGGTGGTAGCCGAACTGGGTCTTCACCGGGGCGCCCACCTTGCCAAGAGGCTGGGTGCGGGCGGCCGCTCCGAACTCGGGAACCCAGGCGGAGGGATCCGCATCGGCATAGAGCCCGCCGGTCTCCTTGCTGCCCGGATCGTCCGTGTACTTCTTGGCCAGATCCTCGAACTTGGCGCCCTTCTTGAGCTCGGCCTGGATCTTCGCGATGCGCTTCTTGGCGTCCGCGTCGCTCAGGCCCTGCGGGTTGTCGCCCTGCTTGACGGACACCAGGATGTGGCGCACCGAGACAAGGTCCGGCTGCTTGAAACGCTCCGGATGCTTGTCGTAGAAGGCCTTCACCTCGGCCTCCGCCACGGCCAGCTTCTTCTGCAGGGCCTCGCCCTCCTTGGCCAGGAACTCGCGGGCCAGCAGGTCGTCCTTGGTGCGGTCCAGGGCCCGCTGGTAGCCGGGCGTCTTGTCCAGATCCAGGCGCTTGGCCTTCACCGAGAGCAGCTTGCTTTCGGCCATGCGCTTGATGAACTCGTCTTTGCCACCCTGGATCATGAGGATCTGCATCTGCTCCTGCTGGCCCAGGAGGCGGAAGGCGGCCTGGAAGTCGGCCTCGGTGATGGCCTCGCCGCCCACCTTGGCGAGCACGGCCTCTTCAGGCTTTGGGGCGGGCGTGGCGACGGGCGCAGCCACCGGCGCGGGTGTCGCAGCCTGGGGAGCCGGCTCCTGGGCGACGACACCGAGGGCGAGAAGGGAGATCAGAGAGGCACGGAGCATGGGATTCCTTGGATTGCGGGGCGGCCTAGCGGCGCCGTCCGCCGAGAAGGTTCATCAGCGAGATGAAGATGTTGTAGAGGCTCACGAAGAGGGAGAGGGCGAAGCCGGCGGGATCGCCGAAGTCATTGGTGCGGAGCATGGCCGAGGTGTCCCAGAGCAGCTTCGCCGAGCAGGCGATGACCGCCACACCGGAGATGATGAGGCTGAAGGTGGGCAGGTTGAAGATGGCCGCGGCCAGGCTGCCGAAGAACATCACCGCGATGCCGACGATGACGAAGTTTCGCAGGAAGCTGAAGTCCCGCTTGGAGACGAAGGCCGTCACCGTGAGGGTCATGAAGACCACGCCGGTCATCCCGAAGGCCAGGAACACGGGCTTGAATCCGGCGCCCTGGGCGATCACCAGGGCGATGATGCCGGCGATGACCCCTGAGACAAAGGTGAAGAGGCCGTAGGCGATCCGGTTCAGCGGTTGCCGTCGGCTGACCGAGGAGGCGAACAGCAGCGTGCCGAACTGGACCCCGAAGAGCACCCAGCCCAGGAAGCGGCCCGCGATGGGCACCAGGGCCTGGGCTACGAAGGGAGCACTCAGGGCCCCCAGGGCTGCCACGGCAAACCCTCCCATGAGCCACAGGTACACGCTTCTGACAAAATCGATCCGGGACTGGGTCCCCTCCGAAGCTCCCTGCCACGACTGCTGAAGATCCATGCCACGCTCCAAGGGAGATCCGGACGCGGATCCCCCTCAGATCCTAACATTCCCCCACCCTATCCCTGCCGTGAGCCACCCCGAGGTTCCGTGATCCCCCCTCCCTGGCATGAACGCCTCCAGCAGCTGGCCCAGCGCCGGCGGCGCCTGGGCCGAGACCGGGCCATCCACTCGGCCCAGGGCATCGATGTCTGCTCCAACGACTACCTGGGCCTGCGGCGGGATCCCCGCCTGGCCGAGGCGGCCGCGCGGGCGGCCGCCGAGCATGGGGCCGGGGCCGGGGCGGCCCGGCTCCTGCGGGGCACCTGCGACCTCCACGACGAGCTCGAAGCCACCCTGGCCCGCTGGAAGGGCACCGAGACCTGCCTGCTCTTCAACACGGGCTACCAGGCCAATGCCACCCTGCTTCCGGCCCTGGTGGCCCCAGGTGACGCGGTGTTTTCGGACGCCCTCAACCACGCCTCACTGGTGGATGGTTGCCGAATGGCCCGGGCGAGCGGCGCCCAGGTCGCCATCTACCGCCACCTCGACCTGGAGGACCTGGCGGGGCGGCTGGCGGCCTGGCGCGCCAAGGCCCCTGCCGGCGCGCTGGCGCTGGTTGCCAGCGACGCGGTATTCAGCATGGATGGCGACGCCGCCGATCTCCCCGCCCTGCTCGACCTGTGCGAGCGGCACGGGGCCCTGCTGCTCCTCGACGAGGCCCACGCCACGGGCCTGCTGGGCGCCGATGGCGCCGGCCTGGCCCAGTTGCAGGGGGTCCACAGCCGCATCCCCCTGGTGGTGGGGACCCTCGGCAAGGCCCTCGGCAGCTTCGGCGCCTTCGTCTGCTGTGAGGCCCTGCTCAGGGAGCACCTGGTGAACACCGCCCGGGGCTTCATCTTCTCTACGGCCCTGCCGCCTCCGGTCCTGGGTGCGGCCCTGGAGGGGATCCGCTTGGCCCGGACCGAGCCCTGGCGACGGGAGCGGGCCCTGGCCCTGGCAGACCGCCTTCGCGACGCCCTGGGGCAGCCCCGCCAGCCCTCGGCCATCGTCCCGGTGCACGTGGGGGCCGACACCGCTGCCATGCGCCTGGCCCAGGCCCTGCAAGGCCAGGGGTTCGATGTGCGGGCCGTGCGGCCCCCCACGGTTCCGGAGGGCTCGGCCCGCTTGCGCATCACCACCGGGGCCCATCTGACCGACGCCGAGGTGGGCTCCCTGGCCACGGCCCTGGTCGAGCAGCTGAAGCGGGTCTAGGTTCTACCCGGCCTGGCTGTGGTTGGCCGGGGTCCAGCCCCGCTCGTTGAGCAGCTTCACACCCTGGATGCGGGTCAGCCGGAAAGCCATCTCCTCTTGGTGGAGGTGGCAGAAGGCCAGCAGGTGGTCCTCCTGGATGGTGCGGGGCGAGACGCGGCGCAGCTGGGTGCGGTGGGCGGCCGGGGGCAGGTAGGTGAGTTCCACCATCAAAGTGTGGCCCGCGGCGTATTCGAGGATGCGTTGCACCTCCTCCGCCAGCTGGTCCTCGCCGCCCAGGTGCAGCATGGGAATGCGCCGCTGCACTTCCTGGTAGAGGGCCGGGTCCTCGTCGTGTAGCTTCTGGAGGGCCGAGCGCACCATCTGCTGGACGGGCTCTAGGTGGTGGTTCATGCCCTTCTCATCCACGAAGGCCAGGGCCGCTAGGGCCCAGAGGTAGAGCTTCTCGTCGGAGTCCACGCTGAGGGCCAGGAAGCGGCCGGGCTTGGGCATGAAGCCGGCCTGCTTGAGCAGGGCGTGGGCGTTGCCATCGCCCCGGACTTCGAGGACGGTGTCGGAGAGGGAGCTGAGCTTCAGGGGCGCCAACTCGGGCCGCAGCTTCAGCTCCTCGGCCAGGTGGGCCGTCCGGGCCCGGACGAGGCGCACGCCCTGGTGGACCTCCACCTCGCCCACGCGGCGCGAGAGGTCCTCCAGCAGCTGCAGCAGGGGCTGGGGAAGGGTCTGGGTGGTGGCGCCCAGGCGCAGGCCCAGCTCCTCCAGGGGCACGCCCGCATCCAGGGCGCGCACCAGGGTGGCGTGGCTCACCCGGAAGCTGCCCATGGCGTCCAGGGATTCCACGTCCGCCAGTTGCGCGAGCTGGAGGAGCCGGTGCGGGTTCTGCAACAGCGGGGTCAGCAGCTCCAGGGTGGGCTGCATGATCATGGGCTGGTCCAGCTCCAGGGACTGCCAGTGGGCCTCTGTGCCCTTCAGGTCGCGGAGCAGGTACTCATGGGCCAGGGCCTCGCCGTGTTCCGTGAGCCGGAGGTGGGTGAAGCCCTCATCGGCCTGGATGATGCCCATGCGGCCCAGGAAGGGCAGAAACACCGTGCGGGTGCGCTCCTCGTCGAGGGGGTGCAGGGTCTTGAGGAAGGCCAGGAAGGGCTGCACGGCCAGGGCCTGGTCCCGACGCTCCAGCAGGTGCTGCATGAGGAAGTGGCGGTCCTCCGCCGGGGGCATGCCCCAGCCCTTGAGGTCGTGCTCGAGCAGGCTGGCGAAGGCGCGCTCGGCCACCCAGCGGGGCGGGTGGCTGGTCACCGCGGGCAGCAGGGTCTCCACGCGGCCGTCGCGGTTCCAGAGCAGGCCCAGGCGGTGCAAAAGGGTGAAGAGTAGCGTCGCGTCCTGCTCCTCCTGGAGCATGGCGTTGCGCTGCATGAGCTGGCCCAACTCCTTCTTGGCGGGCAGCCCGCCCTTCAGCACCCGCAGACCGGACACACAGCGCAGCAGGACGCTGGTGAGGGCCAAGGAGAACCGGAAGGGCTCGGCCGCCTTGAGCTTCACTTCGGTGGGGGCCTGAAAGCTCAGCGCGCCCTCGTCAAAGTCCTCCAGGGCATCGGCCACCCGCTCCGCCACGGCCCAATCGGTCCCGGTCGGAAGGATCAGGCCCAGGTCCCGCAGGACCTCGATCACGCGGGATTCCGGCGCCGTCCCGTCGCTGACGAAGTGCTTCAGCGCGACCAGGGAGCCGCTGTCCAGGTCGGCGAGGGTGTCCGACAGCCGCTTGTGATCCTCGAGATGGAAGACCATGGTCTTGAGCAGGCGCATCCGACCCTCGCCACAGTCCTCCCAGCGGATGGGGATGGGCAGGCGCCGCCGGTCGCAGATGGTGCGGAGCTGCTCATCCGAGCAGTTCGAGAGAAGCTGGAAGTGCGTGTGCGGCATGAGCACCCGGGTACAGAGGATCTTCCAGTATCCCACAAGCGTGGAATCCTCTCACGCGCAAAAAACGCCCGGCAGGGTGCCGGGCGCTTGGGTGGAGAAAACAAACAGGCTAGTTGGCGGTTTCCAGGCGGTGGGTGCGGCTGGCCACACCGTCGCTCAGCACTAGGTCGAAGCGCTTGCCTGTGGCGGTGATGGTCTGGCGGCCGCCGGAGAGGATGGCGATGACCTCGCCCGTATCCGCGTCCCGGACCATGGCAGCCGGATGCACCGTGGCATCCCAGGTGAGCAGCAGCTTGTCCGCAGACAAGCGCTGGGCCTCGGGGGTGGCTGCGACGACCCGGGCCATAGCAGTCACAGAGCGCAGCCTGGCAAGGGTCTGGCCGGCCTTGACGACCTCGAGCCCGGCCAGGGAATCCATCACGACCGCGTCCAGGGGAAGGGCCATGACGAAGTGGCGCTCGAGGCCCCTCGATGAGCAGCCGACCTCCACCCATTCGAGGGCCGTGGTGAGGAGGGTGGTGCCCTTCTGGTCGACGCCCTTCAGGACGTAGTCTGCTCCACTGGCTTGGTCTGAGGGGCGGGTGACGGTGCGGAAGGCCGGCAGCAGCTCGACCCGGCCATCGGCTTGGAGGATCCCCCGGACGAGGAGGCATTCCCGGACCTGGGCCTGGACCTTTGATCGAGGCGCGTCCTCCGCGCCTCCGGTAAGGAAGCTGCCGGTGCCGCCCCGGAAGTCCAGAATCTGCTTGTAGACGTAGTCGCTCACCCAGTTGGGCGAACAGTAGCCCATGATGTCCTTGTCGATGAAGGGGGAATGGAGGGCGTTGAACACGCTGTCATAGCCCCAGACGCCGATGTAGCCGCCAGCATAGGGGTAGGCGGGATCTGAGCTGGCCACGTTTCCGCAGGGACTGTGGGGTCGGCCCATGTTATGGCCGACCTCGTGCGCGAACACCTCCGGGAACAGCCCGCCGTCGCTGTAGCCGCTGGCCTTGTCCCAGCCGATGGCGGTCCGATAATAGAAGGGGCTCGAGGGGGTAACCGGGACATAGCCCATGCCCGCCGTTCCCGACCCGTAGTCGACGCTCAGGGCGCCGTAGTAGTAGCGAGCAGAGGCGCCGACGGTGGTGTCGTCGATCTGGTGCTTGGCCGTCAGTTCTGAGAGCAGCGTGCTCCAGCCCGCGCCATCCGAACCCAGCACCGCTGAGGACGTGTAGGTGGCTCCAACCGTGACTTCCACATCCGCAACGGGGAACATCTTGGCCAGCCTGGCGACCCACTGGGCGTGGTTGCTAGCGGTAATGTTTCCGGTGCCACTCGCAAGGGCCACGGGGAAGATGGTGGATTTGAAGATGGGAACCGTGGTGCTGGCGAACGTGGTGGTGGCCGAGTTGTTCGCCTCATCCGTCTCCGGGTAGGCATTTGTGGGATCCACCTCGGCCAGGACGCTGTAGCCGCCCCTGGCGGGAGTTGTCAGGTCCCCGGCGGGGACCGCCAGGTTCCAGCTCTTGTCCAGGGTCGATTCTCCAAAGGACGTGGGTACGCCGGGCTTGGGTGCGGGAACCGTCTTCGGGTACCCCGCGACGGGAACCCCACCGTTCAGCAGGGTGATCCGCACAGTCGGGGCGGCCGTGTTGAAGTGGTTGGCCAGCGCGAACACCCGGATCAGGCCGGCCTTGCCGGCGAGGATGGGCACCTGGTTGTCCAGCGTCTGGGTGCTCTGGGTGAACTGCACCTTGTCCACGAACAGATCGAGGTTAGCGCTCCCGGTTTCCACGGAGTAGGCGCCGCTGAAGGTGGTTCCCTCCTGGTTGGTCACGGCGATCTCCCCCGGCACCAGGTCCAAGGGGGCCGTGATCCTCATCTGACGGTCGCTGTCCACGATGAAGCTCGCCTGGACTGGGCCGAAATTCACGCGGGCAGTCCCCACGAAGTGGCTGCCCACCATCGTGATGATGGTGCCCGGAGCCAGGGTGGTGGGCGTGAAGGAGGTGATGGTCGGGGGCTGGTTCGGGTCCACCGTGAAGGTGGGGGAGGTGGCCTGGCCCTTCGAGGTGGTGACCGCGATGATGCCCGTGGTGGCGTAGGCAGGCACCACGGCTTCGACTTGGGTGCTGCCCTTGACCGTCATGGCGAAGGCGGGGCGACCATTGAAGCTGACTGCACTGGTGTTGTCGAGGTTGGTTCCCGTGAGGGTGATGGTGGTGCCGGTGCTGCCATGGGTGGGGCTGACGCTTGTGATGGTGGGGGTGGCGACAGGGGCTGGAGGGGCCGGGTTGCCCCCGCCGCCACCACAGGCTGGGATCAGAAGTGCAGCCAGGAAGGCCAGGGCAGCATGGGAAGCGCGGTTCAAGGGAACTCCAATGCGAGACCATGGGCTCTGGCAGGCTCGAGCCTCCGTCACTACGTTAAGTCGGGAGACGGGCTGCTCCGTTGGATTGGACGGAGCGCTTGGCCAGGACCATCCGGGTGAGGCAATGGCAGGCGACCCGTGGATTTTCTCATGTATGGCTGGTTCTGCAGGCGCCGAAAAAGCGCCCGGTAGGGTGCCGGGCGCTTGGGTTGGGAATTCAGGTCGTTACTGGGCCGAGAGGGTGCCCACGGTCACGGTGATGGTGGACAGGGTGCCCGCAGCATCAAGAACCTGGCACTTGGCGGCGTCGGCACTGAAGGTGACGGTGCCTGTGGGCAGGCCGGCCTTCAGGTCGAGAGCGATGCGCAGCAGGGGGGCGTTAAGAGCCACCGGACTACCTGTACCCTTCTGGGCCACGGCCGCCTGCAGGACATTGCCGGCGACCTTGCCCTTGAGGATCTGAGGTGCAATGCCCAGGGTGAAGGCCGTGCCGTTGGCGACAAAGGTGTTCGCCGGGTCGGCGCCAGAAACGTTGGCCCAGGTAACCTTGGTCGTGTCGGCGCTGAAGGTGGCCGAAACGCCGCAGCCCGTGGTGGCGGGTCCCACGAGTTCGAGGACCAAGTGGGTGGCGGTGGACAGGGCGCCGTTCTTCTTGAGCTGGTAGGTGCCGGTGGTGGGGTCCGTGTAGGCCAGCACCGCGGCGACGGGCGTGACGGTGAGGGTCGCGGCGGAGCTGGAGATAGCGCCCGCGGAGTTGGTCACGGTCACCGTGAAGCTGGCGCCACTGTCACCCACCACGGTGGCGGGCGTGGTGTAGCTGGCGGCGGTCGCGCCCCCGATGGCGGTCCCGTCCTTCTTCCACTGGTAGGTCAGGGGGGCGGTGCCGGTGGCCGTCACGGAGAAGGTGGCAGTGGCGCCGGCCAGGACCGACTGGTTCACAGGCTGGGTGCTGATGGTGGGTGCCACCGGAGGCGGCGGAGTGCCACCACCACCCCCCCCGCCGCAGGCGACGAGGAAGGTGAGGGTCAGCAGGGCGGCCGTGGAGAGGAGCTTGTTCATGAAGGTCATGGTTGTCTCCGTCACAGGCCGGCGAGAAGGATGGTCAGATCGAGGTCGTTGACGGTGCCGTCGCTGTTCAGGTCGCAGCTGACGGTGGCGGTCCCATAGTTCTTCGCAAAGAAGAGCAGGTCTCGGAGGTCTGTGGCGCCATCGGCGTTCAGGTCCAGGGAGGGGCCCACAAAGGGCTTCACGCTGAGGACACCGCAATTGAAGGTGCCCACATCCGCGGGGCCGAAGTCCTGCAACCTAAGCTTCCAGGTGCCGTTGGGAGACTTGCCGTTGAAGCTGGCCAGCGGGGAGGAGGGGCGGAAGGTGCCGACAATGGGGGCTCCAGTGGCGGACAGCTGCGTGGAGATGGAAGCAGCCCCGAGATCCGAGAACACCAGGTAGTTGCCGCAGCTGCTGCCATAGGCCGCGCCGGTGGTGGAGACGCCGCCGGAAGGGCCGCCGGCATTGTTGCTGAGGATGACGCTGGTTCCGTCCGGTGCGATGAGGGTGATGTCGAGGTCACTCACGTAGGTGTGGGTCAGGTAGAGGGAGAATGTGACTTCACCGGTATTGCCGGTGACACCGGAGACCGTGAAGGGAACTTCAACGGCAGCCCCTGGCGTCGAAGCCGTCGCATCCGGGATGGCCGTGACAGTGCTGCTGCTGGATGTGACCGCGGTGCCGAGGGCCTGGACCGTGAGGGTGGCCGGGTTGGAGGCCACCATGCCGGCGCGGCCGGTCACTTCGCAGAGGTAGACGGATCCGGTATCACTTAGGGCAAGGATGGGCGTGGTGTAGCTGGCGGTATTAGCCCCGGCGATGGCCACGCCACCCTTCTTCCACTGGTAGGTCAGGGTGCCGCTGCCGGAGGCCACGACGGTGAAGGTGGCTTGACGGCCGACGGCGGCCGACTGGCTGATGGGCTGGGTGGAGAAGGTGACGGGAATGGGCACGGTGATGGTGATGTCCGCCACGGCTTTCTGGGTGTTGTCGGCGGCGTTGGTGGCAGTGACCGTGAAGGGACCGGGGGTGTTGCCCGCGGTGTAGAGGCCACCGGCGGTGATGGTGCCACCCGTGGCGGTGTAGGTCACGGTGCCCCCGCCGTTCACGGTGCCAGTGAACTGGGCGGTGTCGGTGGTGAAGAGGGCTGCAAAGGTCGGGCTGAGGCTCACCGAGCCGGGCACGACGGGAGGCACCAACTCCCACACGCCCCGTCCGTAGGTGCCGGCCCGCAGGAAGCTGCCGTCGGGCGCGATGTAGAGGTCGCGCACGGCCACCATGGGCAGGCCGTTGCCATAGCGGGTCCAGGTTGAACCGCCATCAGTGCTGCGGTAGACCCCGAAGTCCGTTCCCGCGAAGAGCGTGTTGGCATTGCCCCGTAGGTTCTGGATGACGTGGACAGGGATGCCGAAGGGCAGGCCGTTGCTGACCGTGGAGGTACCGTCGATGGGCGTCCAGGTGGCGCCCCCGTTGGTGCTCTTGAAGAGGTGGTGGGCCGTGGCGCTGGGCGCCACGGTGGCACCGTAGACGATCTGGTCATCCTCGGTGTTGAACCAGATGTAGCTGGTGTTGAAAGTCCCACCGGTAATGTCGGTCGAGTCGGTCCAGGTAGCGCCATCGTTGTAGGTGGTCCAGAAATGGCCGCCGCTGCTGGCTGCACCCACGGCATTGGACCTGCGGGAGCCGTTGACATTGCGAAGGACTAGCGATGCGTTAAAGCCGGTCATCGACATGGCCGACCAGGTGTCCCCGAAGTTGGTGCTCTTGTAAACCTTCTTGTTCACGAAGGTGTAGACGGTGTCGGGGGTGGTGCTGGCGCCGAAGGCGATCTTGGGGGCGAAGGGCGCGTTGGCGCTGCTGTTAGATTCGGTGATGCCGACCGATGAAGAGGAGAAGGCTGAACCCCCATTGGTGCTCTTGTAGATGCGGGTGTAGTAGAGGGACCCCAGCATCAGGTCCCCGTTCACGGGGTGGATCAGGGTCCCGAAGCCGTCGCCGCCGATCTGGTCTTCGAAAATGCCGCTGGTTTGCAGGGCGGCGCCGCTGCCCTGGCGCACCCGGGTGCCGTTGTCCTGGAGGCCCAGGGTCACCCGCCACTTGGAATCCGCCGGGGAGGTGGCGGTGGTGGAGCCCAGGTTATAGACGAGGTGGCTGCTGATACCCTTGTTCCTGCGGTTGTCGATGAAGGTGAGGTCCTCGGCGGCGAGGGGAACGGTAGCCCGCCAGGGCTCCTTGACGATGGTCAGGCCGCCGTCGTTGCCCACATAGAGTGTGCCGCCGGAGAAGGCGGTGGCGTGGAAATCCGCATGAGAGTAAACATGGCCATCACCATACCAATGTGTGAGCTGGCTCCAGGTGGCACCGCCGTCCAGGCTGCGGTAGAGCGCCAGGTTGGCACCCACCACGAGCCGCGACGGGTTCGTGGGATCCACGCCCAGGCCATGGTTGTAGAACCCCTGGCCACCATCGGTTGTCATCTGGTTCCCAGTGCCCTGAAAGAGGCCCCCTGCGATGACGGGAGCGGCCATCCAATTCCAGGTCACACCCTTGTCTGTGCTCTTAAGGACGCCGCGGGCGATGTTCCCGGTGGCGGTGTCTTCCACGATCCCGTAGGCCGTCGAGCCGTTTCCGGCGGCAGCCAGCGTAATGCGACCCATTGCGACAGTGGTGCCGGAAATGGTCGATAGCGTCCAGGTGGCCCCAGCATCGGCGGAGTAATAGATGTTGCCCGAAGCGCCTTCGACGGAGCAGATGAGTTCGGAAGCCGTCAGGCTCTTCACGGTCCAAGCCGAGCCAGTGGCCGGGGCACCCGTGGCTGCGACGAAGGTGGCCCCGCCATCGTTCGAGATCTTCAGCCCGTCGTTGGTGCCCCACAGGATGCGGGTGGCCGTGAGCGGGAGGATCGAGTAGGAGCGGGTCGCATTGCCGAGGCCGGTGGCGGCGATCCAGGTGGCGCCGCCATCGGTGCTCCGGTAGAAGCCCCGGCCCTCGGCATCGAAGGGATCGCCCAGGCCGAGGTAGAGGGTTCCACCGTTGGAGCTGATGGCCATGGCGCCGATGGAGACATTGCCCCCTGAGCCGCTCGCCGGGAGGTCATCGGTGATGGCCGTCCAGGTCCAGTCACCGGCCGCGTTGAGGTTGGCGTCGGTGCACTTGAACACGCCGCCGCCACTGGTGGCCAGGTAGAGCGTGGTGGGGGTGGTGGGGTGCGGCACGATGGCCACCGGACGGCCACTGTCTATGGAGGTGAAGCTACCAGTCGTGGCGTTGGCAGTGGGACCAAGGTTCACCCAGGAGGCACCGCCGGTCCCCGCGGGTGCGGGAAGCACGGCCGAAAGGGCGTGGCCGCCATCAGGCTTCGGAAAGGTGTTGCGCCAGCGCTGGACTTCCTCGGCGGCCAGGCGGTTCTTGTAGTCCATGTACTCAGGGCTCTGCTTTCCGCCGAACCAGAACAGGTCCCACTCGCGCCGGAGGTCGGCCCGGTCGTGGCCGCTCAGGGCGTTCGGTCCGGTGCGCGCTGGCAGGGACCTGCGCCGAAGCACCGGATTGGTCTCGGTCTGTGCATCCAGACCAAGCGCAGCCAGGAGGATGAAGATGCTGAGAAAACGTGCCGTGAGGCGGCCCATGGATACTCCAGAGATCTCTCGGAACGGCCGTAACCTGCAACGCTTGGCAGGATCGGGGTATCCCGACGGAATCCCCAAATATACGCCCGGGGAAGCCCGGGGTCCCCTGACTTTTCCTTAATTCCTGTGGAGTCGGGCGTGGGTAATGGGGTGGTCGGACCACCTTTCGTTGACCCGCCATGGCCCGGCCATCTACGCTCAAAGGTTTGGGCCTCCCGCCACCGTGATCGCCATGCGTCCCGACAATCCCCTGATCGTCCAGAGCGATCGCACGCTACTGCTCGAGGTGGCGCATCCCGCGTTCGAGCAGGTGCGGGACGAACTGGCGCGGTTCGCAGAACTGGTGAAGAGTCCCGAGCACATCCACACCTACCGCATCACGCCGCTCAGCCTGTGGAACGCGTCGGCCTCGGGCGTGCACTGCACGGACATGATCGAGACCCTCAACACCTGGTCGAAGTATCCCGTGCCACAGAACCTGCTGCAGGAGATCGAGGACCACGGCACCCGCTACGGCAAGCTGCGCCTGGTGGCCAAGGGCGACCGCCTGGCCCTGGAGATGGACGACCGGGGCCTGTTCTGGGAACTGGAGAACCAGAAGTCCCTGCAGGGCCTGCTGGCGGAACCCTACCCCGACGAAAAGGGCATCTACCTCAACACGGGCATGCGGGGCGAGGTGAAGCTGCAGCTCATCCGCCTGGGCCATCCGGTGCAGGACATGGCCGGCTACAAGCCCGGCGACCCACTGCCCTTCGAGCTGTCGCCCACCACGCTTCAGAACGGCAAGCCCTTCGGCCTGCGGCCATACCAGCAGGCGGCAGCGGACGTCTTCCACGCCGGTGGCGGGCCCGACGGCGGCGCCGGGGTGCTGGTTTTGCCCTGTGGCGCGGGCAAGACCGTCATCGGCATCGGATGCATGGCCAGCCTCCAGACCCACACCCTGGTGCTCACCACCAACGGCACCGCCGTGAAGCAGTGGAAGCAGGAGCTGCTGGACAAGACCACCCTGACAGAGGACCAGGTGGGCCTCTACACGGGCGACACCAAGGAGATCAAGCCGGTCACCATCGCCACCTACCAGATCCTCACCTATCGCCGCAGCAAGACCGGCCCCTTCGAGCACTTCAAGCTCTTCGAGGCGGCCAACTGGGGCCTGGTGATCTACGACGAGGTGCACATGCTGCCCGCCCCGGTGTTCCGGGCCGTGGCCGAGCTGCAGGCCAAGCGCCGCCTGGGCCTCACGGCCACCCTGGTGCGCGAGGACGGCAAGGAGGAGGACGTCTTCAGCCTCATCGGGCCCAAGCGCGTGGACGTGCCCTGGAAGATGCTGGAGAAGGACGGCTTCATCGCCACGGCCCACTGCCTGGAGATCCGCGTCCCCCTGCCCACGGACGAGCGCATGGAATACGCCGTGGCCGACCAGCGCCAGCGCTTCCGCATCGCCTCCGAGAACAGCCTGAAGATGGTGGTGATGGACGAGCTGCTTGCGGGGCACCCCACCGACAACATCCTCATCATCGGCCAGTACCTCGAGCAGCTCCGCATCATCGGCGAGCGCCTGAACGCCCCGGTGCTCACGGGCCAGACGCCGGAGAAGGAGCGGGAGTCGCTCTTCAGGCAGTTCCGGGAGGGCCAGCTGCGGGTGCTCATCGTGAGCAAGGTGGCCAACTTCGCCATCGACCTGCCCGATGCCTCCGTGGCCATCCAGGTGAGCGGCACCTTCGGCTCACGGCAGGAGGAGGCCCAGCGCCTAGGCCGCATCCTGCGCCCCAAGGGCGAACGCAATGTCAGCTACTTCTACTCACTGATCAGCAGCGAGACCACCGAGCAGGAGTTCGCCCGCAACCGCCAGCTCTTCCTCACGGAACAGGGCTACCGCTACCTCATCGAGAGCCGCCGCTTCGACGAGCAGCGCCGGCTCAGTGAGCCCGTCGTCTGGAAGCAGTTGCGGCTGGAGACCTCGGGACAACCCTGACTCGCCTGCAGGTGGGGGCTGGGGGAAGACCCTAGAACCCTGCCCGCAGGCTGAACTGCCAGACCCGGGGTTGCTGGAAGTTCCCGGGGGTGAAGGCGCCGCCCACATTGTTCACCCAGGTCATGGCCTGGCGGTTAGTGACGTTGAAGACGTCCATAGCGGCGCGGAGGTCCAGTCCCCGGAACCGGGTCCGCCACGCCAGACTCAAGTCCAGGCTCATGGCATGGGGCAGTTCCCGCTCTCCCCGGGCGGCGCCGGGACCCAACACGCTGTCACCGGAGGAGCGGACGAGGCTGCTGTAGCGAAGGCCGGACCGCCAGAGGAAGGCGAAGGATGATTCGAGATTCCAGGGCAGCACCGAACTCCCGAAGGCCTTCCAGGCGTGCTTGACCTCTTCGTTGAGGTTTCCGTCGTAGGTGGGCAGCCGGTAGTCCTGGCGGAGACTGGGAATGGACGCGAACCCTGTGTTTCTGCCGGTCGAGGTGTTCACATTGCCCACTTCCGAGTTGCCGTTGAGGTCCCCCTGGCTGTAGCTCAGCTGGAGCCGATGGCCGGCCTCGAAGGTCCGGTGGGCCATCAGGTCGAAGCCGCGGTAGTCCCGCTTCAGGCCGGGCAGATTGGCGATGACCTTCTTCGTGGAGGAACTGTTGGCCAGCGCATCCAGTTCTGGCAAATACCCGTAGGTGGAGCTGTAGGTGTCGATGAGGTCGCGGACGGCCTTGGCCGTGAGGGTGGCTCCCAGGGTCCAGGTGCCAAGCCAGGGCAGGTCCTGAACCCGCTCTGCACCCATCTGGTACAGGTCCGTGCGGGGGGCCCTGAGCGGACCCACGGCCACGTTGGCGACACCCTGGACGCCATTCACCTGCCAGGTCCGCCAGTCGCTGAGCGAGGGGACCCAGACCTGCTTGGTGGTGGCGGGGCCCCCGGTGGTGGCGCCCGCAGCCGTGAGATTGCCGGCTGTGGGTGGGCTGTAGATGCGGCCGGCATAGAGGAAGAACCGGGTCAGCCCCGTTTCGGCGGGATCCCAGGACAGACCCAGGCGGGGGCTCAGCAGGGTCTGCCGGTACAGGTTCCGGCCGTCCTCGGCATCGAGACCCGCCCGGTCGATCCGCAAGCCCAGGTTCGCGGTCCATCCGGAGGTCATTTGCCAGTCATCCTGGAGGAAGGCGCCCATGAGCGCCTGCTTGAGGGGGCTGCCATAGGAGGCGGCATCGGCGATGGTCCGCTGGTACAGGTAGCTGGGTTGGCCTCCCACCAGCTGTCCGGAGACAGGGCTGGCAGTGGTCAGGCTGTCGGCGGCCGTGTAGCCAAAGCTGCTGCCGTGGAGGGCCTGCAGCCCTGCCTGGATGGCGGCGAGATCACCCGCGGCGGGTCCTGCGCCTCCTCCCGCCCGATCCAGGTAGGAGAGCCCGAAGGAGGGGCGCTGGAAGACCTTGGTGTACTCGGACCAGAGCCCCTGGAAGCCACCCTTGAGCTGGTGCGAACCTGCGAAGAAGCTGAACTCGCTGCGGAGCGTGAGGTTCCGGATCCGGTCGAGGCGGTCTTCGCCATAGGCCCCGAAGGTTTCACTACCAGGGGCATCCAGCTGGCCGCGGAAGGGTCCTGCGGCGGGGGTGGCTGGGGTCCAGTGGAAGGCCGTGCGGTGCAAGCCCAGGGTGTTCTCCCAGGTGAGCCGAGGGCCCAGGGCGCCCACGTGCTTCAGGAGGTAGCTGTCGCCGCCCCGGGTGCGATTGGGCTGCTGGGAATCCTTGACGCTGCTGTCGCCGGCCGTGTCGAAGTTGGCCTGGGTCACCGGATCCCCGAAATAGCTGAGCTCAATGCGGTGTTCCGCGCTGGCCAGCCAGGTGAGCTTGAGGAAGCGGTAGCTGCGATCCTCTTCCTGGCTGCGCCGGTGGGGGGCGGTGCCCAGGGGCTTCACATTCTCGAAATCCAGGCTCAGCAGCTGGCGGTTGAAGGCCCCGAAAAAGAACAGGGAGTCCTTGACGATGGGACCGCCGAGGCTGAAGCCCAGTTCCCGGGCGTCCGTGGGCCGCTCCTCTGGTGTGGTCGTCTTGCCGGTGTCGGGCTTCGCATTGAGCCCTCGGAAAATCCGGCTGGTGAAGGCGGAGCCGTGAAACTCACTGCCTCCGGATTTCGTCACCAGGTTGTAGACCCCTCCGGAGGCGAACCCCACCTCGGCCTTGTGGCCACCGGTGGTGAGGGTCTGGCTCTGGAGGATCTCGGTCGAGAGGTTCATGCCGAACCGCCCCGTGGAACTGAGCCCCGTGGCCATGCCGTCCACGAGAAAGGCATTGGCATCGAGCATGGAACCAAGCACCACGGGTTCCGGTTTCCCCGAGGGGGTCACACCGGGGATGAGATAGGCGTGTTCCACATATCGGTGCGGCGCAAAGGGAAGCCTCACCAGATCCTCCCCAGTGAATACCGCCTGCGGGCCCACCGAGCTGTTTTCGGCCCGCAGGGGTGAACTCTCCACGGCCACCGTGGCCTGCGCTGGTTCAACACGAAGGACAAGGTGCACCCGCTCATCGGCCCTGAGTTGCAGGACCTGGCCCTGGAGACGGTACGAGCCGGGCAGGAGCCCGGCCACGGTCGCGATGCCCTGGGCGTCGGCGCGAAGGTCCCGACGATCTCCACGAGCCACCGATTCAAGGATGAGGACCGCACCAGGACGCGGACGACCATCGGCCCCCCGTACTTCGACCCGGAGGGCGGCCGTCGTCTGGGCCATCAGTCCTGAGGCGGCCAGGCACAGGGCAAGCGGTCCCAGGGTGGCGTGCAGGCGGGTCGACATCAGTGCTCTAGGGACTTTCGAGAGTCATTCATGGAAAGCAGGGGTAGCTCTTCGGTGTGTTCAGTGAGGTGCCTTGACCGCACCCGCGTCCTCCTCGGGGGCTCCTATTTTTACCACGCCCAGAGTTGGGGGTTCGCGAGGGACTGGGCCCCCAGCCACCGATCCAGGGGCCAGGCCAGGAGTGCCGCAAGGAGGCCCGCCAGCACGTCGTCCACGACCACGCCCCAGCCGCCGGGCAGGCGCTGTGCGGCGTTGATGGCCCCGGGCTTCCAGATGTCGAAGAGGCGGAAGAGCATGAAGGGCGCCACCAGGCGGGCGGCCCAGAGGGACAGAGGCTGCGGCTGCACGGTGGCCGTGAAGAGGAGGGGCGTGAGGGCGATCCAGATCCCGGCCCACTCGTCCGCCACGATGAAGGCGGGATCCTCCTGACCGGTGTCCTGCACCACGCGGCCCGCGGCCCAGACGGCCAGGAAGGACAGCGCCACGGGGGCCGACAGCAGGAGCCAGGGCGTGAGGGGGCCGCCCACGCTGCGGACGGCGCCCACCAGCAGCAGCCAAGCCCCAAGCCCCGCCAGGGTGCCCCAGGTCCCGGGTGCTGGCTTCAGGTACCCGCTGCCGAAACCCGTGGCCACCCACCAGGCGATGCGCGGAGCCTTAGACATGCCGCAGCGCTTCCACGATGCGCAGCCGTGCCGCCTTCAGCCCGGGGAACAGGGCGCTCACCTGGATGGTGGCCTGCAGGCCGAGGGCCACGATGGCGTAGACCACCGGCACGAAGTGGATGTCCAGCTCGTAGCCATGGCTGGTGCCGGGCGGGGCGGGCATCTCGATGTGCAGGGCGTTCAGCCCGGTCCGCAGCAACAGGGTGGCGGCCAGCCCGAGGGCGCTGCCCATAAGGCCAAGGAAGGCGCCCTCCCACTGGAGCAACGCCAGCAGCTGGCCAGGCTGCAAGCCCATGGCGCGGAGCACGCCGAACTCGCGCACCCGCTCCATGACCGACATGAGCAGCGTGTTCGCGGTGGCCAGGAGCACCACAAGGAACAGCACCAGGCCCATGAAGCCGAAGATGGCGAAGTAGAGTAGCTTCACCTGCCGGTAGAAGGAGGCCAATTCGAACCAGGGCTTCACTGAGGTGCCTGGAAGCAGGGCCTGGATCCGAGCCTGCTCCCGGGCGGTGTCCTGGGGCCGCTTCAAGACGACGGAGAGCCGGGACCGCGCCGGGCCGGCATCCAGCAGCTGGCTGGCGGTGGCGAGGCTCACGGTGAGGAAGCGGTCGTTCAGCTCGCGGAGGCCGAGATCCTGGAGACCCGCGACCTCCACGTCCACGGCGTTCAGCGCGCCGTCCCTCGTGGTGGACATCAAGGTCAGGGAGCTGCCCACGGTGGCGCCGAGGGTGCGGGCCAGGCCCACGCCGAGGATCACCTCCCGGACGGCGGGATCCGCGGAGAGCCAGCGCGAGCCTGCCCCGGCCGGGGTCTTCCCTGCGTTCTTCAACGCCTCCGTGCAGGCCATGTGCCGGGGTTCGAGCACGGGGTCCACGGCGGTGCCCAGGAAGGCGACGCTCTTCGCCCCGCTGGAGAGCAGGCCCATGAACTGGGTGCGCGGCAGCACCTCGGCCACGGCGGGATCCTGCCGGAGCCGCTGGGCCAGGGCCTCGCCATCGGGCAGGGACTGCTCCAGGCTCTGGGCCTCATCGCCTGCCATCGCCCCGGGTGGCAGCACCTGGAGGTGGCCAAGGCCGCCCCGGATGGCTGCATCGGAGAGCCCCTGGAAGGTCTGGGCCATGAATCCCCCGGCCAGGCTCAGGGCCAGGAAGCCGGCGACCACCACCATAAGGGTGAGGGCCGTGCGGCGACGCTGGCGCAACAGGTTCCGAAGGGCGAGGCGGGCCAGGATCATGGACGCTCCTCGCCGATGAGCTTGCCGTCCATGAGCCGGAAGACGACGTGGGCACGGGCAATGACGGAGGGGTCGTGGCTGGCGACGAGGAAGGTGACGCCACGCTCGGCGGCCAGCTCCGCCATGAGGTCCATGAGGGGGCCGCCGTGGGCGTGGTCGAGGCTGGCGGTGGGCTCGTCCGCGAGGACGAGGAGCGGGTCGGGTGCGAGGGCCCGGGCGATGGCGGCGCGCTGCTGCTGCCCTCCGCTCAGCTGGCTTGGCCGGTGGTGGGCGCGGTCAGAGAGGCCCACGCGCGCCAGCGCGGCCTCGGCCCGGGGCCTGGCCTCCGCCTCCGGCACGCCCCGGAGCTGCAGGGGCAGCATGACGTTTTCGAGCGCCGACAGCACCGGCACCAGGTTGAAGGCCTGGAACACGAAGCCCAGGCGGCGCAGGCGCAGGTCGCACCGATCCTTCTCCGAGAGGGCGGACACGGCCTGCCCGGCCAGGCGCACCTCTCCTTCATCAGGTGCGTCCAGCAGGCCCGCCAGCTGGAGCAGGGTGGTCTTGCCGCTGCCGCTGGGGCCGGCAAGCACCGCCAGGCAGCCCTTCGGCACCTCCAGCGACACGCCGAACACGCCGGCGCGTTCGCCGCCGAGTTCGTAGGCGCGGGTGATGCGGTCCAACTGGAGCATACCGCCAGTGTAGCCCGGCGCCAGCCTGGTCGCCGCGGAGGGGACGGTCGGAACCTTCAAGACTGGCGGCCTGTATGCCCCTGATCGGCCTCTCGTGGCAAGATGACGCCCTGGACCGTCGACCGATCGAAGTGGAGGCTCACCATGGCCTGGGGGTGGGGTGTTCGCGAGGGCTTGATCAGGAACACCAGTCCGCTACTGGGCTGGCTGGTGGCCCTCATGCTCTTTGGGGCGATCCTGCTGATCGACGTCCTGGCGCCGCCCGAGGTGGACTTCTCGGCCTTCTACCTGGTGCCCGTGATCTGGCTGACCTGGTGCCGTGGGACCCGCGAGGGGCTCTCCATGGCCCTGTTCTGCGGGGTGGGCTGGTATCTCCACGTCATTCTTAGCGGGCGGTACGCCAGCTCCGAGTGGTTTCGGCTCTGGGATGCGCTGAACAAGCAGCTCTCCTACCTGCTCGGCGCTTGGGCCGTGGGGGCCCTGCGCCGGGAGGTCCTGGTCCAGCAGTCCCTCAACCAGCAGCTGCAGGCTTCCATGGCTGAAGTGCGGGAGCTGAAGGGGCTGCTGCCGGTCTGCGCCTGGTGCCACCAGATCCGGGATGACCAGGGCGAGTGGCACCCGATGGAGGTGTTCATCCAGCAGCGCACCGGGGCCTCGGCCACCCACGGCATCTGTCCCTCCTGCCTGGAGAAGGCGGATCCGGAGCTGGGTTCCCTTAAGGGCACAGACTGATCGAACCGTCCTGAAGCGACCTCCGGGGTCGCCTCCTGGGCCCCTCAGGCAAGCCCCCCGCTTGAGCGAAGCTTTCCCTGCACTTATAACCCCAGGAATTCAAAAACCTGCGAGGCGTGGGCCTTCTGTCGAGGTTTTCGGAAGAGGCGTCCCCCGGTCAATGTTTGGCTCGGAGACCTGTCTGGCCGAAGGGAAGGCATGGCCGGGCTGGCGCCCGGCTTCCAAACCGCACCCCCGCGCACAAGGATTCATGCTGACGGACAGCACATTGTTCATGCTTCTGGCCCTGCAATCGCTGCTGGGGGCCTTCCTGTGTGTGCTGTTCTGGTCCATGTACCGGCCCTACCGCGAGCAGCGCTTCTTTCTGTGGTGGAGCCTGGCCTGGTCCGCCCACGCCTGCTACCTGGGCCTTGGGCTGGCGGCCACCCTGGCGGCACCGGGTGGTCTGCTCCGCGCCGGGCTTCAGCTCGCTGCCGTCCTCATGGCCTTCCTACAGCTGCCCCTGCTGATCTTCGGCGTCCGGGCCTTCATCCATCCGCAGACTGGCCAGTTCTCCCGGGCCAAGGCCATGGTCGTGGCCATCTGGTGCCTCCTTGGCCTGACGGCCTACCTGGTGTCCAGGGGACTGCCGGGCGGTCCCGGCGTGTCCTACCAGGTGCGCACGTTGCCGCGGCAGCTGGCGATGGCCATCACCTATGCCTACTGCGCCTTCGCCCTGTGGCGCACCTGGCGGGAGGAGCGCTCCCTGGCGGTGGTCCTCTGCGGGACCGCCTGCGCCCTCATGGCAAGCATTGAGACCCGCTTCGTCCTGGCCGGTGGCAACCTGCTGACGACCCACTACTGGGGCTACCGCGCAGTCTTTCCCGTCTCCCATGGGCACGAACTGTCCTGGACCGTCTTCAACGCCGGCTCCACGCTCCTGCTGGCATTGGGAATGGTGCAGCTCCTGGTGGAGCGGACCCAGCGTATCTCCGAGCGCCTGAAGGCCAGTGAGGAGCTGTTCAGTGCGGCCTTCCACGCCATTCCCGATGCCATCAGCCTATCGCGCCTGGCTGACGACACCTTCCTCCAGGTCAGCGAGGGATTCACCCGCGCCACCGGCTGGAGCGGTCCCGAAGCGCTGGGCAGGCGGGGGGTGGACCTGGGTCTCTGGATGGATGCCCAGGAAGCGAACCGTCTGCGGGAGACCCTGCTGCGGGATGGCGAAGCCACGGGGGTGGAGTTCACCCTGCGCCGGAAGAATGGGCAGACCTTTGAAGGACTGGCCTCGGCCCGGGTCGTCACCATCGGCGGTCAGGAGCTCCAGCTCACGGTCATTCGGGACATCACCGCCCGCAAGGCGATGGAGCTCTCCCTGCGGAAGGCCTCCCGGGCGATGGAGCAAAGCCCCCTGGTCATCCTGATCACGGACCTCGAGGGGAACATCGAGTACGTCAATCCCGCTTTCACCACGGTCACCGGGTATCCAGCGCAGGAGGTCCTGGGCCGGAACCCGCGTCTCCTGAAGTCCGGACAGACCCCGCCTGAGGCCTACGTGGCCATGTGGCGGACCATCAGCACGGGCGGCACCTGGGAAGGCGAGTTTGCCAATCGGCGCAAGGATGGAACCGTCTACTGGGAGCGGGGCCGCATCTCGCCGATCTACGACGATGCCGGCCAGGTCACCCACTACGTGGCCGTGAAAGAGGACATCACCGCGGCACGGGAGATGGAGCAGGAACGCCGGAATCTGGAGCGGCAGTCCCAGGTGAACCAGCGCATCGAGGCCGTGGGTCAGTTGGCAGGGGGCGTGGCCCACGACATCAACAACATGCTGAGCATCATGCTCGCCCACATCGACCTGCTCTCCGGCCAGGTGGCGGAGGACCCGGTCGTGCGCAAGCGCCTGAAGGACATGGAGGAGGCCGCGCTCCGCTCCGCGGAGATCGTGCGCCACCTCCTGACCTTCGCCCGCCAGCAGGTCACGGAGCCCAAGATCCTCGACCTGAACGCTCACCTGGAGGGCCTGCGCCGCACCTTGGCCCCCCTCCTGGGCGAGGACCAGGTCCTGAAGCCCCGGCTTGATCCGGCCCTCTGGCGGGTGAAGGTCGACCCGGCCCAGTGGGACCAGGTGGTGATGAACCTGGTGCTGAACGCCCGCGATGCCATGCCCCGGGGCGGGGAGATCACCCTGGCCACCTGCAACCTGGACCTGGACGATGCCTTTGCGGCCACCCACGCCGACGGCACGCCGGGACCCTACGTGTGCCTCTCCGTGGGGGACCAGGGCGAGGGCATGACGCCGGAGCAGATGACCCGGATCTTCGAGCCCTTCTACACCACCAAACCCTTGGGCAAAGGGACGGGCCTGGGCCTCTCCACGGCCTTCGGCATCGTGAAGCAGGCGGGTGGGTTCATCACCGTCTACAGCGAACCGGGGGTGGGCAGTACCTTCAAGGTCTACCTCCCCGCGGCGGAAGGGGAGCAACCGGGGGTGACGGGACCGCCCCCCGAGGAGGCGCCGACGGCCTCGGGAAGGATCCTCGTGGTGGAGGACAATGAACTGTTGAGGGGCTGCATCCAGGACGTGGTCTCACGGCTGGGCTACGAGGTCCGGGCGGTGGATTCTCCGGAGCAGGCCCTGGAAGTGCTCCGGGACCACGCCTTCGAGCTGGACCTCCTGCTCACGGACGTGATCATGCCCGGCATGAGCGGCAAGGAGCTCCGCGACCAGGCTCTGGGCCTGAGACCCGGCCTGCCCGTAATCTACATGTCCGGCTACACCGCCGACATCATCGCCCGGAAGGGGGTGCTGGAAGCGGGCACGGACTTCCTCCAGAAGCCCTTCACCCGCGAGGCCATCCGCGTGAAGATCCGCCAGGCACTCGAGGTTCGCTAGGTCTGCTGCCGGGCACGGAAGGCAGTCTCGTAGGCTGCCGTGCTCGCTTCGAGGCCACCCTCCTCCACTTCGCCGATGAGGTCGTAGGCATGGGCCTTGACGATGCGCACCAGCTGGATGGTGTTCACCTGGGGGGCACCGTCCACCAGCAGCACGTTGCCATCAATGTCCGGGGCCTGGCCGGCGTGGCGGCCCTTCACGAGAAGGTCGGTCTCTTCGTGGGCGCCCTCCACCAGGACCTCGATGACCTGGCCCACCTTCTCCTGGTTCTTCTCCCGGGCGATCTTCTGTTGCAGCTCGAGGATCCTCCGCTTGCGGGCCTCCTTGGTGCGCTTCGGAACAGGATCGCCCAGGCCGTAGGCGGAGGTGCCCTCCTCGGGGCTGTAAGTGAAGACGCCCACGTGGTCGAAGCGGGCCTCCTTCACGAAGGCCTTCAGCTCCTCGAAGGCGGCCTCATCCTCACCGGGGAAGCCCACGATAAAGTTGGAGCGAATGGCGATGCCCGGCACCAGGCGGCGCACTTTTTCCAGGAGCTTCAGGAACTGGGATCGGCTGCCGCCCCGGGCCATGGCCTTGAGGATGGCGGCGTCCGCGTGCTGCAGGGGCATGTCCAGGTAGCGGGCACAGTTGGGCGTCTCGGTCATGGCGCGGAGCAGGCCGTCCGTGAGGCGGTTCGGGTACGCGTAGTGGATGCGGAACCAGCGCAGGCCTTCCACGGCGCCCAGGGCCCGGACAAGTTTTTCCAGCGCATTGGGGTCGCCGAAGTCGCGGCCGTAGTCCGTGGTGTCCTGGCCCACAAGGCTGATCTCCAGCACCCCCTGGGCCACCAGGTTCCTGGCCTCGGCCACCACGCTCTCGATGCTGCGGCTGCGCTGGGCGCCCCGCAGCTGGGGGATCACGCAAAAGGCGCAGGCATGGTCGCAGCCCTCACTGATCTTCAGATAGGCGCTGGCCTTGGGGGTGGTGAGCATGCGGGGGCTGGATTCGCTGTAGAGGTAGTCGGGATTGGGATCCAGCTCGAAGCTGGCCCCGGCGCCGATGACCTCGGCGATCTGCTCGATGTCCCTGGTGCCCAGGCAGGCGTCGATCTCGGGCATCCCCGCCATGAGCTCGTCCCGGTAGCGCTCCACCAGGCAGCCCGCCACGATGAGCTTCTCGCAGGCGCCTTCCTGCTTCATGGACGCAGCCTGGAGGATGGCCTCGATGCTCTCCTGCTTGGCCGCATCGATGAAGCCGCAGGTGTTCACCACCAGCACCTGAGCCTCCTCCAGCACCGGCGTGATCTGGTAGCCCTTGAGCCGCAGATGGCCCAGCATGACCTCGGAATCCACGAGGTTCTTGGGACAGCCCAGGGACATGAATCCGACTTTGGTCAATGAACCTCCGCACCCCTGCAGGGTGAACCTCATAGGTTACCGTGACTGGTCGATAAGGCCAGTCTCGGGTGTTAAACTCAGACCCCCTCCGGATTGCCCATGAAGCTCACCCTCCAGGTTGACGGTGCCCTGCATCCCGTGACCCTCACGGAGGAGGGCGTGACCATCGGCCGGGGTGACCAGGCCACCATCAAGATCCAGGCGAACGCCGTGAGCCGGATCCATGCACGGATTTTCCTGAAGGATGGAAGGCCCCACGTGATGGACATGAAGTCCCTCAACGGCACCTCCCTGAACGGCGCGACGCTGACCGAACCGGCGCCCCTCCACCCGGGTGACACGGTCCTTCTGGGCGAGGCCATGGTGATGTGGGTTCAGGAAGGTGGCCTGGCCGCCTCGGTGGCAGGCCTGAACCTGAACCTTACGCCCAAGGCGGTGGCCTCCCGGATCTCCCTGGAGGACCGCGCCTTCGACGCCTCCGGCTCCATCCTCGTGCCCCACGCCAGCCTGGAGGCCATGCTGGCCCAGGCCAGCGGGGAGCACCCGGCGGGCGAGGCGGTCACGCTGTTCCAGCGCCTGGCCAGCATGGCCGGAACCCTGCTGCGGGCTGCCGGGCTGACCGAGCTGCTGGAGTCCGTGATGGGCTTGGTGACGGCCCAGATCCCCTGCCAGCGGGGCTTCATTCTGCTCGCCGACGCCACCGGGGAGCTCATCCCCGAGCTGATCTGGGAGGAGCAGCCCGGCGTCCACGCCAATCCCATCAGCCGCACCATCGCCCGCACCGCCATGGACAACCGGGTGGCCATCCTCACCACAGATGCCCGCATGGATCCCCGCTTCAGCGCCGGTGAGAGTATCAAGATCCATGGCATCACCTCGGCCCTCTGCGCGCCGCTCATCGTGGAGGAGAAGGCCTTCGGGGTGATCTACCTCGAGACGAGCCTCAACAAGGGCGGCTTCAAGCGGGAGGACGAGCACCTGCTCAGCGCCATGGCGAACTTCGCCGCCGTGGGCATCCAGCGCGAACGCGAGGCGAAGTTCCGGCAGCGGCTCGAGCGTTACCACAGCCCCCAGGTGGTAGATCAGATCCTGAAGTCCAGCCAGAGCAAGGAAGCCCCGGCCCTCCAGGCCCAGCGTTGCCAGATCAGCGTGCTCTTCGCGGACATCTCCGGATTCACGCGCATGAGCGAGGGCATGGAGCCCATGGTGCTGGCGGGCATCCTGAACCGCACCTTCGAGGCCATGACCGACCAGATCTTCAGCCGGGGCGGCACGCTCGACAAGTACATCGGCGACGCCATCATGGCCTTCTTCGGGGCGCCCAATCCCGATGCCGACCATGCGCGCCACGCCACGGAGGCCGCCATCGCCATGCAGGAAGCCCTGTACGCCCTGAATTCGATACGGCCCGAGGGCTACCCCGAGCTGAGGATGCGCATCGGCATCAACAGCGGCGAGGCCTTCGCGGGCGACATCGGCTGCGAGAAGCGCATGGACTACACCGTGATGGGCAGCACCGTGAACCTGGCCTCCCGCCTGGAGAGCTCCGTGGCGCGGCCAGGCCAGATCGTGGTGGGACCCCGCACCGCCGAGCTCATCGGGCAGGAAGGGCTCCGGCAGCTGGGGGCCTTCTCGCTGAAAGGCATCGAGCAGGAGATCCGGCCCTTCGAGGTGCGCTGGGACCACGACACGCCGACGGCGGTCCACGAGCTGAAGTAGACAAGCTTGCCCACTATCCATCGGGCCACCCCCCTCCTACACTGGCGACATCGCCTACCCATGCCGGTCGAGCCCGGTCGCAGGAGCCGCCCATGAACGACTTCCAGTCCACCGCCCCCGTCAAGGCCCACCGTGGCGTGATGTTGCTGATCTTCGGCATCCTCGGCATCCTGTGCTGCGTGATCTTCGGAATTCTCGCCTGGGTCATGGGCCAAAGCGACCTCAAGGCCATGGCCGAAGGACGGATGGATCCCAGCGGCGAGGGTCTGACCAAGGCCGGGAAGATCCTGGGGATCATCGGTTGCGCCTTCGCCATCCTCTCGATCCTCTGGGTGCTCTTCTTCGGCGGCCTTGCGGCCCTCGGGGCCATGCGCGGCCACTGATCCCGTGAAGGTCCACCTGGAGCGGGCCCCCAGGGTGCCCCGGCTGCCGGTCTGGGCCGTGGCGGTGCTCGGCTCCTGGATGCTCCTGGTGGTCATGGGTGTCCTGCTGGAACGGCGCGGCGGGCCGGCCCTGGAGACCTGCCTGCTGCACCGCCTCTCCGGTCATCCCTGTCCCACCTGCGGCAGTACGCGGGTGGTGCTCGCACTAGGGCAGGGGGCCTGGGTGGAAGCCCTCCGGCTCAATCCCCTGGTGACCCTCGGCCTAGTGGTGGGCACGCTGGGGTTCGGTCTGCGGCTGGCCACGGGGCGGACGCTCCGGATGCAGCTGTCGTCATGGGAACAGAGGGTGGCGCTGGCGATCGGCTTGGCCGCGCTGGCGGTGAATTGGCTCTGGGTGCTGCGGACTCAGGCCTGATCGCTGTCCTTCAGGAAGTCCTTCCACAGCATCGAGGGCTGGATGCCAGAGTTCCGCTGGTACTTGCCGGACTCGTAGCTGTCGAAGTCACCGCTGACGGTGTGGTAGAAGATCTGGCAGATCGCCACACCGGCGTAGATGCGCACCGGCTGGATGCAGCTGATCTCCAGGGTCCAGTAGCCGCAGAAGCCGATGTCGCCGAAGCCGGCGGTCACGTGGACGAATAGCCCCAGGCGCCCCACGCTGCTGCGGCCCTCCAGCATGGGAACCATGCCGTGAGTCTCCGTGTACTCCTGGGTGCGCCCGAGGTAGAGCTTCCCGGGCTGAAGCAGCAGGCCATCCGCAGGGATCTTCAGGAACTCGATGCCGTTGGGCCGGGCCATGTCGAGCTCATGGTCGGTGTAGACCGCCAGGTCCTCGCCCAGGCGCAGGTTGTAGCTGTTCGGGTTGAGCTGGGCGTCCTGCCAGGGATCGATGCGGAGCTGCCCCTTCGCCTTCGCCTCGAGGATCTGCCTGCCGGTGAGGATCACGGGACCTCCTGCGCCAAACGGTAGGCGCCCGCAGATGCGGGCGCCTACTCCGGATTCAATCCCCCATCAGCGGTCGACCTTGATGCAGATCGACTTGCTGATTAGGTCGCCGACGTGCTTGCGATCACCACCGAGAACGAGCAGATAGCCGACGGTGAAGTTCAGGACGTGGCCCACCCGCCTCAGAATGGCAGTGCCCAGGTCGATGCGACCGTGGGGGTCGTCCTCGGGGACGATGCGCAGCTTCATGATTTTCTTGCCGAAGGACCCCCCGAAGTGGCTCTCGCAGTAAGGGATGAAGAGGAAGGTGTAGGCGAAGCCAAGCAGGCCGATCAGGGGGAAGACGAGGCAGCCCACCAGGGGCACGAAGGCCAGCACGAAGGCCACGATGTAGAGCCCGATCAAGGGGACCACATCCAGGAGGACGGCCACGAAGCGGGTCAGGAAATCCCCCCGCTCGCCGGTGGGCACCGCATCATCCGGGATGGGTGGCAGGTAGCCGGCGATGAAGGCCGGCATGGGTCCGCTGGAGGTTGGAGCGGCCGGCTCAGGTCTGGGCGCCGGTGGTGCCACTGGGGGAATGGGCTTAGGGGTGGAGGGCACGGGGCCCGTGGCCACCTGATCCGGCGTCTGGATTGGGAGCTTCGGCTCATCCTCCACGGGGGGCTTGCCCGTGTGGATGGCCGCCAGTTGATCGGCGGACATGCGTACGGTGCCGCTGGGCGGGGGGGCGTCCATGGCGCTGATGGCCACGGTGGCCGCGACCTCGGGCCGGGGGTCCTGGAAGGTGAGCTGCACCTGCCCCAGCGTGATGCGGTCGCCGTCCCGCAGGGGTGAGGCCTGGACCCGGTTGCCGTTCACGAGCACGCCGTTGCTGCTCTGCAGGTCCTGGATCTCGAAGCCGCCGCCGACCTTGCGGATCACGCAGTGGTGCCGGCTGATGCTCGGATCGGGCAGGCGGAGGGTGTTGTCCAGCTCCCGGCCCATGTGGACTTCGTTGTCGATGATTTCGAATTCGCGGATGCCCGCGCTTTCGTGCACCAGCAGTTTGGCCATGGGGACCCTCGGGAAGGTGGGATGGGCCGAAGTGTACCGCATCCCGGGCCGCACGGGGATAGGTTGGGGATCCCGCGCGAATCACGCTTCTTTCTTGACGGGCCGAGGCGGACCCGCCAATCTTCCCCCACGAGACAAGGTGCAGGCATGGTGCTTTTCAACGCGGCCACGAAGGAGTTGACGGCCAAGATCGTCTACTACGGCCCCGGCCTGTGTGGGAAGACCACCAACCTCCAGCATGTCTATGACACCCTGCCGGGTGATGGCCGCGGCAAGATGCTATCCCTGGCCACCCAGACTGACCGTACCCTCTTCTTCGACTTCCTGCCCATCGAACTGGGCACCATCCGGGGCATGAAGACCCGGATCCAGCTCTACACAGTGCCGGGCCAGGTCTTCTATGACGCCACCCGCAAGCTGGTGCTCCGCGGCGCCGACGCGGTGGTGTTCGTCGCCGACTCCCAGGCTCCGGCCCTGGAGAGCAACAAGGAGAGCTTCCAGAACCTGATCACCAACCTCAAGGATCAGGGCGCGGACCTGGAGAAGATCCCCCACGTCATCCAGTGGAACAAGCGGGATACGCCCAATGCCCTGCCGGTGGCGACCCTGGAGCGGGAGGTGAACCTCTTCGGCGCGCCCACCTTTGAGGCCTGCGCCATGCGCGGGGAAGGCGTCAAGGAGACCCTCACGGGCGTGGCGAAGCTGGTGCTGAGGAGCCTCGCCGAGAAGTACGGCGGCGGTGTCGTGGAGGAGCCCCCGGTCTTCCTGGGTGGTCCGCCGCCCCAGCCCCCGACGGCCCCGTCCACCAAACCTCTGGAAGTGGAAGAGCTCTCCGCCGGCGAGCTGCTCGAGGAAATCGACGAGATCCCGGTGGAGTCCGGTCCCCCCGCCCATCCCCATGCCCCGGCCCCAGGGCACATGCCCCACAGCAGCGTAGTGGAAGTCCCGGTCGTGCTGGACCGAAGCCTCTTCAGCGGGGACTCCCCCGTGGAGATCCGGCTGAAGCTGTACATCAAATAAACTCAGGGACTCCCTGCAAATAACGCGGCCTCGGCCGCGTTTTTCGTTAACTCGCGGTCGCCATCCGCGCGCTTGGGGCAAACTGGAGGATTGAATTCGAGGCCCCACCATGTCCCGCCAGATCGTCACCCGGTTCGCCCCTTCGCCCACGGGCATGCTCCACATCGGTGGTGTGCGCACGGCGCTGTTCTGCTGGCTCTTCGCCCGCCGCCACGGTGGGCGCTTCATCCTGCGCATCGAGGACACGGACCTCTCCCGCAGCACCGACGACAACATCCGCATCATCGAAGCGGGCATGGCCTGGTGCGGCCTGGACTGGGACGAGGGCCCGGTGACGGGCGAGCCCAGCCAGTGGAAGGGCCCCCATGGCCCCTATCGCCAGATGCAGCGCATGGACCTCTATCGCGCCAAGATCCAGGACCTGCTCGACCGGAACCTGGCCTACCGCTGCCGCTGCTCCCGCGAGGCCATCGAGGAGCGCCGCAAGACCGTGGAGGCCGCGGGCAAGGTCTTCCAGTACAACCGGGGCCTGGACCGCGGCAAGGGCTGTGCCGCCGTGAACCACGATGCCAGCGAGCCGGCGGCCATCCGCTTCCGCATGCCCGAGGAGGGCGACATCGTGGTGCCGGATCTCATCAAGGGCGACACTCGCTTCCCGGCGGACAGCCTGGACGACTGGATCATCGCCCGCACCGGCGATGGCCCCGGCGAAATCGGGGTGCCCACCTACAACTTCTGCGTGGTGGTGGACGACACCCACATGGAAGTGACCCACGTGATCCGCGGCGACGACCACCTGAACAACACCCCCAAGCAGATCCCCCTCTTCGCGGCCTTCGGCACCGAGTTGCCGGCCTTCGCCCACGTGCCCATGATCCTGGGTGCCGACGGCGCCAAGCTCAGCAAGCGCCACGGCGCCACCAGCATCACGGAGTACCAGGCCATGGGTCTGCTGCCCTCCGCCGTCCGCCTGGCCCTGGCCCGGCTCTCCTGGACGCCGAAGATCGATGGCAAGGCCGTGGAGAGTGCCGAGGAGGAACTGCTCACGGACGAGCAGATGATCCAGCTCTTCGACCTGGCCGACTGCCAGAAGAGTGCCGCCCGCTTCGACATGGACAAGCTCCAGTGGCTGAACCAGAAGCTGATCCAGCGATCCCCTTGGCATGAGCTGGAGCCGCACCTGCGGCCCTTCATGCCCGAAGCATGGGGTGCCAAGCCGGACGCCTGGAAGGCCCAGGCCATCCAGTGCACCCAGAAGGGCAAATCCCTCACCGATATGGCCGAGGCCCTGCGCTTCACCTTCGAGCGGCCCGCCGCTTTCGAGGAGAAAGCTGCGGAGAAGTTCCTGACGCCCGCCGTCAAGCCGGCCCTCGCCGAGGTGGCCGCGCTGACGGATTACACCCACGACGGGCTGGAGGCTGCCTTCGCGGCCATCCTGGAGCGTCATGGCCTGAAGACCAAGGACCTGGCCCAGGCCCTTCGCGTGGCCCTGTGCGGCAAGCCCGTCAGCCCGGGCATCTTCGACACCCTCATGCTGGTGGGCCGGGATGAAGTCGTGGCACGGCTGGAGCGGTGGCTGTGATGGACCTCAACGAGTTCACCCACCTCACGCTGACCGTACTGGAAGACCAGGGCACGGCGTCCTATGCCCCCACGATCATCGCCGACGAGACGGTGCAAGTGATCCAGGGCATCCCCGAGGGGTTGGACCACCGGCAGGCCCTCCAGGAGACGGTGCTGCGCCTCGGCCTGGAACAGTCCGACTTCTACTTCGGCGTGAAGTCGGGCCCCGGGGAGGTCACCACGGGCTTTCACACCGCCGTGTGCACCCAGGTCCAGCGCATCTCAGAGCTGCAGAAGGGCTTCGTGGTCACCGGGCTGGAGGACTGTGCCTGGTGGACCCTGGGCCAGGGGCGGGACCAGTAGCCTTCAGAGGAGCATCCATGAGCCAATCCCCCAAGCTCGCCATCCTCGGCTTCGGCACCATGGGCCAGGCCATCAGCGCCGGCCTGGTCGAAGCCTCGGGCTATCCGGCCGCCCGCATCCAGGCCGCCGATACGCACCCGGCCTCCGGCAAGCCCCGGGCGGCGGCCCTCGGCATCGACCTCTCGAACCAGGTGGAGGCTGCGGCCAAGGGCGCCGAGGTCGTGCTGCTCTGTGTGAAGCCAAAGGAACTGAAAGGCCTGCTTGATGGCCTGACGGCGGCCGGAGCCCTGGACCACCGCCCCCTGGTGGTGTCCATCGCGGCAGGCACCACCCTGGAGTTCCTCACGGCCCACACGCCTGGAGGCACCCCCCTGGTGCGGGCCATGCCCAACACGCCCTGCTCAATCCGGAAGGGCATGACGGTCCTGGCGCCGGGGCTGGGCGTGACTGAGGCCCAACTGGCCACGGCCCGGGCCCTCTTCGAGCCCCTGGGCCGGGTCATGGACCTGGACGAGAAGCACATGGATGCGGTCACGGGCCTCAGCGCCAGCGGCCCGGCCTTCATGTTCGTCATCCTCGAGTCCCTGGCCGAGGGCGGCGTCCAGTGCGGGCTGCCCCGGGCCGTGGCCGTGGAGCTGGCGGCCCAGATGACCCTGGGCGCCGCCTCCATGGTGCTGGAGACGGGCCGCCACCCCGCGGCCCTCAAGGACGAGGTGACCACGCCGGCAGGGTGCACCATCGCGGGCTTGATGGTGCTGGAGGATGGCCGCATCCGCTCCGTCGTGGCCCGGGGCATCGAACGCGCCACCCAGGTGGCGGCGGGGCTGGGCTGAGCGGCGTCCGCTATTCGTGGTAGTCCACAAACCCCGCGGTGGCTGCGGTGAGGATATGGATCTTCTGGTTTCCGTCGAATCCGATTCTCAGCAGGGGATAGCCCCCGGCATAGGGCGCGACCAGCGTCTGGTGCCAACCACCCGCGCTTTGGTGATAGGCCTTGATGCCGGCGCTGGTGTTGTGAACAACAGCGATCCGGGTCCGGTCCGGCGAGATGGCTGCCTGCGCGGTGGTGCTGGCGCCATCATGGGCGCGGGTGCCAAGCAGTTCCGCAGGCAGCCAGGCTCCATCCTTCATCTGGATGACATACAGCCCGTAGACCAGGCCGTTGCCATTCACGTAGGCCTCGTAGAAGACCCAGCCATTGCGCGCGTCGACCCAGACGCCGTCCAGGAAGTCATACCAGCCGGCCTTCACGGTGCCGGTCGGCAGCGTGGATGAGGTCCAGGTGCCCAGCCCTGTCCGCGCATAGTCGATCACGCTGGACCAGTTGCCAATGAGAAGGTGGGGCGTGTCCGAGTGCTCCAGCCTGATGTGGTAGGTCCCGATGTTGTTCACGCTGGGACTGAGGACACTCAGCGGTTCTTCGCTCCAGACCCCGCTCACTTTGTGCAGGTAGGAGAGGGTGGACGTGGATCCGTCGGAGGGGTACTGGGTGCTGGTGTGGTCCAGGAGGACGTGGGGGTTCCCGGTCGAATCCAGCTGGAAGGTCCAGCCGCTGTTGGCTGAATTCCAGGGAATCTTGGCGCTGGCCACAGTCTCGGTCTTCCAGCCTGAGCCGTCGTACCACAGGTGGTTGAGGGCGGACTCACCCGTGGTTGTGGTGCTCGGTGACGCATACAGGGCGTGGGGCCACCCCTGGCGGTCCACCTGGAGGATGGGAGTCGACCACCGCGAGGCATTGCCGGGGAAGAAGGCAGGCCAGGGGTCGGTGTTGGACAGCACGCCAAAGGGAAGCGTGGTCGCGAAGGCCCAGCTGCCGGTGGCGCGGATGGCCGCATCCGCGGCGCTGGGGTAGTTCAACGCCGAGGCGGTCAGGGCCAGAGCATCAGGCGGATTGGGCGTAGTCCCCGCGACTGGGTTGCTGGAGGTCTCAAGGTTGTTGTTCTTGGCCACCACGGTGTAGGTGAAATACCCCAGGCTGGTGGCGGGATCCAGGTAACCCGTGGTGCTGGGCGAGAGGATGGCGAGGTCGGCGGAGAAACCGGTGTAGGGCGTGCGCCGGATGACCACCTGATTCGCAGCCACACTCCGGTTCTGCCAGGTGAGTTGCAGCCCGCCTACCACCGGGGTCACCTGCAGGTTGATGGGAGCAAGGAGCGGGACCGTGACCCCGTAGTACATCTGGTAGGGCGTCGAGGGGGTCTGACCATAGATGTTGGAGGCGCGATAGGCATAGATTCCCCCTTCCTGGATGGATTGATCCAGGAACGAGGTCTGGTAGCCCGCTGGCAGATCCAAGAGCGACCAGGTTCCGAGAGGAGTGCCATTGGCGTCGCAATCGGACCGTTCCAGTCGGACGCTGTCTGGGGCCGGGGTGGAGGCGCTCCAGGAGACCTGAACCCCCAGCCGATTCGAGTCGTAGTAGGCATTGACCCAGGCGATGGAGGTCAGGCCGGTGTAGACGGGCTGGGAGGGGGTTGAAGGCTGACTCGTCCTGCTTCCGCTGCGGTTCGAGATTCGGTAGGTGTAATACAGGTTAGGAGCGATGGTGTTGTCGGCAAAAGTCGAGGCGAGGGGGTCCGTCACGGGCAGAGCGGTCCAGCCACCACTCAGGGTCCCATAGGCACTGCACTCTGCACGCTCGATAGTGAGGCCGTCAGAGCCTGAGGTGTTGCGGGTCCAGGTCAGGACCACGCTGAGGGTGGTCCAGTTGTAGGTGGCGGTCACCTGCATGGGGGTGTTGGGGCCTCTGGCGTGCATGGCCTCGTTGGTGTAGGAGCTGAAGGCGGCACCCTTCGCCGCCCGCAGCCGGAACTTGTAGATCGTGTTGTCCGGAGCTGTCGCTGAGAAGGTGAGGCTGAGGCCTGTGTACGTGTTCGGGATCAGCCCGCTGTGCACCTTCTCAAAGGGTTCCGCGCCGATGCTGGCCTCAAGTTCGTACCCATCGCAACCTCCACTGGGAGCGGTCCAGGTCAGGGTGATCTGATCCTGCCCGGTGGCCGTGAGGATGAGTTGGCCTGGTGCCGCAAGGCTGGTCCCGCCGCCGATGCTCCCTCCGCCGTTGCTCCCCCCGCCGCCTCCACCACAGGCGGACACAAGGAGGACCAGGACCGCCACTAAACCCAATTCCAGTCGCATGGATCATTCTCCAGGGGATGGCCATCCGTGACGGCGTTCGGATCCGGATGAAAGAAGATCAAATGATCGCCTTGTTGTCCGGCGATTACAATTGCAGGAGGATTCTGCGTGGCCCGGCGGTAGTCCAAGGTTGGGGCGGCCTGGATCCATGATCCGCAGTGGATCGAGGCGGGGAACCCGCTAGAATGCTCGATCAGCCTGGATCGGAACCGGCCACGGAATCTGGAGGCGGCGCGCTCCCTGCTCGGACAACCTGCTTACGAACTGGAAGACAACCCATGGCAAATGACGGAACCGTGCAAGAACCCCGGAATCTCCACTTCATTGAGGAGATCGTCGAGGCGGACCGCGCCTCGGGCAAGCACGGGGGGCGGGTGCTCACTCGCTTTCCGCCGGAACCCAACGGCTACCTGCACATCGGCCACGCCAAGAGCATCTGCCTGAACTTCGGACTGGCGAAGGCCTATGGCGGGGCCACGAACCTGCGCTTCGACGACACCAACCCCGTGAAGGAGGACGTGGAGTACGTGGACTCCATCCGCGAGGATGTCCAGTGGCTGGGCTTCCAGTGGAAGGGGGAGTTCTACGCCTCGGACTACTTCCCGTTCATGTACGACTACGCGGAATACCTGATCGGGCAGGGCAAGGCCTACGTCTGTGATCTCTCCGAAGCCGAGATTCGCGAGTACCGGGGGAACTTCCATGTGCCGGGCAAGGTGAGCCCCTTCCGGGATCGCAGCCCCGAGGAGAACCTCGACCTCTTCCGCTGCATGAAGGCCGGCGAGTTCCCGGACGGCTCAAAGGTGCTGCGGGCCAAGATCGACATGCAGGCCGGCAACATGAACCTGCGGGACCCCCTCATGTACCGCATCCGCCGGGCCCACCACCACCGCACGGGTGATGCCTGGTGCATCTACCCCATGTACGATTACGCCCATGGCGTCTCAGACGCCATCGAGACCATCACCCACTCCATTTGCACCCTGGAGTTCGAGGACCACCGGCCGCTCTACGAGTGGTTCCTGGAGCAGGATGTGGACGGCAGGTTCTTTCCGCGCCCCTTGCCACGCCAGATCGAGTTTGCCCGCCTGAACCTGACCTACACCGTGATGAGCAAGCGTCGCTTGCTGCAGCTGGTGCAGGAGGACATCGTGTGCGGCTGGGACGATCCCCGCATGCCCACCATCTGCGGCCTGCGCCGTCGGGGCTACACGCCCGAGGCCGTGCGGGCCTTCGCCGAGCGCGTGGGCGTCGCCAAGCGCGACATGGTGGCCGATGTGGGCCTGCTGGAGTTCTGCATCCGGGAGGACCTTGAGAAGCGCGCCCCCCGCCGCATGGCCGTGCTACGCCCCCTGAAAGTCATCATCACCAACATGGCGGAGGCCGAGGCCTTCGAAGTGGAGGTGGCCAACCACCCCGAGGACCAGGCCATGGGCACCCGCAAGCTGCCCTTCACCCGGGAGCTCTTCATCGACCAGGACGACTTCCGGGAGGAAGCGCCCAAGAAGTGGTTCCGCCTGGCGCCGGGCGCGGAGGTACGCCTGCGTGGCGCCTGCCTCGTGACCTGCCGGGAGGTGATCAAGGATGCCAACGGGAGCGTGGTAGAACTCCGCTGCGAGTGGGATCCCGCCAGCAAGGGCGGCAACGCCCCGGATGGCCGCAAGGTGAAGGGGACCCTCCACTGGGTGAGCGCCGCCCATGCCGTGCCGGCCGAGGTGCGGCTCTATGAGCCGCTCTTTACCCAGGAAGACCCCATGGATGTGCCCGAAGGCCAGGACTGGAAGGCCCTCCTGAACCCGGCCAGCCTGGAGATGCTCACGGAAGCCCGCCTAGAGCCCAGCCTGGCCGAGGCCCTTCCCGGTGAGCGCTTCCAGTTCGAGCGGACCGGGTATTTCACCGTGGACCCAGACAGCCAGCCGGGCGCCCCGGTCTTCAACCGGACGGTGGGGTTGAAGGATTCCTGGAGCAAGATCGAGGCAAGGGGTTGAGGGGGTTCCCCGGCCAAGGCGGCCAGGGGCTGTGACCCAGGTCGCATCGGGGTCCCGGGGGTTGTTTCCCCGCGTGTCCGCAAGCCCGCGGCTCTGCTAGTCTCGATGGGTTGGGCCTCCCTGCGGGCGGCCCTGCCGGGAAGCCGCCCATGGACAAGCTTGCGAGCCTGCTGCATACGACGCCTGCCATCGCCTGGATGGTTCTGAAGGTCGTCATCGTCTTCGCCGGCGTCATGTCGCTGGCGGCGATCTTCACCTGGGTCGAGCGCCGAGGTTCGGCCATGATCCAGGACCGCATCGGGCCCAACCGGGCCGCGCTGTTCGGGAAGATCCGGATCATCGGCCTCGCCCAGATCCTGGCCGACGGCATCAAGATGTTCTTCAAGGAGGACCTCATCCCGACGGCCGCCAATCGCGGCCTGTTCTTCCTGGCGCCCTTCCTGGCCTTCGTGCCTGCGCTGCTCGGCTTCGCGGTCATCCCCTTCGGCAAGAGCTTCGTGAGCGGCGGCACGACCTACCATCTCTCCGTGCTGGATCCCGGCAATGGCATGGGCATGCTCTACCCCCTGGCCATTGGCGGCATGGCGGTCTACGGCGTCCTGGTGGCCGCCTGGTCCAGCAACAACAAGTGGTCCATTCTCGGCGGCATGCGGTCCTCGGCGGCCATGGTCAGCTACGAGATCGGCATGAGCCTGGCCGTGGTCAGCATCTTCATGACCACCGGCGGCTATGACCCCTCGGAAATCATCCGGGCCCAGGGCCACCAGCCATGGACCTGGAACATCGTGCGCCAGCCCCTGGGCTTCATCGTGTTCTTCACCTGCATGTTCGCCGAGACCAACCGCCTTCCCTTCGACTTCGCCGAGGGCGAGAGCGAGATCGTGGCGGGCTTCAACACCGAGTTCGGCAGCATGAAGTACAGCCTCCTGGCCCTGGCCGAGTATTCGCACATGATGACGGCCTCGGCCCTCATCGCCACGCTCTACTTCGGCGGCTGGCAGGTGCCCTTCGTGAAGGATCCCTCGGTCCTGCTGTCTGTAGCCTGCTTCGTGGCGAAGCTGGTCTTCTTCGCCTGGGTCTTCGTCTGGATCCGGTGGACGGTGCCCCGCTTCCGCTACGACCAGCTTATGAACCTCGGCTGGAAGCGGATGCTGCCGCTGTCCATGGTCAACCTGGTCTTCCACGCCTGGCGCATGAGCCAGGGCCACTGAGGGGGGGGCGATGGGCGTCGTCGTCAAGAAAGCCGAACTGAGCTGGCTGGACCGCACCTACGTCTGGCCGGTGATGAAGGGCATGGCCATTACCTTCGAGCACTTCATCAAGCAGCTCTTCACCCCGACCTCGAAGCGCTACACCATCCAGTACCCAGAGATGAAGAAGGAGATGCCCGATGGCTACCGGGGCCTCCATGAGCTCAAGCGGTTCGAGGACGGCGCCATCAAGTGCGTGGCCTGCTTCATGTGCCAGGAGGCCTGCCCGGCCCGCTGCATCAGCATCGAGGCCGAGGAGTTCAGCGACCTGAACATCACCCAGGGCTTCGAGGAGAAGCGGCCGGCCCAGTTCAAGATCGACATGCTGCGCTGCATCTACTGCGGCATGTGCGAGGAGGCCTGCCCCAAGGACGCAATCTGGCTGCGCAAGGACTACGAGGTGGCCGCCTACGACCGCCTGTCCATGCAGTACGGCAAGTGGGACCTGATGAACACCTACGCCGAGATCGACGGCAAGGACCGCATCAGCCAGGACCCCACCCCCACCGTGCCCCGCCGCACGATCGTGATGTAGGAGCGGCCATGTTCATCACCTTCGCCCTCATCACCCTCCTCGGCGCCCTCGGGATGCTGCTCCAGAAGAACGTCATCGTGGCGGGCCTGTTCATGGTGGCCGCCTTCTTCGGCGTGGCCGGCCTCTTCGTGCTGCTGGCCAACCCCGTGGCCGCCGCACTCCAGGTCATCGTCTACACGGGCGCCATCATGGTGCTGGTGCTCTTCGTGATCATGATGCTGAACAGCCACGAGGAGGAGAAGGCACAGTCCTCCCGGCCCGTGCAGCGGTGGGTCTCCGTGGCGCTGGTCACCGCCCTGGCCTTCGGTGCCGTGAAGCTCGTGCTGGCCTCGCCCGGCCTGAAGGCCCTGGCCCAGAGCGGTGCCGCCCTTCCCGAGGCCATGACCCTGCAGAAGGTAGGCGTGACCCTCTTCGCCGACCACCTGCTGGGCTTCGAGGTGGCGGGCCTGCTGCTGCTGGCGGCCATGATCGGCGCGGTCGCCCTGACGAAAAGGAATCTGTGATGACCGGCATGGACGCGATCCTCCAGGGCGGCCTCCAGGGGTACCTGGTCGTGGCCCTCCTTCTCTTCGCCATCGGCCTGGCGGCGGTGCTACTCCGGCGCACCCTGCTCATGCAGTTCATGGGCGTGGAGCTCATGCTCAACGCGGCCAACGTCGCCCTGCTGGCCTTCGCCCGCTTCCGCGGAGGGGACAGCCAGGCCACGGTGTTCTACCTCTTCATCATCGCCGTCGCCGCCTGCGAAGCGGCCGTCGGCTTGGCGCTGGTCATCGGCCTCTACCGTCACCGGGACACCACCGACTCGGACCGGGCCGCCAGCCTGAAGCAGTGAGGATGCGATGAACAAGTACTATTGGCTCATTCCGATCCTCCCCCTGCTGGGCTCAGCCTTCAATGGCCTGCTGGGCAAGCGCGCCGGCAAGGGCGCCGTCACGGTCGTCGGCCTGGGTGTGGTCCTCGGCTCCCTGCTCCTGGCCGCCTCGGCCTTCTTCGCCATGAAGGGCATGCCGGACCACCGCCTGGTGCTCAACTACGGCGAGTGGATGGCCACGGGTTCCCTGAGCGTCCCCTTCGGTCTGACCATCGATCCCCTTAGCTGCACCATGATGCTTGTCATCACGGGCATCGGCTTCCTCATCCACCTCTACTCCGTGGGCTACATGCATGAGGACGAGGGCTACTACCGGTTCTTCTGCTACCTGAACCTCTTCGTGTTCTTCATGCTCACGCTGGTGCTGGGCTCCAGCCTGGTGCTGATGTTCGTGGGCTGGGAAGGCGTGGGCCTCTGCTCTTACCTGCTCATCGGCTACTTCTACGAGACGGACTTCGCGCCGGATGCCGGCCTCAAGGCCTTCCTCACCAACCGCGTGGGCGACCTGGGCGTCTCCATCGGCATGCTGGTCCTCTTCGCGGCCTTCGGCACCCTGACGGTGTCCGACATCCTCACCCAGGCGGGCCATCTGGCGCCTGAGGTGGGCTTCGGCGTCCTCACCTTCGCCACCCTCATGCTGTTCTTCGGCGCCACGGGCAAGAGCGCCCAGCTGCCCCTCTACCTATGGCTGCCAGACGCCATGGCGGGTCCCACGCCGGTCAGCGCCCTCATCCACGCGGCCACCATGGTCACCAGCGGCATCTACATGATCTGCCGCCTGGCGCCCGTGTTCACGCTGGCCCCCATCACCATGGACGTGGTGGCCTGGGTGGGCGGTGCCACGGCCCTCTTCGCCGCCACCATCGGCCTGGTGCAGCGCGACATCAAGAAGGTGCTGGCCTACTCCACAGTCTCGCAGCTGGGCTATATGTTCCTGGGCCTGGGCGCCTCGGGCTTCGCGGCCGGTTTCTTCCACGTCTTCACCCACGCCTGGTTCAAGGCCCTCCTCTTCCTCGGCGCCGGCAGCGTGATCCACGCCCTGCACCACGAACAGGACCTGTTCAAGATGGGTGGCCTCAAATCGAAGACGAAGATTACTTTCATCACGATGGTCGCCGGCACTGTCGCCATCATGGGCTTCCCTGGCACCTCGGGCTTCTTCAGCAAGGACGAGATCCTCTACCTGGCCTTCCTGAAATCCCCGGCCCTCTGGGTGATCGGCGTCCTCGGCGCCTGCTGCACCAGCTTCTACATGTGGCGCCTGATGGCGCTCACCTTCTGGGGCGAGCCGCGCGACCACCACGCCCACGACCATGCCCATGAGAGCCCCCTGACCATGACCCTGCCCCTAATTGTGCTGGCCCTGGGCTCCCTGTTCTGGGGCTTCTGGGGCGTGCCTGAGGCCTTCGGCGGGCACTTCGCCGTGGGCGAGTGGCTGAAGCCGGCCCTCACCTATGGCCAGACCCATGCGGCCCACGGTCATCACGCGGGACCGGCCGTGTTGCTGGCGGTCATCTCCACGGGCCTGGGTCTAGGCTTCGGCTTCCTGGGCTGGAAGACTTTCAAGAACGGCCCCGCCCCCGAGCTGGCCTTTGCCGCGAAGTTCCCCTTCGTCCACAACCTGCTGCTGAACAAGTACTACGTGGATGAAGGCGTGGAACTCTACTTGCTGAGGCCGACACGCTGGTTCGGCAACCTACTGTGGAAGCTCTTCGACGTGATCCTCATCGACGGCGTGGGCGTGAACCTGCCGGGCGCGCTCACGCGGGTCTTCGGCGACTTTACCGCCCTCCTGCAGACCGGCCGGGTGCGCAACTACGCGCTCAGCATGGCCCTGGGGACCGCGGTCCTCCTCTATGTCTTCCTGAAGTAGGTGGGGCGATGACCTGGCTGACCTCCCATCCCCTCTCCTTCCTGGTCTTCGCCCCGGCGCTGCTCGGCTTCGTGATCCTGGCGCTGCCCCACGCCCTGGGCCGCCTCTCCCGGATGCTTGGCTTCATGGGCGCCCTGGCCGTCTTCGCCCTCAGCTTGGCTTGGCTTCTTGGGCACGGCGGGGCGGTCATCACTGAGCGCGCCCCCTGGTTCACCCTGGTGGGCCTGCCCGTGGACTACGCCCTCAGCGTGGACGGCCTGAACCTCTGGCTGGTGCTCCTCACCACCTTCCTGGTGCCACTCACTATGCTGGGCACCTGGAACAGCCTGAAGGACCGCATCGGCACCTTCGCGGCTCTATTCCTCATGCTGGAGACCGGCATGCTGGGCGCCCTCCTGGCCCAGGACCTGTTCTTCTTCTACCTGTTCTGGGAAGCCATGCTCATCCCGATGTACTTCATGATCGGGGTCTGGGGCGGCGACGAGCGGCGTTACGCCGCCAACAAGTTCTTCCTCTACACCCTGGGCGGCTCCCTGCTCTGGCTGGTGGCGTTGCTCTACCTGGCCAACAAGGCTGGCGGCTTCAACCCCACCCTCATGGGCCAGGCGGCCTCGCTGCTGCCCTTCAGCGTCCAGTGCTGGCTCTTCCTCGCCTTCGCCGTGGCCTTCGCCATCAAGGTGCCGCTCTTCCCGCTGCACACGTGGCTGCCGGATGCCCACGTGCAAGCGCCCACGGCGGGTTCGGTCATCCTGGCCGGCGTGCTCCTGAAGCTGGGTGGCTACGGCTTCATCCGCTTCGCGATCCCCATGTTCCCCCAGGCGGCCATGCACTACGCCAAGCCCCTGGCCCTGCTCAGCGTGATCGCCATCGTCTACGGCGCACTGGTGGCCATGGTTCAGCGCGACATCAAGAAGCTGGTGGCCTACTCGTCCGTGAGCCACATGGGCTTTGTGATGCTGGGCCTGGCCTCGTTTACGGTGATCGGCACCCAGGGCGCCATGCTGCAGATGCTCAACCACGGCATCAGTACCGGCGCGCTCTTCCTCCTGGTGGGCATGCTCTACGACCGGGCCCACACCCGCATGATCGCGGACTTCGGCGGCGTGGTGACGAAGATGCCCGTCTTCACAACCTTCTTCCTCATCGTCACCCTCAGCTCCATCGGCCTCCCCCTCACCAACGGGTTCGTGGGCGAGTTCTGGATCCTGAACGGCACCTTCCTCTCTGGGTTCAGCTGGGGCCGCCTCTACGCCTGCCTGGCCACCTCCGGCGTGCTGTTGGGCGCGGTCTACATGCTCTGGATGTTCAAGCGGGTCTTCTGGGGCCCCGAGAACAAGGAGGAGGACAGCGGCACCCACCACCTCCACAGCGACCTGAACGCCCGCGAGATCGCGGTGCTGCTGCCCCTGGTGGTGCTGATCATCTGGATGGGCGTGCATCCCAAGACCTTCGTGGCCATCAGCGAGGCGCCTGTGACGGCCCTGCTGAAGGACGCCAAGGCGCCGGAGATCCGCACCTTCGTGCTCAAGCCTGCCGTGCATGAGGTACCGGCCACCCATGCTCCGGCTGCGCACGAGGGGCATGCCGAACCCTCCGCCCACGAGGTGCAACGATGAACCTCACTCCCAGCCAATGGGCGGCCTTGCTGCCGCTGATCATCCCGGCCCTGGGCGCCTGCCTGATTCCGTTGATGGCCCTCGACAAGGACCAGGGCACGGCGAAGTGGATCCGGGCGGCCATGTATGGCACCGCCCTCCTGGCCGTGGGCGCCAGCTTCTGGTACCTGACCAGCCTCTGGAACACCGGTGCCCAGCCAAGCTTTTTCCAGCTGCGCCTGGACCGACTGGCCCAGTTCACCGGTATCTTCGTGCTGGTGGCCGCGGCCCTTGCCATCCTCCAGAGCTGGGACCACTTCCACCAGGAGGGCTGGGTGAAGGGGGAGACCCTCTCCCTGCTGCTCTTCTCCGTGACAGGCATGCTGCTCTTCGCCTCCACCTCGCACTTCGTGGTCCTCTTCTTGGGCCTCGAGCTCTTCAGCATCCCCCTCTACGCCCTGGTGGGCACGGTCCGGGCCCGCACGGAGAGTGCGGAAGGCGGCATGAAGTACTTCCTCACGGGGGCCGTGGCCTCCAGTTGCTTCCTCATGGGCGGCGTGCTGGTCTACGGCCTGAGCGGCACGCTGGACCTGACGGCCGCAGCCTTCACCCTCAAGGCCCGGGGGCTGGCCCTGGATCCCCTGGTCCTGGTCGGAGCGGCCCTCATGCTCATGGGGTTCCTCTTCAAGGTGTCGGCCGTACCCTTCCACCAGTGGACGCCTGATGCCTACGAGGCCTCGCCTCACCCCATCGCGGGCTTCATGTCCGTGGCCACCAAAGGCGTGGCCCTCATCGCCCTGCTTCGCATCTTCCCCGGCAGCTTCGCCCCCCTGGGCGCGGTGGGCGTGAAGATGCAGGCCGTGGTGGCTGTTCTGGCCGTGGCCACCCTGATTCTGGGCAACCTCACGGCCTTGGTGCAGACCAACGTGAAGCGGATGCTGGCCTACTCCAGCATCAGCCATGCGGGTTACCTGCTGCTGGGCTTCGTGGCGGGCACGCCGGCCGCCTACACCGGCATGCTTTACTACCTCGTCATCTACTTGGCCATGAACATGGGCGCCTTCGGCCTGCTGACGGCCTTCGGGCTCGTGGGCGAAAACACCACCTTCGATGACCTGCGTGGCCTCGGCTGGAAGCGACCGGCCATGGGCGTGGCCGCCGTGATCTTCATGCTCAGCCTCGCCGGGATCCCCCCGATGGGCGGCTTCTATGGCAAGTACATGATCTTCCGCGAGCTGGTGGGCACCGGCCACGTGGGCATGGCCATTCTCGGCGTGCTGGCCAGCCTGGTGTCGGCGTATTACTACCTGCGCTTCCTGGTGGCCCTCTTCCTCCAAGCGCCTAGTGCCGAAGCCGAGCGTCTGGCCTCCGACCGCCCGGAGGTCCATGCGCCCCTGGCCGGCGCCACGGTGCTGGTCTGCGCGGTAATCGTCCTGCTGGGTGGCTTCCTGCAGACCTTCCTGGCGGATGGGTTCGCCCGCCGCGCCCTGGTGGAGGGCCTCGGGCTCATCCGCTGAGTGCTGCAGTCCGATCCGCCCATTCCGCCGTTCGACCCCCGCAAAAGGCCATTCGGTCTCCCCTCGGAACACAGGCTGGTGGTCCATACCTCGTTATGCGAAGGTTATGGTTGGGGTTGCGCTGATCCTGTTGACACCTGGAGTTTGGCACCATGAAGCGGAACACTTGGATCGGACTCGGAATCGGCGTGGCGTTGGTGGCGGGCGGAACCGCCTATGTATTGACCCGGCCCAAGGACGAGGTCAAGTGGCGGTCGGGGAAGGTTGAACGGGGCAACATCACCCAGCGCATCAATGCCACGGGGGCGGTGAGCCCCGTGGTGCAGGTGGCCGTGGGCACCCAGGTGTCTGGCGTGATCTCGGCCCTCTACGTGGACTACAACAGCATCGTGAAGAAGGGCCAGCTCATCGCCCAGATCGATCCCACCATCTGGGAGACTCAGTTGGCGGATGCCAAGGCGGGGCTGGAGCGGGCCAAGACCAACATGGACGATGCCAAGCGCCAGTACGAGCGGGCCAAGCGTCTCGCGGCGGAGAAGCTGCTGGCCGACCAGGACCTGGAAGCCAAGCAGGTGGCCTACCAGACCGCGTCCGCCAACATGGAGAACGCCAAGGCCTCCCTGGACCGCGCCAGGGCCAACCTGGACTACTGCAACATCACGGCCCCGGTGGACGGCGTGGTCATCTCCCGCCTAGCCGATGTGGGCCAGACCGTGGCCGCCAGCTTCAGCACGCCGAACCTCTTCCAGATCGCCCAGGACCTGTCGAAGATGAAGGTCCAGGTGAACATCGGGGAGTCCGACATCGACGAAGTGAAGGTGGGCCAGCGGGCCATGTTCACGGTGGACAGCCTGCCGGACAAGCAGTTCACGGCCACGGTGAGCCTGGTTCGTCAGGAGCCCATCACGACTCAGAATGTCGTGAACTATGTCGTCGAGATGATCGTCCCCAACGAGGCCCTGCCGGGCTCCGAGGAGGATGCCAAGGCCGCTCCGTCCGCGCCGGTGGCCCAGAAGGGCAGGGGCGGCGACCATGGCCGAGGCGGGGCCCCCGCGGCCGAAGGCGTGCCGGACCCCGAGAAGGCCTGGGACCGCATGAAGGACCGCATGACTGCCCAGGGCGTGACCAAGGACCAGTTCCTGAAGCGCTTCAAGGAGCGTCAGGCCTCCGGCGCCATCCAGGCGATGCCGGCCGCGTCCTCTGCCCCGGCTGGGGATCCCAAGGCCCTGGCCCGGATTCCCGGCGGCGCCAGTCAGCTGGGGGGACCGAAGTTCACGGGGAGCCTGGCCCTGCGTTCCGGCATGACGGCCAACGTCACCATCAGCACCAACCAGCGCCGGGATATTCTCCGCGTGCCCAACGCGGCCCTGCGCTTCAACCCGGCCGCTTTCATCAAGGACGAGAAGAAGCCGGAAGGCCCGCGCCTGGGTCAGCCCGCCATGATGGGGGGAGGCCAGCGACCCGCAGGCGCCCAGACCGGCACGGGCAGCCGCGGGGGTATGGTGGCCCGCCGTGAGGACCGCATCTGGGTCCTGGAGAACGGCAAGCCCAAGGCCATCGTGGTGAAGGCCGGCATCTCCGACGGGCAGTTCACTGAAGTGTCCGGTGATGGTCTCACCGAAGGCCTGCAGGTCCTCGTGGGCGTCGAAGCTCCGAAGCAGGCAGGCGGTTCGCCGGCGCCCCTGGGCGGCGCGCCCGGTGGCGGACGGCGCTAGCCGGAGGTCGACCATGTCCCCCATGGAGTTCCTGAAGCTGGCCCTGTTCGCCATTACCCGCAACAAGATGCGGGCCTTCCTCACCATGCTCGGCATCATCGTGGGAGTGGGCGCGGTCATCGCCATGATCGGCATCGGCGAGGGCTCCAAGCGGGCCTCCATCGCCCTGATCCAGAACATGGGCTCTAACATGCTCCAGATCTTCCCCGGCCAGGGCAGCAACCGCTTCGGCCCCTCGGCCATGGGCAGCTCCGACATCCTCCTGGAGAGCGACGTGCCCCTGATCGAGCAGGAGCTCGCCGGAAGCAGCGTGGTGGCGGCCAGCCAGCTGGTGCGGACCACCCGCCCGGTCATTTTCCAGAACAGCAACTACGTGACCTCCATCCAGGGCTCGAATCCCAACTTCCTCCAGATCCGGGGCTGGGACATGGAGGGCGGGCGCTTCTTCACGGACGCGGAAGTCCGGGGCATGGCCAAGGTGTGCGTGCTGGGGACGACCGTGAAGGACAACCTCTTCCCCAACGGGGACGACCCCGTGGGTCAGACCGTGCGCATTGGGGCCTTGCCCTTCCAGGTGGTGGGTGTCCTTGAGAAGAAGGGCGCCGGCATGTGGGGCGACCAGGACGACCTCATCGTGGCGCCCTATACGACCGTGATGCGGAAGATCATGGGTCGCGACAAGATCCAGCAGATCATGCTGAGCGCCCAGGAAGGGAAGGCCGAACTGGCCGAGGCCGAAGTCACCGCCCTGCTCCGGCAGCGGATGAAGACGCCGCCCAAGGATGACAACCCCTTCATGATCCGCAAGCAGGACGACATCGTGCAGATGCAGACCCAGCAGGCCGGCATCCTCACGGCCCTGCTCGCGGTGGCCGCCAGCATCTCCCTGGTGGTGGGCGGCATTGGCATCTCAAACATCATGCTGGTCAGCGTGACCGAGCGGACCCGAGAGATCGGCGTGCGCCGCGCCCTAGGGGCCACCCAGCGCAACATCCTCTGGCAGTTCCTGGTCGAAGCCATCGTGCTGTCCATCCTGGGCGGGCTTATCGGCGTGGGCTTCGCCATGGGTGCCATCGGCATCCTCCAGAAGTTCCAAGTCCCCGCCGTCACCGAGAGCTGGGCCGTCGTCCTAGGTCTGGGCTTCAGTGGCCTGGTGGGCGTGGTGGCAGGCTTCCTTCCGGCCTTGAAGGCCGCGCGGCTGGATGTGATCGACGCGTTGCGCTATGAGTGATCCAGGGGTTCCTGAGGGAGCCCTGGAGGTTTGTAGGACAATGGTTTCCTCGCGTCCTGGAGGAGCCATGGTCCTGGTCGGGAATTCACGGCCGGGTGCTCACTTGGTGCCTTTGGCCGACGGCCACCGAAAGGGTGTGGGGCCGGTAGGGGGTGACGGGTGGCTCTGATGGCATTTCTCAAGATGGCGCTCTCAGCCATCACCCTGAACAAAATGCGAGCCTCGCTCACCATGCTCGGCATCATCGTGGGCGTGGGCGCGGTAATCGCCATGATCGGCATCGGCGAGGGTTCCAAGCGAGCCACCCTCGCCCTCATCCAGAACATGGGCTCGAACATGCTGACCATCTTCCCGGGGTCACCGGGAACCCATTCCCACCACGGACCTCAGGCCATGGGCAGCGCCGCGATTCTCAAGGATGACGACGCCCAGCTCATCCATGAGGAGTTGGCTGACTCCAGCATCCATGCCGCGACACCCCAGGTTTCGACCACACGGCCAGTGGTGTACCAGAACCGCAGCTACATCAGCCAGATTCAGGGTACGGGACCGGAATTCCTCCAGATCCGCGGCTGGGAGCTGGAGCAGGGTCGGTTCTTCACCGAGCGCGAGGTGCGCGGTCTTGCGAAGGTCTGCGTCATCGGCAAGACCGTCCAGGCCAACCTCTTCCCCGATGGCGAGGATCCTGTGGACCTCACCATCCGTATCGGGGACCTGCCCTTCCGGATCGTGGGCGTGCTTGAGCCCAAGGGTGCGGGGATGTGGGGGGACCAGGACGACCTGCTGGTCAGCCCCTACACCACCGTCATGCGAAAGGTCATGGGCCGGGACACCATCCAGCGGATTCTCGTGAGCGCCCATGAAGGTGAGGCAGCCTTGGCTGAAGCCGAGATCATCTCCTTATTGCGCCAGCACCTGAAGGTGGCGACTCAGGATCCGGAACCCTTCCAGATCCGCAAGCAGGATGACGTGATGAAACTCCAGTCCGAGCAGGCCGGCATCCTCACAGCCCTCCTCGCTGTGGCCGCGAGCATCTCCCTGGTGGTGGGCGGCATCGGGATTTCCAACATCATGCTGGTGAGTGTCACCGAGCGGACCCGGGAGATCGGCATCCGGCGAGCCCTGGGGGCCACGCAGCGAAGCATCCTCTGGCAGTTCCTCACCGAAGCCATCGTCCTGGCCACCCTGGGCGGACTGCTCGGTGCGGCGCTGGCCCTGGTGACCATCGCCATCCTTCAAAAGGTCCAAGTGCCAGCTGTGGTGGAGCCCTGGGCGGTCTTACTCGGCATTGGCTTCAGCTGCGGCGTGGGCGTACTCGCCGGCTTCCTTCCTGCCTTGAAGGCGGCGAAGCTGAAGGTCATCGACGCGCTGAGGTACGAGTAGCCTGTGGCAGAGGAGGCGGGCAGTCCCACGCTCGATCCCTATGCGGTCCTGCGGAACCCGGACTACCGCTGGTTCATCGCGTCCATGGGGCTGGTCACCCTCGGGCTGCAGATGCAGGGCGTGGTGGTGGGGTGGCAGGTCTATGAGCGAACCGGCGACCCCCTGGCCCTGGGCCTGGTGGGCCTCTCCGAAGCGCTGCCCTTCCTGGGGGTCGCGCTCTTCGGTGGCCATGCGGCGGACCGGTTGAACCGGCTGCGGCTCTGCATGACCTCCACCCTAAGCCTCGCCCTGTGCTCTGTTCTCCTCCTGCTCTTCACTTGGCGCTCCCTGACGGGGCCCCTGGCGAGTCAAGTGGCACCCATCTACGGGATCATCTTCCTCACGGGCATCGTCCGCGCCTTCTACCGCCCGGCCAATGTGGCCCTCGGCACGGACCTGCTGCCGAAGGAACTCTACGCGGCGGGCTCCACATGGCGCGTGTCGGTCTTCCACTCGGGCATGGTGATCGGTCCCGCCATCGGGGGCCTGGTCTATGCCTGGAAGGGACCCATCGCCGCCCATCTCCTCGTTGGACTGCTCCTGCTGGCCGGCTTCGCGGGGCTGTTGCCGTTGCGCTACACGCCGAAGGCGGTGCGCCCCAGGGAGGGCTCCATCTTCGCCAGCCTCAGGGAGGGCCTCCGCTTCGTGTTCTCGCAGCGCCTGCTGCTCAGCGCCATCAGCCTCGACCTCTTCGCGGTGCTGTTCGGTGGCGCCGTGGCGGTGCTGCCCGTCTTCGCTAAGGAGGTGCTGAACACCGGCCCCCATGGCCTTGGTCTACTGCGCGCCGCCCCTGCCGTCGGCTCGGTGCTCATGGGCCTCACCCTGGCCCACCTGCCTCCTCTGCGCCGGGCGGGACGCACGCTCCTGATCTGCGTGGCGGCCTTCGGCGTGTTCACCATCGCCTTCGCCATCAGCCGGAGTTTTCTGCTTAGCTGCCTGCTGCTCGGGGCCAGCGGCGCCGTGGACAACGTCAGCGTGGTGCTGCGCGCCACCCTGCTGCAGACCCTCACGCCGGAGCACATGCTGGGCCGCGTGTCCTCGGTGAACCAGGTCTTCATCGGCTCCAGCAACGAGATCGGGGCCTTCGAGAGTGGCCTGGCCGCGCGGCTGATGGGCCTCGTCCCCTCCGTGGTCTTCGGCGGCTGCATGACCCTGCTGGTGGTGGCCTTCACCACCTGGAGAGTGCCCGAGCTACGGAAGATGGATCGCATCGGGTAGGGAAGGCTGGGTTCAAAAACAACCACGAAGAGGGAAAGACCACGAAGCAAGGTCGCCCTTCACCCTCGTGGTCTTCCTGTCTTCGTGGTGATTATTCTCGTTCAGTTATCGCTAAAGAACGGCAAGTGCAGCGTTGTAGTCGGGCTCCTGGGCGATCTCGGGCACCAGCTCGGTGTGCACCACCGTGCCTTTTTCATCGACCACCACGACGGCACGGGCCAACAGGCCCTTGAGGGGGCCGTCCACCAGGGCCACGCCGTAGGCCTGGCCGAACTCCGCACTGCGGAAGTTCGAGGCGGGCACCACGTTGTCCAGGCCCTCGGCGCCGCAGAAGCGCTTCTGGGCGAAGGGCAGGTCGGCGCTGATGCAGAGCACCATCGTGTTGGGCTTCTCGTTGGCGCGGGCGTTGAACTTGCGGACGCTGGCGGCGCAGGTGGGGGTATCGATGCTGGGGAAGATGTTCAGCACCACGCGCTGGCCGGCGAAGTCCTTGCCGGAGACTTCGGAGAGGTCGGTGCGCACCAGCGTGAAGTTGGGGGCATGGGCGCCCACCTTCGGCAGGTCGCCGGCGGTGTGGATGGGATTGCCTTTGAGGGTGATCTGGGCCATGGGGTGCTCCTGAGGATGAATGTCCAGTTTAGCGCCCTGCGGGGTGCGCAGACATCGCCTGTACCTGAGGTAGTCTTGGACATTCCCGTGACGGAGACCCATGCCCACCCTGCTGCAGAAGATCACGGCCCGGGACCACCGCCTGGCTGGCTTCCGGCACTACGAGCTGCTGGTCCATGCCTACGTGGTGGTGCTGCTCATCAGCAACCTGCTGGGGCCCAAGCCCACCCAGATCGGCCCCTTCATCTTCAGTGGCGCCCAGCTGCTCTTCCCCATCACCTACATCTTTAGCGACATCTTCACGGAGGTGTACGGCTACGGCGGCTCCCGGCGGGCCATCTGGATCGCCCTCCTGGCCAATGTCCTAATGGGGTTCTTCGCCTTGTTCATGGTGTGGCTGCCGGCGGCGCCGGACTGGCCTAAGGAGAACCAGCACGCCTTCGAGCTCGTCTTCGGCAACACGGCCCGGGGCATCGTGGCCAGCCTCGCGGCCTTCTGGATCGGGGAATTCGTCAACAGCTTCGTTATGGCCAAGATGAAGGTCCTGACCAGGGGGCGCTGGCTCTGGACCCGCACCGTGGGCAGCACCGTGGCGGGCCAGGCCGTCGACAGCCTGGTGGTCTCCTTCGGCCTCTTCGCCTTCACGCTCCCGGTGAAGACCATCCTGGTGATGGCGGCCAGCGGGTATGTCTTCAAGGTCCTCTACGAGGCCCTGGCGACGCCCTTCACCTATGCCGTCGTGGGTTTCCTCAAACGTACCGAAGGCGTGGACGTCTACGACGAGGGCACGGACTTCAGCCCCTTCGTGAAGGACGCCTAGGGTCGTGCTCCAACGCCTTCAATTTGAAGGGGGGGGCGCGTCATTCTGAACGTCTGGGGGCCACCAGAGAACGCTGCGAGGCCTCTTATGAGCATTAATGGCTTGATTTAATTTTTGGCTCCAAAGCTGCGTGTTCAAGGATTCCGCAGGAGCCAGTCATGAGACCAGTCTGTTCGGCCGATGGAAACGCCACTGGTGCCGTCCACCTGCCGAGGGTCCTTGCGCTGATGGCCGAGACTGCCTCCGGACGCACCGCATGAGGTTCCTCGCCCAGCAGGTGTGCCGGGGCCTCTGTTCCATCCGGGGACGGCGCAGAGAACCTGGAGCCGCGCCGGAGGTGCGAAGGAACGCCATCGACTGGAGCAGCTGGAAATCGATCTGCCCCGACCCGGCAAGTGATGGCTCCCTGGCGGCTCTGCTGGATCTCATGGCGGGGTCCTCCCCTTCGAATCCATCCAGGGGGGAGCCCTCCTCTTCGAGTGCCTGAACCGCTTCCGGAATCGGTAGGACAGGGCTCGCTTTCTCTCTTCTCCCAATGACTGACTGGCCAGAGGGTGTCCCCGAGGAGGGTTCAGCCCATTGAAAGCATGTGTCTCAACCTTGGGGAACCGGTCCGAACCTGCCATGGCTACTCACCCTGAACCCTCCGTTGGTGAATCGAAGCCTGATTCCACTCCCGCGCCCGCTCCTGCGCAGTGGCACCGACTGCCGAAGGCCTTCCGGGCCCACCGTGGCAAGGGCATCCTGGCCATGCTCGCCGGTGTGCTGCTGGTGGCTCTCGTCTTCGTGGATGCCTTGCTGGCTGGCCCCATGCGTGCCTGGGCCGAACGGACCATGAATGCCAACCTGAACGGCTACACCGTGCGCATCGCCAGGGTCCGGCCGCACCTGTGGCGACTGGCCTTCGAGCTGGACAACCTCGTCCTGGTGCAGAACACCCACCCGGAGCCCCCCGTGGCAGAATTCGGCGCCCTCGAATTCTCCCTGGTCTGGTCTGAGTTGCTCCGCTTCAAGGTGGCCGGGACTCTGACCATCCAGCGTCCGGCTCTGCACATCAACCTGGACCAGATCGAAGAGGAGGCCCAGAGCCATGTGAGCCTCAAGGACCGGGGCTGGCAGAAGGCCGTGGAATCGATTTTTCCCGTCAAGCTGGACCAGGTGAAGGTCGTGGACGGTTCCCTGCTCTACCTCTCCAGCGGCACCGCCACCAAGCCCCTTCGGCTCACGAAGGTCTCCATGCTCGCCAAGAATGTGCGCAACATCGCCGCGGCCAAGGGTACCTACCCCTCGCCGGTGAGTCTGGATGGTGTCCTGTTCGACACGGGCACGATCTCCTTCAAGGGGGCGGCGGATTTTCTCCGGGAACCCTACGTGGCCGCCCAGGGGGAACTCCGCCTGGACAAGGTTCCGCTGGATCGCCTCGACCCCCTGGCCCAGGAGTATCAGTTGCAGACCACAGGCGGCCTCCTTTCCTTGAATGGATCGGTGGAATACACCCCTGAGTCCCAGTTGGCCCATTTCAAAGAGGTGCTGTTCGATAAGCTGAAGGTGGATTACGTCACCAGCAAGGCGACGAAGGCCATCGAGAAGGTCCATGGCAAACAGGCCCTCAAACTGGCGAAGAAGGTCCGCAACGCGCCACGTATGCTGCTGAAAGTGGACGCCCTGAAGCTGACCCACAGCCAGCTCGGTTTCGTCAACGAGGGGGTCTCGCCGTCGTACCGGCTGTTCATGGCGGACATGAGCCTGACCTTGAAGAACCTGAGCAATCAGGCGGACCAGGGGTCCTCAGATTTCCAGGCCCGTGGCTCCTTCATGGGCAGCGGCACCACCGTGGTCTCCGGAGCGTTCCGCTCCACCGCGACGCCCGCGGATGCGACGGTTCAACTCAAGCTCGACGATGCCCGCCTCGTGGATCTCAACGGGATGCTGCGAACCCACGCCGATGTGGATGTGGCGGACGGCCTGTTCTCGGTCTACACCGAGATGACCGTGAGGAACCAGCGCATCGAGGGCTACATCAAGCCCCTCATCAAGAACCTGAAGATCTATGACCGGCAGAAGGACCAGGGCAAGCCCTTTGGCAAGCGCGTGAAGTTACATGTGCTGCAGTTCTTCGCGGGCCTCTTCAAGAACCACGACTCCAAGGCGGTGGCCACGGTGATCCGCATCTCCGGCTCCACCCATGACCCTCAGACCAGCGAGTGGGAGATCATCCGCAAGCTCATAGGGAATGGTCTCTCCCGCGCCATCCTGCCAGGGTTCCTGGTCGAGCCAAGGACCTTCGAGCCACCCAAGCCCAGACTTCCGCCAAAACCTGTGCAGCCCTGAGCAGCGACTGCGGCTGGCGTTCGCGCTACTTCGGCGGGAACTTGGCCAGGATGTCGCGCACGGCGCTGGCCACGACTTCATTGGCATCCTCGGGGTTCTCCAGCCCCGTGAGGGCCCCGGCGGCGGCACCCTGCCAGACCATCTGGTTGCTCTTGAAGTCCACGATCTCGATGACGATGGTGCCTTCCTTGTACTTTCGCACCTGCGTGGAGCTGGTGCCGATGCCGCCGCGGAAGGGCCGGTAGCCCCAGCCCCAGCCCATGTGGACCGTGCTGCGCACCTTGCGCTCCTGGACGATGGGGTAATAGGTCACGAGGAAGTCCGGGTCGGCCTTAGTCTCCATGCTGAAGCCCTTGGCCTGCAGCTCCTTTTCCACGGCGGCGCGCACGCGCTTGTCCATGAGGCTGGTGGTGCCGCCGGTGCCCTTCTTCGAGGTGTAGTAGTCGAAGGTCTTGTAGCGGCCATACGAGGCGGTCACGTCGTAGTCATAGGTCACGTTGTAGCTGGTGCAGGCTCCGAGGAGGAGCAGGGACAGCAGGGCGGCGGGCAGGGCAGGGGCTCTCATGGGGACCTCCGGACACCAGTATGGATGCCGGAAGTCTGAGAAAGGTTGAAGCCGACCGGTATAGGGTGGTCTGAGTATTTTCCGCTTCCAGCCTCCGGGACCGGGCTGGTCTGTTCTGGGCTGTGATTTTCAATTCGTTTCTTTGATTGATGGGGGGTTTCACCCGATCCTGATGGGGATGGTCCTCGATCCCACCCTCGACCCTGGCGCGTCCAGCCCCCTCTACCTGCAGCTGCAGAGGAAGCTCCGCGGCCTGATCCAGCAGGGCGAGTGGCGCCCGGGCTCGCGCCTGCCGGCGGTGCCTGAGCTGGCGCAGCGCTGGGGCGTTCACCGTCTCACGGTGCTGAAGGCCATCGCCGGGCTGAAGCGCACGGGCTGGATCCAGACCGTGCAGGGCCGGGGCAGCTTCGTGGCGCCGCGCCTGCCGGAGGCCCCGGGCCTGCGGGCCAGCAGCGAGTTCCCCTTCGAGGGCTCGCCCCTGCTGGTGCATGACGGCGAGCTGGGCTCCTGGCTGGGCGAGACCCTGGAGCGCGCCCAGGACAGCCACCTCATCAGTTTCTCGGCGGGCTTCATCCCTTCAGACCTGCTGCCCGGCGAGCAGTTGCGCCGCCTCACGGCCCAGGTGCTCAAGGACCTCGGCTCGGAGGCCTGGGTCTACTCGGCGCCCGCGGGCTATGCCCCCTACCTGGAGGCCGTGGCGCGCTGGCTGGATTCGGAAGGCGAGCCCATCGACGAGGGCTGGGGCATCCGCTCCATTCCCGGCGCCCAGTCGGGCCTGGCCCTAGCCCTGGAGTCCTTCACCGTGCCCGGCGACCGGGTGCTGGTGGAGAGCCCCTGCTACGTCGGCATCCTGGCCCTCATCCGCGCCCTGGGCCGCGAGGCTGTCCCCGTGCCCGTGGATCGGCAGGGCCTGGATCCCGAGCGTCTGGCCTCGGCCCTGCAGCGCAGCGAAGCCAAGATGCTCTTCACCGTGCCCAGCTTCCATAACCCCACGGGCATGACCCAGTCCAAGGCCCGCCGCGAGCGCGTGCTGGCCCTGACCCGCGCCCACGGCGTGATCCTGGTGACCGATTCTGCCTACGGCGACCTCCGCTTCTCCGGCAACTCCCTGCCGCCCTTCCGGCGCCTCGACGGCGCCGACCACGTCATCCACCTGGGCAGCTTCTCCAAGTCCCTGGCGGCGGGCCTGCGCATGGGCTACCTCATCGCCCGGCACGACCTGCTGCGGCGCATGGCCCCCATCCAGGAGGTGCAGACCATTGCCCAGCCGCCCCTCATGCAGGCCGTGGTGGCGCGCTTCCTAGACAACGGCGGCTTCCGGCGCCACCTGGCCCGCCTCCGCCGCGCCCTCAAGGAGCGCCGCGATGCCATGGTGGAGGCCCTGGCCGAGCACTTCCCGCCCGGTACGCAAGTCTCCGAGCCCAAGGGCGGCATGCATCTCTGGGTGGTGATGCCCGAGGAGTTCTCCGCCCTGGACCTGCACCGCGACGCCCTGCAGCACGGCCTCGGCTTCGCGCCGGGCCCCCTCTTCTTCGCCGATGGCCGCGGCACCAACTGCCTCCGGCTGAACTTCTCCACCCACGACCCTGAGACCACCCGGGAGGCCATCGCGCGCCTGGGCCACCTGGTCCACCGGGCCTGATCCGATCCACCCTCCCACCCGGGAGTTTCTGTGAGCCACGCCATGACCGACGCCACGATCGAGATCCGACCTTCCGCCCACCCCGCAACCGCCGAGGAGCGGGCCGTGCGCATGACCAACCCGGGCTTCGGCCGCGTCTTCACCGACCACATGGTGGTGGTGCCCTACAAGGAGGGCGAGGGCTGGGGCAGGGGCGTGCTGAAGGCCTACGGCCCGCTGGAGATGGATCCCGCGGCCTCCGTCCTCCACTACGGCCAGGCCATCTTCGAGGGCTTCAAGGCCTACAAACAGCCCGACGGCAGCATCTCCTCCTTCCGCCCCGAGGCCAATTCCCGGCGCTTCAATGCCTCCGCCGCCCGCCTCGCCATGCCCGAGCTGCCCGAATCCATCTTCATCGGCGCCGCCAAGGCTCTCATCACACAGGACCAGGCCTGGGTGCCCGGTGCCGTGGGGGAGAGTCTCTACATGCGCCCCCTCATGATCGCCACGGAGGCCGCCCTGGGCGTGCGTCCCAGCAACGAGTACCTCTTCGTCCTGCTGGCCAGCCCCAGCGGCGCCTACTTCCCCGCCGGCGTGAAGCCCGTGACGGTGTGGATCTCCGATGACTATGTCCGCGCCGCGCCCGGCGGCACTGGCTTCGCCAAGTGCGCGGGCAACTACGCCGCCAGCCTCGTGGCTCAGCGCCAGGCCAAGGAAGAGGGCTGCGACCAAGTGGTGTGGCTCGATGCCATCGAGCGCAATTACATCGAGGAGATGGGCGGCATGAACATCTTCTTCGTCTACCAGGAGAAGGGCGAGGCCGTGGTCGTCACGCCCGAGCTCACCGGCACCCTGCTGCCCGGCATCACCCGCGACAGCCTGCTGCAGCTGGCCCGCGAGCAGGGCTTCCGCGCCGAGGAACGCAAAATCACCGTGGATGAGTGGAAGAACGCCATCGCCGATGGCCGCATGACCGAGGCCTTCGCCTGCGGTACCGCCGCCGTCATCACCCCCGTGGGCCACGTGAAGTCCCGTCGCGGCAACTGGGACATCAACCACGGCCAGACCGGCCCCGTGGCCGCCAAGCTCCGCGAAGTCCTGCTGGACCTCCAGCATGGCCGCGTGCCCGACACCCATGGATGGATGAAGAAGATCGTCGGCTAGAACGCGGTTGCACCGCAGCAGAAGGCCCGCCGATGGCGGGCCTTCTGCTGCCTGATTCAGCTCCGTTGCGTGAGGGCGTATCCAGATTCAAACTACCCGCTCCCAAGGCCGGAAACACTGGCTAAGGGGCCCTTCAAAGGCTCGAATCCTCACTCAGTGCCAGCGACAGAAAACCGGGGCGGATCAACTTGACCCGAAATTCACATGATCCCTGGTCTGATTTCCGGGAGGATGTCAGGCACTCGAAACCAAGCTTCATACGAATAGGTCTATTGTTTGATGGGTGCCTGGATTGTCGGGAGCGCAGGTCCTGTCGTAAAAGTCCAGACGTAGGCATACTCGATGGCACGGCCTGTGGTGTTACTCGTGAATCCGTTGACAGTAACGGTATAGATGGTGAGCGGCACGAGCATATTCGTGGGGGTGAAGGTGGCGACTCGTTTCGTAGAGTCAAGGCTCACGCTGCCAGGAACAGTGGCATCGAGCGCGGATGAGAGGGTAAACATTGTACTGCCACTGACGGGGGCCATTTGCTCACTGAAGGTGGCAGAGATCACTGGATTGGTGATCGGAACACCCGTTGTGTTTGTGAGTGGGGCAACTCTGATCACCCAAGGACGCAGGATCGCATTGAGGTCGCCATTGCCAGAATTGTTGCCTGCGCAACCGACCAAGGTTGCGACCGAACAGCCTGCGGCCAAGCAGAGCCAAGGTGTGGATCTTCGTTCGAAGCTATTCATGGGATACCTTCCTGGGTCTGTAGCTGAAGGGCGTCAGCCTCGCTGCTGCGGATCGACATCTCGGGGTAGGGCGAGACAACGTCTTTCGAGCAGATCCTGTGCCCTTGTCTTAAAGGTATCTTTATCAAATGTTTGAATTGGGTTATCGCGCCCCACACAGCACGGCATCCGTTCAAGATGAACGGTCTTCTCCTTCAATTCGATGCTGCCGGTGGCATCTTTTCGAGCCTGCGTAGCAGAAGTGGTCCCGGGTCCTGAACCGTCTCCCAAGGGGGCGGGGGAGCCCACCTTAACCAAGGCGTGAAGCGGGTGCTTCCTGGTGCAGGCGTTGGAAGCCAGGTCAGGCGACCAGCACCGCCGCCGTTTGGGTTATTCGCAAGGCTTCCTGATCGATATCGGTGAGGATCGGCAACTGATCCGGCTCCGGAGGGGTTCAGCTGGGCAGGGTCTCAACGCCGAGCAGCAGCAACAACGGATCTCCGCGAAGGCGGTTCTCATCGCGATTACCCCCCTAGTCCTACTTCAGCCCCTGCCGTGGCGTGTGGTTCCAGTATGGGTAGCAAAACACGGCAAACCCAATCCACTGTTCTTTCAGTGGATTGGGTCTACTTCTGGCGGAGAGAGGGGGATTCGAACCCCCGGTACTGGTTTACCCAATACACTCGCTTAGCAGGCGAGCCCGATCGGCCACTCCGGCATCTCTCCAAGGCCTCCCAGATTACCGTTCCGACCGGGCTGGCACAAGGCTTCTTGCCCAGAGCCGAGCCCACGCTCCAAGATGGAGGCCGGGAGAGTTGGCCGAGTGGTTGATGGCGTCAGTCTTGAAAACTGAAGACGCGAAAGCGTTCGGGGGTTCGAATCCCTCACTCTCCGCCAGATCAGCGCCCCGCGAATGCGGGGCGCACTGTTTTGGATGCGGTGAGTAGGGGATTCAAATCTCACTGAATCAGTGGCAGCCAGCCGGCGAGGTCCCGGCAAACCGGCCTGCCCGACGCCTTACCAGCGGCAGGTTCCGGCGAGCTGCAGGAAGGTGCCGTCGCGGTTCACGTCGGTCCGGTTGATGGAGGTCGGGGTGCTCAGGTCGAAGGCCTTGTAGGGGGCGCGCACCAGCCTGGCTTCCAGGCCGAGGACGCGGGTGAACTGCCAGCCTAGGCCTGCCGCCACGCCGAAGCTGGTGGTGTTCTTGCTGCTGTCATAGCTCGAGGAATAGGTGCTGCCTGCCTTGTCGCTGGTGGTGTACGAAAGGTCCCAGCGGGTGACTCCGGCGCCAGCCGTGAGGTACAAGCCCCGGGGTGTTCCGCCCGGGTAGTAGAGGTAGTCCACGGCGAGGCCCACGGCACTGAGGTTGCGGGACTCGCGGTAGTTGCTGTGGCTGGGCTCGTATTCGGACACATTGAACACATTCAGGTCCAACCGCGGGCGGAGGGCATGACCCCGGGCCAGGTTCCATTGCATCAGGAAGCTGAGGCCGGCACCCAGGTTCTTGTCGGTGTCGTCCTTCAGATCGCCCAGGGGCGAGTTGAGCTGGACGGACAGGCCATAGGTGGGGCGGCCGGAATCCTGGGCGGCAAGCGGGAGGATCAGGGCAAATGGAAGAAGGGCGAGATACTTCACGAAGGACTCCATGGACCACCGATCCGGTGGCGTGGGACGGGAGGCAGATCGCCCCCGGTCGAGTGCATCCATGGCCATGCAATATCGAATCCACATTCTAACTAGAAGGTAACAGGGATGTTGAATTTCCATCGCTCGTCGGATGGAACGGAATGCCTTCAAAACGATCGTGGTGGTCCATCACCCGTTCCTACCCCGCTGATCCCAGCCTTCCGCCGCCCGGAAGCTGTGGTAACCATCGCGCCCGAGGATCAGGTGGTCGGCGAGCGGCACACA
>Ga0268298_10000196_pt1 | contig 77563 bp, 66 predicted proteins | sample WWTPWeurt_MetaG_FD_194462 | JGI IMG/M metagenome (GOLD analysis project Ga0268298, IMG submission 194462) | Activated sludge microbial communities from WWTP in Nijmegen, Gelderland, Netherland - WWTP Weurt | ecosystem: Engineered > WWTP > Aerobic digester > Activated sludge | place...
TGCTCTGGGACCTGGCCCACACGGCCGGCGCGATGCAGTGCGATCTGAATGGCGCCGATGCCGACTTTGCCGTGGGCTGTGGCTACAAGTACCTGAACGGCGGCCCCGGCGCGCCGGCCTTTGCCTTCGTGGCGCAACGCCACCACGCGGCTTTGCGCACGCCGCTCACCGGCTGGCATGGCCATGCCAAGCCGTTCGCGTTCGATCAGCGCTATCAAGCCGCCGCCGGCATGGACCAGATGCTGGTGGGCACGGCCTCGCAGCTGGGCCTGATCGCGCTCGAATCAGCGCTCACCGCCTTCGATGGCGTGGACATGGCCGCGCTGCGCCGCAAGAGCCTGTCGCTGTCCGAGCTGTTCATCCGGCTGGTGGACGAGCAGGTGCCCGGCTTCGGTCTGGCCACGCCGCGCGAGCCCGAGCTGCGTGGCAGCCAGGTCTCGCTCACGCACGAGCAGGGCTACGCCATCGTGCAGGCGCTGATTGCGCGCGGCATCATCGGCGACTTCCGTGCGCCGGACATCCTGCGCTTCGGCTTTGCCGCGCTGTACGTGCGTCACGTGGACATTTGGGACGCGGTGGCCGCGCTGAAGGACATCATGGCCACCCGCGAGTGGGCGCGCCCCGAGTTCATGGCCCAGAAAGCCGTGACCTGATCAGTCCAGCCCCAGGCCGATGCGCTGCGCCACGGCGCCCCACTTCTTGGCGTCGGCCGCGATCTGGCGCGTGGCCTCGGCCGAGCTGCTGCCCACCACCGCCTGGTCGTTGGCCTTGAGCTTGTCCAGCACGTCGGGCGATTTCAAGGCATCGACGAAGGCCTGGCGAAAGCGCTGCACGATGGCCTCGGGCGTGCCACGCGGTGCATACATCACCAGCGAGAAATCCGACGCAAAGCCGGGCGCCCCGGGCACGCCAGTCTCGGCCACGGTCGGCACCTCGGGCAGCGTGGGCGAACGGCGGCTGCCCGACACCGCCAGCGCCACCAGCCGCCCCGAGCGGATGTGCGGCAGCACCGTGGGCCCGGCCAGAAAGCCGCAGGGCACCTGGCCGCCGATCACATCCTGCGTGGCGGGCGCCGGGCCCTTGTAGGGCACATGCGCCATGTCGAAACCCAGGCTGGCCTTGAGCAACTCCATCGACAAGTGCCCCGGCACGCCCGCGCCGCCCGAGGCGTAGTTGAACGAGCCGCCCTTGGCCTTGGCCACCATCTCGGCCAGCGTCTTGGCGCCGAAGCCCGGGTTGCACACCAGGGTCTGATCAAACTGCGTGCCGGTGGTCACCACCTGCAGATCGTCCACCTTGTAGGGCAGCTTCTTGTAGACGAAGGGGTTCACCGTCATCAAGGTGTCGGTGCCCCACAGCCAGGTGTAGCCATCGGGCACGGCGCGCGCCACCTCGGCCGCGCCCAGGTTGCCGCCCGCACCGGGCTTGTTGTCGATGACGATGCTCTGCTTGAGCACCGGCTGCATCTTCTCGGCCGCCAGCCGAATCACCATGTCACTGGGCCCGCCAGGCGGAAAAGGCAGCACCACGCGGATCGGCTTGTCGGGCCAGGCGCCCTGGCTCCAGGCGGGCGCGGCTGCGCTTGCAGCCAAGGCCGTGGCTGTCAAGGCGCGCAGCACCGCGCGGCGGCCGGTGGGGTGTGGGTTCATCGCAATCCTTGCAGGCGGTTGGGCATCAATCGGCCCGGAAGCCGGTGGCCTTGACGATGGGTGCCCAGCGCGCGGTGGAGCTTTCCTGCAGCTTCACCAGATCGGCCGGCGTGCCACCGCCCGGCTCGAGCGCCAGCTTGGCAAAGCGCTCCAGCACGTCGGGCTGCGCCAGGGCCTTGGCCAGGGCGCGGTTGTAGGCGTTGATCGTGGCCTCTGGCGTCCTGGCCGGCGCATACATCGCAAACCAGCCCGAGGCCGTGATCTGCGGGTGGCCCGACTCCTTGAAGGTGGGCACATCGGGCAAGGCCGTGCTGCGCCGCTCGCCCGAGGTTGCCAGCACGCGCACCTTGCCACTGCGGTGCGCTTCACTGGCCTCCACCACCACGTCGATGCCCGCAGAAATCTGATTGCCCAGCAGGGCCGTCATCAGCGGCGCGCCACCCGAGAAGGGCACGTGCACCAGATCGGCCTTGGCCTCGCGCGAGAGCATCTCGCCAAAGAAGTGCGGCAGGCTGCCGGCCGAGGGCGAGCCGAAATTGGCCTTGCCCGGATTGGCCTTGGCCCAGGCCAGCCACTCGTTGACGGTCTTCACCGGCAGCGCCACCGGCACCGTGAAGGCGAAATCGAAATTGGCGATGTGTCCCACCGGCGCGAAATCGGTGTTCGGGTTGTAGTTGAGCTTGCTGAACACCAGCGGCGCCAGCACCGGCACCACCACGGGCGTGACCATCAGCGTGGTGCCATCGGCGGGCGCGTTCTTCAGCATGTCTGCCGCCACGCGCCCGCCGGCGCCGGGCTTGTTGTCGACCACGAAGTTGATCTTCAGGTCCTCGCGCATCTTCTCGGCCATGAGGCGCGCCACCGTGTCCAGCGAGCCGCCGGGCGGAAAGCCCACGAGGATTCGTACCGTCTTCTCGCTCTGCGCCAGGGCGCCGTTCGCGAGCGTGGCCATCACGGTCAGGGCCATCAGTTGTCTGCGCAGCATGGGGGTGTGGGCCTCACGTGGAAAGCGCCGCCCGGCTGAGCGGCAGGCTGCGAATCTAGCCGCTCGCCGCGCGTTCGCGGGCGGGGTTTACGTGGATCGCCCACGGCCGCAGTGGCTCACACCGGCGCCAGCGGCACCGCTGCGTGCGCGTGCTTCTGGCCCAGCATCGCATGCCAATCGCGCCAGGCGCGGCCCGGGTGCACCTGGCCGCAGGCTGCGCAGGTGCGCCGCGCGGGCGGGCTGGCGTAGAAGGCCTCGTAGGCCACCGGCAAATCCTTGACGATGCTGCCCAACTGCACTTCGTTGCGGGTGACCGTGTGGCCGCAATGCGCGCAGTGCCAGCTGAAGGCATCCAGCACACCCTCCGGGCGCGATCGTTCGATGACGGTGCACAGGCTGCCCGGCACGGGCCGCTGCGGCGAGTGCTGCACATGGGCGGGCAACAGGAAGATGTCGCCCTCGTTCAAGTCCACGCGCTCGAAGCGGCCGCGGTCCCACAGCAACAGGTGCGCCTGGCCCTTGAGCTGGTGGAAGAACTCCTCATACGGGTCGTCGTGGAAATCAGTGCGGTGGTTGGGGCCGCCCACCACGGTGCAGATGAAGTCAGCGTCCTGCCAGATCTGCTGGTTGCCCACGGGGGGCTTGAGCTCGGCGGCATGGTCCGCGATCCAGCGTTCAAAGTTCAGGGGCTTGCCGTATTTCAGCATCTTGCGTCTCCTTGTCTGGCTTGCACACAACGCGGTGGCCACGCGATCGCGCAGCCCCCGCCCGATATCATCCCTGGCCACCCAGCGCTCACCGAATGGCCACCACGCCCAAACCCAGCCACGCATCGCCAGCCGCCCAGCGCAATGCCAGTGCGCGCCTGGCCAGCCAGGTGACGATCAAGCAGCTGCGCGCCTTTGCGGCGGTGGCACGCGAGGGCAGCTTCACCGCCGCAGCACAGCAGTTGTTCCTGAGCCAATCGGCCTTGTCGGCGCTGGTGCGGGGCCTGGAATCGGCGCTCGGGCTGCGGCTGCTCGATCGCACCACGCGCCGGCTCGAGCTCACCGCCGCCGGGCAGGATCTGGTGCCCACCGTGCAACGCCTGCTCGACGACCTGGACCGCATGGCCGGCGAGCTGCACGAGGTGGCCGAGCGCAAGCGCGGTCGCGTGCGCCTGGGCGCCACGCCGCTGCTGGCGGTGAGCCTGCTGCCGGCACTGATGGCCGCCTACCATGAACGTTATCCAGGCGTGGACTTGAGGCTGCTGGATGCCTCGGCCGACGTGCTGCTGAACCGACTGCGCGAGGGCGAGCTCGATCTGGCCGTGGCCACCTTCGAGCAGCTCGACGCCGATCTGGTGGCCACGCCCGTGCTCAGCGACACCATGCTGCTGGCCTGCCCGCGCGGGCACGCGCTGGCCAGCCGCCGCCAGGTGAGCTGGGCGCAACTGACGGACCAGCCCTTGCTGCTGATGAAGCCCGGCAGCGGCCTGCGCGCGCTCACCGACCGTTGTTTCGCGAGCCTCGGGCCTGCAGGCCAGGGCCTGCCGCGCCCCGCGCAGGAGGTGACTCACGTGGCCACCGCACTCGCACTGGCCGCCGCCGGCCTGGGGCTGGCCATCGTGCCGGCCTATGCGCTGCGCGTGGGGGGCGTGCAGGATGTCGTGGGCATTCCGCTCACCGAGCCGCGCATCACTCGCGAGGTGTGCCTCGTGCACCTGAAGCAGCGCACGCTCTCGCCCGCCGCGCAGGCCATGCGCCAGCACCTGGTGGAGCACATGTCGGCCCAGCACCAGGCTGCACGCACCAAGGGCTCGCGCCGCAAGGCCTGAGCGCTGGCGCCGATTTGCGGCCAGCAAGGCGCGGCCGTGGCGCATCAAGCCCCGCCCTCGGCCGCGCGCCGCATGCCGCCCAGGCCGTCGCAGATCGCGGCCACGATGCCTTCATAGCCCGTGCAGCGGCAGATGTTGCCTTCCAGCGCCTCGCGCACCGCATTCGGCTCGGCCGGAACGCCTTCAGCGGCCATGGCCACCGCGCGCATCACCATGCCGGGCGTGCAATAGCCGCACTGCAAGCCATGGTGGCGCGAGAAGGCCAGCTGCATGGGGTGCCACGCATCGCCGCGCCGCAGGCCTTCGATGGTCTGCACCTGGGCGCCATCGGCCTGCAGAGCCAGCACATTGCAGGCCTTCACCGCCTGGCCGTTCACCAGCACCGTGCAGGCGCCGCACTGCGCAGTGTCGCAACCCACGTGCGTGCCAGTGAGGCGCAGGGTGTCGCGCAGCACGTCCACCAGCAGCGCGCTGGGCAGCACCTGCAGCGCGTGCGCGCTGCCGTTCACCGTGAGGCGGATGTGGGCGTCGGCCATGGGGCTCACGCCAGGCGCAAGCCGCTTTGCACGAAGTGCTCGCGGATGCTGGCGCGCTCGGCTTCGTTCAAGGCCAGCAGCGGGCGCCGCACCGGGCCACCCACCTGGCCCAGCAGCTCGAGCCAATACTTGCTCTGTGCCTGCGGCTTGCCCTTGGGCTTGCAGGCCTTGAAGGCCTCGCGCGCCGGGTTGAGGCTGTCGCGCACGCGGCGCGCCTCGTCGTGACGGCCAGCAAAGGCGAGCTGGGTGTAGTCGTGGATGCGGCGATCTGCGGCTGTCTGCAACAGCAGCGGCGGCGTGGAGCACAGGTACAGGCGCCAGCCCAGCTCGATGATGTTGTCCAGCCACTCCTCCTCGCTGGCGGTGCTCACCTGGATGCGGTCGCCCACCAGGTGGCTGAGCTCGCTGTACATGGGGCGCGGCACGCTGTACTTGATGGCCACGATGTTGGGCAGCTCGGCAATGCGCGCGCACAGCTGTGGGCTCATCAGGTAGCCGCAATCGGGGTGGTTCCACATCGCGATGCCGATGTCCAGCACCTCGCTCAGGTGGCGGTAGTACTCGTAGATGGTGTCGTCGGTGTCGGCGCCAAAGTGCAGCACGGGGCTGTGCACCACGATCCAGTCGGCGCCCACCGCCTGCGCATGGCGGGCCAGCTCGATCACCACGTCGAGGTTGGTGTCCGAGCAGGACATCACCGTGCGCGAGCGGCCGCGCGCCGCGGCCACCGCGATCTCGAACGTGCGCTTGCGCTCGGGCACCGACATCGAGAAGAACTCGCCCTGCTTGCCACTGACGAACAGGCCGCTCACGCCCAGTTGGCCGATCCAGTGGTCCATGTTGGCGGCAAAGCCCGCCTCGTCCACCGAACCATCGGCCGCAAAGGGCGTGAGCGTGGCGGCCCACACGCCGGTGAAGTGGGCCTTGGCGTAGGCCTGGGCCTCGGTCTTGCTGTAGTTCATCGGGGAACGGTTCATGACACTCACTTTTGGAGTTTGGATGCGTCTTGCACGGCCTGCCACAAGCGGCCGGACGTGAGCGGGAATCGAGCTGGCGCACGCCCAGCGGCGCCAGCGCATCGAGCGCGGCATTGAGCAGGGCCGCAGGCACGCCGATGCAGCCGGCCTCGCCCACGCCCTTGGCGCCCAGCGGGTTGGCCGCGCTCGGCGTGGGGTTGCTGGCCAGCTGCACGCGGGGCATGTCGGCGGCGCGCGGCAGGGCGTAGTCCATCAGCGAGCCGGTAAGCAGCTGGCCCTGCTCGTCGTACACCAGGCGCTCCATCAGCGCCTGGCCCAGGCCCTGCGCCAGGCCGCCCATCAGCTGGCCATGCACCAGGGCGGGCGTCACCACGTGGCCGGCGTCGTCCACCCAAACGAGTTGCTCGATGTGCAGCTCGCCAGTGGCCACGTCCACCGCCACCACCGCCATCACGCAACCCGAGGCCCAGGCCTCGTGCTCGGCGGTGTGCAGGTGCTCCACATGGCAGGGCCGCGCCTCGCCGGCATCGAGCCGGGCCCGCAGCGCGCGCGCCGCCAGCAGCACCGCGCTGCCGCCGATGGCCGTGCTGCGGCTGGCCAGCGCGCCCACGCCGGGCGGGCACAGCGCGGTGTCGCCGTGCAGCACGTCCACCTGGTCGGCGGCGCAACCCAGCACCTCTGCGGCGATCTGCGCAAAACTGGTCTCGCGGCCCTGGCCCTGCGCGGTGGCGCCGGTGGCCAGGCGGTAGCGGCCGTCGGGCAGCGCGGTGAGGTGCACGCTCTCGGGGCCCTGGCCGCAGGGCTCCACGTACAGGCCGATGCCGATGCCCACGAGCTCGCCGGCCGCTCGGCGCGCGGTCTGGCGGGCACGCTGCTCGGCGTAGCCCAGGAGTTCGGCGGCATGCTGCAGCAGGCCGGGCAGATCGCAGCGGTCGAGCCACTGGCCGTTGGGCAGCGTGCGCGGCAGCGCGTCGGCGGGCCACGCGTTCATCAGACGCAGCGCCAACGGATCGATGCCGGCCTCGCGCGCAGCGGCGTCAATCAAGCGCTCGATCAGGATGGCCGCCTCAGGCCGCCCCGCGCCGCGGTAGATGCCCACGGCGGCGGCGTTGCTCAAGTGCGCCTGCGCGCTGGCTCGGCAATGCCTCACCTGGTAAGGCCCGGGCACGATGCGCGCGGCGTTGCGCGCCGGCACCACGGCACTGTAGGTAAGCCAGTGGCCGAGATCGAAGCTGAAGTCTGCCGACAGCGCCTCGATGCGGCCCTGCGCATCAAGCCAGATGGCCCCTTCGGCCGTCGAAGCGCGGCCGTGAGGGGCCGATTGCAGGTCTTCGCCGCGCGTGGCCTGCCAGCGCAGCGCGCCGCCGAGCTGCCGTGCGGCTGCGGCCAGCATCAGGTCCTCGGGGCAGATCGAGGCCTTGCCACCAAAGGCGCCTCCCACGTCGGGGGCGATCACCTGCACGGCCTCCAGGGCCAGGCCCAGCGCCTGCGCCAACTCGGCACGCGCACGGCTGGGCGTCTGCGTGGACAGCCAGGCCTTGAGGCGCTGCGTGGGCGCGTCCCACTGCATCACGGCGGCGCGCGGCTCGAGCGGGCTCGCGGCCACGCGCGGCAGCTGTATCTGCACGCGCGCCGTGGCTGGGCGCTCAGGCATCACGCCGTCGCCCAGGCTCACCGTCGCCACACGATTGCCCGGCACGCCTGCATCGATCGGCGCAGCCTGTGCGTCAGCGCCGTCGGCCACGGCCGGCCACTCTTCGATGTCGGCCCACACCAGATCGGCGGCCGCCTGCGCCTGCGCACGTGTCTCGGCCACCACCAGGGCCAGCGGCGCGCCCACGGCCAGCACCCGATCGAGGGAGATGACAGCCGTGGTGGGCAGCTGCAGCGCAGGCAGCAAGGCATTGACCTGCGGTGCCGGCAGGCCCGCAAAATCAGCGGCGGTGAAGACGGCACGCACGCCGGGAGCGTCCAGCGCCGCGGCCACGTCCACGCTCAGCACCCGGCCATGGGCATGCGCACTGCGCACGAACACCGCGTGCAGCAGGCCCGGCAGCTGCACGTCGCCCACGTAGCAGCCCGCGCCGGCCAGCAGGCGCTCGTCCTCCCGGCGCAGCCAGGGGCTTAAGGCGTTGGGAGCGGCGAAGGGCGCTTCGGTCATGCCGGCGATTGAACCCAAATCCACAGCGCGACACAATCGCAAAATACAGCTGAATTCAGCGAGTCACTGACTGAATTGGGCCCGGGCCTCGGGGTGTGCACCGAGGCGCCGGCCGCGCCTGGCGTGATAGCCTCCACCGCGTTCAAAGCCCGCCCGTGGCGTGGCATCAAGGAGACCCGCATGCAACACCCCCGCACCTGGCTGGCCTCGGCCCTGGCCACCGCCGCCCTCGCCGCCCTGCCGCTGATGGCGCAGGCCCAAGTGAAGATCGGCTTCATGGCCGAGCTGTCCGGTCCGCAGGGCCCGCTGGGCCAGGACCAGTACGACGCGCTGATGCTGGTGGTGGAGCGCAATGGCGGCAAGCTCGGCGGCGTGCCGGTGCAGGTGATCCGCGAGGACAGCCAGCTCAAGCCCGACGTGGCCAACCAGATCGTGGACAAGCTGATCGACAAGGAGCGCGTGTCCATCATCACCGGCGTCACCTTCTCCAACATCATGATGGCGGTGCACAAGAAGGTCACCGACCGCGAGGTGTTCCTGATCGGCTCCAACGCCGGCCCCTCGCCGGTGGCGGGTGCGCAATGCAGCCCCTACTTCTTCTCCACCAGCTGGGAGAACGGCCAGCAGGCCGAGGTGGTGGGCAAGTACGCGGCGGACAAGGGCATCAAGAAGGTCATCACCATCGCCCCCAACTACCAGGCGGGCAAGGATTTTGTCGCCGGCTTCAAGCGTTATTACAAGAGCCCCACGGCCAATGAGCTGTGGCCGGCGTTGAACACGCAGGATTTCTCGGCCGAGATCGCGCAGATCGCCGCCGGGCAGCCCGATGCGGTGTTCGCCTTCCTGCCGGGCGGCCTGGGCATCAACTTCGTCAAGCAATGGGCGCAGGCCGGCATGAAGGGCAAGATCCCCTTGCTCACCTCGTCCACCACCGACGGCATCGGCCTGCCGGCCATGGGCGACGCCGCGCTGGGCCTGCTCTCGGGCACCTTCTGGGGCCCCGATTTCCCCAATGCCGCCAACCAGCAGTTCGTGAAGGAGTTCGAGGCCAAGTACAAGCGCATCCCGTCGCAGTACGCCGCCCAGTCCTATGACGCTGCCCAGCTGATCGACGCCGCGCTGGCCAAGACCGGCGGCAAGGTGGACGACAAGAAGGCCCTGCTCGCCGCCTTCCGCACGGCCAGCATCAAGTCCATCCGCGGTGACTTCAAGTTCAACACCAACCAGTTCCCGATCCAGGACCTGCACATGTTCGAGGCAGTCAAGGACGCGCAAGGCCGCATGACGCTGAAGACCGTGGCCACGCCCTTGAAGGCCGACAAGGATGCGGCCTACGAGAAGTGCACCATGAAGATGTGAGCTGAAGCCTGCTGTTGAAACACTGGCGCGATGCAGTACCGATCGCGCTTTTTTTTGGCCCCGCCCCCCCGATGACCACTTCACTCGTCCTCACCCAACTGCTCAACGGCCTGCAGATCGGCGTGCTGCTGTTCCTGTTGGCGGCGGGCCTGACGCTGGTCTTCGGCATCATGGATTTCGTGAACCTGGCGCATGGCTCGCTTTATATGGTGGGCGCCTTCATCGCCACGGCCACCAGCAATGCCACCGGCTCGTTCCTGCTGGGCGCGCTGGCCGCCGTGCCGGGCACCATGCTGGTGGGCATCGCGGTGGACCGCATCGCGCTGCGCGGGTTGTATGCGCGAGACCACCTCGATCAGGTGCTGGCCACCTTTGGCCTGGTGCTGTTCTTCAACGAGGCGGTGAAGATGGTTTGGGGCGCCAGCCCGCTGTACTCACAAGTGCCCTCGTGGCTGGACGGCACGGTGGAACTGCTGGGCTTCAACTACGCCTCGTACCGCCTGGCCATCATCGCGGTGGGGCTGGCGGTGGCGGCGTTCCTGTATTGGCTGATCAACCGCACGCGCGTGGGCATGCTGATCCGCGCCGGCGCCACGCACGCGTCCATGGTGTCGGCGCTGGGCGTGAACATCCGCCTGCTCAACATGATGATCTTCGGCCTGGGCGCGGGGCTCGCCGGGCTGGCCGGGCTGATGGCCGGGCCGATCTTCTCCGTGCAATCGGGCATGGGCGAGACAGTGTTGATCCAGACCCTGGTGGTGATCATCGTGGGCGGCATCGGCTCGATCCGCGGCGCCTTCCTGGCCGCGCTGATCATCGGCGTGGTCGACACCATGGGCCGCGTCTTCCTGCCCATCTGGATGATGGGTGTGATGGACGGCAACGTGGCGCAGGCCGCCGGCCCGGCGCTCGCCTCGATGCTGATCTACCTGCTGATGGCCGTGGTGCTGGCCTTCAAGCCGGACGGCCTCTTCCCCGTCAAGCACGGCTGAATTGACGATGTTCCCCGAAGCCATCTCCATCCGCTCGCCGCGATTCTGGGTTGTGGCCTTGCTGCTGCTGGGCCTGGGCTCAGTGCCGGTGCTGGCCGCCGTGTTCAACCAGCCCTTCTACCTGGCGCAGTTCGGCCGCATCATGGTCTACGCCATTGCGGCCTGCAGCCTCAACCTGCTCATCGGCTACACCGGCCTGGTGAGCTTCGGGCACGCCATGTACCTGGCGCTCGGCGCCTACGCGGCAGCCATCCTGGGCTTCCATGAGTTGAACAACGGCTGGCTGCACCTGGCGGCGGCCGTAGGTGGCTCGGCGCTGGTGGCGGCATTGATCGGCCTGGTGGTGCTGCGCACCAGCGGCATGGGCTTCATCATGATCACGCTGGCCTTTGCGCAGATGATGTTTTTCTTGGGCATCTCACTCAAGCAATACGGTGGCGACGACGGCCTGCGCCTGGCCGCGCGCTCGGCGCTGGCGCCGCTCGATCTCACGTCGGCCACGCAGCTGTACTGGCTCACCTTCGGCGTGCTGCTGGCGGTGCTGTATGGCTCGTGGCGCCTCGTGCATGCGCGCTTCGGCTACACGCTGCGCGGCATCCATGCCAACGAGCGCCGCATGAAGTCGCTCGGCTTTCACACCCTGCGCTTCAAGCTGGCCATCTACGTGCTGGCCGCGTGCATCGCATCGCTGGCCGGGTTTCTGCTGGCCAATCTCACGCTGTATGCGTCGCCCTCGTACACGGCCTGGACAGTGTCCGGCGAGCTGATCGTGATCGTCATCCTCGGCGGCATCGGCACGGTGGTGGGCCCGGTGGTGGGCGCGCTGGCCTTCCTGCTGCTGGAAGAAGGCCTGGCCGCCTGGACCACGCACTGGATGGCGCCGCTCGGCATCGCCATCGTGCTGGTGGTAGTGCTCTTGCGCAAGGGGCTGTATGGCAGCTTCCACGATTGGGCCGTGAAGCGCGAGCGCGGGGGCCCGGAATCATGAGCGGTGCGGTGCTGGAAACCAAAGGCCTGGTCAAACGCTTCGGCGGCCTCACCGCCACCGACCACGTCAGCCTCACCTTGCTGCCCGGCGAGGTGCACGCGCTCATCGGCCCCAATGGCGCGGGCAAGACCACGCTGATCGGCCAGCTCACCGGCGAGCACTTTCCGGATGAAGGCCAGGTGCTGCTGTCGGGCCTGGACGTGACGCGCATGCCCGTGGCGGGGCGCTCGCGTCGCGGCTTGGGGCGCTCCTACCAGATCACGCAGTTCTGCCCCGACTTCAGCACGCTCGAGAATGTGGCGCTGGCGGTGATGTCGAGAGACGACACCGGCTTCGGCCACGCCTTCGGCAGCTGGCGCCCGCTCAAGCGCCAGACGCAGGTGATGGACCGCGCGCAGCAGGCACTCGCCCGCGTGGGCCTGGCCGCGCAGGCCGAGCGCCCGGCCCGCGTGCTGGCGCACGGCGAGCACCGCCAGCTCGAGCTGGCCATGGCGCTGGCCCTGCAGCCCAAGGTGCTGCTGCTCGACGAGCCGCTCGCGGGCATGAGCGGCGCCGAATCCGACACCATGGTGGCCCTGCTGCAGCAACTGCGCGGCGAGTACCCGGTGCTGCTGGTGGAGCACGACATGAAGGCTGTGTTTGCGCTGGCCGATCGCATCAGCGTGCTGGTGTATGGCCGCGTCATCGCCACCGGCACGCCCGACGAGATCCGCGCCCACCCCGAAGTGCGCGCCGCCTACCTGGGCGAAGAGGGGCTCGAAGCATGACCGCCCTGTTGCGCGTCCAGGGCCTGGAGGCCGGCTATGGCAGCAGCCAGGTGCTGTTCGGCCTGGATTTCACCATCGGTGCCGGCGAGGTGATCACCCTGCTGGGCCGCAATGGCATGGGCAAGAGCACCACCATCAAATGCCTGTCGGGCCTGCTCGCGCCCAGCGCCGGCCAGATCGAGCTGGGCGGCGTGGCCCTGGTGGGCCTGCCGTCCTACCGCATCGCACGTGCCGGCGTGGGCCTGGTGCCCGAGGGCCGGCAGGTGTTCCCAAACCTCACCGTGCGCGAGAACCTGGTGGCCACCGCATCGCTGCGCAACGCCGGCACCACGTCCTGGACGCTGGAGCGCGTGTACACCCTCTTCCCGCGGCTGCGCGAGCGCAGCCGGCAGCTCGCCGGCAAGATGAGCGGCGGCGAGCAGCAGATGCTGGCCGTGGGCCGAGCGCTGATGACCAACCCCAAACTGCTGCTGCTGGACGAGGCCACCGAGGGCCTGGCCCCGCTGATCCGCCTGGAGATCTGGAACTGCGTGCGGCGCCTGAAGGACGAGGGCATGGCGATGATCATCATCGACAAGAACCTGCGCCCGATGATGCCGCTGGCCGACCGCCACTACATCGTCGAGAAGGGCCGCATCGCCTGGCAGGGCGACAGCTCGGCGCTGCAGGCCGACACGGCGGTGGTGGAGCGCTACCTCAGCGTGTGAGCCACGGGCACCCCTAGGCTGAAGCCGACACGTGGCCGTTTGCCGCCCTAAAGTTGCGGCCATCCCTTGCCCCGATGGAGAGCCCCATGCCCGACGTGCGCGCCCTGGTGATCGACCCCTGGCAGGTGCAGGGCAGCGGCGAGGTGGGCGCCTTCCCCTTCGAGCACTTCCACGCCGCCATCCTGGCGCAGGGCGATTCGTGGTTCTCGATCGGCGCGTTCCCGCCCGCGTTCACCACCAATGTGCCGCTGCAGATGGTGCTGTCCAAGTCGGCCGTGATCGTGGATTGCGCGCGCCCCGGCCATGTGCTGCAGCACATGACCAGCACCACCACCGACGAGATGTTCCTGCGCCAGCTCGCCGGGCCGCTGTCGCGGCGCTGGACGGCCATCATGGTGTCCGGTGGCGGCAACGACCTGATCGACGCCGTTGGCGTGCCGCCCACCGAGCCGGCCAAGCACCGCATGCTGGCCACGCCTGGCGAGCGCCCGGCGCAGCCCGCCAGCATGGACGACTACATCAGCGCCGCCGGCTGGGCCGTGTTCGCAGCGCACATCAGCGAGGTGTTCGAGCAGCTCGTCGCGGCGCGCGAGCAGGGCCAGAACCGCCGCACGCCGATGTTCTTCCACACCTACGCGCACCTCACGCCGCGCCCGGCCGGCGCGGGCCTGGGCTTCGGCGCCTGGCTGCAGCCCTGGCTCCAGCGCTTCGGTGTGCCCGAGGCGCACTGGGCCCCGCTGGCAGCCCGCCTGATCGACAAGCTGGCCGCGCTGCTGCAGGGCCTGGTGGACCAGCATGTGGCGGCCGACCCGGCCTGCGCGCTGCACATCGTGGACACGCGCACTGCCGGGCTGGTGGCGTCCGACACCCAGGCCGAAGGCGAATCGGGCGACTTCATCAACGAGATCCACCCCACCAGCGATGGCTACGCCAAGATCGCGGCGGTGTGGCGCCTGTCGCTCGACCCCTTGCTTTGAGCGCGTGATGCGCCGGGCCGGGCCGGGTCGCCACCGATGGCTGCGGCTGGGCCTGGCTTGCACACTGACGAGCCCAAGCACCTGGACACCAAGATGAGCGCGACCCCTTCGCAACGCCTGCAGAACAAGGTGGCCGTGATCACCGGCGCCGCCTCCGGCATCGGCCTGGCCACGCTGGAGCGCTTTGTGGACGAAGGCGCCTGCGTGGTGGCCGCCGACATCCAGGACGAAGCCGGCCGCGCACTCGCCGAGCGCTTTGCCGGCCGCGTGCGCTTTGCGCATTGCGATGTGTCCGACCCACCGCAGATCAAGGCCGCCATCGAGCTCGCGGTGGCCGAGTTCGGCGGGCTCGACATCCTGTTCTCCAACGCCGGACATGCAGGCAGCCCGGCGGGCGTGCAGGACTTCGACGCCGCAGGCTGGGACGCCACGCACGCCGTGCTGCTGCGCTCGGTGGCCGCGGGCGCCAGCTACGCCACGCCGCACATGATCCAGCGCGGCGGTGGCTCGATCATCAACACCTCGTCCATCTCTGCGCTCGAGGCGGGCTGGGCGCCGCTGGCCTACTCGGTGGCCAAGGCCGGCGTGCTGCACTACACCAAGGTGGCGGCGGGCGAGTTGTCGGCCCACCGCATCCGCATCAATGCGCTGGTGCCGGGCTTCATCGCCACCAACATCTTCGGCCGCATGTTCGGCCTGGACGGGCCGCAGTCCGCCGCGCTCGCGCAGCAGGTGGCGCAACGCAGCGGCATCGCCAACCCCATCGGCCGCGCAGGCCAGCCGCTGGACATCGCCGAGGCCGCGCTGTTCCTGGCCAGCGATGCATCGAGCTTCGTCACCGGCACCCACCTCACCGTGGACGGCGGCATCACCCTCGGCCCGCGCCACGCCTGGGACCAGAGCGTGCCCGGCCCCATGGCCGCCGTGCTGGGCCTCACGGCCGAGCAGGCGGCCGAGATGCGCGCCCGCGCCCGTGCCAAACGCTGAAAGCAAGCGCACAGGGCCCAGCATCATGGCCGATGAGTTCGTCGATGTGCTGATCGTCGGTGCCGGCCTCTCGGGCATCGGTGCGGCCTGCCACCTGCAGCGCGAGTGCCCCGAGCGCCGCTTCGCGATCCTCGAGGCACGCCAGGACATCGGCGGCACCTGGGACCTGTTCCGCTACCCCGGAATCCGCTCCGATTCGGACATGTACACGCTGGGCTACGACTTCAAGCCCTGGACCGGCGCCAAGGCGATCGCCGACGGCCCGTCCATCCTGGCCTACCTGCGCGAGACCGTGGCCGAGAACGACCTGCGCCGCCACATGCGCTTCGGGCACCGCGTGGTGGCCGCGGCATGGAGCACGGCGGACGCGCAATGGGCCGTCACGGCACAACGCGACGATGGCCAGACGGTGCAGATCCGCTGCCAGTTCCTGCTCACCTGCGGCGGCTACTACGACTACGCCGAAGGCTACACGCCTGACTTTCCCGGCCGCGAGCGCTTCACCGGCCCGGTGATCCACCCGCAGCATTGGCCGACCGATCTGGATGTGAGCGGCCAGCGCGTGGTGGTGATCGGCAGCGGCGCCACCGCCGTCACGCTGGTGCCCGAGTTGGCCAAGCAGGCGGCCAGCGTCACCATGCTGCAACGCTCGCCCACCTACATGGCCAGCCGCCCTTCGGCCGACGCGGTGGCCGATTGGCTGCATGCCAGGCTGGGGCCGCAGCGCGCGCACGCCCTCACCCGCTGGAAGAACGTGCTCTGGGGCATGTTCATCTATCGGCTCGCCAAGCGCCGGCCGAACAAGCTCAAGCAACGCCTGATCGACATGGCCACCCAGCAGCTGCCGGCCGGCTACGACGTGGCCAGACACTTCACGCCGCGCTACAAGCCCTGGGACCAGCGCCTGTGCCTGGTGCCCGATGGCGATCTGTTCAAGGCCATCCGCGCCGGCACGGTGCAGGTGGTCACCGACCAGATCGAGCGCTTCACCGAAGGCGGCATCCGGCTGGCCAGCGGCACCGAGCTGCCGGCCGATCTGATCGTCACCGCCACGGGGCTGAGGCTGCAGCCGATGAATGGGGTGAAGGTGCAGGTGGATGGCCGCACGCTCGAAGCGGCGCAGCTCGTCACCTACAAGGGCCTGATGTTCGGCGGCGTGCCCAACCTGGCCTCGGTGTTCGGCTACACCAATGCCTCGTGGACGCTCAAGGCCGATCTGTCGTGCCGCTTTGTCTGCCGCATGTTGAACCACATGCGCAAGACTGGCACGCGTCAATGCATGCCCGGCCCGGTGGACCCGGCGATGAAACTGCAGCCCTGGGTGGACTTTTCATCCGGCTACTTTCAGCGTGCGATCGATCGCCTGCCCAGGCAGGGCAGCGCCCGGCCGTGGACGCTGAACCAGAACTACATCAGCGATCTGATGACGCTGCGCCACGGCAGCATCGAAGACGGCGTGTTGCGGTTTTCAAGCTGAGGGCGATGGCAGAGAATGGTGAGGTCGGGCGCCGTTGAGTGTGCGCCCATCCACAGCCCCAACCAGGAGAAGCGCATGGCCAAAGGACAGCAACGCAGCACCAAGGAAGCCAAGAAGCCCAAGGCCGACAAGTCCCCGCCCAAGCCCATGTCGCCCGGCGCGGTGATGCCCACCATCACCACGGTGGTGCCGGACCGCAGCAAGAAGAAGAAGTAAGGCCCTCGGGCGTGTAAGGGCCTCAGGGGCTGGCGCCGAAGTCCACCAGCACATGCAAGCCCCGGCCGCCTGGCCCGTCCGCCAGCCGGATGCGCGCGTGGTTGCACGCCGCAGCCCGCGCGGCGATCGCCAAGCCAAGGCCGCTGCCGGCTTGGTCCTGGCCCGGCAGCCGATAGAAGCGCTCGAACACCTTGGCGCGCAGCGCAGGCGGGATGCCTGGCCCTGTATCGCGCACCGACAACTGCACGGCCCCGTCGACGCAGCGCAGGGCCACCGCGACGCGTCCGCCTGCGGGCGAGAATTTCACGGCGTTGTCGATGAGGTTGTCCGCCAGCGCGGCCGCGCTCTCGCGGTGCAGGGGCATGGGCCAGGTCTCCGGCGCGTCCAGCTCGATCTCCACACCACGCTGCAAGGCCAACGGGGCCGCCAGGCCGATGCGCTCGCGCACCAGCTGCGCCAGATCGGTGTCGTGCAGCACCACGCTGCCGTGGTCGGCGCCGGACCGCGCCAGCGCCATCAGCTGGTGCACCGTGTGCGTCGCGCGGACCAGCCCTTGCACAAGGCCCTCACCCGCCTGTTGCCGGCGCTGTGGCGTTTGCACACCGAGCAGGGCCTCGGCATGGGCCTGGATGATGGCCAGCGGGGTTTTCAGCTCGTGTGCGGCGTCCTGCAGAAACTCCTGCTCGCGCGCCAGCCGCTCGGTCAGCCGCGCCATGAGGCGATTGACCGAGGCGATCAGCGGCGACAGCTCGCGATAGGCCGAAGGCGCCAAGGGCGACAGGTCGGCGGCGCTGCGCTGCTCGATTTCATCGCCAACGGCCAGCAGCGGCCTCAGCCCGCGCCGTACCACGAACCAGGCCGGCAGCAGTAGGAAGGGAAAGCTCACCAGCAAGGGCAGCAGGTAGAAGCCCAGGCTGGTCCAGCCCATGGCGAAGCCGAACAGGGTCTCCTGCGCCACGCGCACCACCACGCCCGAGTCGCTGTCCGCCGCCACCCAGCCGTACCAGCCGGGCCCATCCACTGGCAGCCTGGACAGGCGATCGAAGTCCGTGGAAGAAGGCTCGGCCAGCGGCAGTCGGCTCGACGCATGAACCAGCTGGCGGCCCTGCCAAAGCTGGATCTGGTAGGGCGACAGCAGCACGCTCATGCCGCCATGCAGCTCGCGCTGCAGTTGCTCCAGCTCAATGGCTACGGCGCGCATGCGCTCGGGCTGGCCCTGCAGCGGGCGCAGCGCCACCAGCACCTGGCGCGCGGCGGTCTGCAGCTGCATCTGTGCAAACCGAGCCTGGTCGGCCTTGAGCTCGTGCAGGGTCCAGGCGACCACGCCCACCCAGATCAGCAGCATCACGCCCATGAAGCCCAGCATCAGGCGCCGAAACAGCGAGCGCTGCGCGCCATCGCGTGCGCGGGCGATCATCGCTCCACCACGAAGCCGACGCCGCGCACGGTGCGGATGTAGCCGTCGCCTATCTTGCGTCGAAGGTTGGACATGTGCACATCGAGCGCCGGCCCCTCGCTCTGCGGCAGCGCACGCGCCTCCAGCTCGCGCCGGGTGAGCACCCGGTCCGCATGGCGCATCAGCTCGTGCAGCAAGGTGAACTCGGTCCTGGACAAGGCCAGGGGCTGCTCGCCACGCATCACCGTCATGCGGCGATCGTCCAGCACCAGGTCCTTGGCCCTCCAGACCGGCTCGCCCTGCTCGTTGCAGCCGGTGGCGCGGCGCACCACCGCGCGCAGGCGGGCGATCAGTTCGCGGGTGGCGAAGGGTTTGACGAGAAAGTCGTCGGCACCCGAGTCCAGCCCGCTCAGGCGATCTTCCAGGCTGTCGCGCGCGGTGATCACCAGGATGGGCAGGGCCGGGTGCAGCCGGCGCAGGCGACGCAGCAGGTCCATGCCATCGCCATCCGGCAGGCCCAGGTCGAGCAGGGCGGCATCGAAGCCCCCATCCTGCACCTGGTACAGGGCGTCGGCGCAGCGCCGCACCCAGATCGTCTCGTGCCCTGCATCGTGCAGGGCCCGGCCGAGTTCCAGGTCGTCTTCGACCAGACAGAGTTTCATGCGCGCCACTGTAGTGGGCCCGCCTGAAGAAAGCCCAAAGGACGCCGCCCTGCCCTTTGGCCGATCTGAATCCGGCGCCAAGCCGGCCTTCGGCTTCGGCGACGACAGTGCCTGCACCGGCCGCCACGGCCATCCCTGCAGGACGCGATAGCCCATGAACCTGAACACCCCATCCACCGCAACCGCGGAAGGCACCATGGCGCCGCGCGAATGGCGACTGCCAGGCCGCGCCGCATGGCTGCTCGCCCTTGTGATGGCCATCGCGTTGGCTGCGATGCGCGCCGCCGGCACGCTGGGCGCGCCGCAGCTGAGACCCTTGCTGCCCCTGGGCTTCGTGTTGATGGCGCTCTCGCCCTGGGTGCTGATGCATGGGCCGGGGCGGCGCGCCATCGGGCTGCGCAGACCGGCCTCGGCACTGGCCTGGACCCACCTGGGCGCCATGGGTCTGGGCGGCGCAGCGGCGCTGGCCTGCGTGGTGATCGGCCTGGTGCTGTTCGGCACCGGTTCGGACAACTGGTTCGTGAGCATCGCGGCCAACTTCGCCCGCTCGGTGAACCTCGGTTTGCCGGTTTGGCAGTTGGCCCTGATGTTCACCATCACGGCCATGAGCTTCAGCCCCATCGGCGAGGAGATCTTTTTCCGCGGCCTGCTGCAGCACGCACTGGCCCAGCGCTTCACCGCACGCGTGGGCACCGGGGTGGAGTGCATCGGGTTCGGCCTGGTGCACCTCTGCCACCACGGCGTGGTGATGGGCGCCTCCGGCCTGGCGATGCAGCCGCGCTCGGCCCCCATCTGGTTTGGGCTGATGGTGGCCGTGGCCGGCCTGTTTGCCTGGTTGCGCGAACGCAGCGGCTCGTTGTACCCGGCCATCGCCGCGCATGCGGCCTACAACCTGGTGATGAGCATCTGCATCTTCATGCTGCTGTGGCCGGTGGGCGCCGGCCGCTGATGCGGCCGCAGTTCACGGCGCGCCATGGCTTGCGCCTTGATCAGCCCTGCGCAGTGGCGGACACCTCGGCGGGATAGAGCCCATGCACGCGGGCAAACAGCCGCGTCAGCCCCATCAGCGCGTCGATGCCGGGGGTGTCCACCCCCACGCGGCGCGCGATCTCCACCACCACGCCCACGATCGCGTCGAGCTCGATGGCCCGGCCGGCGTCCACGTCCTGCTGCATCGAGGTGCGAAACGCGCCCAGCTTGCGCGTGATCTGGTGGCGGTCTTCGGGGCTCTGCTCGATCGTGCAACCGATGCGCGCACCCACGGCCGATGCCTCGAGCATGGCGCTGCAGCAGAAGGCGCGCAAGAGCGGGTCATCGAGCACGCGGTCCACCGTGGCGCCGGTGATCGCGGTGATGGGGTTCATCGTCATGTTGCCCCAAAGCTTGTACCAGATGTCGCGGCGCACATCGCCAGACACGGTGACGTCGAAGCCCGCGCGTTGCAGCAAGCCGCCCAGGTCTTGGGCACGCGCTGAGCTGCCGCCCGCCGGCTCGCCGATGATCAGGCCCTGGCCCATCTTGTTTTCCACCAGGCCCGGCTCGGGCGTGAAGCAGCTGGCATGCACCACGCAGCCCAGCACCGAGGCCAGCGGGATGGCCTGCGCCACGCGGCCGCCTGGGTCGACACTTTGCAGCGGCTCGCTGCCAAGCGCCGGCGCATGCGCGCCAAACCACCAGGGCACGCCATTCATCGCCGGCAGCACCACCGTGTGCGGCCCCATCAGCGGCGCCAATTTGTCCGCCACTTTGCTGAGCGCCGGGCCCTTGACGGCGATGACGATCAGGTCCTGCACGCCCAGATCGGCGGGCGCATCGGTGGCCTGGCAGGGCGCCGTGATCAGCGCCCCGCCCTGCCGCAAGCGCCAGCCATGGGTTTGCAGCGCGGCCAGGGTGGCCCCGCGCGCCACGGCGCTCACCTCACACTCACCCCGAGCGGCCAGCCGCGCGCCGATGAAGCCGCCGATCGCGCCGGCGCCGTAGATGCAGATTTTCATGGGCGTGATTCTCTGCTGTGGCTCAAGCGCGATAACCCGGTTCGATGCGGTCCACGCGCCGCTGCATGGCCAGGAACACGTCCTCGCCGGCACCGTACTTGGGATTGAAGTTGAGCGAGTCGCGCACGCAGCGCTCCATCACCGGCACCGGGATCGTGCGCGTAGGGCCCATCGATTGCGCGGCCAGCTGCACCTCGCAGGCACGCTGCACCAGCCACATCAGATTGAAGGCCTGCGGCAGCGAGCCACCGATGACCACCGGGCCATGGTTGCGCAGCAGCAGCACCGGCTTGCCGCCCGAGCTCGCCAGGATGCGCTGGCCTTCGTCGAGGTGCACGGTGATGCCCTCGAACTCGTGGTAGGCCACCTTGCCGTACAACTGCGCGGCGTAGAAGTTGTTGTAGGCCAGGCCGTCCTCGAGGCAGCACACCGCCATGGTGGGCGTGGTGTGCACATGCATCACGCAATGCGCATCGGGCAGCGTGGCATGGATGGCGCCGTGGAAGGTGAAGCCGGCCGGGTTGATGGGCCAGTCGCTGTGGCCGACCACCTCGCCGTGCACGTCCACCTTCACCAGGTTGGACGCCGTGACCTCGCTGTAGTGCAGGCCGAAGGGGTTGATCAGAAAGTGGCCGTCCTCGCCGGGCACGCGCAGCGACAGGTGGTTGTAGATGGCCTCCGTCCACCCCAGCAGATCGAAGATGCGGTAGGCGGCGGCCAGCTGCACGCGCGCGGCCCATTCGTCGGGGCCGATGCGGGCGGGGCGGATGAAGGCAGATGTCATGGCAGTGGCCTCAGATGAAGCGAAACGAAATGGCGCCCAGCGGGCCGTAGTCGGCGTGGAAGTTGTCGCCGGCCACGGCGTTGGTGGGGCGCGTGAACGAGCCGCCCAGCACCACGTCGCCGGCGTTCAGTTGCTCGCCATGTGCCGCGATCTTGTTGGCCAGCCAGGCCACGCCATTGGCGGGGTGGTTGAGCACGGCGGCGGCCAGGCCGGTCTCCTCGATCACGCCGTTCTTGTGCAGCAGGGCACCCACCCAGCGCAGGTCCACATCCATCGGGCGCACGGGGCGGCCGCCGAGCACGATGCCGGCGTTGGCAGCGAAATCGCTGATGGTGTCGAACACCTTGCGCATGGCCTTGGTCTCGCGGTCGAACTGCTCGATGCGCGCATCGATGATCTCGATGGCCGGCGTGACGTACTCGGTGGCCGAGAGCACATCGAACAGCGTGACGCCCGGGCCCTTCAAGGGCTTGCCGAGGATGAAGGCCAGCTCCACCTCCACGCGCGGCGCAATGAAGCGCGAGAAGGGGATGTCGCCGCCGTTGTCGAAGAACATGTCGTCCATCAGCGGCGCGTAGTCGGGCTCGGTGATCTGGCTGGCCTGCTGCATGGCGCGCGAGGTGAGGCCGATCTTGCGGCCCTTCACCACGCGGCCGTCGGCCAGCTCCAGCGCCACCCAGGCGCGCTGGATGGCATAGCCGTCGGCAATGCTCATCGTCGGGTGGCGCTTGGACAAGTGGCGCAGCGGCGTGCGGCTCTTGCGCGCGTCATAGAGCTCGCGCGCCAGCGCCTCGATGGTGGTTTGGGGCAGCGTGGAGGTGCTCATTTCTTGGGGAACAGCGGATGAAGGTTGCCAAACTTGGCGTCGAAGACCTCGGCGCCTTCGTCGATCTGCAGCGTGAGGCCGATGGCGCGGCGGGCCAGCACCGGGGCCAGGTGCTCGCGCGCCGTGCGGGCCAGCAGTTCACCCGCCTGCTGCTTGACGGCCTCGCTGCGGCCGCGCCCCATGCGCAGGTTGAAGTAGGCGAAGGCGTAGTCGCCATCGCCCCCAGCAGCACGCCCCGCGGCGCCGCCATCGGCCACCGCATGGTGCGCGGCGGGGTAGGCCAGCACGCGCACGCCACCGGTGGGGAAGACGGCCGCGCCGGCCTCGTCCTTCACGGTGATCATGGCATCGGCCAGGCGGCGGCACAGCGCCGTCATGTCGGTCTGCGCATCGAGCTGCGGCGTGTAGAGGATGACCAGGTGCGGCATCGCGTACTCAGAGCCGCGTGGCCACGGAGGTGTAGCCGTCGGCGGCCGAAGCGGTGGCCTTGGGGATGGCCCGGCCCGACTGCGGCGTGACGGGGAACACCGCGTTCAGCTGCCCCGTGCCCGAGGCCCCGAAGTAAGGCGTGACGATCTCGGCCGGCGCGTCGTAGTCGGCCCAGCCCAAGGCGCCGAGCAGCATCGCCGTGTCGTGCATGAAGCCCTCGCCATGGCCCTTGGCGGCGTACTCGGGCAGCATCTCGCAGAAGTTCTTCCAGTCGGCGCGCGACCACATGTCCAGCACCTTGTGGTCCAGGGCCTCGAGAAACGGGCTCCAGATCTTGAAGGCGTATTCGGGCGCCAGGCCGTTCTGCGCGAAGCGGTGAGACAGCGAGCCGCTGGCCAGGAAGGCCACCGTGCCGTCGTAGTGCTGCTCCACGGCCTGGCGCATGGCCCAGCCGAGGCGTGCGCTGTCGTTGAGGTAGTGCACCGTGCACAGCGCGGACACCGACACCACCTTGAAGTGCTGGTCGGCGTTCATGTAGCGCAGCGGCACCAGGGTGCCGTACTCGGGATCGAGCGTGGTCTTGTCGTGGGCCAGGGTCTCCACGCCGAAATCGTTGCAGGTCTTGGCCAGCAGCTGGCCCAGCACCGGGTTGCCCGGGCACTCGAAGGCCATGTTGCTGATGAAGTGCGGCAGCTCGTTGCTGGTGTACAAACCTTTGAAATGAGGCGCGCAGTTGATGTGGTAGTTGGCATTGACCAGCCAGTGCGTGTCGAACACCACCAGCGTGTCCACGCCCGCCTCGCGGCAGCGTCGACCGATCTCGCGGTGGCCGTCGATGGCGTCCTGGCGCGTACCCTGTCGCGGGCCGGGCAGCTCGCTCAGGTACATCGATGGCACGTGCGTGATCTTGGCGGCGAGCGCGAGTTTTCCCATGATCAGATCCCCCAGTGCGGAATGTGGTGCGAGCCGAGCGAGACGGCCACGTTCTTGGGCTCGAGGAACACCTCGTAGCTCCAGGTGCCGCCCTCGCGCCCGGTGCCGCTGGCCTTGGTGCCACCGAAGGGCTGGCGCAGGTCGCGCACGTTCTGGCTGTTGACGAAGCACATGCCGGCCTCCACCGCTGCGGCCACGCGGTGTGCGCGGCCGAGGTTCTCGGTCCACACATAGCTGCTCAGGCCGTACTGGATGTCGTTGGCCTGCCGGATGGCATCGGCCTCGTCGGTGAAGGGGATCAGGCAGGCCACGGGGCCGAAGATCTCCTCCTGCGCGATGCGCATGCGGTTGTCCACGTCGGCAAACACCGTGGGCTGCACGAAGTTGCCTGCCGCCAGGTGCGCCGGCAGATCGGGCGCGCCCAGGCCGCCGCACATCAGCGTGGCGCCCTCCTTCGGGCCCAGCTCGATGTAGCTGCGCACCTTGGCCAGGTGGGCGGGGCTGATCATCGGGCCGATGGTGGTGTTCTCGTCGAGCGGATCGCCCACGGTGATGCGCCGGGCGCGCTCGACGAAGCGATCGACGAACATGGCGTAGATGCTCTTCTGCACCAGGATGCGCGAGCCTGCGGTGCAGCGCTCGCCGTTGTTGCTGAAGATCATGAACAGGGCTGCATCGAGTGCGCGCTCAAAGTGGGCGTCTTCAAAGACCACGAAGGGGCTCTTGCCGCCCAGCTCCATGCTGAACTTCTTCAGGCCCGCAGCCTGCGCGATGCGGTTGCCGGTGACGGTGGAGCCGGTGAACGAGATGGCGCGCACATCGGGGTGCGCGCACAGCGGCTCGCCAGCGGCCTTGCCATAGCCGTGCACGATGTTGAGCACGCCGGCCGGGATGCCGGCCTCGAGCGCCAACTCGCCCAGGCGCGCGGCGCTCATCGGCGAGAGCTCGCTCATCTTCAGCACCGCCGTGTTGCCGAAAGCCAGGCAGGGCGCCACCTTCCAGGTGGCCGTCATGAAGGGCACGTTCCAGGGCGAGATCAGCGCGCACACGCCCACCGGGTGGAACAGCGTGTAGTTCAGGTGCGTGGGCGTGGGGTAGGTGTGGCCATCCACCCGCGTGCACATCTCGGCGAAGTAGTGGAAGTTGTCCGCCGCGCGCGGCACCAGCTGCTTGCCGGTTTGCGAGATCACCTGGCCGGTGTCGTTGGTCTCGGTGCGCGAGATCTCGGGCACGTGCTTGGCGATCAGCTCGCCGAGCTTGCGCATCAGCCTGGCGCGATCGGTCGCGGGCATCGCGGCCCAGGCGGGGAAGGCGGCCTTGGCGGCGGCCACGGCGGCGTTCACCTCGGCAGCGCCACCCGAGGCCACCTCGGCCAGCACGGCCTGGGTGGCGGGGTTGACGGTCTCGAAATACTCGCGGCCGGGCACGGCCTTGCCGTCGATGAGGTGATCAATGCGGGTCAAGCTGTGTCTCCAGTTGGGGCATCGGCAACGAGCGTGTTGACCAGGCGGCCGATGCCGTCGATCTCGCACACCACCTCGTCGCCCGCGTTCACGTTCACCACGCCCTCGGGCGTGCCGGTGAGGATCACGTCGCCGGCTTGCAGCGTCATGAATTCGCTCAGGTACTCGATCAAAGCCGGGATGTCGTTGACCATGTTGCCGGTGTGGCCCTGCTGCTTGAGCTCGCCATTGACGAGCGTGCGCAGCTTCAGGTCGTGCGGGTCGGGCACGTCCGCTGCAGGCACGAACCACGGGCCCAGCACGGTGCCGCCGTCGCGGTTCTTCACGCGCAGGTTGGGCCGGTACCAGTTCTCGAGGTAGTCACGCACCGCGTAATCGTTGCACACGGTGTAGCCGGCCACATGGGCCAGCGCATCGGCGGCCTTCACGCGCCTGGCGGTGCGGCCGATGATCACGGCCAGCTCACATTCATAATGCATGAACTGCGCGTCCTGCGGGCGCCGGGTGACGCCGCGGTGGCCCACCACCGAGCCCGGGCCCTTGAGGAACACCAGGGGCTCGTCCTTGGCGGTGACGGTGAGCTCCTTGGCCAGCTCCTTCACATGGTCGGCGTAGTTCAGGCCGAGCGCGATGATGGTGCCCAGTTCGAAGGGCGGCAGCCACACCACCTGGTCTTCGGCCAGCACGCGGCCATCGGCCAGTTGCAGGCCCTGCGCATGCGGCGTGGCGGTGTGGATGGCGCCGGCAAAGGCCACGCGGGCGGTCTTCATGCGCGAGGCTCCTCGGCGGCAAATTGCATGTGCAGGCGGCCGATGCCCGCCATCTCGATCTCGGCCCGCTGGCCGGCGCGCACGCGCGGCGCCCCGGCGGAGACACCCAGCATCAGCACATCGCCCGGCGCCAGTGTCATGAAGGCTGACACATCGGCCAGCAGGCGCGCCGCGCCGCGCAGGCGATCGCCGGTGGTGGTCTCGTGCACCAGCGCCCCGTCCACCCACACACGCACGGCCACCGCATCGGGCTGCGCGATGGGCGCCACGCGCGGGCCGATGGGGCAGAAGCCGTCGCGCGCCTTGAGGCGCACGGACGGGCGGTAGAAGCTCGCGTGCGGCACGCTGATGTCGGCCACGATGGTGCAGCCGGCCACGTGCGACAGGGCCTGCGCCTCGCTCACGCGGCAGGCGGTGCGGCCGATCACCAGGCCCAGCGCAGCACCGAGCTCCAGCTCGGTGGCATCCGCCGGCACGCACACCGTGGCGCCATCGCCGGCCAGGGTGTTGCGCGGCTTGACGTAGAGCACCGGCGCCTTGGGCGCGGCCTTGTAGGGCGCGGCATTCACCGCCTCACCCAGGGCGGCCAGGGCCGGCCGGTGGTTGAGCAGGCAGCCGTACACCACACCGGACAGCCGGTAGGGCGCGAAGGCGAAGTCAAGCAGAGGCAAGGTCATGGCGCAGGCAGGCTTGGGCAAAACTCACTAACAAGTTAGCGAGTTTGCCGCCAAGACCGCCCTGCGTCAAGCCATGCTTGTTGCCGCCGCCGCCCGCCCTCCCCCCCAAAGCCGCCGCAGGCTCAGATCAGCGCAGCCGGGTCATCGGCCAGCGCCACCGCAGGCCCCGCACCCGCCACGAAGCGCGTCACGCGCCTGGGCTTGAGGTGCACGCGGGCGCCCGGGTCCAGCGGCAAGGTCTCGCGCAGACGCGCAAAAGCCTCGCGCGGCAGTTCCACATCCACATAGCTCTGGTCGGCATCGCGCTTGAACTCGATGCGGGTGTTGGGGCCCACGGTGAGCGTCTGGCTCAGGGTCACCGGCCAGGTATCGTCGCCGGCCTGGGCCACGATCTCCAGCTCGTGCGGGCGGACATAACTGACATCATCAGTAGCAGCGCCACCGGGCGCATGGCCGAAGCGGCCGTGGAACAGGTTCACGTCACCCAGGAACTGCAGCACGAAGGGCGTGGCCGGGCGGTCGTAGACCTCGTCGGGCGTGCCTTGCTGCTCGATGCGGCCCTTGTTGAGCACCACCACGCGGTCGGACACCTCCATGGCCTCGTCCTGGTCGTGGGTGACGAAGACGCTGGTCACATGCACCTCGTCGTGCAGGCGGCGCAGCCAGCGGCGCAGCTCCTTGCGCACCTTGGCGTCCAGCGCGCCGAAGGGCTCGTCCAGCAGCAACACCTTGGGCTCCACCGCCAGCGCGCGGGCCAGGGCGATGCGCTGGCGCTGGCCGCCCGAGAGCTGGTGCGGGTGGCGATCAGCCAGCCAATCGAGCTGCACCAGCTCGAGCAGCTTCATCACCTTGGCGCGGATCGTGGCCTCGTCGGGCCGCGTGCGCTTGGGGCGCACGCGCAGGCCAAAGGCCACGTTCTCGAAGATCGTCATGTGGCCGAACAGCGCGTAGTGCTGGAACACGAAGCCCACGTTGCGATCGCGCACATCGGTGTGCGTGGCGTCCTCGCCGTGGAACAGCACGCTGCCCGAATCAGGCACCTCGAGCCCCGCGATGATGCGCAGCAGCGTGGTCTTGCCACAGCCCGACGGGCCCAGCAGAGCCACCAGCTCGCCAGCCGGGATGTCGAGGTTCAAGTTGTCGCAGGCCACCGTCTGGCCGAAGCGCTTGTTGAGGTTTCTGACTTCGATGCTCATTGCAACTCACTCCGCACGATCGCCGAACGATCGCTTCTGGTGTTTGACGCGCTGCTCGACCACAAACTTCAGCACCAGCGTCACCAGCGCCAGTGCGGCCAGCAGCGAGGCCACCGCAAAGGCGGCCGCAAACTGGTACTCGTTGTAGACGATCTCGATGTGCAGCGGCATGGTGTTGGTCTGCCCGCGGATGTGGCCGCTGACCACGCTCACCGCGCCAAACTCGCCCATGGCCCGCGCGTTGCACAGGATCACGCCATACAGCAGCGCCCACCGGATGTTGGGCAGCGTGACCCGCCTGAAGATCTGCCAGCCGTTGGCGCCCAGCACGCGCGCGGCCTCCTCCTGCTCGATGCCCTGGGCCTGCATCAGCGGGATCAGCTCGCGCGCGATGAACGGGAAGGTGACGAACACCGTGGCCAGCACGATGCCCGGCACCGCGAAGATCACCTTCAGGTCGTGATCGCGCAGCCACTCACCGCACCAGCCCTGCAGACCGAAGATCAGCACATAGATCAGGCCGGCGATCACCGGGCTCACCGAGAACGGCAGGTCGATCAGCGTGAGCAGCACGTTCTTGCCGCGGAAATCAAACTTGGTGATCGACCACGCGGCGGCGATGCCGAAGGCCAGGTTCAGCGGCACGCTGATGCCCGTGGCGATCAGCGTGAGCTTGATCGCCGAGAGCGCATCGTCGTCGCTGATCGCCGCCCAGTACACGCCGGCGCCCTTCTTGAAGGCCTCGAAGAACACCGTGCCCAGCGGCACGAAGAGGAACAGCGTCATGAACAGCAGCGCGATGCCGATCAGCAGGCGCTGCACCCATAGCGGCTCAGTCGTGCTGCCGCGCTGCGCACGCGGAGTCACGCCGCTGGGCGCGGATGCGGTAGGCGGCAAGGACGGCGTGGCCACGGCGGAGGCGATCGTGTTCACAGGCCCCCCTGGCGCTTGCGCGACCAGGCCTGCAGCAGGTTCACCAACAGCAGCAGCGCAAACGAGGCCACCAGCATCACCACCGCGATGGCCGTGGCGCCGGCGTAGTCGTATTGCTCGAGCTTGGTGATGATCAGCAGCGGCGTGATCTCGCTCACCATCGGCATGTTGCCGGCGATGAAGATCACCGAGCCGTACTCGCCCAGCGCGCGCGCAAAGGCCAGCGCAAAGCCGGTGAGCAGAGCAGGCATCAGGATCGGGAACACCACTTGCGTGAAGGTCTGCCAGCGGCTGGCGCCAAGCGTGGCCGCGGCCTCCTCCAATTCGCGGTTCACGTCCTCGAGCACCGGCTGCAGGGTGCGCACCACGAAGGGCAGGCCGATGAACACCAGCGCCACCCACACACCCACCGGCGTGAAGCTCACCTTGAAGGGCAGCCAGCGGCCGATCCAGCCGTTCTGCGCGTAGATGGCAGTGAGCGCAATGCCGGCCACCGCCGTGGGCAGCGCAAAGGGCAGATCCACCAGGGCATCCACGATGCGCTTGAACGGGAAGCGGTAGCGCACCAGCACCCAGGTGACGATGAGGCCGAAGAAGGCGTTGAGCAGCGCCGCGAGAAACGACGCGCCAAAGGTGAGCCGGTATGAGGCCATCACGCGCGGCGTGGTGGTGGCGTCCAGAAACTGCTGCCAGCTCAGCGTGAAGGTCTTCAGGAACGCGGCCGACAGCGGGATCAGCACGATCAGGCTCAGGTACAGCAAGGCAAAGCCCAGTGCCAGATCGAAGCCGGGCAGCACGGTGTGGCGCTTGAGCAGCGCGCGAGACAAGAACACGGCCGGCCCCTGCCGCTCACTTGCGGGTGTAGATCTGGTCGAACACCCCGCCGTCGGCGAAGTGCGTTTTCTGCGCCTTGGCCCAGCCGCCAAAGGTGCCGTCGATGGTGAACAGGTTGAGCTGCGGGAACTGCTTGGCGTATTTCGCCGCCACGTTCGCGTCGATCGGGCGATAGAAGTTGCGCGCCGCAATCTCTTGCCCTTCGGCTGAATACAGGCGCTCGAGGTAGGCCTGCGCCACAGCCCGCGTGCCCTTCTTGTCCACCACCTTGTCCACCACCGCCACCGGCGGCTCGGCCAGGATGCTGATCGGCGGGTAGACGATGTCGAACTTGTCGGCGCCAAACTCCTTCAGCGACAGGTGCGCCTCGTTCTCCCACGCCAGCAGCACGTCACCGATGCCGCGCTCGGCGAAGGTGACAGTGGAGCCGCGCGCGCCCGAGTCCAGCACCGGCACGTTATTGAACAGCTTGCCGACGAATTCCCGCGCCTTGGCATCGTTGCCGCCTGGCTGCTTCAACGTAAAGCCATAGGCCGCGAGGTAGCCCCAGCGCGCGCCGCCCGAGGTCTTGGGGTTGGCGGTGATCACCGAGACGCCCGGCTTGATCAGGTCGTCCCAGTTCTTGATGCCCTTGGGGTTGCCCTTGCGCACCAGGAAGATGTAGGTGCTGGTGTAGGGCGAGCTGTTGTGCTTGAGGCGCTTTTGCCAGTCGGCCGGCAGCAGCTTGGCGCGCTCGGCGATCTCGTCGATGTCATAGGCCAGCGCCAGTGTCACCACGTCGGCATCGAGGCCATCGATCACCGAGCGGGCCTGCTTGCCCGAGCCGCCGTGCGATTGCTTGACCGACACGGTGTCGCCCGACTTGGCCTTCCACTGCGCGGCGAAGGACTTGTTGAAATCGGCGTAGAGCTCGCGTGTCGGGTCGTAGGAGACATTGAGCAGGGTGATGTCCTTGGCCACGGCGCCGAGCGCAGCTGCGCCCAGAGTGAGCGCAATGAGGGACGACCGAAGCAGGCTGAAAGCAGACATGGTGGAGGTTCCGCGAGGGAAGCTGAAGACGATGGCTGCGGATGCTAGGGATCGCAATCGGTTGGCGGAACGAAGGCTTGCGCGCATCGATATGCGGATTTCGCTGCGCGCCGGGTGCTCAGGATTCAATCCGGCGGGACAAACGACCAGCCCCGCAGCGCCGCTTGAGCACCGGCCCTCGCCACCCTAAATACCCATACCAAGGTATCGTTTACACAGACGATGGGTTACAAGCTTTGTAAACTCTTGCGAGGCGTCGAGGGCGCCCGGTGTCAAGCATCGGCGCGACATCCATGCGAAGAACTTCGAAGGCAGGCGATACCAAGCCATGCGATTGCTCATAGTCGAGGACGACGACCTGCTGGGCGCTGCGGTGCAGAAGGGGATGGTGCGCTCGGGCTACGCTGCCGATTGGATCCGCTCAGGCCATCACGCCACCGCCGCTGTGGCCACCCACGACTACGATGGCGTGGTGCTCGATCTTGGCTTGCCTGACATCTCGGGCGAGTCGGTGCTCAAGGCGATCCGCCTTCGCCATCCGACGCTGTCGGTGCTGGTGATGACCGCGCGCGGTGCCATCCAGGACCGCATCAATTTGCTGGACATCGGCGCCGACGACTACATGGTCAAGCCGATCGACCTGGCCGAACTGGCGGCTCGGGTGCGCGCGGTGGTGCGCCGCACCAGCCTGGGATTGAACTTCCGCAGCGAGTTGGTCCACGGCGCACTGCAACTGCAACCCTCCTGCCACCAGGCCAGCTGGAACGGCCAGCCCGTGCGCCTCACCAAGAAGGAATACGGCCTGATCGAGACCTTCGTGCGCCGCAAGAATCAAGTGCTCACCCGGGCCCAACTGGAGGACACCCTCTACGGCTGGGGCGAGGAAGTGGGCAGCAACACGGTGGAGGTCTACATCCACTTCCTGCGCCGCAAGTTCTGCTCGAGCTTGATCCAGACTGTTCGCGGTGTGGGCTACCAACTTGGTCCGGGCAATGCGCTCGACGGCTGACGACGCAGCGCTTCGGTCAAGTGCTGGCTTCAGCGCAAATGCTCTGGTTCAGGGCCCCACAGGCTCAAAAGCTGTCGAGCACCTTCACGCCCGCATCGTGGGCCGTATTGACATAGCCCACGGCCCCGGGGGTGGCCTTGACGAAGGCATGCACATCCGCGTCGTTGCGCAGCAGCCTGGGCGCATGCAGCCCTTCGCGGGATGCCTTGCGCCGCCAGCGCGCCGCGTAGGTTCGCTCGTCGGTCTGCACCACCTTGGCCAGAAAATCCGCCAGCAGCACGCCGTTGTCGGTGGGCACCAGCTTGATCGCGCCGACAAACTGCTGCTCGCCCAGGTACACATCGCGCACCTCGGCCCAGCTCAGGCTCACCGACGGGTGCGCAATGATCTCGCCCGCTTGCGCGAAGGGGCCTGACATCAAAGCCGAAATGAAGGCCGCCAGCATGCACAGGGCGAAGACTCGTTTCATGGCGACCAATGCAATCGGTTGTCCAGCGCAGCGCAGCCAAATTGGCGGGATCGAACTCGGCGCGATCATAGGTGCATCGCTCTCTACGCGCGAAGCCTGGCGCTCACCCCACACTGACATGAGCGGGGAAAAGTGACGAGCGCTGTCCATGCATGGTCACTGAGGCGTCGGCTGATCCTGATCGCCTTGTTTACCGTGCTGTCCTCCGTGGCCCTCGGTGGGGCGGCGATGTACTGGGCCGCCAGCAATGAGAACGAGCAGATCCTCGATGCACGGCTCGAGCAGTTCGGCGCCACGGTGCTCTCGTATGCCGAAGACGAATTGAGCGCGAGCACCAAGGACGCCGAGACCACCCTGCCGCCATTGAAGACACGCCCCTCGGCAGGCGTGATCTTCCAGTATCAGATCTGGTCGCGCCAAGGCCGCCTGCTCATGCGCAGCCACGAGGCACCGAGCGATTTCGCACTGGCGCCGCTGACCCAGCTGGGCTTCACCGACCGCATCGTCAATGGCGAGAATCATCGCGTCTTCGCCCTGTCCTCCACCGATCGATCGCTGGTGGTGCAGGTGGCCGAGAACGTGCATGAGCAGTGGCGCGAGATTGTCGGGCTCACGGCCTACTACATGGCCTACCTGCTGATCCCTTTCAGTGCGGTGTGTGCCATCTCCTGGGTGCTGCTGCAGCGGGTGATTCGTGCGGCGGGGGCCATGGCCGATGCGCTGGGCCAACGCAATCCGCTCGATCTGACGCCCTTGCGCTTCGAGGACCCGCCGCAGGAGCTGCGGCCGGTGGTGCAGTCGATGAACGCCTTGTTCGCCCGCATCGGGCGGGCACTGTCCACCGAGCGGCAGTTCACGGCGCTGGCAGCCCACGAGTTGCGCACGCCGCTGTCCGGCCTGCGGGCGCATGCGCAGCTGGCCAGCCTGGCCAGCAATGAGCAAGAGCTGCAGGACGCGCTCGAGTCCATGCGCATCGGCGTTGACCGGGTCTCGCACCTGATCGACCAGTTGCTCGATCTGGCGCAGATCGAGGCCCTGTCCACCGACGGCGCGCACCTGTTTGCCACCGTGCGGCTGGCGGATGTGTACGAGTCGGTGATGGCCGATCGCGGTCTGGCAGCGAACGGCCAGCACCACGAGATCCAGGCCCAGTTCCTGGCCGACTCGGTGCAGGGGCACTTTGGCGGCCTGGCGGTGCTGATGCGCAATCTGCTGGCCAATGCCTTGCTCTACACGCCCGCGGGCGGCCGCGTGCAGATCAGCTGCGAGCTCGTGGGCGAGCACACCCAGCTCACGGTGGACGACAGCGGGCCCGGCATTCCGGCCGCGGACCGCGAGCGGGCCTTCGAGCGCTTCATCCGCCTCGAGCCGCAACGCGTGCCCGGCGTGGGGCTGGGGCTGGGCATCGTGCTCTCGGTGGTGGAGATGCACGGCGCCAGGATCCAGCTCGCCGATTCGCCCCTGGGCGGGCTGCGGGTGATGGTGCAGTTCGGCTCGCCGCCGCCCGCACGGCCGGTGGCGGGCGGGCAGTAAGCAGCGCTGCTGGATTCCCCGGCATCGGGGGTGCCCCCCCCCTGCATGCGGGGGGCCTGATCGCAGCCTCGGCGGCGGGCTTCAGCTGCGATTAAGAAACACCCGAGCACCCGCAAATTGCAGCCCGGCGATGGCGGGTTGGCCCGCTACTTTCTTGGGGATCGCCCCCCAAAGACGCTGTCCCATTGACGGGATAACTTGACCCTCATGAACTGACCGGCTACGCGCCGCTACCTGGGGGATCAGGAAATGACCACGCAACGCACTCCTGCATGGCTGCATGTCCAGCGGACGCTCTCGCTGCTGAAGCTGGCGCTGATGGCCATGGCCTTGCTCGGCTTCGGCTTCGCCCACGCAGCGGCGGTGACCTTGAAGGTGGTCAGCGCCCGCACCGAGCCCAAGGCGTTCGGCGGTACCGGCGTCGCCAAGGGTGCCACTGTCCCCAGCTACAAGTACCTCATCAACATCGACAACACCGGCCAGACCGCGCAACGCTCGCCCAACCCGGGCACCGGCTGCAACTACCAGGACCCCGGTTATCCCGACAGTTGCAAATGGACCTCGATTGCCGGCACGGCGAGTTCCAGCCCGATCTACACGCAAGGCGACCAGGCCGACTTCGCCGTCTCGATGGACATCCCCGATGGCCGCTACCTGATCTCGGTGCTGGCCGACGGCTACAAGCTCGACGGGCGGCACTTCACGGTGGTCGGTAGCACCACGTCCACGCCCCGGGTCATCTGGGAAGGCAAGGCCGCCAGCGATCCGGCCAGCGAGGTGAAGGTGGAGCTGCAACCCGGCCCCCTGCCCGATGCGCAGATCCAGGCCGCCGTGTTCGAGGACGTCTCGCCCGTCAACAGCGCCCCCGACCTGCCGGCCGAGCATGGCCTGGCCGGCTTCCAGGGCCACATCACCGATTACCTGGGCGAGGTCACCACCAACGTTTACGGTGACCCGCTGTGCAGCAAGTACGACGCCGGCGGAGCCCTCATCGTGGGCAGCGGCGGGCGTTGCCTGAGCGCCTGCTATGTGGTGAGCGGCGGCAAGGACGTGGGCACGGTCGCGCCAGTGGACGCGCAGGGCCGTTGCCCCTCGTCGCCCACGCTGCCCAATGGCACGCCGCTGCCCATGCTCGAAGGCGGCACGGCACCGGCCGGCGCCAGCATCGAGGGCAAGGTGAAGATTCCCAACCTGGGCCCGAACCGCTACGCGCTCTCGGTGACACCGCCGGACGGCAGCGGCTGGGTGCAGACCACCACGCTGGAGGGCAACCACGACTGGGACGCGTGGGTGATGGAAGGCGCCACGGGCCTGGACACCGAGTTCACCGCTGGCGGTGAGCCCTTCCCGGCCATCTTCTTTGGCTATGTGCCGGTGCCCGGCACGCCATCGGCCGTGGGCAGTGCCCTGCCCGCCGCCCTGAATGGCAGCGGCTCGATCACCGGCGTGGTCGACCAGGTGAAGATCTACGTGCCCACCACCGGCGGCATCGGCGGCTTGCCAGGCGGCATCTGGGGCGGCCTGCAAGGCGCCAAGATCGACAAGCCCATTGCCTACCCCTGGGTCACGCTCACCAACCTGGGCAATGGCGACACGGTGGTGTGGGTGGGCCAGGGCGATGTCAATGGCCGCTTCACCATCCCCAACGTGCCCGCAGGCACCTACACCCTCACCTGGTGGGACGAGCCACAGAACACCATCCTCGACCTGGTGAACGTCACCGTGGCCGCGGGTGAAAGCGTGGACATGGGCATCCTGCCCCTCACCGGCTGGTGGACCTTCTTTGACGGTTATGTCTTCAACGACACCAACCGCAATGGCATCAAGGACCCGGGCGAGCCAGGCATCGCCGGCTACACGCTCACCATGCGCAAGCGCGAGAACTCGCTGATGGACCGCGGCACCACCTCGGCCACCACCGACGCCACGGGCTACTTCAAGTTCGAGGCGGCCTACCCGATGACGCAGTGGCTGGTGATGGAGGCCTATGACGACCTGCACTACACCACCGGCGTCACCTACCAGGCCGACAACCAGCCCACCCCCACCACCGTGATCGGTGCAGGCGTGGACGTGAGCGTGCACCCGATCATCGGCCTGGGCGGCCGCATCGATTGGGGCAAGCACACCTACGACGCCACCGGCCGCAACGGCATCGACCCGCGCAACGGCGGCATCGTCGGCACCGTCAGCTACGACACCACGCGCAACGAGACCGACCCGCGCTACGCGGCGGTGGAGGACTGGCAGCCCAGCATCCCCAACCTCACGGTGAACCTGTTTGCGCCGGCCGCCTGCGGCACCACCACCTTTGGCTGCGATGCCACCGGCCGCTATGCGCTGGCCAGCGACGGCTCGTATGCCTTGGGCCCGCTGCTCAACACCTACCTCACAGAGACCTGGCAGCGCCCCACCGGCTGCGTGGCCCGCGGCCTGGACGGCACGCCGATGGTCAATGGCGTTGACGAGAAGGTGTTGCCCGCCGACCCGAATGGCGGCTGCATCGAAGCCCCGCTGATGGGCGTGCAGTTCGCCACCTACGCCACCGACCAGGGCACGCCGGCCGCCAACTTCGGCGCCGCTGTCGACGGCAACTACGGCTTTGGTGACGGCTGCTTCGTGACCACCATCCCCCCGGTGCATGGCCAGTTCAACCCGGCCGACGGCACCTGCACCACCGGCACGCTGCAGGCGCTGCCCGCGGGCGACTACCTGGTCAAGGTCGAGATCCCGCCGGATGCGACGGGCCGCCCCATGTACAAGGTGACGCGCGAGGAAGACCTGAACATCGGCAACGGCGATGAGTTCATCCCGGCCGTGCCGCCGTCGGCCTGTGCCGGCGCGCTGCACACCGTCGATTCAAGCGCTAACCCCACCTTCCCCGGCGGGCCGGGCACCTCGCCCTATGAAGGGCAGTCACGTCCGCTGTGCGACATGAAGCTGGTCACGCTGAGCAATGGCCGCTCCATCGCACCGGCCTTCAACCTGTTCACCGATGTGCCGATCCCGGGTCGCCTGTGGTTCATCATGATCGACGACCTCAATTTCTCCAGCGATCCGCAGTCCACCACCTATGGTGAGAAGGCCGGCACGCCGTTCCTGCCCGTGGGCATCTACGACTGGACCGACCGCCTGATCAAGACCGTGGAGACGGACTACAGCGGCCTGGCCGACGTGCTGCTGCCGTCCACCAACCGCATCAACTGCCCGACGCCGTCCGGTGTCTGCGGCAACCTGTATCGCTTCGTCGGCAACGACCCGGGCGTGCCCGGCCGGCTGAACCTCAACTACAACCCGATGTTCCGCACCATCGCGGCCGAGTTCGAATCGCTGCCCGGCCTGCTGGTGCCGGCCGACCTGGCACCCACCCAGGTGGGCGTCAGCGTGCAATTGCCCGGCCTGCAGACCACCTCGGCGGTGATGTGCATGCTGGACGCGGCCACGCCGCAGCTGTATGCCGTGTCGCAGCCCTATGCCAATGTCACGGGCAACATCAATCGCTCGTTCACCATCTCGGGCCAGGGCTTCGGTGCCACCCAGGGCAGCGGCCAGGTCACGTTGGGCGGGGTGAACCTGCCCACCACCGCGTGGAGCGACACGTCCATCACCGCCACGGTGCCCGGCACCACCGCCGGCGGCCCGAAGCAGCTGATGATCACCGCCGCCAATGGCCAGAGCACGGTCAATGGCCTCACCTTCCACGTGATCAGGAGCTCGGGCACCGGCGTCTACAACCCGACCGTCCGCGAGGTGGGCCCGGGCAAGGCCTTTGCACCGGCTGAAACCTTGCCGGCCTCGGCCGACCACGCCATCCAGCGCGCGCTGAACGCATCCGCGCCAGGCGACCTGGTGGTGGTCTATCCGAACACCCCGACGGCCAACTCGCGCCAGAACCCGCGTGGCGCCTACTTCGAGAACCTGATCATCAACAAGCGCGTCAAGCTTCAGGGCGTGGGCCCGGGCAGCCCGGACGGGTCTGTGATGGGCTCGATCATCGACGGTGGCGCCTTCGCCGGCGACAGCCCGGTGGCCACCGACTGGTACACGCAGCTCGGCACGCAGATCGGTGCCAATGGCGTGCCCACCTGGGGCGGCAACAGCACCATCTATGACGGCGCGCTGATCTCCATCTACGTGCCCGCCAGCGGCACCAACGCGTTCCCGACGGCCTACAACGCCAACACGGCACCCTCGATCGACGGCTTCGATCTGCGCGGTGGCAACCAGCAGGGCTTCCCCGCCAACATCAACACCATCGGCGGCACGCCCACCGGCCTGCCCGGCGGCCTGATCACGCAGGGCGGTGCCATCTACGCCAACGCCTATGCGCGCAACCTGCAGATCACCAACAACGTGGTGCAGAACAATGGCGGCGCCTACGGCAGCATCCGCATCGGTACGCCCGACCTGCCGGCACCCGACAGCAGCAACCACAACGAGAACGTCGTCATCGCCTACAACCGGGTGATCGCCAACGCCGGCACCAACCAGGCGGGTGGCATCGGCCTGTTCAACGGCGCCGACGGCTACCAGGTGGTGGCCAACGACATCTGCGGCAACTTCTCGGCCGAATACGGTGGTGGCATCAGCGCCGTGGGCTACAGCCCCAACGGCAGCATCAGCCGCAACCGCATCTACTTCAACCGCTCCTACGACGAAGGTGGCGGCGTGATGATCGCCGGCGCCCTGCCCGCCAACACGAGCTCGCTGTCGCCCGGCTCCGGCCCCGTCACCATCTCGGGCAACCTGATCCAGTCCAACCTTTCAAATGACGACGGTGGCGGCATCCGCTTCCTGATGGCCGGCAACCAGCCGATGAATGTCTTCAACAACATCATCGTCAACAACGTGTCCACGCACGAAGGCGGCGGCATCTCGCTCAACGACGCGCCCAACGTGCGCATCTACAACAACACCATCATCGGCAACCAGACCACGGCCACCGCCATCACCAGCAATGGCGCTGCGGCACCGGCGGGCCTCGCGAGCTCGATCAACAGCACGCTGCTGCAGGCCACCCTGCCCGTCGGCTCGCCGCTGTACAGCAACCCGCTGCTGTTCAACAACATCTTCTGGGACAACCGCGCCGGCACGCGCACCGGCGGTGCCGTCACGGGCCTGAGTGGCGCCATCGACTACTGGGACCTGGGCGTGGCCGACGACGCAGGCGCGCTGCTGGAGCCCACCAACTCGCTGCTGTACGACAACCGCAGCGTGTTGGCCTCACCGACCAACCTGGTGGGCGTCGACCCCGGCGTGCTGTCCACCTACCCGATCTCGGTGGCCTTCAACACCTGGCGCAACAGCCCGGCCTTCATCGGCGCCATCCTCGTGAGTGCCGACCTGCCGCCCAACCTGATGGGCAACTACCACCTGTCGACGGGCTCACCGGCCTTCAACATGGGTGCGGCGAGCAAGGCCTTGCCCGCCTACCAGGGCGGCGGCACGGTGAATGCGCCGAGCAATGACATCGACACCGAAGGCCGGCCGGCGCAAGGCGGCTTCGACATCGGCGCCGACGAGCTGCCCGCCCCGACGGCCAACCTGGGCATCACGATCACCGATGGCCTGAACATGGTGGATCAAGGGCAGGCCATCAGCTACACCATCACCGTCACCAACGGCGGGCCGAACGCAGTGACCGGTGCCACGGTGACGGACAACCTGCCCGCCGCGCTCACCGGCGCCACCTGGACCTGCGCACCAGCGGCCAATTGCGGCACGGCCAGCGGCAGCGGCAACGTGGCCACCACGGTGAACCTGGCCAATGGTCAAGCGGCCACCATCGTGGTCAACGCCACGGTCTCGGCCACGGCCAGTGGCAACCTGGTGAACACGGCCACGGTGACGGCACCGGCCAGCGTGATCGATCCGGCCTTGGCCAACAACACCGCGACCGACACCGACCTCGTTGCACTGCCACTGCCGACGATCGCGGTGCTCGACAACTTCAACCGCGCCAACGCCAACACGCTGGGCGGCAGCTGGAGCCAGCTCGTGGTATTCGGCAATGCCTCGCTGCGGGTGAACGCCAACCAGGCACAGGCGGCCTTGGCAGGCTGGGCGATGTGGAACGGCACGGGCACGCCCTTCGGTGCCAAGCAGGGCGCTGCCTTCACTTTCGCCAGCGCGCCGGCCACCGGCACCTTCCTGGTCCTCAAGGCCAGTGGCGGCACCGCCAACACGCCGGCCAACTACATCCGCGTGTTCTACAACACGGGCTCGGGCATCACCGTGGGCACCACCACGAACGCCGGCGTGACCACCACCGCGCGCGCCACGTTCCCGGCCACGTTTGCCAACGGCGACACGCTGTCCGCCATGGCCGACGCCACGGGCCTGGTGGCGGTGTGGAAGACCAGTGGCGCCACCACCACCTTCCTGGGCAGCGTGACGATACCGACCAGCGGCACCGGCGCCTGGACCCAAGGCACGGGCGGCGGACGCATCGGGCTGATGCTGCCGACGAATGCACGCGTGGACAACTTCAGCGGCGCCACGCTGCCCTGAAGCGGCGCCTGGCAGTGGTGCGTGGCGCAAGCCCTCCACCACTGCCAGCCCTGAGCTACCTCACAGGAGATTGCACATGAACAAGCCATCACCACGCCATGCGCTCAGCCGCCGCCGTTTCGTCCAACTGGCCGGTGCAGCGGCCAGCATGGGTGTGCTGCCGGTGCCGTTCCATCGAACGTTGGGGCCCGTGGGCATGTCGCAGGCCATGGCGCAGACGTCCAACCCGCCGCCCGACCTGTACTTTGCCGGCACCGATGGCTGGATCAGCCTGCCCACCAGCCCCCCCATCACCTCAGAGCTGGGCCTGGTGCACCCTGACAACCTGGCACCGCCCGGCTTCAGCACCTACATCTTCGGGTTCCGCAATGTCACCGGGCTCAACGACACGCAGCTGGCCAGCCAGAAGAACAAGGCGCAGCACAACGCGCCCATGTTCTGGGTGAACCAGTTCGACCCCAGCGCACCCAAAGACTTCCGCGTGCAGCTCACCAACCTGGGCCTGGCCCTGCGCCCCGATCTGTTCGACGCGCACACGCTGCACTGGCATGGCTTCCGCAACGTGATCCCCTACTTCGACGGCGAGCCCACGGGCTCGGTGGCGGTGATGACGGGCCGCTACTTCCAGTACGTCTACCGCCCGCGTGATCCCGGCACCTACATGTTCCATTGCCACGTCGAGGACGTGGAGCACGTGCACATGGGCATGACCGGCCCGGTCTTCGTGCGGCCCTTGCAGGACAAGGTCCCGGCCCTGCTCGACCTGGGCACCGCGCGCGCCGCGCCCAACAACAAGGCCTTCAAGGGCTTTGCCTACAACGACGGCGACGGCTCCACCGGCTTCGACCGCGAATACGCCATGTTCTGCTCCGAGGTATGGGCCGATTCGCACTGGGCCGACGCGCACATCCAACTGCCCGAATGGAGCGACTACCGCGCCGACTTCTGCCTGCTCAACGGCCGCGTCTATCCGGACACGCTGGAGCCCAACTCGCCCCTGCAGGCCAGCGCCATGGACACGCCGGCCAAGCTCGCCGCACTGCATGCCTTGCCGGTGATGGTGGATGCCGGCGGCGATCTCATCATCCCGCCGGGCCGCCCCGACCTGCAGTACCAGCCGCTCTCGGCCCTGGTCAACTGCAATGCCGGTGAACGCGTGCTGCTGCGCTTTGCCAACCTGGGCTTCCGCGAATCGGCGATGACGCTGGCCGGCATGAAGATGCGCGTGGTCGGCAAGGACGCCACGCCCATGCGCGGCCGCGACGGCACCGACACCAGCTTCGAGGCCAGCACCGTGTCCTTTGGGGCCGGCGAGAGCATCGACGCGATCTTCACCGCGCCCGCCTACGTGGGCCCCGGCGCCTGGGACACCTACGTGCTCTACGACCGCGCCTACGAGCGGTCCAACAACCTGGCCAACCCCAGTGGCGCGAGCGGCCGGCGCACCGAGGTGCGCGTGTACCCGGCCGGCACCCTGCCCGGCCAATTGCTGCCCAACACCTGAGCCCGCATCCGCATCGACGCGAGGAGATCCTCACCATGAGCCAAGCCAAACTTCAGCCGCCGCGGCCCCGCAAGCTTCGCGTGCCGGGCCTTGCCGCACTGACCACGCTCGCCGCGCTGGCGCTGCACCTGGGTGCTGCGCAGGCCGCGCCGCCCGCCGTGGGCGTGGCCTGCACCAGTGCCGGACCCAACCCCACCTTCACGCTCGACGCCACCGACGGCTACATCCAGCTGCCCGATGGCAACACCATGTACATGTGGGGTTATGCGCAGGGCGGCGGTGCCTTCCAGCACCCCGGCCCGGTGCTGTGCGTGAACGAGGGCGACACCGTCACGGTGATCCTCAACAACCTGCTGCCCGAGGCCGTGTCCATCATGTTCCCCGGGCAGGAGAACGTGCTGGCCAATGGCGTGCCGGCGCAGCCGCAGGGTGACGGCGCGGCACTGACATCGCTCACCAACGTCGCCGCCAGCGGCGGCAGCGTGAGCTACAGCTTCGTGGCCACCAAGCCCGGCACCTTCATCTACGAGAGCGGCACCAACCCGCAGAAGCAGGTGCGCCTGGGCCTGTTCGGTGCGCTGATGGTGCGGCCGGCCCTGGGCGCCGATCACTTCTTCAACCGCGCCGACAGCCGCTTCACGTCGAACGAAGAGTTCATGGTGCTGCTGTCAGAGATCGATCCGTATCTGAACCAGGCTGCCGAGATGGGCACGGCCTTCAATCACAACAACTACCACCCGCGCTACTGGCTGATCAATGGCCGCGGCTTCCCCGATTCCATCGCCGACAACTTTGCACCCATCCTGCCCGACCAGCCCTATGGTGCCCTGGCCCGTGTGCGCCCCTTCGATGCCACGCAGCACCCCTACCCTGGCGCCATCCGCTACCTCAACGTCGGCACGGAAGAGTTCCCCTTCCACCCGCACGGCAACAACGGCCTGGTGATCGGGCGCGACGGCAGCCCGCTGGCGGGCCCGACGGGGCAGGATCTGTCGTTCGAGAAGTTCGCCATCAACATCGGCCCCGGCCAGACCTGGGACGTGATCTTCAAGTGGTACGACGCCGAGAACTACTCCGAGGCCAACCCGGTGCCCGTGACCATCCCGCAGGTCAACAACCAGGAGTTCGGCATGTTCTACAGCGGCAGCCCCTACCTCGGCAAGACGGGCACCCTGCCCCCGGGCGCGTCCACGCTCAACGAGTGCGGTGCGTACTACATCATTTCGCACAACCACGCGCTTTTCCAGATCACCTCCTGGGGCGTGAACATGAGCGGGCCCATCACCTACGTGCGGGTCGATCCACCGCTGCCGAATTGCCCGTAGCCACAGGCCGCCGCACCCACCCGCAGGCACCGCAGTAACCCAGGAGATCAACATGCTCAACACCATGCAGGACTGGTCGATGCTCGGCGCGCGGCTGAAAGCGGCGCTGGCCACACTGCTGCTCGCGGGCAGCGGCCTCGCCATGGCCGCCAACGTGACGGTGGACCTGTGCGCCACCACCGGCACCGCCACGCTGCCGCCCGACAGCAGCCCCGCCAGCGTGCCCGTCTTCGGCTATGCCGTGGGGGCCTGCACGCCCACCACCACCGTCACGGCACCCGGCGGGCCGGTGATCGTGGCCTCCGTGGGCGACACGGTCACGGTGAACCTGAGCAACAAGCTGCCGCGCGCCACCGGCCTGCTCTTCCAGGGCCAGGCGTTGGTGCCGGACACCACGGGCGCCGCGGCCGGCACGGTGTCGAGCTTCGGCACCAAGACCTACACCTTCACGCCCACCGCGCCCGGCACCTACCTGTACGAGGCCGCCCTGCTGCCCAACTCGCAGCACCAGGTGGCGATGGGCCTGTATGGCGCGCTGGTGATCCGGCCCCCCGACACACCACCCCGCACCGACGCCGGCGTGCTGCTGGGCAGCGGCTCGGCCGTGGTGCAGGATGCGCTGATCCAGGCCACTGACCTGGGCTCGAGCGTCACCGGCACCGACGTGCCTGCAGGCGCCACCATCGTGGCGGTCACCGCCGGTGCTTCGTTCACGATGAGCGCCCCGGCCACCGGCGCGGGCGACGGCAGCGTCACCCTGACACGCCAGCAGGCCTATGCCGACAACGCCACCAGCTTCAACGACGAAGCCGTGCTGGTGCTGAGCGAGATCGATACCGCACTGGCCAACGCGGCCGACCCGGCCGCCTTCGACATGCGCACGTTCGCGCCGCGCTACTTCCTGATCAACGGCAAGGCCTATCCGCACACCGACCCCATCGCCAGCGCAGCCGGGCACCGCGTGTTGCTGCGCTATGTGAACGCCGGCGTCAAGCACCACTCGATGGGCGTGCTGGGGCTGCGCCAGGTGTTCGTGGCCAAGGGCGGCAGCACGCTGCCGACGCTGAACCACAACGTGGCGGCAGAGACGCTGGCCCCGGGCCAGACGGGTGACGCCATTGCCACCATCCCGGCTGCGGCCACCACGGCCAGCCGCTTTGCGGTCTACGACGCCAGCCTCTCGCTGCGCAACAGCAATGCGCCGGGCTTCGGCGGCATGCTCACCTTCGTGACGGCGGGCGCGGGCAGCGCCAGCACGGGCCCGAGCACCGGCGCGGTGAGCCTGAGCCCGAACCCCAGCAATGGCAGCGGCACCGTGAACGTGAGCGCCAGCGTGAGCAGCGCGGCGTCCACCGTCGCGGCCGCCGAGTACTTCATCGACAGCGTCGGGGCCAATGGCAGCGGCCTGCCCATGGCCGGCAGCTTCGGTGCGGCCTCGGCGAGCGTGAGCGCCACGATCTCACTGGCGCAGCTGGCCGCGCTGCCCTCGGGCAAGCACAGCCTCTATGTGCGCGGCCAGGACGCCACCGGCGCCTGGGGCGGCCTGAGCTCCAGCACCCTGAACCTCGGCAAATCCGGCCCGCTCACCAGCGGCCTGAGCCTGACGCCCAACCCGAGCAGCGGCTCGGTCAACGTGGCCCTGCATGGCACGGGTGACTCGCGCAGCGTGGGCGGCTTCAACATCACGCAGGCCGAGTACTTCATCGGCACGCCGGGCGCCAACGGGTCGGGCACGCCGATGACGCTGAACCTTGTCTCGAACGTTGTGAGCCTGGACACCAGCATCGCACCGCCGGTCAGCGCGGGCGTGGTCTCGGTGCACAGCCGCGACGAGCTGGGCAACTGGGGCCCCTTCGCCACCATCAACCTGAATGTCGCGATCGCGGGCCCCACCGCCTCGGGCCTGGTCGTGAACAAGAACCCCAACAACGGCAGCCTGGCACTGAACGCGAGCCAACCCGTGGTGCGCCTGAGCGCCACGATGAGCAGCGCGGGCAGCACCATCGCCGCCGCCGAAGGCTTCATCGACGCGGTGGGCGCCAATGGCACGGGCTTCCCGTTCACGGTGGCCGATGGGGTCTGGAACGGCGCCACCGAGGCCGTGTTCGTGGACATTCCGCTGGCCACGATCAAGGCGCTGGCCGAAGGCACGCACACCTTGTATGTGCGCGGCAAGGACGCCGTGGGCAACTGGGGTTCGTCCGGCGCCACGGTGGCCACCTGGCCGGCCACGGCCCTCACCACCCTGGTCATCGACAAGACCGCACCCAGCTTCACCGGGCTGACGATCGCACCGAGCCCGACGCTGGGCGCCGCGACAGTGGTCTTGAACGTGCTTGGTGCGGCCGATCCCACGTCCGCCGGCGTGTCCAGTGGCGTGGTGGGTGGCGAATACTGGCTGAACCCACCCACGGCCACCGACCCTGCGCCGGGCAACGGCACGCCATTCAGCGGCTCGAGCGCCAGCATCCCGGTCAGCGCCCTGGCCAACGGCAACTACACGGTGCGCGCCCGCATCCGCGACGCCGCCGGCAACTGGAGCACCGGCACGAGCGGGGTTCGGCAAGCCAGCCTGGTGGTGGCGCCGGACGCGATCTTCGCCAATGACTTCGAGACGGGCGTCAGGCCATGGGGCTGGAGCGCCGCATCGACCAACACCGCTGCGCGGCTGAACGTCAGTGCCACCGCAGCGCTGGCGGGCACGCTCGGCCTGCAGGCCCAGGGCAACAACACCAACTACGTGCAGTACAACTTCCCTGCGACACAGCCTGCCACCGCCACCTACGACGCGCGCTTCTACTTCCGCCCCAATGGCAACAGTTCCACGGGCAAGGACATCCTGAGCGCGGCCACCTCGAACAACTTCGGCACCACCCTGTTCCGCGTGCGCTATCGCTTGAGTGCCGGGGTGCCGCAGGTGCAGATCCAGGTGGGTGGCACGGCCAATGCAACGTGGACCAACATCCTCGGCGGCACCAGCAACAACCAGATCGAGGTGGTCTGGCAGTCTGGCACCAGCCTGCAGCTGTATGTGAATGGTGTCTTGTCTCAAACGTTGACAACCGCCAATACAGGCTCGGTCGCCGCCGTGCGCCTGGGCTCGGCAACGGCCACGGGCAGCGCAGCACTGATGTACTTCGACGCCTTCGCGTCCAAGCGCACGGCCACACCGCTGATCGGCCCCTGATCTGCGGCAGCCCATCGCCGAGTTCATCCTGCAAGGAGCACCCGCCATGAGACAAGCGTCGACACCAAGGGCCTGGCTGCTGGCGCTGCCCGCGCTGCTGGCGGCCTGCGCCACACAGGACGCCGCCGTAGCCACGCCAGCCGCCAAGGCCGCACCTGCGGTGGTCGTGGCGCATGCCACCAGGACCGAGCACGCGCTGCCCGCCCCCAGCGCGCTCGAGGCGCAGTACGGTGTGCAGATTGTGCAGGTGGGACTCACGGCCTCGGGCGGGCTGGTGGACCTGCGCTTCAAGGTGCTCGACGCCGCCAAGGCGCGCTCGCTGCTGGGCAACCCGGCCAATGCGCCCGTGCTCATCGCGGGCGACAAGCCGCCCCTGGCGCCACCGCACCACGCCTTGCGCGGTGCGCGCTTCGGCAAGGGCCAGGTGGTCTTCATCCTCTACCCCAACCTGCGCGGCGCGATCCAGCCGGGCACCGAGGTGGTGGTGGCGATGGGCGACGCGCGGCTGGGGCCGGTGCTGGCGCAATAGCCCAGCGCCGGGCAGCAAGGCGAGCCCCCAAGCGGGCATTTGGCGAGAGAGAGAACACCATGAAACCACGCAATGCGCCCCAAGGCCTTCGCCACTCGCAAGCAGGCTGCCGGCCGCCACGCATCCGCTGGGCGGCATCGAGCCTGGCGCTGGCCGCCTCGCTGCTGGCCACAGGCGCGATCGCCGCACCACAGCCGCCGCGCTGGGTCAGCGGTGAACTCATCGTGGCGTTCAGGGCCGGTGTCAGCCCAACGCAGCGCTTCAACATCTTCAGGAACCACGGCGCCACCGTGGTCGAGGACATCGGCAACAACCAGCGCCTGGTGCGCATCCGCGTGCCGGTGCCCCTGCTCGATCTGGCGCAGCGCCTGCTGGTGCTGCTGCCGCAGGTGAAGTTCGTGGAGAAGAACTACGAGTTCGAGCCGGCCCTGGTGCCCGACGACACGCAATACGTCGACCAGTGGCACCTGCCCCGCATCCAGGCCCCGCAGGCCTGGGATCTGACGCAGGGCACGGCCGGCGCCGTGATCGCCATCCTCGACAGCGGCGTGGACGCCACCCACCCCGACCTGGCGAGCAAGCTGGTGCCCGGCTACAACACCTACAGCGGCAACACCAGCACCACCGACACCTACGGCCATGGCACCGAGGTGGCCGGTGCGGCCGCCGCGCTCACCAACAATGGCCAGGGCGTGGCGGGCGTGGCCGGTGGCGCGCCGATCATGCCGGTGCGCGTCACCGACGGCACCGGCCGCGCCACCTCGGCCAGCATCGCCAACGGCATCATCTGGGCCGCCGACCATGGCGCGCGGGTGCTCAACCTCAGCTTCAACGGCATCGCCGGCAACGCCACCATCCGCACCGCGGCCGAGTACGCCACCAACCGCGGCAGCCTGGTGGTGGCGGCCTCCGGCAATTGCGGCTGCGTGGACCCCACCCCGGACAACCCCTTCATCCTCTCGGTCTCGGCCACCGACGAGGCCGACGGACTGTTGGCCCTGTCCAGCACCGGGCCCTTCGTGGACCTGGCCGCGCCCGGCAACAACATCTTCACCACGGCCATGTTCGGCCTGTACCTCAGCGACTCGGGCACCTCGCTGGCCAGCCCCATCGTGGCGGGCGTGGCGGCGCTGATGTTCGCAGCCCAACCCACGCTCACGCCGGCAGCAGCCACGCAACTGCTCGCGTCCACCGCCGTGCCGCTGGGCGGCAGTGCCTACAACGCGTCTTTCGGCCACGGGCGGGTGGACGCGCTGGCCGCCGTCACCGCCGCGGCGGCCTACACCCCACCGCCCGACACCACGCCACCCAGCCTGGCCATGGCCAGCCCGTTGGCGGGCGCCACGCTCAGCGCCACGGCCGTGGTCGACGTGACGGCCACCGACGACGTGGGCGTGACCAAGGTCGATCTGCTCGTGGACGGCAGCCTGTTCGTCAGCGATGTCACCTCACCTTATTCGTTTGCCTGGGACACCAGCACGCTGGCCAATGGCCCGCACACCCTGCAGGCCGTGGCCACCGATGCGGCTGGCAACAGCGCCAGCACCACCGCGATCACGGTAAACGTGTCCAACGTTCCACCCGACACAACGCCACCGGCGCTTGCCTTCGGCTCGCCCGCCGCGGGCGCCACGGTGGCGGGCACCACCACCGTCTCGGCCAATGCCAGCGACAACGTGGCCGTGGCCCGGGTGGACCTGTACCTCGACGCCGCCCTTTATGCCAGCAAGACCGCCGCGCCCTACACGTTTGCGTGGAACACCCTGGCCACCACCGACGGCGCGCACACACTCAAACTGGTGGCCGTGGACACGGCCGGCAACTCGGCCAACACCAGCGTGAGCGTGACGGTGGCCAACGTGGTGAACCACGCGCCCGTGGCCGGCAACGACAGCTTCACCGCGCCCTTCCGGGCCAGGCAGAGCTACACCGCGCAAGTGCTCAACGTGCTGGCCAACGACAGCGATGTGGATGGCAACCTCAAGCCGTCCACCGTCAAGATCGTCAACAGCCCCAACAAGGGCGGCTCGGTGTCGGTCAACAGCAATGGCCGCGTTTCGTACACGCCCAAGCTCAACTACCGCGGCACCGAGACCTTCAGCTACAACGTGAAGGACACCCTGTCCGCGGTGTCCAACACCGCCACCGTCACCGTCAATGTGCAATGACGCTGGGCCGATGCGTGGCGCCGGGTCGGGCCTGGCCAGATCGGCGCCCTTCCGGTGGCAGGCCTTGCTCATGGCGTGCCTGGCCGGCCTGCTCTGCACCTGGGCCGCAACAGTGCGTGCCTTTGGCGATGACCGGGCCGGGCCGGCGAACGAGGCCTCCTTGCTGGCGGCGGGCCAGCGCATCTACCGCGAAGGCCTGCTGCCTTCCGGCCAGGCGCTGCAAGGCCTGGGCGCGGCGGGCGTGCGGCTGACGGGTGCGCAGGCCGCCTGCACCACTTGCCATCGGCGCAGCGGCCATGGCTCGAGCGAGGGCCCGATCGAGGTGCGCCCCATCACCGGCCCGGCGCTGTTCGGCACCGCCCTCGCCCTGCCCCGGCCGGATCCAGCGGCCCACGCAGGGCGCTCCGCCACAGCGGCCAGCAGCCCGTCGGCCGAGCAAGCCCGGGCACGCGCCACCGCCTTGCGGGAAGCCCGCCGGGCCGCCATGGTCGGCACCCGCCAGCGCCCGGTGTACGACGAGGCCTCGCTGGCGCAGGCCATTGGCAAGGGCATCGACGTCACAGGGCGCGCGATGGACGCGTCGATGCCTCGTTATGCCCTCGACCCCGAAGCGATGGCCGCGCTGGCCGCCTACCTGCGCACGCTGTCGGTGCAGGCCTCGCCCGGCGTCACCGAAGACCAGCTGCACTTCGCCACCGTGATCCAGCCCGGCACCGACCCGGCGCGCCGCAAGGCCCTGCTGGATGTGCTGCAGACCTTTCTGCAAGACCGCAACCGGGGCCTGCGCACCGAGCAGCGGCGCGAGGACGCCGGCATGGTGCGCCTCAACCGCAACTACCGCGAGTGGGTGCTGCACACCTGGGATCTCAGCGGCCCGCCGCACACCTGGGCCGGCCAGCTGGAGGCCTTCAACCGGCAGCAGCCGGTGTTCGCCCTGATCAGCGGCCTGGGCGAAGCCAGCTGGCAGCCGATCCACGACTTCAGCGAGCGCAACGCCCTGCCCTGCATCCTGCCGCAGACGGTGGCGCCCGCGCTCGCGGAGCGCGACTTCTACACCGTCTACCTCTCCAAGGGCGTCACGCTGGAGGCGCAGTTGCTGGCGAGCTTTCTGCACGCCCGGGGCGAGCACGGCCCCATCATCCAGGTCTTCCGACGCGAAGATGCCGGCGCACTGGCTGCGGCCGGCTTTCGGCAGGCCTGGGCGGCCGCGGGCGGCAGCGTGCTGCGCGACCAGATCATCGAAGCCTCGCCAGACGCAGCGTTCTGGCGCCAGCTGGCCAGCCAGTCGCCAGCGACCTCGTTGGTGCTGTGGCTGGCGCCGCCCGACCTGGCGCAGGCGCAAGCCCTGCTGGCGCCAGGCTCGAAGCTGCAGCACCTGTATCTCTCGTCGGACCTGGCGCCTGACGGCCAGACCAGCCTGGACGCCACCGGCGACGAGCGCGTGCGGCGCCTCTACACGCAAGACCTTCCCAACCAAAGAAGTGAGCGCACTGACGAAGTGCGGCGCTGGCTGCGCGGCCGCGGCCTCGAGCTGGTGGACGAGGCCCTGCAGATGAACGCCTACCTGGCCGTGAGCACCGCCACGATGGCCGTGTCGCACAGCCAGGACGTCTTCTCGCGCGAGTTCATGCTCGAGCGGGTGGAGCACCGCCTGGGCACCGCCCACGAGCCCTCGATCTACCCGCGCCTGAGCCTGGGGCCCGGGCAGCGCTACGCGTCGAAGGGCGGCTACGTGGTGCAGCGCACGGGCGCGCAGATGGCAGACCTGAAGCCGCTGTCGGGCTGGATCGTGCCTTGATTCGAGCCACCAGGAGACGCCCATGACAACGCGCAGGAGCTGTCTGGCCTTCACCGCCCTGGCCGGCCTCGGCCTGGCAGGCCCGATCGGCAGAGCCCAGGCCGCGGCCGAGCCCACCAGCCCCATGCCCTGGCCCGGCGGCAACCACTACCAGCGCTCGTCGGCCCAGTACACCCTGCCCGACGTGGTGCTGCTCGACACCGACGCACGCCCGGTGCGTCTGCGCGAGGCTTTGGCGGGCAACGAGCCGGTGATGCTGAACTTCATCTTCACCACCTGCAGCACGGTGTGCCCGATCATGGTGCGGGTCTTTGCCGAGCTGCCCTCGCGCCTGGGCCCGGCCGCCAGCAAGCTGCGCCTGATCTCGATCACCATCGATCCGGAGTACGACACCCCGGCCAGGCTCAAGGGCTACGCGCAGAACTTTGCCGCCAACCCGCGCTGGCAACTGCTCACCGGCCGCGCCCAGGACATCGTCACCGTGCAGCGCGCCTTCAACAGCTGGCGCGGCGACAAGATGGGCCACGAGCCCCTCACCCTGATCCGCCACGCGCCCGGCCTGCCCTGGGTGCGCCTCGACGGCTTTGCCACGCCCGACGAGCTGGCGAACGAGTACCGCAGGCCGGTGCTGCGGTAAACGGAGACAGTTGGTGCAGCGCGATGTCGACAAAGCTCGGGCCTTCGGGAGGCTCGCATCCGCATGAGATCTCTCCGGACTTGCGGTCGGTGCCCTTGGGCGCACCTTTCGATTGCCCCACGATCTCCTGCATCTCTGCCACGGTGATCAGCTGGCACGGGTCCGGCAAGGCTGGTGCGCCGTGCGCAAGTTCTGCGAAGCGCAGCAAAGTCGCGGCGACAAGCACCAGCAGGCCCTCGGAGCGGAGTGAGGCCCACCGGCGGCTGCTTGGCTTCAGGGCATGAAGTCTCAGGAGTGGGACAACGGGCACAGGAAGTCCCTGATGCGTTCAGGGTGGCCGCCGGCAGCCAATGCCCGAGAAACCGCCTTCCCACCCATCGTCGCACCAATGATGCGCTTGCAAGGGGTTCGGCCGCACCGCCGGCATGGATGCTGCCAACGGGCTTTCCGGCGCTGTTAGCGCTGCAAGGACGCGTTCTCGCGGCTGCTGCCTATCGAAACTAGGGGTTGGCAGACCGCGCGACCCACGCCGAACATGATCGATTCGCGCCCGCGGGGGCCCATGATCGATCAAGCTTCCAGGGGATCGCAGCATGCTGAACCTACATCTTTTCGGCTCGCTCGGTGCGTCATGGCAAGTCGCGGGCCACGCCATCGAACGCATCCAGCTGACCGCCCGTCCCGGCAGCCTGCTGGCGTATCTCGCGCTGTCGCGCGGCCAGTTCTTCACCCGCACCGAGCTGATCTCGACGCTGTGGGGCGAGCACCATGAGTCGAGCACCGTCGGCTGCTTCAACACCACGCTCTGGCGACTGCGCAAGGCGGTCGAGCGCCCGCCGCTGCCCGCCGGCTCGCTGATCGCCTGCGACCACCACGGCGCCGTCGGCATGCCACAGGAGGCCGCGCTGGTGCTCGACGTCGACCGGTTCCAGCACCTCGTCATGCCGGCCCTCGCCAAGCCGATCGAGAAGGTCGAGCCGGGCGACGTCGACGACCTGAAGCGCGGCGTCGCCTGCTACACCGACGACATCCTGGCCGGCTTCGCCGACGAATGGGCGATGCGCGAGCGCGAGAAGCTGCGCCGCCATCACCTCAATGCGCTCGGCCGCCTGATGCAGCTGAGCACGCTGGCCCGCGATTACGCCGGCGCGATCGCCTTCGCGCAGCAGATCCTCGACCGCGACATGCTGCGCGAGGACATCCACTGCGAGCTGATGCGGCTGTTGCTGCTCAACGGCCAACGCGCGCTCGCGCTGCGCCAATTCGAGCGCTGCCGCGACGCGCTGCGGCGCGAGCTCGCGATCCAGCCGATGCGCGAAACGATGGCGCTGTACCAGCAGATCGCCGAACACGCGGTCGGCCACGAGGACACGCCGCGCGCCGCCGCCGAGCACCTCGACCGGCCCTTGCACATCACGCCGTCATCACCGCCGATGGCGCCGGCCGAGCTGATCAGCGCGGCGCGCCATCACCTCGCGCTCGCCGACGAGCAGCTGCAGCGCACGCTGCCGCTGGTGGCGTCGGGATCACGCGGCGCGCGGTGGTGAGACTTCCCGCCCGCTGAACGCAGTCGTGCGTCGGATGCAGCGGGCTGCGGGCGCGCTGGGTGATCGGCGCCGTTCATGACCTCCCCCGTGCCGGGCAACGCCTGGCTTGGGCGCCATCAGCGAGCACTTCGGCGGCCTGATCACGCACCAGATCACGGCATGTGAGCCCGCGTGAGCCGCGTGTGATGCCCATGTGACGGCGCGGTGACGAGGCGCGCCCAGACTACGCAGGCAGAACCCCTTCGTCGGGGAAGAAGGCGCCATCGATGCCCTTGCTCGAAGACCACACCGCCTCGTTCATCGTGCGCATCCGGCGCGAGTCGGGCGAGTCCGGCACCCTTGGTGACTGGCGTGGCTCGATCGAGCATGTGCCCTCGGGACGACGCGCATTCTTCCGCGACCTCGGAGCGATCGTCCAGTTCATGAAGCCGCATTTGACCGACCTCGGCATCGACACCGCGTCGCAGTTCTGGGAACTGATGTCCGACGATATGCCGCCGCCCGAAGTCGTCCCGCCGTTGGCCAATCGGCCGGCCCCCGCGCCGCGGCGCAGCCCGAAACGCCGCGCGACCACGCGCAGTTGAAAGCAGTCAGGAGATCCGCCATGCCCCGCATCCAGGCCAATCGCGACGCCATCGACGACCGCTTCAGCGTGCTCGGATTCACCGTGAAGAGCGAGAGCCCGCTGTTCGAAGTCGGCGTGGCCACCGACCCGGCACTGTTCCGCGCCGACCAGCAAGCCGCGCGCACACGCCGCAACTTCTTCTCCAGCCGCGCCGCCGGCGTGCTGCGCGCGCGCCGCGGCGAAGCCGTGTACCTGGTGCCGCCCGACGTGCTGGCGAACTTCGTCGGGCAGCCCAAGCTGTACTTCGGCCTCGCGACCTACCGCGAGAACAGCAAGGGCGCGCCCGACTACCTGCAGGTGCCGGGCCCGGGCAACATGTACGTCAACCTCAACGGCCTGACCGAGCGCGGGCTGCGCCGGCTCGTCTCGGGGGCACGCGCAAGCAGCTACGGCCACACCAACGGGCGCGACCCGAGCCTCGAATGGGGCGGCGATGCGTGGCCGCAGACGGCCACACCCAGCGCGGGCAATGGCAAGACCACGGCAGCCGTTCCGGCCGCACCCGCGGCACCGGCCGCGCCGGTGCCCTACGACGACGGCTTCGGCAAGTTCCCGGACAGCGCGGCGCGCGACAGCAAGAGCGCGAGCACAACGAACGGCGCTCCGGCCCCGAGCAACGGCGCGAGCGCAGCAGGCGACGCCAGCGCAACGACCTCGACCTGGACGGCGACCGCCAGCGTGCCCCCGGCGACCGCGCAGTCGCTGGCCTGGCGCCGCCCGCTGGCCGAAGCGAAGGAGATCATCCAGCCGTTCTACGACCCGAAGAACCCGGCCAGTGCCCTCACCTGCCAGAACGATGCGTTCAGCCTGGCGCTCGAGGAATGGTTCGTCGGCGTCGGCAACACGCACATGTTCCCGCACTCGGCCATCTGCAAGCTGACGATGACCGGGCCCGACGGCAGCATGTACGGCGGCACCGGCTTCTACATCGGCAAGAACCGCATCCTCACCTGCGCGCACAACCTGTACGGCATGTCGAAGGTGGTGGTGATGCCGGGCAGCAATGCGGCCGGCGACAAGCCCTACGGCAGCTGCACGATCCAGAGCTCGGGCTGGCGCGTCGCGCCCGGCTACACCGGCAGCGGCAACTGGGACAACGACCTGGCGGTGATCGACAACGTGCCCATCGCAGCACCCAATAGCCAATGGTTCGGCTTTCTCAACGCCACACCGTCGACGCGCATGCCGATCGTCATCTGCGGCTACTCGGCCCAGTCCGACGCGGTGCCCGATCTCACCGCGGCCATCGACGGCGAGCGCCAGCACTTGCATGGCGGCTATGCCGCGGAGCAAAGCGGCCCCGAGGTCATCGAGTACAACATCCTGACGCTGCATGGCGCGAGCGGCTCGCCGGTGTATCACCTGAGCGATCGCAGCGGCAAGCTCGAAGCGCTGGTGTGCGCCGTGCATGTCACCGGCCAGCCGGCGGCACGCGGGCTCAACCGCGGCTGCTTCATCACGCCGACCAAGATCGACTGGATCGAAGGGCGCGCCCGCAGCTTCTCGCTCGGCGTGTCGGCGCGCAGCATGGGCGCCGTGTCGGTGCATTGGGACGACGTGCCCTACTACCCGCAATCGAGCCCGATGTCGTGCTGGGCCGCGAGTGCCGCGATGGTGGTGGGCTGGCGCGACCGCGTATCCATCGCCGACGAGACGATCGCGCGCATGGTGCCGGTGATCGATGGCTACCGCACGGGTCTCTGGCCGAAAGACCGCCAGAAGCTCGCCGACGCGTGGAACCTGGTCGCCGAGCCGCCCGCGTCGTACACCATCGAAGCCTGGGCGCAGATGCTGGAAAGCTACGGCCCGCTGTACATCGACATGACCTGGGCCGGCGACAAGGGCGGCCACGTGCGCGTGCTGGTCGGCATGGACAGCGACGGCGTGGCCGACGGTTCGGGCACCACGATGTACATGTACGACCCGTGGCCCGACACGCCCGGCAAGATCAAGCTCAAGTTCGCCGACTTCCTGGAGCTCTACGAGAACCGCACCGGCAATTCGGGCGGCGACCTGCTCTATCAGATCCTGCACGCCGACTTCATTCCGCAGGGCGTGCAGCCGGTCACTGCGGCGCCGTTCGCGTTGACGCTGGCCTCGGAAGCCGAACCGGCCGGTCCGGCGCAGGAGCCGAGCGCCAATTCGTCTCATGCAAGCAGCGACCTTGCCGGGTCTGATGTGTCGAGCACGATCGGCAACGGCGCCGACGGCACGCCGCGCCTGCGCCTGAGCGACGGCAGCGTGCCGGCGCTGCCGCAACCGCCGGCACCGCTCGTGCAGCAGCAGGGCATGAGCGCAAGGCGCGAAGAGATCGTCGAGTCGCCGATTCCCGGCACGACCTTGCGACGCCAGTACGGCGAGGAGGAGTGCACAAAGTGGGAGCTCGACCAACTCGACGGCGTGAAGACGCCGACCAACGGCGCGCCCGCCGTCAGCACCACACTGCGTGACGCCGAGACAGTGCTCCTCGCCGACTGGCCCTACCTCGAGACCGAAGAGGGCCTGCGACTCGGTATCGACCTCGAGGTGAAGTGGCAATGCGACGGCACGGCGCTCGGCAACGTGCGCATCGCGCCGGTGCGGGGCGGCTGTGGCGCCAAGGACGAACGCGTCGAGGTGCATGCGCGCATCGCCGATGTGACGGCGATGTTCCCGAGCGACAACCCGAGCTGCGCAGCGCTCGACGTCAACGTCGAGTACCACTTCACGCGCGCCGACGGCAGCGCGGTCAATGCGGTCTATGCGCTGCGCCTGTTCGGCAACGACCGCCACAACCTCGCCGGCCACTGGCTCGAATCCTGAGGCGGCCGGACCATGAATCAGCGCCTGCCCGCCCCGCCCGCCCCCGTTAGCGGCATGCCGCTGAACGGTGGCGCGAACGGTGCGCCGTCGCGTGCGCTGGCGCAGACCTTGATCCCGGCGCCGGGCCTGCGCGGCGCGCCGACGCCGACGCCGGCGAGCAACACCGGCGTGGCGGCACCAGCACCGGCGCCCAAGCCGCCGTCCACCGAGACCCTGGCGCGGCGCACCGGCGAGCTTGTCAACGAGGTGGATTTCCCGGGCTTCGTTGCCCAGTTGGTGAACGGCACCTTCGACGCGATCGTCGATGCGTCAATCCGTCAGATGGAGAGCTATTCGAGCATGGTGTCGGCAGTGGCCAAGACGGTCGATCAGTTCACCGCCGAAAACGTCTCGCCGAATCAGGCGCGCGACTGGATCGCGTCGCGCTATCCGGGCGATGTCGGTGTCGCCTTGCCGAGCGGCGACGGCGCCACGCCGCAACTGGTGCCGCGCGCCGAGGGCCTGAGCCCCGCTTGGCTGGCCGACTACGGCATCGAAGGCGAAGAGCTGAGCACCGAGCTGCTCGAGCAGCGCGTGCTGCCCCAGGTGCGCACCCATGTCGGCACCGAGCGGCAACAGCTGCTCGCGACCATGGTGCTGCTCGGCATGAACCGCGTCGCAGTGCGCGACGGCTCGATCACCGCCAAGGTGATGTTTCGCGCCGGCGCGTCGGACGTCGCGAAGGTCGGCTACGCGGCCGGCAGCGACCCGCAGTCGGTGGCCAATTGGGGCGAGCGCGGCGCGATGACATATGGCGGCGCCACGACGATGGTGTCCACCGTCGCAGTCAATGCGCAGAGCGAAACCAATCTGCGCGCCGATCTGTTCGGCGAGGTCAAGCTCAACTTCGTCAGCGAGACGCTGCCGCTCGATCGCCTGGCCGATTCGGCCAAGGTCGCGCTGGTGCAGCGCAATTCGCCGGTCAGCCGCGCACCGGGCCCAGCCGCGGTCGCGGCGCCCGCCGGCACACCGGCGACGCCAGCCGCACCGGCCAACGCGCCGCGTGAGGGAGCCGCGTGATGCGCCGCGAACTCAGCACCGTGCTCGACGAACTGCGCAGCGGCCTGGTGCAAAGCGCGTCGCACGCGGGCATGCGGCTCACCGGGGTGGAAATGGCGCTGCCGATGGACCTGCTGGTGGTGCTGCGTGACGGCGGCTTGACGCTGCTGGCCGATGTGCCGCGCAGCCGCAGCGACGACCCTTGGCGCAATGAGCAGGTCTCGCGGCTGAGCATTCGCTGGCAGGCGGTGACTGGCGAGGAGGCAAATCAATGAGCGCGATGCTGCCTCCGCTGGTGCGCGACTCGGGCATGCAGTTCGACCTGTTCATCCAGGCGCTGACCGAGCAGCTCGACAAGGCGCAGGCGACGATGGCGCTGAAGGCACGCGTCGGCAAGCTGCCGCTGACCTTTGCGGTGAAGGACGTGCAGCTCGACCTGCGTGCCTTCGTGCAGTTCGTCGACGACGATCTGTTCGTGCGCCCCGCGGCGCCCGGCGAGAGCGATGCCAGCACGATTCGGCTGTCGTTGACGACGATCACCAAGCCGATGATCGAGGAGAACTCGGTCGACCTGTCCACCGAGGACCCGAAGTTCTCGCTGCGCGAGGCGCTGGGCGACGATTTCGACGAAGACCGGCGCAAGCTCGAACGCATCGGCGTGCACACCGTCAAGCAGCTCAACGACCTGCGCCAGAGCGCCGGCGCCGACGTGATCGAGCGCCTCGCGCGGCTGCCGGTCAATCGCCTGCAGCAGGCGCTGTTGCGCGCCGCCGCACCGCGCGCGACCCAGGTGCGCGAAACGCGTGCGAACGGCGCAGCGCCTGCGCACGACGACGCGATCCGCATTCATTCGCCGCTGCTTCGCGCCGGGGGCCGACTGCCGCTGGTGCATGCCGCCGGCGAGGCCGTGCCGGTGGTCGAGACCAGTGACGGGCAGATGCTGCTGCGTCCGCTCGCCTCGCAGATGGGGCTCGATGCGCAGATCGATTTCGGCGACGGCCAGGTCGCGGCGCTTGCATTGAGCGACGGTGCACGCGGTCGCTGGATCGGTGAGGCGACCGCATGAACACGCTTGCCTCGCGTCGGCCGCGGCGACTCTTGCTGACCGTGAGGCTCGGCGAACTGCCCGAGCATGTGCCGAGCTGGTCTTCGTCGCGCCGCTATGGCGTGGCGCCAGCCGATCACATCGACGGCGGCCCCATCGACCGGCTCCTGCGCCACCATGGCGGCGCGCTGCGCTGCACGCGGCTGCACACCGCGCGGACGCCGCACGACACACGGCCCGGCGTGGTCGGCGCGCGCCGCTTCGACGACATCGAGCAGCTGAGCGGCGTCGCGCGCGTGCTGCGCGTCGAAGTGGCCGACGACCGCGCGATGCCCAGCCTCGTCGAAGCGCTGGCGCAGGTCGACCGCGTAGAGAACGTATCCCCCGACCGCCTGTGCGGCACGCCGTTCGACGCCGCGAGCTTCCGCCGGCTGCACAAGGTGCCGACCGACGAGGCGCTGTGGCGCGCGCGCGAGATCGTCCGCATCCCTGCCGCGCTGGGCTACGAGCCCGGGCTGCCGTCGGTGCGCATCGGTCTGGCCGACACCGGCGTGATGAGCGGCAACCACGAGCTCGGCAAGGGCCAGGTGTCCGCCGGCTTCGACACCGTTGATCTGACGCGCGACGACGTCGGCAGCCTGGAGCTGATCGGCGACTCGCGCGGTCTCGACGAAGAGCCTGACGACGAGGTCGGCCACGGCACCGGCTGTGCCGGCATCGTGGTGGCGAACGGCCGCCTGCTGCCACCCGGCGCCGCTGGCGCGTGTGCCCTGGTGCCGGCGCGCGTGCTCGGCGCTGCCAGGCAAGGCAGCGATCGCGTGGGCATCGGCGCGCTGGCCAACATCGACAACGGCATGAAGCGCTTGATCGACCTCGGCGTGAAGGTCATCAACATGAGTTTCGGCACCGCCGAATCCATGCTGCGCGCGGGCGACGCCTTGCCGCACCTCGAGGTCGTGCGCTACGCCCTCGCGCGCGGCGTGCTGCTGGTGGCGGCGAGCGGCAACTCAGGCCGCGACGAGCGCTACTACCCAGCAGCGCACGAGGGGGTGATCGCGGTCGGCGCGGTCGAGGACGACCTGTCGCCATCGAGCTTCTCGACACGCGGTGAGCACGTGGCGCTGTGTGCCCCGGGCCGCTCGATCTGGACCTGCGGGCTCGACGGCCTCGTGCCGGTGAGCGGCACCAGTTTCGCCGCGCCCTTCGTGGCGGCCGCGTGCGCCTTGCTCGCGGCCCGCGCCGAGCGCCGCGCCTGGCCGCTCGACCCCGAGCTCGCGCTCGAGGTGTTGCGCTCGACAACGCGGCCGTTCACGCAGCCGAGTGTCGAAGGCTGCGGCAGCGGTGTGCTCGACGTGGCTGCCGCCTTGCGCGCACTGGATCAACGCATCGACGACGCGCTGGATGCGCGCGGAGAAGACTGAAGGAGTCAAGCCCATGGCCACCCGACGCAATTCCACCCCGCCCCCGAAGCGCAGCCCAGCGAGCCACCGCCCGCGGCCGTCGGGCGCTTCGACCACCGCGCCTCCCTCGGGCGCTTCACCGCCCGGCATCCCGGCCGCCGCAACCTCATCCCATCTCGCTGGAGGCACCGTCATGAACCGCATTGTCCTGATCGATCTGAGTCAACGTGAAGTGAACAAGCGGCGCGAGCTCGAGCAGCGTGCAGCGCGGCTGGCAGCGGTGGACAACACCAAAGCCACCAGCGGCGGCCTCACCGACGCGCAGAAGGACGAGCTCAACAAGATCATCGCCCTGCTCGACGGCGACGCGCCGGTCGATCCGCTGTACCAGGCGGTGGCATCGCACGTGGCGCGCCGCCCGTGGGAAACGCTCGTCAAGGCCGACGACTTCGTGCTCAAGCACGGCCTCTTCGGCTCGCAGCGGGCGGCGGTGGTGCGTGAGCTCGACCCCAACGAGCGCGAGATCGCCGCCATTTGCGGTCTGCTGCAGATCGACAGCCTGCTCGACCCGACGCAGCGCGACTTCGTGCGCCGCATCACCACGGCGCAGGGTGAGTACCGGCAGAACGAGGAGCTGTTCGACAAGGCCTTCGACACTTTCTCGAAGCGCTTTGCGGTGAGCCTGGGCACGCAGATCGACGCCGGGATGCTGTCGGAGAACATCGTCGGCTGCATCACGCCCGACAACACCATCAGCAGCCGCAAGACCAGCGCCGCCATCAGCCTGGCGGCCGCCGCCACCTCGGGCACCGGCGTGTCGGTCACGCCGGTGCCCGACCGCGGCGACACCGTCAACGCGGTCAGCGCACGCGACCTCGCGCATGTGGTGCGCCGCCTGGCCGGCGACGGCATCAGCGCAAACGACAAATACCTGCCGAACCGCATGGAAAGCGCGTTCGAACGCGCCACCGGCGTGGTCGAGGGCGCGCCGCCTTCGGCCATCGAGATCGATCTGCCCGACCTCGAGGAAGTGGTCGACGACGAGATCATCAAGGAAAACCTGCTCGCCGTTCAGGCGATCTACTTCTCCTGCATGCTCGAGGAGACGCGCATCTTCCAGGTGGTCGAGCGCATCGTCGAGCTGTTCCGCCAGGGCCTGCTGCCGCTCGGCCGCGGCACGGTCGGCGACTATCTCTTCAACTACTACAAGAAGACCGCCGAGCGCATCACCGAGAACGAGCGCCGCGACCTCTACCTGCGCGCCTTCGGTGCGCCGGGCGGCTCGGCGGTGGGCATCGAACCGAACCGCGAGTTCAACGAGTTGTGGCTGCGCTTCGTCTCCGCAGTGTCGAGCTTCGCGCGCCAGCAGACCGTGGAGCGGCTGCTGCGCAACGCGACGCCGATGGCGGTGTCGCAGGAGCAGGTGCGCAAGGCCGGGCGCGACCTCGGCGCCAACCTGTCGCGCAATGGCTACGGCATCGCACACTTCGCGGCCACCGACCTGCAGCAGTCGATCAGCGAGTTCAAGACCAACCTGTCGGACAACGAGCTGCGCAGCGCCTTCGGCGCCCGCGACATGTGGCAGGTGATCGACTTCGTCAACGTGAACTACCTTGGTGGGCCGCGCAACACGCACCGCTACCGCACACAGTCGCGCGCCGGCGCCATCATCATCCGCTGGATCGCCGAGCGCGCGCAGCTGCTCGGCAACGCGAGCGGGCCTGTGCTGTCGGTCGACCAGCTGGTCAATCCGCAGGTGCGTGCCGCCTACTCGAGCAACAACCCGATGAAGGACCCGAGCGATTGGGACCTCGTCAATGCCTGCGAACAGTGGCTCGCGGTCGGCGGGGTGCAGGACCCGACGGTCGAGCAGTACTCGCAGCCGATCGAGTCGCCGACCATGACGAGCCGGCCGCTCGACATGCCGCAGGCCGCACGCGACGTGCTCAACCAGGTGGGCGTGAGCCTGCCGGCGATGTGATCCCTGCTTTCAGGAGCCCACGATGAATGCCCCACACGACAAGATGTCGCGCCATGTGAAGGACAAGCTGCGTTACGCGGCGCGGTCGCTCGGCGTGCGCGACCCGCTGCCGCTGATGGAGCCGCTGATCGAGCGCACCTTCTACCGTCCGGACAACGACATCGCCTATGCCGACAACGACCTGACACCGGGCGCGGTGCCCTTCGAGCCGTCGTTCTCCGAAGCCGAGCCCAACATGCTGCGCTTCACCATCGAGCCGCTCGGGCCGGGCGCGAGCCCGGTGTCGCGGCGCGACGAGGCGACGCGCGAGATGCGCCGTCTGGTCGGCCCGCTGTTCGGCAACGATGCGCTGCGCTGGTTCGACTCGCGCAGCGAGGAGTGGCGCGGCTTCGGCGGCATGGGCTGGATGCGATACGGCGCCTGGTTCGGCAGCGCCTTCGACGAGGACGGTCTCTATGCGGCGAAGATCTACTACGAGCTGCTGCCATCGCAGATCGAAGCGCTGTCGCACGGCCTCGCGCGCCTCACGCGCCAGGTGATGGACGAGATGCCGGGGCTGATGCCGATCTTCACCTCCATCGGCTGCAAGCGCGATGCCGGCAGCCAGCGCGTGACCTTCCTGCACCGCGGCGCGCTCGCGGTGGCCGCGCTCGGCCCGCTGATGAACCGTCTCGGCATCGGCCACCAGCTGCCGAGCCTGATGCGCGTGGTCGGCGTGGCCTTGGGCGGGCGCTTCGAGCTGCCCAACGGCGGTGTGCTGATCGGCCTGCGTGAAACCAGCGAGGGCGTGGAGATGAAGCTCGAGGTGCTGCTGACCGCGCTGCCCGATCTGCCGGCACGCTTCCTCGACCTGCTGCGCCTCGGGCTGGCCGAGCGGCCGCGCCAGATCGCGGCGCTCGATCGCTGGCTCGGCGCCTTCGGCGTGGCCGATGCCAACGAGCCGGGGCAGTTCTCGGTGCTGTCGGTGCGCGTGACGCCGAAGTCGCCGGCACGCATCAGCCTGTACGTGCGACCGATCGAGTTCGAGCTGCGCGAACAGCTGGAGCAACAGCGGGCGTTGCAGTAGGCCTTGCAGGAGTTGCATCGTGACCAACGACACCCAGACGACACCCCCGGTTGCGGCCTCGCGCGAGACGACCGAGGCGGCACGCCGCGGCGTGCGCGAATTGCTTGAACGCAGCGATGCCTTCCGCGCGCTCGACGAGACCAAACGGCGCGAGCTCGCCAACGGGCTGGTGCAGATCGCCACCCAGCTGGTCGCGCCGGGCGGCGTGCACGTGCCGCCGCAGCAGATGAGCGCCCCCGTGCGCTCGCTGGCCGAGACCGGCGTGCAGCGCACGGCCGGCAACAACACCGACGAAGACGGCAAGTTCACCGCGCAGAGCGCGCGTGAGGGTGCGGCGGTGGCCGGGGCGCTGCTCGATGCGGTCGACTTTCCGCAGTTCGTGAGCGGCTTGATCGACGGCGTCTTCCATTCGATCGTCACCAGTTCGATCCAGCAGATGGAGGCCTACGCCAAGCTGGTGGCCGACGTGTCGAAGAGCCTGAACCAGTTCCGCGACGAGAACACCACGCCCAACCAGGGCCGCGACCACCTGGTCGAGCAGTTCCCCGACATGTTCGAGTTGAAGATGGACACCGGCGAGTTCGGCGGCGGCTTCGGCAGTGGCTTCGGCACCGACGAGCAACAGCAGGCGCCGCCCGGGCCGCGCGTCGCGGTGAGGTCTGGCGTCGACGAGAAGGCCGCTGTGCAGCGCATCAACCAGGCGCTGCCGGTCAACCCGCCGCTGACCAAGCTCGACGACGAGCTGGTCGAGGCGGTGCTGGTGCCGGCCGCGCAGACGCAGATCGCATCCAGCCGCCAGCAATTGCTCGCCACGATGGTGATGCTCGGCATCAACCGCATCGTGGTGACCGACGGGAAGATTCAGGCCAAGGTGATGTACGACTTTCAGGCGCGCGACAACATGCAGTTCCGCAAGAGCGCGCAGAAGTTCGACTACGACCAGAACCTGCGCAACACCACCTCCGAGGGCGCGTACGAAGGCAGCAGCCAGAGCAACTACCGCGGCGCGCAGTCATCGCAGGACAGCTACACCGGGGCGAGCCGCGACGCGAGCTACTACTCGAAGGGCCAGTACAAGAACACCGCGCAGCCGGTGCTCAAGCTCGCGAGTGCGTCGCAGACCTCGATCGATGCGAGCCTGCAGACCAAGGCATCGCTCGCCGGTGTCGTCGAGGTGAACTTCAAGAGCGACTACCTGCCGCTCGACAAGCTCGCCAATCCGGAGTCGATCGCGGCGATCCAGATGAACGCGCAGCCCGGCATGGTCAAGACGCTGGCCGGCCGGCCGCCCCGGCCAGGTGCCGCACCGGCACCCGCGCCCGCGGCGACCACGCCCTGACCGCGGGAGACCGTCGTGACCACCGCCACCGCCGTCCGCGTCGACCCGGCTTCGACCGACACCTCACCCGCCTGGCTGGACGACGCGACGCTCTCCGCCGTGCGCCCGCAGGTGCGTGCGCTGCTCGAGAAGTCGCCGGCGTTTCGCGCACTGCCGCGCGCGCAGCAGATCGACATCGCCAAGACCATGGTGCGCGTGGCCTCGTACATGAGCAACCCACAGGGCCTGGCGCGCCAGGAGTTCGAGAACCCGCTGCTCGCGAAGGACGGTGCACCGGCGCGCAGCCTGGCCAATGCGGTGGACGCGGCCAAGGGCAAGGCGTCGGAGAAGATCGGCACCTTCGCCGGCGCCGACTTCCAGGGCGGCGCCTTGCGTGATGGCACGAAGGCATTCAAGGAGCTGGTCGGCTCGGTCGACTTTCCGGAATTTGTCGGCGGCTTGATCCAGAACGTGTTCCAGGCCATCGTCACCGCGTCGATCCAGCAGATGAACGCCTACGCCGAGATGCTCAAATCGGTGGCGCAGACGGTGGACCAGTTCGCGCAGGACAACATCTCGCTGAACAACGCGCGCGATTGGCTGGTCGAGCGCTTTCCGGGGCAGCTCGGCATCGATGAAAGCGGCGCCGACGGCGAAGGCGGCACACCGCGAATCGCCGTGACCGGCGACGACGATCAAGCCGTGTTCGCAGCGCTGAACTCGACCTTGCAGCCGCAGCAGCCGTTCACCGACCTCTCCGACCCCGAGCAGGAAACGCGGCTCGTCACCGCAGCACGCCTGCAGATGGCGCGCAGCCGGCAGCAGTTGCTCGCGTCGATGGTGCTGCTGGGCATCAACCGCATCGTCGTGACCGACGGCGCGATCAACGCCAAGGTGGTGTTCGACCTGAAGGCCTCGGACCAGGCCAAACGCGAAGCGCGCGCGTCGCTGTACGACACCCAGATGAGCTCGAACCGAAACACCACGGTGGCAGGCGCCCACTGGGGCTGGGGCGGCGCGGCGTCGAGCAACGTCAACGAGCAGCTGCACCGCACGACCGTGTCGTCGTCGGTCGACGAGAGCTCGGAGTCGAAGGCCGAGGTCAAGGCCAAGCTGAGCGGCGAGGTGCGCGTGAACTTCAAGAGCGACTACCTGCCGATGGAGAAGATGGCGACGCCGGGGATGATCGCGTCGATCCAGGGCAACGCGACGCCGTTCGATCCGAACACGCCGCCGCCACAACGTGGCGCCGGCACCGCGGCACCAACGCGGGCCTAGCGCACCAAGCACGGAGGCAAATGTGGCCGAGGTCTCACACGACAGCGGCACGACGCTGTTCTCGTTGTCGCTCGCCCTCAGCGCAGCGCGCGCGCTGCTGCATGCGCACGATCAGCAGCACTCGCAGGCGCTCGCGCTGGCGGGCGACATCGACCTTCCCGACCTCGGCGAACCGCCACCGCAACAGTTCGATGCCACCACCCTCGCGCCGCTGCCACCGCTGTACCTCGCGCACGAACTCGATGCCGCCGGCCTGCTGCGCACGGGCGAGCTGGTGGCCGGGCTGTTCGCCAGCGGCTCGATCAACATGCCGCTCGATCCCCAGGTCGGCAAGGCGCTGCACGAGTTCTGGCGCGGCCGCAACGAGCGGCTGAACGAGCAGGAGCGGGCCCACCTGTTCGGGCAGGTGTTTGACGCCGCCACCTTCGAGCCGGGCATGCGCGCGCTGTGCCAGGCGCTCGTCGCGCTGGCCGACAACAACGGCATCGAGGACGTGCGCGAGAACGTCGGCCTCGAACACGCGGCGATCGCGCTCGCCGAAGGCCTGTGGCCCAGCCTCTCGGGCATGGTCGGCTTCGCGGCGCGCGACGTGATCGAGGCCATCAACGCCGCGTTGCGCTTCCTCCGCGAACGCAGCCTGCAGCTCGCCTTCGGCGCGCAGGACCTGTGGGCCCTGGTGGCCACCGCCAACCGCGGCCAAGGTGTGCCCGCACAAAGCGCGCACGCGCATGTCGAGCGCGGGCGCAACGGCATGCTGGTGTTGCGCTGGCTGGTCGACAACACGGCCCAAGGCGCGCGTCTCGATCTGGCCGACCCGCAGGCGATGAGCGTGATCGCGGCGGCCGAGCGCTGGTTGCTCGCGAGCCGACCCTCGGGGGCGGCATGAACCACAGCGCGTCGGAAGTCGCTGCGTTGAAGGCGCCGCCGCCGTGGTTGCGGGGAGCGGTTCGTGAATTGCTGGAGCGTGCACCGGCCTATGGGCAGCTGGATGCGCCGACGCGCAAGAACCTCGCCCGTTCGGTGCTGCAGGTGAGCACCGTGGCGGCCGCGCTGATCGCGGAAGAACACGACGCGCAGGCCGAGATCGAGCAGCAGCAGCAGCCGCTCGCGCAGGCACAGGCCGCGCCGCCGCTGGCGCGCGCCCAGGAGCAACCCGGCTTCGGCACGGCGGCCGACCGCATCGCCGACACCACGCGCAACGTGCTCGGGGCCGTGTCGTTCCCGCGCTTCGTGACCGACCTCGTCAACGGCGTGTTCCGCGCGATGCTCGATTCGAGCTCGCAGCAGATGCAGATGTACGTGAATCTGCTGAACTCGATATCGACGTCGGTCGAGGGCTTTGAGAAATCGCAGACTTCGCTCAACGGCGTGCGCCAGTGGGTGGCCGAGCATTTCCCCGACAGCATCGAGTACGAGGCGCCCGACATCGAACCTGGCGAGACGCCCGACCCGGAAGATGTGCCGCAGAGCCGGCTGCGTCTCAAAGCCGGCGCCTCGATGCCCGACGCCGAGCAGATCCGCGGCACGCTCGGGCTGCAGCCCGAAGACGCGGTCGACGCCAGCAACCCCGAACAGCTGGTGCCGCTGGCGCGCCGCACGATCGCGCGCCAGCGCCAGTCGATGCTCGCGACGATGGTGCAGATGGGCATGCAGCGCATCGTCATCGACAGCGGCAAGATCAACGCCTCGATGCGCTTTCACATCGACACACGCAGCATCGCGAGCGAGGACAAGGGCTCGCAATTCGGCATGCAGAACCGCGTGAAGGCGAGCGGCAGCTTCGGGGTCGGCGCCTGGGGCGCGAGCGCCGAGATCGAGAACACGATCAGCTATGTTTCGACGCAGCGGTCGCAGGCCACCGAAGAGATCAACACCGACCTCGAGCTCAACTCGTCGGTGGAGCTGAACTTCCGCACCGACTACCTGCCGCTGAATCGGCTTGCGGCGCAGGCGCAGGCCGATCGCATCAAGGGCGCGTCGCTGAACCCGGTCGCCGAGGCCGATCCCGCCGCCGAGCGTCGCGCGCGCCAGGACGCGCAGCGCCAGGCCGAACAGCAGCGGCGCGAAGGGCTGTTGACGATGCCGGCGATGCCGAAGGCGCCCGAACCGGTCAAACCGCCAGCCGCCGACAAGCCGGCACAGCCCAAGCCCGAGACCGGCACCACACCGACGGAGCCGGCCAAGACGCAGCCACCGCCGAAAACGCCAGCCAAGCAGCCCGCGCAGCGCACGTCGCTCTAGGAGACCGCCATGCAAACCCAACCCCAATCCGCCTCGCCTCGTCCACTGCCGCTGCCGCCAGCGCACATCTGGCATCGCACGCCGGCGCTGGTCGAAGCGCTGGACAAGAAGCGCCAGCCGCCGCCGCGCGGCAAGGCGAGCGATGCGCTCGGCAAGCAGGTGCTCGACCTGCTGTGGCGCCCACTCGAGGACGATGACGACGAAGGCATCTGGCAGCGCATGGCCGAGTTGCAAGTGGTGTTCGACGCGGTGCCCGACGACCAGGCCGGCGCGTTGCTGAAGCGCCTCGATGCGGGCGGCAACCTGCAGCGCGACTTCGACTACCGGCTGCACCGCGCGTCGCGCCGGCGCCTGCGGGCCGGCCTGGCAGCGCGCGCCACCACGCCGGCCAAGCCCACGCAGTTGCAGCTCAAGCCGATCCCGCCGGTGGTGCCGATCCCGCCGCACCGGCTGCCGCCCTATGCGCCGCCGCCCGACCGGGTCCCGAAGACGGTCACGCCGGGCAGCTTGTCGCCGCAGTTCATCGTCGGCTGGAAGTGGACATCCGAGCCGCGCCGGCTCAGCCTGCCCGGCTTGCTGAAGAAATGGGCCAACGCGCCGGCGCTCAAGCGCCTGTCGAGCGTGGCCGACATGGTCGAGGCCTACCTCGTGATCGAGGTGACGCCGCGGGTGCATGCGAGCGTGCCGGGCAGCCGAGTCGTCGAGACCAAGCTGCTGTTCGGCAGCTCGGGTGTCAGCGGTGAAATCGAGGCCGACCTCGACGGCCTGCCGGGCACCGTGAAGCTCGGCATGGAAGGCGGCAAGCCGTCGGCCGACCTGAGCGTGAAGGGCACCCTGTCGAGGTTCGAACTGCAGGCCTACTTCAACGGCGACGGCGTGCTGCGCGGGCTGCTGCCCGACGGGCCGCCGTTCGCGCGGGTGGAAGGCAAGACGACCGTCGAGTTCGGCAGCTACTCGGTGAAGGGTCTCGATGTGTCGGTGTCGGTCGAATGCGAGATCGTCGCGGCCGTGGAGTTTCGCTGGTCGCTGGGCGGCATCCTGCGCAAGATTGGCGAGGAAGGCGGCAAGCGAGTGATCGACCGTCTGAAGGACTGGCTGAAGGGTGTCGCCGGACGTGCGCTCGCGCTGTGGGGCCGCCGCGTCTGGTGGGTGCTGGGCGCCGGCCTGCTGCTGTGGTGGCTGCTCGACGACGACGACGCGCCGGACGAGGACCTCGAACGTTTCGATCCCAAGGCGTGGGAGCAGGCGCACCGCTGGGCCACGGCGCAGCCGCACGGGGAGAAGCTGATCGCGGCGATCGACGAGGCGGCCGATGCGGCGCAGGAATCGTTCGGCATCGGCCTGGCTGACACCTTGCGGCACCTGCAAACGCTGGGCAACCGCGCCTCCGGGCACCTGGAGACGATGGCGGCCGGCCCCTACGGCTCGAACAACGGCTTTGGCAAGCTGCCATCGCTCGACGCGCCCTTCGATCGCTGGGTCGTGTGGTCGCTGACCTCCGACGCGTCCAAGGCCCTGCAAAGCAGCATCGACATGGGCCAGGACGACTGGCGCGGCCGCATGCGCATCGTGCAGCGGGTCGCGATGGCCGGCCATGCCGCACGCGCCTGCGGCCAAATGACACAAGCCGCGTGGATCAGCCTGCTGGCGAAGATCAAGTGGCATGCCAACGCAGCCGGCATCGCCTGCGCGGTGCAGTCGCTGCGCGGCTGGCGCGACGCCAACGACTTCACCTTCCTCGACGAAAAGGGCAAGCGCCAGAAACACGACGGCAGCGCGCAGCTCACCAATGCGTTCAAGCTGATCGCGGCCGACGGCCGCAACGAAGACACCCGGCGCGAGCGGCTGCGCCGCATCGCGTGGATGATCCTCGCCGAATGAGCGCCGCCCAGAACACGCCGAGCGATCAAGCCACGAAGTTGCCCTCCGCCGAATCCTTGGCCAGCCGGGCGACGGCAAACGGCCGATCGATCAGGCCGAGTTCCAGCGCCACCAGGGTGAGCTCCACCGCGCTGCGCAGGCCGAGCTTGTGCATCAGGTTGGCGCGGTGCTTCTCCACGGTCTTGGGGCTCAGGCTCAGGAACTCGGCGGCCTTGCGGTTGGTGCGGCCTTCAGCGATGAGTTGCAGGATGCTGCGCTCGCGGCGGGTGAGGCTCTCCAGCTTGGACGGCTTGGCCGTGCCGTCGTTGGCCGGCGGGTGCAGGAAGCTGTTGACCACGTGCGCCGAGACATCGGGGCTGAGGTAGTGCTTGCCCAGCGCCACCGAGCGCAGGGCCATCAGCAGCTCGTCGATGGACGCGTCCTTCAGAACATAGCCATCGGCGCCAGCGCGCAGGGCCTCGCGCACATAGTCCTCGGTGCCCAGCGCGGTGAGCATCACCACGCGCACCTGCGGTTGGCGGCGCTTGATCTGCGCCACCGTCTCGAGCCCGCTCGAGCCGGCCAGCACCACGTCCATCAGCACCACGTCGGGGTTGACGCTGAGGCTGGCCTGCACGGCCTCCTTGCCGGTGCGCACATGGCTGACCACGGTGAAATCATCGTGGCTCGAGATCAGCGCGCTCAAGCCCAGGCGAAACAGGGTGTTGTCATCGACCAAGACGACGCGAATGCTCATGGCGAACTCCGGCGCTCTGGCCATTGGGGGTTGGATGGGGCTGTGCCGGCGGCTGGGGTGCTGGCCGCCGGGGATGACGGGACGAGCGATGTCGATGCGCCCAGCGGCGCCACCGCAAACACCCACTCGCGGTAAGTGGCACGGCCACTGAAGTGCTGGTAGGCCGGCGCAAACCCGGCCTGCTTGGCGGGCACCTGGCCGGACAGGCTGTAAACGCCCGCAATGCGCCCGCCCACGCGCAGCAGGCCCCACTCGTCGCTGCCCGTCATCGGGTCGGGGAACAGGCGCCGCAGGTGCCGCACGGGCATCGGGAAGCGGTCGTCCTCGATCAGGTCCTGCAGGCGCGAGGGCAAGAGGTGGCTGGCCCCCGCCGGCGCCTCGGCAAAGTAGTGCTGGATGGCCTTGCGGTATTGGTCGCCCACGAACAAGAGCTGCCGTTCGCGCTCGCGCTGCCGCGAGAGCGCGGCCACGTCCATCGCCGCCAGCGCCGCGACGCCGCCCACGGCCAGGGCCAGCAGCAGCGCGAGCAGCACCACGCCGCGCGTGCGCGGTGCAGGGCGACGCGCCGCGCGCGCCTTCATTCGCTGCCCCCGGCCGGCGCCTGCGCCACCAGCGGGGTGGCGGCCTTCACGTCGTAGACCGCACCGGGCTCGTTGTCCTGCGGCGCGATCAGCACCCAGCTCACCGATTCGGTCACTGGGTCGACCGGAACGTTGCGCAGGTAGCGCCTGGCCACCAGCTCGTCCAGCGAGTCGGGGTACTTGCCCTTGTCGCCATGGAACTTGTCGATGGCGTCGCGGATGGTGGCGATGTTCTGCCGCTGCACGTTCAGGCGCGCGTTGTCCAGCGCGCTGTAGTAGCGCGGCACTGCCAGAGTGAGCAGCAGTGCGATCAGCGTCAGCACCACCATCATCTCGATCAGCGTGAAGCCTTGCGGCAGGCCATGGCGGGCCGGCAGGCGCATGGGGATGGACAAGTTTGCGGTGCGCATGGGGCACTACCAGGTGTTGTAGGCCGTGCCGTCCATGCCCACCCGGGTGGACTTGGACGACACATCGAACACATCGTCGCCGGGCCGTGGGTCGTCGGGACGGGTGGCGTAGGCGCGGGTGTCCCAGGTCTGTGCGGCCGGCACGTTGGGGTCGGGGTGGAAGGGGTCGCGCGGCAGTTGGCGCAGGATCACCATATGGCGGGGCGCGTCGGCAGGGTTGAGGCCGAAGTCGCGTTTCCTGGTCACTTCAAGCACCTCGGTCAGCCGATCGAGGCTGGCCGGAAAGCCCGACTCGCCGGCCTCCTTGGCCAGCAGCCCGTTGTCGCAAGCCTCCTTGTAGGCATCGAGCCCCGCGCGGATGGTGCGCAGGGCTTGCCGCAGCTCGGCCTCCTTGGCGTGCGTGGTGCTCACCGCGTACAAGGGCAAGGCCACCATCGCCATCAGGCCCACCAGGGCCAGCGTGACCAGCAGCTCGATCAGGGTGAAGCCCGCGTGGCGGGCCGGCGTGGCGGGCTTCACAGCGACCTCTTCGGCTCGTCCACCGCGGGTGCCTGCTGCGGCGGCGGCGCTGGCGCTGCAGGCGGCGGCGCGCTCGATGGCGCATTGGCCGCACCCTCGCCGGCCGGTGGCGGCGCCAGGGCCTCGGCCGTGGGCGGCACCAGCGGCACACGGGCCCCGCCGCGCACCGCCGCGCCGGTGGCCGACTGAAGGGTGCTGGCCGGCACGGCCGCGCCGGCCCCGCGCGAGAGCACCGGGCGCTGGGTGCCAGGCCGCCCCTCGCTGGCCGACGCCGGTGGCGCCGCATCGCCCCCGGAGGACTGCGAACGCACCGCACCCAAGGGCTCGAGCTGCAGCGCACGCTCGCGCAGGCTGCCCTCGGTGCCCGAGAACACGGTGCGCACCGAGGCCTCCAGCAAGGCCGGCGGGCGCAGGATGCGCGGGGTGATGGACAGCACGATCTCGGTCTTCTTGTCGCTGCCGTTGTTGTTGCCGAACAGGCGCCCCAGCACCGGGAGGTGGCCGACGCCCGGCACGCGCGCCGAGGTGTTGCGGTCCTCGGCCGAGATCAGCCCGCCCAGGATCTGCGTCTCGCCATCGCGCAGGCGCACCACCGTCTGCGCATTGCGCGTGCCGATCTGGTAGGCCAGCGAGCCATTGGGGCCGGGGATCTCCTTGACGATGCTGCTCACTTCGAGGCTGATCTTGATGCCCACCTCGAGGTCGCTGTAGACCTGCGGCTCGAACTCGAGCTTCAGGCCCACGTCCTGGTACTGCACCGAGCCGGTGACCACGCCGGTGCCGCTCTGCACGGGCGTCACGGTGTTGGTGATGATGGGCACGCGGTCGCCGATGAGGATGCGCGCCTTCTCCTTGTTGCGCGCCCGGATGCGCGGGCTGGCGAGCAGGTTGGAATCCAGATCCTGCAGGCGCAGGTTGAAGGCCACACCCAGCGAGGGCACCAGCAGGTCGTTGCGCGTCAGCGCCTTCAGCGCGCCGAGCGTGCCGGCGCTGTCCGGCGTGCTGAGGCTGAAGGAGTTGGGGAACTCGATGCCGATGTTGGACGCGCGGTCGTGCGAGACCTCGAGCACCTCCACCTCGAGCATCACCTCGGCATCGGGCACATCGTGCGCCGCGATCACCTTGGCGGCCACGGCGATGGCGTCGGGCGTGTCGCGCATCACGATCGTGCCGCTGCGCTCGTCCATCGCGATGTCCTTCAGCTTGAGCACCGACTTGAGCACCGTCTGCAGGTACTTCACGTCGGCATTGGTCACCTGGAAGGTGCGCACCTGCAGGTCCTGATATTCCTTCTGCTTGGCGGTGGTGGCGGGGTAGATGAACAGGGTGTTGGCATTGAGCGTGCGCTTCTCGAGCTGGTTCTGCAGCAGGATCAGGTCCACCGTGTCCTCCACTGCCGCGTCGCGCACGAAGATGGTGGTCTTCAGATCGGCGCGCACGTCGCGGTCCATGATCACGTTCAGGCCCGTGGTGCGCGACAAGGCCTCGAACACCATGCGCAGGCTGGCATCGCGAAACTGCAGCGTCACCGGCTTGCCCATCACCGACTGCGACAAGGCCTGCGCGGCCCGCGCATGCTGCGCCTTGTCGAGCTGCTCGCGCACCAGCGCGGCCTGCCGCTGCGCCGCCGCGTTGCCGGGGTGCTCGGCCACCGCCGCGTCGGCGCGCTCCTGCGCCTCGCGCAGCTTGCCTTCGCGCAGCAGGCGCTCCGACTCGGCCAGCAGCCGGTTGCTGCGCGAGTCGAGCTCCAGCGCCAGCAGGCCGCGCCGCGCGCGGTCGTTGGCGGGCTCCACCTTCAGCAGGCGCGCAAACAGCTCGGCCGCCAGCGCGCTGTCACCATCGCGGCGCGCTTGCTCGCCCCGGTCGGCCAGCTCGCGGCCATAGGCCTGCGTCTCCTTGAGCCACTCGATGCGGTACTCGGAGTTGGACGGCTCCAGCCGGCTCGCCTCGCGCAGCTTGACGAGCGCCGCGTCGCGCTGGCCTTCGGCCATCAAGCGCACGCCCTCCTGGTGCGCCTGGTGGCCGGCGCAGCCGCCGAGCAGCAGGATGACAGCCAGAAGCACCGGGTTGGAATGGCTTGGATGGGATGGTGTGTTCACGGGGCCCCCGCAGGTACTGGCAGCGTCTGGCGGATGTTCAACGGCAGGTAGGTCAGGATCACTTCATGGGCGCTGATGGCGTCCACCTGGTAGGTGTTGTTGTCCACCTTGTCGCCCACCGAGACCACGAACAGGGCCTCGCCACGCGACAGAAACGCGGCCGGCTTGGGCGTGCCGCCCTCGATCATTCCCATGAAGGCGAAGGGCAGCGGTGGCGCCACGGGCGCAGGTGGCGGCGCGGGCGGCGGCGTTGGTGCGCTGCTCGGGGTGGCCTGCACAGGCGCAGGTGCAGGCGGCGGCGCGGGCAGCCAGCTCAGGCTCACGAAGGGGTCGCCGTCGGAGCGCGGGATGGCCCGCGAGCGCTCGGCGACGAAGGCGTCCAGATCGATGGCGGCCTCGGCGGGCGTGGGCGCTGCCGCGGTGGCAGCCGATGCCGTCGACACCACCCGCAGCGCGCGCGCCGGATCACGCAAAGGTGCGGCCTGCACGTTGCCCGGTGCTACAACAACGTTTCGCTCAACGTGCTGCGCCACAGGCTCGCGCTGATCGCGGTTCCAGCGCGCCGAGACATAGAAGGCGCTCACCCCGGCGCAGCCGATCACCAGCACCTTGGCGAGCTTGAGCAGCGCCACCATCTCAGGGGCTCCGGTAGACGAAGGTCAGGCGCACCAGGGCCTCCAGCTCGGCAGTGCCGGCGTTGGGGCGCGACAGGCGCAGCTCGTCCAGCGCCACATGCGGCAGGGCCTCGAGCACGTCGGCCACGAAGCCCTTGATGGCGGCGTAGTCCTTGCTCACCGGCACCGACAGGGTGTAGGCCACCAGTGGCGCATTGGGCTCGGCCTTCAACAGGTAGTCGCCCTTGGGCAAGGCCAGGCCTCGGCGCTGCGCGATCGCGAAAACCTCGCCCAGGTCACTGGCGCTTTGCGACAGCGCCGGAAACGTGGCCGCAAACTCCACCGCCGGCTCGCGGCCGGAGCGCGCGCGCGGCGCGGCTTGCCCTTGCCGCGCGCCTGCGGCGACCTGTGCCGCCAGCTCACCGCGCAAGTCATCGGCCTGCCGGTTGAGCAGGGGCATCCACAGGCCCAGGCCGAGCGCCGGCAACAGCAGCAGCACACCCAGCAAGCCAGGCAGGCCCAGCGTGCGCAGCGCGCGCCACCACAGGCGGCCCAGCCGGCGGCTCATGGTGCGGGCCCCCAACCGGCCTGCAGCTGAAACCGCAAGGGCATGCCAGGCGCCTGGGCCTGCACCTGGTGCGAGAGCAGCACCACGCTCGTCAGGCGCGTGTCCTGCTGCAGAGCGGCCAGGTAGGCCAGCATGTCCTGCGCGTCGCGCGCTTCGGCGGTGATGCGGATGCTGCGCTTGGCCGCCGAGGGCTCCACCGACAGCAAGGCCACCGCCTGGTTGGGCGCCGCTTCCAGCGACTCCAGCACGTCGGCCCAGGGCGTGGTGAGGTTCTGCGCCACGCGGCGCAGGGCGCGCAGGCGGGTGCGCTCGGCGGGGTCGGTGGCCACCGCGCGGGCCGCGGGCCGGGCGCGGGCCTCGCGCTGCGCCTGCAGCCGGGCCAGGCTGGCCTCCAGGCCGGCCTTGCTGGACAGCATCTGCGACACCGGCCACAGCGCCGCCAGCAGCAACGCAGCGCACAGCAGCAACACCGCCAGGCCAGGGCCCGAGAGCCGCCGAGGCCTGGGCGCAAAGTCCAGCCGCAGGCGCTTGTTGGTCATGAGGCCTGCACTCCCCAGGGCTTCACCGTCCAGCGCGCCGACACGGTCGGCGCCACGCCCTCGGGCGGCACCAGCACGCAGGCTGCCGGCGCGGCCGCATCGAGCCCGGCGCTGGCCAGCAGGCGATCGACGCGGGCATCGAGCGCGTCGGCATTGCCCTGGCGGTCCAGCCAGGCGCCATGGCTGATGGCGGTGATCACGCCATTCTTGGTGCAGGCCACCACCACGTCGTGCCCGCAGGCCACGGCGAACACCGCCACGCGCAGCTTCAGCGCGGCATCGGCATGGCAGAACCACTGCAGGCACAGATCGGGCTGCACGCTGCGCAGGCGAAAGCCATGGCGCGCCGCGGCCTCGCCCATGCAGGTGATCAGCTCGCGATCGATGGCCGCGATCAGCAGGTGCCGGCCGTCGGTCTGCAGGTGCCAGCGGATCTCGTGCGCCTGCAGCGCATCGCCCAGTGTCTCGCCCGCGCAGGCCATCGCCACCGACATCAGCTGATGGTCGCTGTCGCCGGCAAAGTCACCCGCCACCACGTCCAGCTGGAACAGCGCATCGGCCACTTCCACGTCCAGGTCCGCACCCGTGTAGCCGGGCTGCGCGGCCAGTTCGCGCAAGACCTCGTCGATGGCCGCGGCGCGCGTGCCGGGCTCGAGCGCATCGCGCTGCGCCTGGATCACGCGGCGCGGCTCGGACGCACCCAGGTGCAGCCGGCGTGCGATCGCCATCCAAGGGCCGGCGCTGCCGGGCGCACCCAGTGCGGCCTGCACGCGTGCAGGCTCGATGCGCAGTTGCGCCCGTCTACTCCACAGGCGTGACACGGTTGATCTCCTCCAGGGTGGTCTGCCCGTCGAAAGCCAGGGCCACGGCCGCGTCGCGCAGGCTGGTGAAGCCGTTCTCTCGGGCCAATTGGCGGATCTGCGAGAGCGGCGCCTTCTGCACCAGCTGGTCGCGCAGCGCGTCCGTCATCGGCAGGGTCTCGGCGATGGCGCGGCGGCCCTTGTAGCCACTGCCACGGCACTGAGCGCAGCCCAGGCCGCGCTTGAACTTCGCGCTGGGCGGCACGCTGAGCCGGCTGCGCTGCAGCACCGCGGCCTGCACCTCGCAGCCCACGCTGCAATGCGGGCAGTTCATGCGCAGCAGGCGTTGCGCCACGATGCCATTGAGGGCGGCCACCAGGCTGTAGCTGTCCACGCCCATGTTGGCAAAGCGGCCGATCACGTCAAACACATTGTTGGCGTGGACGGTGGTGAACACCTGGTGCCCGGTGAGCGCCGCCTGCACGGCAATGTGAGCGGTCTCGGCGTCGCGGATCTCGCCCACCATGATCTTGTCGGGGTCGTGGCGCAGGATGGAGCGCAGCCCGCGCGCGAAGCTCAGGCCCTTCTTCTCGTTGACGGGGATCTGCAGCACGCCCGGCAGCTGGTATTCGATCGGGTCCTCGATGGTGACGATCTTGTCCAGCCCGGTGTGGATCTCCGAGAGCGCCGCATACAGCGTGGTCGTCTTGCCGCTGCCCGTGGGGCCGGTCACCAGCAACAGGCCATAGGGCATCTGCGCGATCTCGCGGATGAACACGAGAGCCGGGCCATCGAAGCCCAGCGTGTCCAGGCGCAGGGCCTGGAACTGGCCGGTGAGGTGCTTGCGGTCGAGCACGCGCAGCACCGCGTCCTCGCCAAACAGGTTGGGCATGATCGAGACGCGAAAGTCGATCTCGCGCCCCTGCATCACCACCTGGAAGCGCCCGTCCTGCGGCACGCGGCGCTCGGCGATGTCGAGCTCCGAGACCACCTTGATGCGCGAGATGGCCTGGTGCGCGATGTCCAGGTTGTCGATCTGCTTGACCACCTCGAGCACGCCGTCGAGCCGGTACTTGATCACCATGCCCGCGGGTTGGGTCTCGAGGTGGATGTCGCTGGCGCCGGCCAGCAGCGCGTCGTAGAGGGTGGAATCGACCAGGCGCACCACCGGGCTCTCGGTGGCGTCGATGTGCGAGATCGAGATCGACAGCGCGCCCTCGCCCGCGGCCATCGGCTGATCGGCCTGCATCTTCACCGCGTCCATGGCCCGCACCGATTTCTCGGCG
>Ga0268298_10000197_pt1 | contig 77150 bp, 74 predicted proteins | sample WWTPWeurt_MetaG_FD_194462 | JGI IMG/M metagenome (GOLD analysis project Ga0268298, IMG submission 194462) | Activated sludge microbial communities from WWTP in Nijmegen, Gelderland, Netherland - WWTP Weurt | ecosystem: Engineered > WWTP > Aerobic digester > Activated sludge | place...
ACGAGTGCCACCGCTTCAACAAGGCCCAGCAGGATGCCTTCCTGCCTTTCGTCGAATCCGGACTGGTCACCTTCGTCGGCGCGACCACCGAAAACCCCTCGTTCGAGGTCAATTCCGCCCTTTTGTCGCGGGCGGCGGTTTATGTCCTCAAACCGCTGGATGCCGAAGAACTGGGCCAGCTCTTCGACCGGGCCCGCTCCCGGGCCATGCCCGATCTGGCCTTCGACGACGAGGCGCGGGATCGCCTGGTGGGGTTGGCCGACGGCGATGCCCGCCGGCTTCTCAACCTCCTCGAAGGGGTGCGCACTGCGGCGCGAACTGCGGGCCAGGACCGGGTGGATGGCGAATTCGTCCAGGCCGCCATGGCCCAGAACCTGCGCCGCTTCGACAAGGGCGGCGACGCTTTCTACGACCAGATTTCGGCGCTGCACAAGTCGGTTCGCGGCTCGAATCCGGATGCGTCGCTCTACTGGCTGACGCGCATGCTCGACGGCGGTGCCGATCCCCGCTACCTGGCCCGCCGCATCGTGCGTATGGCGTGGGAGGATGTGGGGCTGGCCGACCCACGCGCGGCCCGCATGGCCCTGGACGCTGCCGAGACCTACGAGCGCCTGGGTTCGCCCGAGGGCGAACTGGCCCTCGCGCAGGCCGTCCTTTATCTTGCCGTCGCGCCGAAGTCGAACGCCGGCTACATCGCCTGGAACGAAGCGCGGGCCTTCGTCGGCAAGGACGTCTCGCGGCCGGTTCCGGAGCACTTGCGCAATGCGCCCACTAGGCTGATGAAGGACCTCGGCTACGGGAGGGATTACCGTTACGCCCACGACGAGCCGGAAGCCTATGCCGCCGGCGAGGATTATTTTCCCGACGGCATGCCATCCGTTGCGTGGTACGAGCCCAGCGAGCGGGGGCTGGAGGCGCGGATTCGAGAAAAGCTCGCCCACCTGCGGGAACTGGACCGCCGGGCGAAGAAATAAGGTGGATATCGCCGCCACCGTCGCGCTTTCTGCCGGTCTGGCCTGGGCCAGCGGATTGCGACTCTATCTGGTGCTCTTCCTCGCCGGTCTGCTGGCGCGGCTCGGCATCCTCCACCTGCCGGCCAGCTTGGAAATGCTGCAGCATCCGCTGGTGATGGGCGTTGCGGGAACGCTGGCCCTGGCCGAAATGGTGGCCGACAAGATTCCCGCCTTCGATTCCCTATGGGACGGCTTCCAGACCTTCATCCGCATTCCCGCTGGTGCCGTGCTGGCGGCCCTGGCCCTGGGCGACACCGATCCGGCCTGGATGGTGGCGGCCGGCCTCCTGGGCGGGACCATTACCGCCGGCACTCATTTTGCCAAGGCCGGCGGCCGGCTGGCCCTCAACACCTCGCCCGAACCGTTCAGCAACTGGCTTGCCAGTCTCGGCGAAGAGGGCCTGGTGGTCGGCGGCTTCGCCTTGCTGGTCGCCTATCCCGGCGTCTTCCTGGCTCTCCTGGTCGTCTTCCTCCTGGGAGCTGCCTGGCTCCTCAACCGCGTGGCGCGCGGAATTTCCCGACTTTTTCGCTCAAGAAATTTGGATACATCTCGTTAATGTCGGTGTCACGGGAGTTACGGCCTGTGACAGACATGGATTTCGCCGGCGCCTAGAATGCGTTCCGAGTCCGGAAGCCAAATTCCGGCAATTCACCGTACCAGGAGAGATTGATGAACAACAGCACTGCCAAGACACCCTCAGCCCCCATCGCTCGTCCCGTTGCCCACTTGTTGCACCCGGGCGGCGTTCAGCAAGAAGTCGCGCCTGCAGTTCCTGCACTGCCCAAGGCCGATACTTCGGTCAACAAGGAAGTCGCCGGCGTCGCCGTAACCGGCTACAACTGAGCGGAGCCTTCTCCACCCTTCCTGGCGGTTCGCGTCTAGCTGGATTGCGCGGATTCGGCTAGGTTGGCGCCTTGGTGCGGCAAGGCGGAATATCCGGTCGTAGGCGAGTCGGGGTCAGGCCCCGGTCGCCGCCGGGGCGTGCCTGCCCCCCAGGTTCGCCCCCCGGGGCGTGAGCACCAGCCCTTTCTTGTCAAAGAGCAGAATCGGCACGCAGCGCTGCGGGTCGTGGTAGATGCCGACGCAGTCCAGACACTGGAAGCACGCGTCGTAGCGGATTTCTCCGGTGGGTTCGATGGCGTCGTAGGCGCACTTGGCCTTGCAGCTCTGGCACGGCTTGCCGCATTCCGCTCGACGGGTCAGCCAGTCGAATACCCGGAGCCGGCCGCCCAGGGACATCACGCCCCCCAGGGGGCAAAGAAAGCGACAGAAAGCCTTGTAGTAAAAAGCGCCGGCCAGAAGCAAGAGGACGGCGTAGGTCACGAAGGGCCAGGTTCGGTCGAACCCCACGGTGATGGCCGTCTTGAAGGGTTCCACCTCGTTCAGGCTCTCGCCTTGGCGCGGCAGGAAGAGCGCCGCCCCCACCAGCGCCGCGAGCACCCCGTAGCGCCCCCATTCCAGCCGCTTGGCCAAGGCAAGCGGGACGCGCAGCTTCGGTAGCCTGAGCATCTTCGCCACGGTGCCCACGAATTCCTGCAATGCGCCGAAGGGGCACAGCCAACCGCAGAAGGTGCCGCGTCCCCAGACGACAAAAGTGAGGAGAGTGAAGGCGATGAGCAACAAGGAGATGGGGTCGTAGAGGAAACTGGAAAGCCCCTGGCCGGCCTTGAGCGATTTGAGCGCTCCGGTGACCTGGACGATGGAAAGCTGTCCCTGGGCGTACCAGCCGATCCACACCAGGGTGAAGGCCAGGAAGGCGAAGCGGAAGACCCGCAGCCGGCGGGCATCGACGGAAATCCAGCGGGGGCGCGCCAGGATGACGGCGAGCAGGCCAAGGGCAATGCCCAGGATGGCCAGGTCGCCCGCACGGCCCTTCCAGGCCAGCAGCCATTCAGGAGGCGGCTCCGGCGGATAGACGAAGAGGTTGGCCGGCGGCGTGTATTTCAGGGTTACCGGCTTGTGGGTGAGGACCGGCAGGATCATGCCCTTGGCCCGGGTGATGGTGATCGTGAGGTCCAGGGTCCGCGCCGGGTCCAGCCCGGCTTCGGAGTAAACGCCGAAGAGCCGGGAAACGTTGAGCTCCGGCGGTCCGGCAATACCTTTGGGTTCGAAGCCCTGGTCCCGTAGTTCGTAGAAGAGGTCGTCCTGGGTCATGGCCATTCGGTTCGACTGGCCGCCGGGAACGAAACTGTCGTCGACGATGGGATAACGACCGGCGGAACCGATCCACCACAGATGGCGATTGTCGAAATTGCGGTCCATGGCCGCCTTGTATTGCGCATCGCCGAGGACGGCGCGGCCGATGGTGGGGGTATTGAGATAGGCGATGTAGAGGTCGAGGAAGACTTCGTCGGGATGGGCCAGGGCCTCGTCGTCCACCCCGGCCCCATCGCTGCCGGCGTAGATTTTTTCGACATCGGCGTTGGTGAGGCGTAGGCGGCCGACCATGCCGTTCTGGAGCATTTGCTCGAAGGTGACGGGGTCGTAGACCTCCGGACGAGCCTGCGCTACGGGGCCTTCCTTGCGTTTCTTGGCATAGCCGAGCTTGGCGCGGGCGACTTCCAGGGCGGCTCCGAGGACGGTCTGATTGACGATGCGCACCGAGGCGGTGGCCTTGGCCACGCCGTCCAGGGTGGTCTGGCCGCTGCGACTGCTGCTCGCCCCCGTGCGGTTGCGGGCGGCATTGAGCGCAATGAGGAACTGCTGCTTGATGTTGCGGCCTTCATACTGGGTGATGAATTCCTTCAGCGGCGGCTCCCCCAGTCCTCCGAGAAAAACGGGCTCGTGTTGGCGCAGCAGTTCGACGCCGAGGAAATTGCCCTTCTTGTCGATGGCCACCAGGAAATTCATCGGCGTGCCCTCGAAACCGGGGATGGGAGCCAGATCAATGGATTCGAAGGCGTAGGCGATGGGTCCCGCTTCGGGCTCGAGTTCGCTCGTCAGCGGCCAGACGGGGATGTCGGACAGTTTTTCCTGAACGTGGAGTGGGGGGCCGAAGCGGCGTTCGACGTCGGCCTTGGCAAGATCGCCGGCAGGGGCGGTCGGGCTGGTCAGCAGGCTTGCCAGACATGCCAAAGCTCCCGCGAGTCCCCGAATGCTGTTCCCGATGCGGCCCAAGCGGCCGGCAGGGGCGGAAGGCGCCTTGCCCATCGTTGTCTCCGTCGTGGCGATTCCGCAGAGAGGGGAAATCGCGGTGGTTTTACCCGGATTGTAGTTCACGCGGGGCAAGCCGATGGGCAGTCGCGCCTCTTCGGTCAAATTGCCCGGCCACGACCCGGTGGCGGAGAGGCCTCGCGTATAATCCCGGCCTCAGCCCAATGCAGGTGCATCATGCTCGACATCCAGCTCCTCCGCTCCCAACTCGACGCCGTCGAGGCCGGTCTGGCCAGCCGCGGCAAGGCCATCGACCTTAGCGACTTCAAGGCCCTCGAGGCCGAGCGCAAGACCCTGCAGACCCGCACCCAGGAATTGCAGGCGCAGCGCAATACCTTGTCCAAGCAGATCGGCATGCTCAAGGGCAAGGGCGAGGATGCCTCTTCGGTGATGGCCCAGGTCGGTGCCCTCGGCGACGAGCTCAAGGCTTCGGAGGCGCGTCTTGTCCTGGTGCTCGAAGACCTCAATGCCATCCTCGCCACCCTGCCCAATCTGCCCGACCCGAGCGTACCGGTCGGTGCCGACGAGACCGCCAATAGCGAGTTGAAGCGCTGGGGTATGCCGCGGACCTTTGACTTTTCGGTCAAGGACCACACCGATGTGGGCGAAGCCCTGGGGCAACTCGATTTCGCCACGGCCGCCAAGATTTCCGGCTCCCGGTTTGCGCTCCTCAAAGGCAGCGTTGCCCGCCTGCACCGGGCCCTCGCCCAGTTCATGCTCGACGTGCATACCGGCGAACACGGTTACACCGAGGTCTATACCCCCTATCTGGTCAATGCGGCGAGCCTCTTCGGCACCGGTCAATTGCCCAAGTTCGAGGAGGACCTCTTCAAGGTGCCCCGGGGCGAAGCCGATCCGCTCTACCTCATCCCCACTGCCGAAGTGCCGGTCACCAACATCGTTCGCGACGAGATTCTTGCGGCCGAAGCGCTGCCCCTGAAGCTTGTCTGCCATACGCCCTGTTTCCGTTCCGAGGCGGGCTCCGGTGGGCGTGACGTACGCGGCATGATCCGCCAGCACCAGTTCGACAAGGTCGAGCTCGTGCAGATCGTCCATCCCGAGCATTCGGAGCAGGCCCACGAAGAATTGACGGCCCACGCCGAGGCCATTCTGGAGAAGCTGGAACTGCCCTATCGCCGCATGGTGCTGTGCACAGGGGACATGGGATTCTCCAGCCAGAAGACCTACGACCTGGAAGTCTGGCTTCCCGCCCAGAAGACCTACCGCGAAATTTCCTCCTGCTCCAATTTCGGCGCCTTTCAGGCCCGCCGCCTGCAGGCCCGCTTCCGCAACGAGAAGAACAAGCCTGAACTGGTCCATACCTTGAACGGTTCGGGACTTGCCGTCGGCCGTACCCTGGTCGCGATTCTGGAAAACTACCAGCGGGCGGATGGCAGCGTTGACGTGCCGGTGGCCTTGCGGCGTTACATGGGCGGCCTGGAACTTATCGAGCCGGCGGCCTGATCACCTTGCCCCCCTGCATCGCGAGGGGGCCGGCGACGACGTAGCGGGCAGGTTCCTGGCGGGCGAGAATGTCGTAATAGCTGCGGATGTTCTCGACCAGGATCACCGCTTCACCACCCCGGGCTCGGCCTGCCTTCAGGCGTTCGTAATACTTCGGTTGCGCGAGGAGCGGCAGGATGCGTTTCAAGTCGTACCAGGAATCCGGATCGGCCTTCAACTGACGGGCGAGGTTGCGGCCGGCATTGAAGTGCCCGGGGCCCAGGTTGTAGGCTGCGAGCGCCTGCCAGGTACGATCGGGCTCGGCGACCGTGGCCGGTAGTTGATCCCGGAGCAGGGCCAGGTAGCGGGCTCCGGCGGCGATGCTTTCGCGAGGGTCGAGGCGATTGCCGACGCCGAGACGGTCCGCGGTATCCTCGGTGAGCATCATGATGCCGCGTACGCCGGTCGGGCTGGTCGCCTCGGCATCCCATTGGGACTCATGATAGGCGAGGGCGGCGAGCAGCCGCCAGTCGATTCCGGTCTCGCCCTGCGCGGAGACGAAGTGGCGACGCAATCGGGGCAGGACGGCTTCCGTTTTTTCCAGAAAGCGGACGATGTCGCCATTTTTCAGCCGGCGGACATGGCCGAGGTAGCGGTCCTCGATGCGGGCGATCAGTCCTTCGCGACGCGCCTTGGTCAGGAACGCTTCCACTCGCGCGACCAGTTCCGGGTTGCGGTGCTTGTCGAAAATCCAGATCAACGGTTGCTCGTTCCCCAGTTCCAGGCTGGCCTGGAGCGAGGGAACGAATTGTTGTGCAATAGCCAGCACAGCGCTGTCGATCAGGGCGATTTCCACCCGATTGGCGGCGACGCTTTCCAGAAGGGCGAAGGCGTCACTATCCTTGATCTCCACCACCTGCAGGTCGGGAATCGATTGCTGCAGACGCCGCGCAGTGGCCGCTTGCCGCGAGCCGGTGAGCACATGGACCGTACGGGCCCCCAGCTCCGCCACCGAATCGAGGGGAAGGGAGGCTTCGTGCTGAACCGCGACGTCCCGGCTGCTGGCGACGACCAGGTTGGCCGGAGTCTCCGTGGAATTCGCCGGCGTGGCCCAGGCAGCACCGAAGTGGGCCTCGGCGCGGGCGAGACGGGCTGGGATCTGGTCGGCGGGTACGGGGACGACTTTTACGCCGACGCCCATATCCTGGGCGAAGGCCTGGACCAGGTCGTACTCGAAACCGGACGGTTTTCCACCCTCATCGAGGGTATAGGTGAGCGGTCCAGGAGCCATGAGCACGACCAGATCCCGTTGCGCTGGCGTCGGAAACGGTAATGGCGCCGGGGTCTGCTCGCAGGCAGCGAACCCGAGGGTCAGGACGAGTGCGGAGATGAAGGCAGGCAGGCGCATGGGGCTTGGGGCTTTGTGCTATTATCGCGCCCTTCCGGAGAGGTACCGAAGTGGTCATAACGGCGCCGACTCGAAATCGGATGGTCAGAGAAATCTGGCACAAGGGTTCGAATCCCTTCCTCTCCGCCAAGCACATACCAACCAAGCGCCTTTCGAGGCGCTTTTTTGTTGTGCCCCCCGATTCGGCCGCGTAGTGACGGCGCCGCGCCGCGCTTAGCCCCCAGCGCCTCTCTCAGCGCGGTGAATAGCCGATAGTCTGAGCCCCATGTGCTCAGCTTGACGCACACATATGAAATTCTGGATCCACGGTTGACCTCGTGCGCTAGGGTCGGAAATACTTTTTCGGATGCTTCGCTTGAATTTCCGATCCATGCCTGCGTTTCTATTCGTCCGCATTGCGCTCGCTTGCGCACTGGCAGTTGCCCAGCTCCCGGCAGCATTCGCTCTGGATTCCGCGCCTGCGATCACGGTTCAGGAGCTTGTGCCCTTCTCGTCCGACGAGGGTTTGGCTCGCTTGGCGCGATCGACTGCAAAAGTCGATTTTCCCGCGCTCGCCAACCAGTTCGAGCCGCAGTCCAACGCCGCCTTCTGTGGCCCGACGGCAGCGGCCATCGTGCTCAACGCCCTACGTAGCGGAAGCCCCGATCTGCCCCGCGACCGGAGTCGCCTGCGTCCGGACGACCTTCGCTTCATGGCGAACGGTATCGATGCCGCGATCCCGCGGTTTACTCAGGACAACGTAATCGCCAAGGGCCGGAAGACACGCGCGCAGATCCTGGGCGAGCCGATGACGATCAATGGAAGACAGATTCACGATTTTGGCTATCAGCTTCGCCAACTCGACGAAATGCTCCGAGCAAACGGTGCATGGACTGTGCTCACCGTGGTCGACGACTACAGGAGTGCAGAGGCCATTCGCAGCGAGCTGGTTGAAAACCTCCAGCGTCCAGGCAACTACGTCATCGTCGCCTACCGGCGAGACGCCGTAGGCCAACGCGGAGGCGGACATATCTCTCCGCTTGGCGCTTACGATGCCGAATCCGACTCCTTCCTCGTCCTTGACGTCAATCCCGCAAATGCGGGTTGGGTGTGGATGTCGACGACAGCGCTGGTCAGGGGGATGCGCACCTTCGATACGGTCGAAAACCGGGGCTATATTTTGGTTGGCTGGCCCTGACTCAAAGTCATGGCGGGGCATGAGCCGCTCGTCGCGGGCGCCTCCGATCGGCATGACCAGGATTCGGCCGCTTCGGCGCCTGCGGGGAAATGCCGGGCCGCTAGCGGTGCATGGGTAACCCGGCCCAGAATCGCGCTGCTTCCCCCTCGATCTCCACCCCCGCCCGAAACTTCCCGCAGCGCCTAGGCAGCGACACCTGCGTCTGTCTTTCGCGGCTTCGCCGTACGGGTCGTCCTGTGCGCCTCAGCCGGCCGCATCCGACGGTTCCGCAATACAGGAGCAGATCGATCTGGCCGGTGACGGGGCGGCCGCCGCGTATCGGGCATCAACGTCGACCGGATCAAGGATTTCGTCGAAGCGGCGGAGAAGGTTACGGTAAGAGCCTTGCGCTTTCGCCAACAAGTACGGTGCCTTGCGGGGCGCCGTTTTGCAATGGCGGGTGGCATGGATGCGCTTTCGCGGGTGTCGGTCCCGCATTGCGCGCGTCGAGTCGTGCAGATGTGGAACGGTCGGATCGGGGTGCGCGGGCCTCAGTCGCCTTGCTGGTACCAGCGGTAGCCCGTGCCCGACCAGTAGATGAGCCCGCTGGCGGACTCGGTCTTGATCACCATGAGCGCGTCTCCCCGTAGCCGTGGCGGCGACCCGGGCTGGGCGCCCCGCTCGACGAGGCCCTTGCCGTAGACGTACCAGGCATCCATCCACGAGAAGTCATCGCCTCCATTCCCCACGGGCCGCCCGGCTCCCAGGATGTGTATCGTTTTCGAGCCCGAATGGAAGACGGCGATTCCGGTTTTTCCGTTGTCTTTCCGCCGGATGAGGATGGCGGCGTCCGGGCGTCCGTCGCCATCGAAGTCGCCCTGGACGATGAACGGATTGAGACGATTCGAGTAGCTGAATTCCCGGAGCGAGGTCTGACCCGTTAGCGCCGACCGGACATGGGGAGGAATGCTTTCGAGCTGGGCGAAGGGGATGTCGTCTTCGCCGGTGGCAAGGGCTCCGGTAGCGGCCAGGGAGCAAAGGGCGGCAATCGCGAATCGCACGGATTGGGCTCCGAAAGGAGTGTGGATTCCCGGATAACCGCCGGCGGTCAGCGGTTGTCGGTCACCCAGATGATTTCGCGATCATAGCGGGCTGCGGCTTCGATCGGAAGCCCTCACCAGCCGGGTGGCTGGACCAGTTGCCAACCCTCTGGACAGTACGGGGTGCTGGGGTAGTAGCGGCCTGCGGAAGAGCAGTAATACTGCGCATTCGCGGGTGGAGGCGGCGGCATCGGGGCATAGGCGGCCGGCGGGTATACGGGGACAGGGCGGACCTCGCGTACCGGTCTCTCCGGCTCGGACAGGGCGGCGCCCAGCGCCAATCCGACGACGCCCAGGGCGATTGCCGGTCCGAGCCACTCCGAACCCCGGTCGTGACGTCGCTCGTGGCGATAGTGACCGTCGTAACGATAGTGGCTGTCGTGGCGTGGGCGATCATCGTAACGATGGCTGTGCCAGCCGTCCCCGGCGAAGGTGTCGAGGGGGAGGGAAGTGGCCAGAGTGAGCGCGATGAGCGATCGGGCGATGGTTTTCATTGAGTAACTCCGCGTGTGGTTACGCACATAACGCATGGGTCGACGCGATGAAGGACGCTGATTTGTAACCGGAAGTGTCCGGTTCGAGGACTGGACCGGATTTTGCTAATTCATTAACAAGCAGTGCATTTCTCTATTCTCGATACGCGAAAGGAGTTTTCCCATGGATCAGCGCCAAACCCCACCGCGTGGTGGAAAGCTCGGATTGGTCACCCTTCCCCTGATCGGAGGTGAGCGATGTCGATCCGATTAAACGAGGAATGCCTGTTCTGGATGCGGCTTGCTGCCTTCGCCCATTTGTCGGAAACCTTACTCGCCACTGGAGCTTCCGAGCGGGATGCGGAGGAACTGCTGCTGGGCTGGTCTCTCCCGGGCAGTTTGCCTTCGCGCTACGCCTGTTTGTCGGGTGGCGCAGCCAACGCTACCGTGTTCGGCTGAGCGAGGCACCGGAAGCGGGCTTAGGCACCGGAATGGTGCTCTTGGCGCTCGGCCAGTCGGCTGGTATCTTAGGCACCCCGATGCTGTGCGGGCCGAGGGCTCTCTAGATTTGCGACCTCTGCGTTCTTGGTTTCGGGGTTGAAGCAATTGCGCCTCATGAAGCCTACCAGGGAGGGAAGTCTTGCCGCGCGCGCCGATGCTTGTGTCCGATCGCCGGTGGTGGTTCGTCTTTCTGGTGTTCTGGGCGGCGGTAGTCGGCCTTTCCCTGTGGGTCCATGTGGCCGATACCCGGGAGCATTCCCAGGGAATCGCCCTCGAGGGGGCTCGCAACATGTTCCGCATGGTGGTCCTGGTGCGCTCGTGGAATGCTTCCCATGGCGGCGTGTATGTTCCCGTGACGCCGGAAACCCAGCCCAATCCCTACCTTGAGCACCCGCGCCGGGACGTGACTACCCTGGAGGGGAAGGCGTTGACCCTGGTCAATCCGGCCTTCATGACCCGGCAGTTGGGGGAGTTGGCCCAACGCCAGGGGGGGGTTGTCTTCCACATCACCAGCCGTCGGCCCATTCGCCCCGGCAATCGTCCGGACGACTGGGAGGACGGAGCGCTGCTTCGTTTCGAAGCTGGGGTGGATGAGGTTTGGCAGGTCGTCGGGGAAGAGACGTCTCATCCACAATTGCGTTATATGGCTCCCTTGAAGGTCACCGCCAACTGCCTCAGTTGCCACGAAAAGCAGGGTTATCGAGAAGGAGACATTCGTGGCGGCATCAGCGTGTCGCTGCCTTACGCCGAGGTCGAGGCGGCTGCCGCGCAGTCGATCCGGCAGAACTGGGTGACCCACGGTGCCATCTTTCTTCTTGGCGCGGCAGTAGGTTTCGTGCTCCTAGAAGCCCTGCGTCGCCGCTGGATCTATTTGGCAGCCACGATTACCCAATTGGAGCAGGCGCAGGGAGAGCTGTTGGCGGTCAATCGCACTGTCGGCGCGGCTAGGGAAGCCGCCGAAGCGGCCAGCCGGGCCAAGACGGCCTTCCTGGCCAATATGAGCCACGAATTGCGCACGCCGATGAATGCCATTACCGGATTTGCCTACCTGCTGAGGCGCGAGGTAGCGGAGCCGAGGCAGAGGGAGATGGTGGGCAAGATAGACCGGGCGGCCCGCAATCTGCTGACGACCATCGATCAGGTGCTCGATCTGGCCAGGCTGGAGGCCGGGACTCTGGTGGCAGAGAACCGCCCGTTTTCAGCCCGGGATCTGGTCGAGAGGGAGGCCGCACGCGTGCGAGCGGATCTCGGTGCCCTGGGCAGGGAGGACGAGTGCTTCGTCGAGGTGGGGGCAGAGGTGCCGCAACGCGTGATCGGCGACCAAAGGCATATGGCCGAGATTCTTCAGCATTTCGCAAGCAACGCGGTCAAGTTTTCGCAACGCGGTCCGATAGTCCTGCGGCTGAGTTGCGCGGTCGGGACCGCGGGACCGGCGCTGGAATTTGCGGTCATCGACCAGGGTATCGGCATTCATCCGGATTCCCTGCCGACTCTCTTCCAACCGTTCCTCCAGGTGGATGATACGAGCACGCGACGCTTTGGCGGCAAGGGAATAGGCTTGGTCATTTGCCGACGCCTCGCACAATTGCTGGGCGGGGAGGTGGGGGTGGAGAGCCGACTCGGCGAAGGCAGCCGGTTCTGGTTCCGGGTGGGGGTCGGGTTGGAACCCGGGGCGAATCCTGTTGCCGCGTCTCCCGAGCTGGATGCCGAGGCCGAAGAGCGGAGGACCGGCGAGCTTCTGGCTTTTCTCGAGGAGGACAATCCGCGAGCCGTGCGCCACTGGAACGAGCATCGGGTGGCGATTCGGAGGCGCCTGGCTCAGAGTGCGGATGAAGTCGGGGAGGCGGTTTCGTCTTGCGACTTTCCGCGAGCGGCAGAATTGCTCCGCCGCGCTCTGGGCGGGAAATCCTAGGGGTGCGACCACAGGCGCCTAAAGCAAGTGCCCGCGCGCCGTCTCCGGAAGTCCCTGCAGGCAAACTTTGGCGAGGCACCTTGGGCAGCGGGTGTCACTCCGGCTGGCCGGGAGCGCTGGGCAAGACGCCGAAAATCAGGATGGGTCGGCCGAGCAGCGGGTCAAAGCCGAGGGGAACTATGGCGAGGGATGGATCCTCGATCAAGGGGACGTGCTCCCGGACCCACGCGCGAGCCGCCGAGCGCGCCTCGTCAAAACTGGTAAAACAGGCGTCGACCTCCGGTTCCCGGACCGGTCGGAATTGCCCGGTCCGGCGATCGAGGAGGGTATCGGTGTCCAGGCGCTGGACACCGTAGCCGCAGGCCGCTCGTGGAAGCGGTAGATCTTCGAGGTTGAAGGCATGGCCGAAAGCATCCTCGCCGAAGGCCAGAGGATCGAGGCCGCGATGGCCGGTCAGGATTTCGACCAATTCCGCGCGCAGGGCATTACGAACGCGAAGGGCTGCCTCTCCGTTAAGTCTCGGCAATGCTTCCGCAAGCTTCTCCAGGGCGCTGGAGGTCGCGCGATCAAGGGCGTCGGCAAGGGTGGGATCGTCTATGAAGAGAGGCCGGTTCATTCCCGTATTTAAGCACGGGCGGCGGAGGGGGCCGTGCTAGAATGCGCCCGGTCAAAAAACTGTAACGGGACGGTCATGTTCGGACGATTGATGCCCAAAGAGGCGAAATACTTCGACTTCTTCAATGCACACGCCGAGCACATCGTCCATGGGGGCGAGGCCCTGGTGGGACTGATCGGTGCCCTGGTGGATTCCCCGGGAGAGGCCGTCAAGTTCGCCGAGGCCATCGACACCCACGAAACCGCCGCCGATCGCATCACCCATGAGACCATGGCGGCGCTCCATACGTCGTTCATCACGCCGTTCGACCGCGACGAAATCCACCAGCTCATCAGCGGCATGGACGACATCCTGGACCTCACCCAGGACGTTGCCGAATCGATGAATCTCTACGATATCAAGCGGGTGACCCCGGAAGCCAAGCTGTTGGCCGAGATTTGCCTCCACTGCTGTCAGCGGGTCAAGGGCGCCGTGGGCCTGCTCCGGTCCATGGACAACGCGTCCGCCATTCTCAAGATCTGTCACGAGATCGACAAATTGGAGTCGGATGCGGATCGCATCATGCGGGAAGCCATGTCCAAGCTCTTCCGCGAGGAGAGCGACGTCCTGCAGGTCATCAAGCTCAAGGCCATCTACGAACTCCTGGAAACGGTCACCGATCGCTGCGAGGATGTCGCCAACACCATCGAAGGCATCGTCCTCGAGAATTCCTGAGCGTATCCGGCCAACCGCATGGACCACCTCCAGATCAGCCTGGCCGTTGTGACGTTCCTCGTCGTGGTCGCCTTGGCCTTCGATTTCATGAACGGCTTCCACGATGCCGCCAATTCCATCGCGACCATCGTCTCGACCCGGGTACTCAAACCCCATCAGGCGGTGATCTGGGCATCGGCATTCAATTTCATCGCCTTCTTCATCTTCCAGCTCAAGGTCGCCACAACCATAGGCAAGGGCACCATCGATCCGGCGGTCGTCGATCACTACATCATCTTTGGCGCCCTGGTGGGCGCCATCGTCTGGAATATCGTCACCTGGTATTACGGTATTCCTTCTTCGTCGTCCCACGCCCTGATCGGTGGTCTGGTCGGGGCTGCGATGGCCAAGGTCGGTCCGGCTGGCCTCATCTGGAGCGGGGTGTGGAAGATCGTCGCCTTTATTTTCGTTGCGCCGATCCTTGGCTTCATCATCGGCGGCCTACTCATGGTCATCGTTTCGTGGCTGTGCCGAAAAACCGCACCCCGCAAGGTGGATAAGACTTTCCGACGCTTTCAGCTGCTCTCTGCCGCGGCCTACAGTCTGGGGCATGGGGGCAACGACGCCCAGAAGACGGTCGGGATCATCTGGATGCTCTTGATCGCCGCTGGAATCTCCAACGGCGCCGACCCGGTTCCCAACTGGGTGGTTTTCTCCTGTTATGCCGCCATGGGCCTGGGAACTCTCTTCGGGGGATGGCGCATCGTCAAGACCATGGGCAACCGCATCACCAAGCTCAATCAGGCCCGCGGGTTCTGCGCCAACAGCGGTGGGGCGATCACGCTGTTTCTCGCCACGGGGTTGGGAATTCCGGTTTCCACCACCCACACCATCACCGGCGCCATCGCCGGCGTGGGTTCGACGCGCGGTGCCCGCCGGGTCCGCTGGGGAGTGGCCGGCGGGATCGTCTGGGCCTGGCTGTTGACCATTCCCTGCAGTGCCCTGATTGCTGCGTTCGCTTGGGTTTTAGGCACCCTCTTCCTTTGAGGCTGCTGGCCTACTGTGTGCTGCTGGCGGTGCTGGCCGCGCTGGTGGCCAAGATTCCCGTACTTTGGGAGTTGGCCGTGGCAGGCGCGATCGGTGGGGCCTATTGGATATTCTTTCGGCCACCGCCGGATCCCTGACCGAAACCGCGTCAGGCGGGTATGTCCGGTACCAGCAAGGCTTCCAATTGCAGAATGCGGTCCTTGAGAAGCAGCTTGCGCTTCTTCATACGGCGAATCAGCAACTGGTCCGCCGGCGGATCGGCCTCCAGGTGCGCAATGACCTCGTCCAGGTCGCGGTGCTCGACTTGCAACTCGAACAATTTCGCCTGGATGGTCGCGATCTCGTCTTCAGTGGGCGGAAGAATGGCCATTGAAAGCTCCAATCCCTGGGGATGGCCCTGGGCGGATTGCCTCGTGACCTGGATGGGAATACGCCCTAGAATAACCCGACAACTGGAAATCCAGGAGGGGACATGCAGTATCAGGTGATCGTGATCTTCGGCAAAGGGGTCGAGTTTGACTATCGTATCGATCGCCAAGATCTTGCCGGAAGGAGCGCCGACGAGGCCCGCAAATGGTTTGACCGCGAATTCACTGCGCTTGAGTGCGAGGTGGCGACCCCGACCGGCAAGGTGCTCATCATCGACCGCATCCTCTGCGTCGCGCGCTACGCGGGTGCAGACCGTTTTCGGGGAGCCGATCCGTGGGCCGAGCAGTTCGCCCGCCACACCGCGCTCATCCTCGGGCGGGATCTGGTTCGGGTCGACGTCGCGACCTACACCATCGGTTACTGACCGAATCCGGATACCTCGCTTGGCCGCTCCTCCCGATCTGCACAATCAGATGTTTGCGCATTCCCTTCGTCTCCGATCCGCCTGCCCGGCGGGTTTGCCCATCTGAGGTTCCCGGTTTGAACAAGGCTTTCGTCCGCGAGGACAGCGAAGGCGACGACGACGGGCCTTCCACGCCGCCGCTTCCCGCCGGTGCCCGCAATTACATCACTCCGGCGGGCCATGCCCGTCTGAAGGCGGAACTGGAACATCTGGTCAAGCGCGAGCGCCCCCATGTCGTCGAGGTGGTGGCCTGGGCGGCGTCCAACGGCGACCGTTCGGAAAACGGCGATTACATCTACGGCAAGCGCCGCCTGCGGGAAATCGACCGTCGCATCCGTTTTCTGGGCAAGCGCCTGGACATTGCCGAGGTGGTGGATCCCCTGGCCCGCTGTGCCACCGATCAGGTCTTCTTCGGCGCCACCGTTACCCTCTGCGACGGCGACGGCGTAGAAAACACTTACGCCATCGTCGGGATTGACGAAGCGGATGCTTCCCAAGGACGCATCAGCTGGATATCGCCCTTGGCCCGCGCCCTGCTCAAGGCGCGAGAGGGCGACACGGTGCGTTTTCAGAGTCCGGTGGGGATCAAGGAAATCGACATTGTCGAGGTGCACTACAGGGCTCTCGATTAAGGGGAGATTTTCTCCCGTCGCTAGGACTTGAAATCGTGGGGACCATCCCCATCTCCCGTTCCACCCTTTGCCTTCGACGGGAGAAAACACCATGACCGAATCCGCTACCGCGACCCACAATCGTGAAACCCTCGGCTTTCAGACCGAGGTCAAGCAACTGCTCCATCTGATGATCCATTCCTTGTACAGCAACAAGGAAATCTTCTTGCGCGAGCTCGTTTCCAACGCTTCCGACGCTTGCGACAAGCTGCGCTTCGAGGCGCTGAACAATAGCGCTCTTTACGGCGACGATTCCGAACTCAAGATTCGCATTGCCTTCGACAAGGCCGCGCGGACGGTCACCATTTCGGATAACGGGATCGGTCTCTCGCGGGAGGAGGCCATCGACCATCTCGGTACCATCGCCAAGTCCGGTACCCGCGAGTTCTTCTCCTCCCTTACCGGCGATCAGGCCAAGGATGCTCACCTCATCGGCCAGTTTGGCGTCGGTTTCTATTCCTCCTTCATCGTCGCCGACAAGGTGACCGTCGTTTCCCGGCGGGCGGGCCTACCGGCCGATCAGGCCGTGAAATGGGAATCCGGCGGCGAAGGCGACTACACCGTCGAGGTGGTGGAGAAGGCGGGCCGCGGCACCGACGTCACCCTGCATCTGCGCGAAGGCGAAGACGAGTTTCTCGGGGGCTGGAAGCTGAAATCCATCGTCCGCAAGTACTCCGACCACATCACCCTGCCCATCGTCATGAAGAAGGAAGAGTGGAAAGAGGGCGAACAAGTGCTCACCGACGAGGACGAGACGGTCAATCAGGCGAATGCCCTGTGGGCTCGCAGCAAGAGCGACATCACCGAGGAACAGTACAAAGAATTCTACAAGCACGTCGCCCACGACTTTGAAGATCCGCTGACCTGGACCCATGCCCGGGTCGAGGGCAAGCAGGAATACACGCAACTCCTCTACATTCCGGCCCGTGCGCCCTTCGACCTGTGGGACCGCAATGCCCGCCACGGCATCAAGCTCTACGTGCGCCGCGTCTTCATCATGGACGACGCCGAGCAACTGATGCCTCTCTACCTGCGCTTCGTGCGCGGCGTGGTCGATTCCGCCGATCTGCCGCTCAACGTCTCCCGCGAAATTCTCCAGCAGAGCAAGGACATCGACGGCATTCGCAACGGTTGCACGCGCAAGGTGCTGTCCATGCTGGAAGACCTGGCCGAGAACGAGACCGAGCAATACGCCAAATTCTGGGAGGCCTTCGGCGCGGTGTTGAAGGAAGGTGTCGGCGAAGACTTCGCCAACAAGGAAAAGATCGCCGGCCTGCTGCGCTTCGCCTCCACCCAGGCCGATACCCCGGCCCAGATCGTATCCCTCAAGGACTACATCGGTCGCATGAAGGAAGGCCAGGAGAAGGTCTATTACGTCACCGCGGACAGCTTCAATGCGGCCAAGAACAGTCCTCACCTGGAAATCTTCCGCAAGAAGGGCATCGAAGTGCTGCTTCTTTCCGACCGGGTGGATGAATGGGTGGTGGGTCACCTGACCGAGTTCGACGGCAAGCAGCTGCAATCGGTGGCCAAGGGCGGCCTAGACCTGGGCAAGCTGGAGGACGAGGCGGAAAAGCAGGATGCCGAAAAGGCCGCCGACGAGTACAAAGAGCTGGTCGAAAAGGTGAAGTCCTCCCTTGGGGACAGGGTGAAGGACGTGCGCGTCACCCATCGCCTGACCGATTCGCCTTCCTGCCTCGTCTCCGATGAACACGATCCGTCCGGAAATCTGGCCAGGCTCCTGAAGGCTGCCGGCCAGAAGGCTCCGGACGTCAAACCCATTCTGGAGATCAATCCTGGTCATCCGGCGGTCCTGCGGCTGCGGACCGAGCAATCCCGTTTTGACGACTGGGCCAACCTGCTCCTGGAGCAGGCGACCCTGGCCGAAGGCGGTCAGCTGGACGATCCGGCAGGTTTCGTCAAGCGTATCAACGACCTGATGTTGGCCTTGTCCAGCTCCGGTAAATAAGGCGCTGAGCACTCCAGCGAGAACCGCCGGGTTTCCCCGGCGGTTTCCTTTTGTGGCAGGCGATTAACGGGCCGGCCTAGCGTCGTTCATGCACTGCCGACGCTCGGGACCCACTTTGCCCTTGCAGGCCTCGTGAGCCTTCTGCATCGCTTCGCACCGTTGCGGATTGGGGGCCTTGGCGCAATCCGGCGGCGGCATGTGATCGTACATGCAATCCCGGCGGGCGGGCCCGGCCTTGTCCTTGCACGCTTCCAGGGCCTTGCTGCGGGCTTCCTGGCGAGCTTTGCACTGCTCGGGAGCGGGGGCCTTGGCGCAATCGCGCGGTGCCCTTTGGGTGGTCGCCGGACCATTGCCCTGACCGCCCATTCCGGGTCCCGGTTGGGCGAGGAGCGGACTGACCGCGAGGGCGCCGAGAAGAGCGGCACAACAAAGCTTGAGCGGGGTTTTCATGATGCCTCCTTGAGCGGGTTGAAGGGGTTCACACCCATTCTAGGAAGTACATCGGCGGATGGCCTGCAGGATTTGTAAAGAGTTCCCCTTACTTTGTAAGCAATCGTACTTTGACTGCCTGCTCGTGGTCAGGGTCAAGCGAGTGAATTGCGAACAGGTCTTGGGAATCGCTTGCGGGAACGGGTCGGGATTGTCCATGCCGCCCAGCGGGCCCCGGTTATCGAGCCGAGAGACCGGTCGTGTCTGGGTCTGCTGGGGGACCTGTTAGAATCGCCGCCGCAGCGGTCTTGCTGCTTGCCCGGAGAATTTCAGATGTTCCGTAGGAGCTCCCCTGACGCCGCATTTCCCGCCTTGGCGATCGACTGGCGTGGCCTCGGGAGGGCCTATCTGTTCTTCTGGTACTTTTCCGGGGTTACCCATTCCCTCCTGCTGGCCGGAGGTGCCACCGGATTCTTGCCCTTCCGCCAGGGGGTGATCGGGAGCCTGTTGTGGTTGATTCCCATGGTGCTCCTGCCTCGCATCGGCACCCGGTTCGCGACGGTCGTGGGCCTGGTTCTTTGGCTGGCGTCGCTGGTCAATCTCGGGTATTTCGCCATCTATCGCCAGGAATTTTCGCAGAGCGTCCTCTTCATCATCTTTGAATCGAATCCGGCCGAGGCGAGCGAATACGTGGGCAATTATTTTGTCTGGTGGATGATTCCCGCCGCCCTCGCCTACTCGGCGGTGGGCTGGATGCTCTGGCGGCGAGTACGAACGATCGTCATGCCCAGGCCAGCCGCATGGCTGGTGACCCTGGTCATTGCCTCCCTGGTCTTCCTCCCGCCCGCGATGAAGACTGTGCGGCGCAACTTGCTCACCGCAGACGAACTGGCCGATTCGATCATGGGCCGCCTGGAGCCCGCCGTTCCCTGGCAGTTCGCCTTCGGCTACGTCAAGTATCGGCGCGAACTCGGCCAGATGGAGTCGCTCCTCGAAGAGAACCGGCGCTTGCCTCCGGTGACCCACCTGGTCGACGCCAACGCCGGGGTCCCGGGGACTCTGGTGCTGGTCATCGGCGAATCCACCACCCGGGAGCACATGAGCATCTACGGTTATCCACGCCCGACTTCGCCTCGTCTGGAGGCCCTGCGGGAACACCTGACGGTCTTCGACGGCGTCGTCGCGCCGCGCCCCTACACCATCGAGGCCCTGCAGCAGGTGCTGACGTTCGCTGACCAGGAGAATCCCAATCTCTACCTGACCCAGCCGTCCCTGATGAATGTGATGAAGCAGGCGGGTTACAAGACCTTCTGGATCACCAACCAGCAGACCCTGACCCAGCGCAACACCATGCTCACCAATTTCTCCGAGCAGACCGACGAGCAGTTTTACCTCAACCACAGCCGTTCCCAGAACTCGTTCCAGTTCGACGGAGCCGTCCTCGACCCCTTCGCCAAGGTGCTGGCCGACCCCGCTCCGCGCAAGTTCATCGTGGTGCACCTGCTGGGGACCCACATGCGCTACGACTACCGGTATCCGCCCGAATTCGCCAAATTCGAGGACCGCAAAGGACTGCCAGATTGGGTGACGGACAAGCATCTGGAGATGATCAACCACTACGACAATGCCGTGCTCTATAACGATTTCGTCGTCTCCAGCCTGATCGAACGCCTCGGAGGAGCGGGTGGTCGTGCATTGCTGCTGTACTTTTCCGACCACGGAGAGGACGTCTATGCCACCGGAAACCACGATTTCATCGGGCGCAACGAGGCCAAGCCGACCCCCCCGATGTATACGATCCCCTTCCTGCTCTGGCGCTCCCCGGCATGGGAAGCCGAGCATCCCCGCAGCTTTGCAGGCCAGACCGGACGCCTCTACCAGACTTCGCACCTGATCCATACCTGGGCCGATCTCGTCGGTCTGACTTTCGAAGGCTATGACCCGACCAAGAGCGTCGTCAGTAAGACTTATCTCGAGCGTCCGCTGCTGGTCGGCGATCCCGGTTCGCAAAAGGGATTGATCGATCTACGCCCATTGCTTGCCGGGCGGGCGGGACACGCCGGCAGGTAGGTTTTCCGTCCAGGCTTTGTGCCGCAGAAGGCAGACAAATTTCTCGCCACCGACGGCGATTGTGCTTGAATGAGAAAATGATATTTCTGCCACGCTGCCTAGGGCGGCAGATCGTCTTCGGCTGTCTTGCGCTACTCCTCGGGGGGGGACTGTCTTCCACGGCGACCGCGGTCGCGGACCTACCGGTGGAGTCGCTGCGCTTGCCGCCGGGATTCGCCCTGGAGACCGTTGCCCGCGTCCCCAATGCGCGGGCCATGACTCGTGGCGCCGGACGCATCGTTTATGTCGGTTCCCGGGATGCGGGCAGGGTGTATGCGGTCGAATTCGATTCGGCTTGGCGCCACGGGCGCGCACGGGTGATCGCTTCCGGACTCGAGTTGCCGGTAGGCGTGGCCTGGCGGAACGGAGACCTCTACATTTCGGCCGTGAACCGCATCCTACGCCTGGAAGGGATAGATGCCCGGCTCGACGATCCGCCGCGGGCCAAAGTGGTCTTCGATCAACTGCCGAGGGAAAATGCCCACGGCTGGAAGTTCATCGCCTTCGGCCCCGATGGCTGGCTCTACTTGGCTGTGGGAGCGCCCTGCAATATCTGCGATCCCGACGCACGCTACGCCAGCATCTTTCGCTTGCGCCCCGATGGTTCGGTACTCGAGTCGGTGGCGCGGGGCGTACGCAATAGCGTAGGTTTCGACTGGCATCCCGGTACCGGCGAAATGTGGTTCACGGACAATGGCCGCGATGGGTTGGGAGACGATACGCCTCCCGACGAGCTCAATCGGCTTGTGCGTCCCGGCCAGCATTTCGGTTATCCCTATTGCCACGCTGGGACGATTCCCGACCCGGAATTCGGGAGCGGACATTCCTGCGCGGATTTCGAATCACCGGCCATCCGCCTGGGAGCTCACGTTGCCCCGCTGGGACTGCGTTTCTACCGCGGCGCCACCTTCCCGGCAGCCTACCGCGGCCAGATTCTTATCGCCGAGCACGGGTCGTGGAACCGCAGCCGCAAGGCGGGCTACCGGATATCCCTGGTGCGCCTCGAGGGTGGCAGGGCCGTCGCCTACGAACCCTTCGTCACCGGCTGGTTGCAGGGGGAGTCCCCCTGGGGCCGGCCAGCGGATATCCTTGAGCTTCCCGATGGCTCCTTGCTGGTGTCCGACGACCTGGCAGGAGCCCTTTATCGAATCACCTATACCCCGCCACGGAACCCCACGCCATGACTGAAGCGTTCCTCACCCTTGTTGAACTCGATCGCCTGGAAGAACTGCTCGACAGCGAGGTCTTCGCCGATGGCACCATGCGCCTGGACGAAATCCAGGCCTTCCTGTGCGCCGTCGTCAGCGGTCCGGTGGCCGTGGTGCCGGAAGACTGGCTGGGAGAAATCCTCGGCGGGGGCGAGGGGAGCCAGGAACGTGCGGAGGCCGAAGCCTTGCTGCTGCGCCTGCGGGACGAGATCGTCTTCGACCTGGGCAACCAGGATTGCGTGGCGCCTATCCTCTATCCGCTCGAGGAGGCAAGCGACGAAGACGATTACGCGGCCTGGGCCGACGCCTATGTCTATGGCTGCGGCCTCTCGGGTGACTGGTTCGAACTCGCCGGCAAGCACGGCGACGACCTGGCCGAACTGCTGGAACCGCTATTCCTCCTCAACGGTACCCTGCGGGAGGACGTCGAAGCCAGCGGCGAGCGCTGGTTTTCCCCTGCCGAGGAAGCCCGGGTGGTCGCCGAGGTGCGGGAGGGACTGCCGGACATCGTGCAGGCCCTGTACGACTTCTGGCGCACCAAGGCGGGCATCGCCACCGTGCGCCGGGAAGATCCCAAGGTCGGCCGCAACGATCCCTGCCCCTGCGGTAGCGGTCGCAAGTTCAAACAGTGCTGCGGACGGCCGGATCGGCTGAACTGACGCGAGGCCGGGCGGAGCGGGCTCCGCCTATTGCGCGGCCTCAAAAAAGAAAAAGCCGGAGCGGAGCTCCGGCTTTTTTGCTCTGTTGCAGGCTTAGGCGAATTAGGCGGCCTTCTTGCCCTTCGGAGCGGAGACCTTGGCGGCCTTCAGGGTCGCTTCGGTGGCAGCGGCAACGCTGGCTTCAGCGGCTTCGACAGCTTGCTTGGAAGCCTTGGAGAGGTTCTCGTAGGCATCGTTGGCGGCGGCGACAGCAGACTTGACGACGGCGACGGCAGCTTCGGAACCGGCGGGGGCGCTGGCCAGGGCCTTCTCGACCAGACCATTCACCTTGGCATTGGCTTCGGCGACTTGAGCTTCGACTTCCTTGGCGATCTTGTCCTTCGCTTCGACAGCGATGGCGTAGACGCTACGGGAGTAATCCAGACCCTTTTCGAGGGCGGGAACGGCCAGGCTCTGTTGCAGAGCGACGAGGGACTGGACGTCCTTGGCGCCGAGGAGCGCGTTCACGTTGGCGAAGGAGGTCTCGACCAGGGAACGGGCGGCGTTCAGGTTGAGGGCGGCGAGGCGCTCGACGCTGTCCAGGGTGGTGTTGGCCAGGAGGACGGCGGAATCGATGCTGGATTGAGCGAGTTCTTGGGGCTTGACGGACATGATGATCTCCAAAGACTAAGGTTAAGAAACAGGTTTCGGCTTTGCGGCATTTATGTTGCGCTGCACCATGACCTGAATTTTACTGTTGCAAGAACCAATGTCAACCATTTTTTGTGCGCCGCACCATTTTGTTGACGGAGATCAAACGGAAATGAGCAAGGTGCAGAGCCCGGGCTCATGTATAGCAGAATTCTTGTCTTCTGAATGGGGCAAATATGGATCGCCATAGGCATCGATTGGTGCGCAGCAGCAGAGAACGGAAAGGGGCGTTTTTCGCCCTTGGCGATGGCGTACGGCAGCCTCGCTGGAGTCGGGGGCGTGTCTCGGGTACTCGGTACGTCGCGTCGTCGGTCAGGGTCAGGCGACCCCGGCCCCGGATTGCGCTAATTCGCGGCGGAGGTGGGGTACCGCGGTGGCGGATTACGCTGCCCGCTGACCCTCATTTGCCGCCCCAGGGTTGCACGGGTACGGTCGAGATGGCGTTGACCGGTGCGCCCTCGATGATCTTGCGGCTGATGGCCAGATAGACCAGCACGTTGCGCCGGGTATCGTGGAAGCGCGTAATCTTGGTTTCCTTGAAGAGGATGGAGGTGTCCTCGGAAAATACGACTTCGTCCTTGGGAAGCTTGGCGGGTAGGGTGATCGGCCCGACCTGGCGGCACGCCAGGGAGAACTGCGAAGGGTCTTCGGCCAGGCCAAAGCTGCCGGCCACTCCACCTGTGCGAGCCTGGCTCACGTGGCAGGTGACGCCGGGAACCCTGGGGTCGTCGAAGGCGTAGATGCATACGCGGTGGTTGGCGCCGATGAGCTTCCAGGCGGTGGTGACGCAGCCCACTTCCTCGGCGTTGCCTGGAAGGGCAAGGGCAGTAGCGACCAGGACGGCGGCCCCGCGCCGGTAGGCCGCAGCGGCGAAAGTTGGCTTCATTGAGTTCTCCGGAATGGCGCGGGGAGGGGAATCAGACGCCCTGCATGCTTGGCGAGAATGCGGTAGATGTCCCGGTCGAAGGCCGGACGGGGGTCGTTCAGGAGTTCGTGGACCTCGCTGTCGTCCGCGGCGCTGCCCAGGTGCCGCCAACCATCGACGATGTGGGCGGTGTCGCCCTCCGGGAGCATTGCGGGGCCGGAAAAAGGCCAGGATACGAGCTTGAGTCCCGCCAGGGCGCTGACCAGGCGCAGGGTGTGGCGGGAAAGCGGCTCCTTGCCGACGCAGGCGCCCTTGCAGCGGCGCAATTGATGGGCGAAGCAGGGTTTGCCCGGATCGGCGGCCTCCAGACCCAGGAGCTTCAGGCAGAGCTCGTGGGAGTCGGCCACGGCGCGCAGGACGTCCTGGGCCTCGCGGGGATGCTTGAAGAGCCCGTAGCAAGCGCCCGGTACGGAAAAATCGAGGACGTCGGCGGCGAGCAGTCGGGGACGCAGCCAGCCCTCGCCTTCGTCCACCAGCGTCCACGAGCATACCTCTTCGTTCTTGCGCAACTGGCGGTTGTGCGTGGGGCGCAAGGTCTTGACCAGGGCGGCTTCCTTGAGCAGCGCGCCGATCTCACCGGCGGTCTCGAACACTTCGATGCGCTTCACCTGACGGGCGAGGGCCATCTCCCGGGACGATCTCAGGTCGGCGGCGAAATGGGAGAGCACCCGCCGCCGCAGGTTCTTGGCCTTGCCGACGTAGAGGGGAAGCGCGTTCTCGCCGTAGAAGAGATAGACCCCCGGAGTGTCGGGCAGATCGTCGACCATCTCCGGGTCGAGACCCGCTGGCAGGCTGGGGCGGGAATCGAGCTTCTTGACTGCGGCGGCGACCACCTCCGGCCCCGGGGCGGCCTGGATGCGCTGCCAGAACTGATGGATCAGGCGTGCGTCGGCCAATGCCCGGTGGCGGCCGTCGGCCACCAGGCCGTGGCGTTCGGCGAGACTGTCCAGGTTGTGGCGGTGATACTCGGGAAACAGGGTGCGGGAGAGCTTGACCGTGCACAGTACCGGTGCCCGGAAGGCAATGCCCAGGCGCTTGAACTCGCTCTTGAGGAAGCTGTAGTCGAAGCGGGCGTTATGGGCGACGAAAAGGCGGCCTGCCAGTCTTCGCAGCACCTCCGCGGCCACGGCGGCGAAGGGGGGCGCATCGGCCACCAGGGCGTCGGAGATTCCGGTGAGCTGCTGGATGAAGGGCGGGATGCGCGTGCCGGGGTTGACCAGCTGTTGCCATTCCTCGACGCGGCCGTCGGCATCCACGGCGACGATGCCGATCTCCGTGATGCGATCGGTGGTGGCCGTGGCGCCGGTGGTTTCCAGATCCACGAAGGCGAGGGGAGTCGCCACAACGCTCATCGCCACACCGGTCGCCGAGGCCGGAAAGCCGGCTTACCCCCGCCGCATGGCGTCGAAGAATTCGTTGTTGCCCTTGGTCGCCTTGACCTTGTCGAGGAGGAATTCCATCGCCTCGAGGTCGTCCATCGGGTAGAGGAGTTTGCGCAGAACCCACATTTTCTGCAGGACGTCGGGCTTGAGGAGCAATTCCTCGCGCCGGGTGCCCGAGCGATTGACGTTGATCGCCGGGTAGATCCGCTTCTCGGCCATCTTGCGGTCGAGGTGGATTTCCATGTTGCCGGTGCCCTTGAATTCCTCGTAGATCACGTCGTCCATACGGGAACCGGTTTCGACGAGGGCGGTGGCGATGATGGTCAGCGAGCCGCCTTCCTCGATATTGCGCGCGGCACCGAAGAAGCGCTTGGGCTTTTGCAGGGCATTGGCGTCGACGCCGCCGGTCAGCACCTTGCCGGAAGCGGGCTGGACGGTGTTGTAGGCGCGGGCAAGGCGCGTGATCGAGTCGAGCAGGATGACCACGTCCTTCTTGTGCTCGACCAGTCGCTTGGCTTTTTCGATGACCATCTCGGCAACCGCCACGTGGCGGGTGGCCGGCTCGTCGAAAGTCGAGGCGACGACTTCACCCTTGACCGTGCGGGTCATTTCGGTGACTTCTTCCGGACGCTCGTCGATGAGCAGCACGATGAGGATGACTTCGGGGTGATTGGCGGTGATCGCATGGGCGATATGCTGGAGCATCACCGTCTTGCCCGATTTGGGCGGTGCGACCAGGAGACCCCGCTGACCGGCACCGATGGGCGCGATCATGTCGATGACCCGGCTGGTGATGTTTTCCTCGGCCTTGATCTCCCGCTCAAGACGCAGCATGCGCGTCGGGTGCAAGGGGGTGAGGTTCTCGAACATGATCTTGTTCTTGGTCGCCTCGGGGGGCTGGCCATTGATCCGGTCGAGCTTGGTCAGGGCGATGTAGCGCTCGCCATCCTTGGGAGTGCGAATCTCGCCCTCGATGGAATCGCCGGTGCGCAGGTTGAATCGGCGCACCTGGGAAGGCGAGACGTAGATGTCGTCGGTGTTGGCGAGGTAGGAGGTTTCCGGTGAACGCAGGAAACCGTAGCCGTCGGGTAGCACTTCCAGAGTGCCATCGCCGTAGATCGTCTCGCCATTTTTCGCCTTGGCCTTGAGGAGCGCGAAAATCAGCTCCTGCTTGCGCATCCGGTTGGCATTCTCGATGCAGGCCTCGGCGGCCATTTCGAGCAATTGGCTGACGTGAAACGTCTTGAGTTCGGAAAGTTGCATGGATTTCGTGCGTGGCGCCCGGATGCGGGGGGGCCCGGAATGGGCCGAGGGCGCGTCTTGTTGTGGGGGAGAGGGGGGCGGTTCGCCCGAGGGCGCCAAAGCGCTCCTCAGGCCCGCAGAGTAAGGGGATTACAGATTGCTGTCAATGAAGGCCGTGAGCTGCGACTTGGAGAGCGCGCCCACCTTGGTGGCCTCGACGTTGCCGTTCTTGAAGAGCATCAGGGTCGGAATCCCACGGATGCCGAATTTGGCCGGCGTCGCCTGGTTGTCGTCGATGTTGAGTTTGGCGACCTTGAGCTTGCCCGTGTATTCCGCGGCGACCTCATCGAGGATGGGCGCGATCATCTTGCATGGGCCGCACCACTCGGCCCAGTAGTCCACCAGTACTGGCTGGGGGGACTGAAGCACCTCGGACTCGAAAGTGTCGTCGGTGACGTAGTGGATGTGCTCGCTCATGAAGGCCTCGTGAAATCTGGAAAGGAGGGGAAGGGGAGGGGTCTTGGGCGGAAGGGGCCGCCAGCCGGAGACGATCCGGAAAGTGGGCAAATGCTAGCGAAAATTTCTTCCGATGGGAAGGGAGCCGCCTTAGATCAGGCTTTCAGCAGGTTGGCCAATTCGACGGCAGTCTTGACTCCCATCTTGTCGAAGAGGTTGGCCCGATGGACTTCCACGGTGCGCATGCTGATACCCAGCTCATCGGCGATCACCTTGTTGAATTTCCCGGCGAGGACCAGATCCATGACCTGTCGTTCGCGGGTCGTCAGGGTCCCCAGCCGGGCGTTCACCGAATCGGCACTGGCGCTTGCGGCCCGGCTCCGGGCGTGATGCTCCATGGCTTCGCCGATGCGGTTGGCGAGTTCGTTGTCGTTGAAGGGCTTCTCGAAGAAATCGAAGGCTCCCCGCTTGAGCGCATTCACCGCCAGGGGGACGTCGCCATGACCGGTGAGAAAGATGACCGGCAGGTCTGAGCTGCGGGCGATCAGGGCGTCGAATACGTCGAGGCCGCTCATGCCGGGCATGCGCATGTCGAGGACCACGCAGCCTGCCGTTTCGCCGGTATAAGCCGCAAGGAAATCCGCGCCGTCGGAATAGGCGACGGCGGCTATGTTTCGCGATCTGAGCAGCCAGGCCAGGGCATCGCGGATCGCCTCATCGTCGTCGACCAGATGGGCTTTGAACTCGCTCACGACGTCTCCAGGGGAAGGGTGAAAGCGAATATGGTACCGCTCCCCGTGGGTGAATCGAGGTTGGGGTCGGCCCACAAGCGGCCGCGGTGGAATTCGACGATGGAACGGCAGATCGAGAGGCCTACGCCCATGCCGTCTTGCTTGGTGGTGAAGAATGCGGTGTACAGCTTTTCGCGAACGGAATCGGTGAGGCCGCAGCCCTGATCGGCCACCCGGACCACCGCTTCCGTCCCTTCCAGGCTGGCGGAGACGCTCAGCCGCCTGAGATCCTGGGGGGTCTCGGCCATGGCATCCATGCCGTTGCGCATCAAATTCAGCAGGACCTGCTCGAGCATCAAGCGGTCGGCCATGACGGGCGGTAGGTCGTCGATCTGGCACTCCACGGACACTTCCCTTTTGCGGGCGTCGGATTCGATAAAGCCCAGGCATTCCGTGATGATCTCGGGCAGATTGCACAAGGCCCTGCGCGGCTCGCTCTTGCGCACGAAATCGTGCACCCGGCGCACGATGCGGCCGGCCCGCTGGGCCTGGACGCCGACCTTTTCCAGGGCATAGCGGAATTCGTCGGGATCGAACTTCCCGTCAGCCAGCAGATTGAGGCAACCCGTGTTGTAGCTGGCAATGGCCGCCAGGGGCTGGTTGAGCTCGTGGGCCAGGGTCGACGCCATTTCGCCCATGGTCACCAGGCGTGCGGTGAACTGCAGCGCTTCCTGCTGCTGCCGCGCCAGTTCCTCGGCTTTCTTGCGTTCGGTGATGTCGAGAACCGATCCCATCCAGCCGGTGTGGCGGCCATGGGCATCGATCAACGGCGCCTCGTATACGAGGGCATGAAAGCGCGTGCCGTCCTTACGCTGGAAGGTGAGTTCGAAGCCGTCGGCCGGTGCTTCACCCGCGAGCACCGCATTGTGCAGCGCCAGGGTCTCGTCGATCATTTCCGGCAGCCACTAGGGCATGGGCGGTTTGCGGCCGACCAGCTCATCGCTGGAGAATCCGGTCATGCGGCAGAAGGCGGAATTGACGTAAATGACCAGGCCTTCGAGATCGCGGGCCCGCATGCCGACCGTGAGGGAGTCCTCCATCGCTTTGCGAAAGGCGTGTTCCGCTCCGAGCGCTTCCTCGGCCTGAAAACGCTTCTGCATCAAGTCGCGTACGGCCCAGAGGCTCCAGAAGACGCCGGCCGCAAGCAGGACGATCGCTCCTGCCAGCAAGCGCGGCAAGGCCGCGCCGCCGCTCTGGTAAGCCACCACGCGGAGCCGGAGTCCGAGACCCGGCGGGTCGAAAGGAATTTCGTAGCTTGCCCCCGGATTGCCCTGAACGTTCGATTTGGCGCCATAGAGGACGTCGTTCTGATCGACGACCTGGACCAGATACTTCTCGGCGAACCACCAGGGAACGAATTCCTTGAGCAGGGAATCGACGGGATAGACGCCGACCAGGACGCCGGAGGGGCGGCCATCGACATGGATCGGCATGGCGATCTCGAAGTAACCCCGCTTATCCGTGCCGATGTACGCAGGGCTGTAGGAGCGCTTGCCCAGCCGCAGCGCAATGTCATAGGTATTGCGGGCGGCCGAGGTCGTGCCGGTTTCGTGGTCGCCTGCCTGGGGCTGTGCCGAGGGCAGGGCGTCGATCGGGCGCCAATCCGTGGCGAGCCACAGGATCTGCCTGAGGTCGGGGTTGTTGCGCAGCAGGCTGCCCGCCCGCAAGCGAAACAGGTTGCGATCTTCCGGATGGTCGGAGAGATCGAGGGCCAGCTGTTGCAGGAGCTCCTCATTGCCGGTGAGGTGGAAGCGCAGGTTCTGTTCCAGCCAGAGCACGTCCTTGATCAAGGCATTGCGTTCCTCTTCGACCTCGTTCCGGTGCAGCAACCAGAGCAGGGAGAGCACGGCGACCAGCAGCAGTACGATGCCCAGCTTGGGCAGGGTGAGCAGCCAGCGTACGCGGCGGGCGTACTGGGCAGGAACGGTGGGCTTGGGAAGCATGGCTGCATGTTACACAAGTCCCGTTCCAGGAATCCGCACCGGGCGACTGTGGATATCCACAATTTGCGGCCAGGGTGCGCCCGACCATACTGCCTCCCATGCGCCACCAATCCGGGGGCGGTTTTCAATAATCGGAGGAGTCCATGAAATTCTCTAAGCTTCTGGCTGGCCTTGTGTTCGCCGCCTTTTCCGCCACCGTCCTGGCGGATTCTCCCATCGTCATCAAGTTCAGCCACGTGGTGGCCCAGGATACTCCCAAGGGTCTGGCGGCCAACTTCTTCGCCAAGAAGGCCGATGAACTGACCAAGGGCAAGGTCAAGGTCGAGGTCTATGCCAATTCGACCCTGTACAAGGACAAGGAAGAACTCGAAGCCCTGCAACTCGGCGCCGTCCAGATGCTGGCGCCGTCGCTGGCCAAGTTCGGCCCGCTGGGGGTGAAGGAATTCGAGGTCTTCGATCTGCCTTACATCTTCGACGACTACAGCGAGCTGCACAAAGTCACCCAGGGCGCCGTCGGCCAGCAACTGCTCGCCAAGCTGGAACCCAAGGGGATCAAGGGTTTGGCTTACTGGGACAACGGTTTCAAGTCCTTCTCCGCAAACACCCCCATCAAGACGCCCGCGGACCTCAAGGGCAAGAAGATGCGCATCCAGTCTTCCAAGGTGCTCGAGGAGGAAATGCGGACCCTCGGCGCCCTGCCCCAGGTGATGGCCTTCTCCGAGGTCTATCAGGCCCTGCAGACCGGTGTGGTCGACGGGACCGAGAACCCGATTTCCAATCTCTACACCCAGAAGATGCATGAGGTGCAGAAATTCCTCACTCTGACCGATCACGGCTATCTGGGCTATGCGGTCATCGTGAACAAGAAGTTCTGGGACGGTCTGCCCGCCGACGTGCGTGGCCAGCTCGAGACGGCCATGAAGGAAGCGACTGTGTACGCCAACAAGATCGCCAAGGAGCAGAACGATCACGACCTCGAGTCGGTGAAGAAGAGCGGCAAGACCACGGTCTACGCGCCGACCAAGGAAGAGCGCATGGCGTTCAAGAAGGCTCTGGTCCCCGTGCACCAGAAGATGGAATCCCGCATCGGCAAGGAGGTCATCCAGTCGGTGTACAAGGAAACCGGTTTCGATCCGAATTCCCTTTGATTTCGACTATCGGATCGATTTCCGTTCATCACCCCTCCGCCGGCAGGGCCGGCGGAGCCCAACCGGGAATGCGATAAATCATGATCAACAAGGCGCTCAATCACCTCGAAGAGTTGCTGGTCACCTTCCTCATGGGGGCGGCGACCGTCATCATCTTCGTTTCGGTGGCCCACCGCTACCTGGCCGGGGTCGACATTCCCGGCGTGCAGGACTGGCTCCTGAGCCTCAATTTCAGCTGGGCCCAGGAACTGTGCATCATCATGTTCGTTTGGATGGCCAAGTTCGGCGCCGCCTACGGCGTGCGCACCGGCATCCACGTCGGCGTCGATGTCCTCATCAATCGGCTGAACGACAGCTACCGCGCCAAGTTCATCGTCTTCGGCCTGCTGGCCGGGGCGCTCTTCACCGGCGTGGTGGCGACCCTCGGTGCCCACTTCGTCTGGGAGAACGGCGCCCACTACGCCATTTTCAAATTGCTCGGCCTCGACCCCGGAGACGTTCCCGAAGGTCCCACCACGCCTGACCTGGAGTGGCCGACCTGGATCGTCTATAGCGCCATTCCGCTCGGCTCCTCGCTGATGTGCTTCCGCTTCCTCCAGGTTGCCGTGGCCTTCATCCGTACCGGCGAACTGCCCCACCACGACCACGGTCACGTCGACGGTCTGGAAGACGAAGTGCCGCCGGTGGATGTGGACGTCTATTCCATGGACGACAACCTCCACATGCGCGACCTCAAGCATCCCATGATCGGCGAGCGGCGCAGCGGCGACGATCGCCGGCAATGGGACATGGTCGTGGATGAAGAAAGACGCAAGCATTCGGAGCGTCGCCATCCCGAAACCAAGCAAGGAGACCAGCAATGAACGCCCTGGTGATATTCGGCCTGCTGGCCGTCCTCATGCTCACTGGCATGCCCATCTCGATTTCCCTTGGCCTGACGGTGCTGACCTTCCTCTTCACCATGACTCAGGTTCCCCTTGAGTCGGTGGCCCTGAAGCTCTTCACCGGCATCGAGAAGTTCGAAATCATGGCCATTCCCTTCTTTATCCTGGCCGGCAACTTCCTCACCCATGGCGGGGTGGCGAAGCGGATGATCAATTTCGCCACCTCAATGGTCGGTCACTGGTATGGCGGCCTCGGCCTCGCCGGCGTGCTGGCCTGCGCCCTGTTCGCGGCGGTATCCGGTTCCAGCCCGGCGACGGTGGTAGCCATCGGCTCCATCCTGCTGCCGGCCATGGTCAAGGCGGGATTCCCCAACAAGTTCGGGGCGGGGGTCATCTCCACCTCGGGCGCCCTGGGCATCCTGATTCCGCCGTCCATCGTCATGGTCATGTACTCGGTGGCGACCAACACCTCGGTGGGCGCACTATTCATGGCCGGCGTCATCCCCGGCCTCGCCCTGGCTGGGGTGCTGGGCGGCGTCACCTGGTACCGGGCGAAGAAATTCAACTATCCGCGCCAGCCCAAGGCCACCGCGAAGCAACGCTGGGATGCCTTCGTCAAATCCGTGTGGGGCCTGCTCCTCATCGTCGTGGTCATGGGCGGCATCTACACCGGCATCTTCACGCCGACTGAAGCGGCGGCCATGAGCGCGGTGTACGCCTTCATCGTGGCGGTCTTCGTCTACAAGGACATGGGCCTGAAGGACGTGCCCAAGGTGCTGCTCAACTCGGCCAACATGTCGGCGATGCTGCTCTACATCATCACCAACGCCGTGCTGTTCTCCTTCATCATGACCAACGAGAACATCCCGCAGGCCCTGGCCGACTGGATGCTGGGCCACGGCCTGGGGGTCATCACCTTCCTGCTGATGGTGAACGTTCTGTTGCTCCTGGCCGGCAACTTCATGGAACCCTCGTCCATCGTGCTGATCTTCGCCCCCATCCTCTTTCCGGTGGCGGTGAAGCTGGGCATCGACCCGGTGCATTTCGGCATCCTGATGGTGGTGAACATGGAAGTCGGCATGTGCCACCCGCCGGTGGGCCTCAACCTCTACGTGGCCTCGGGCATCACCAAGATGGGCATCACGGAACTCACCGTGGCGGTCTGGCCCTGGCTGCTCTCCATGCTCGGCTTCCTCATGGTGGTCACCTATTGGCCGGCCATGTCCACCTGGCTGCCGAAGACCCTCGGAATGATGTAAGGCGGTCGAGCAACACCTCCTGGGCGCGCCGGCGGGAAACCGCGGCGCGCTTTTTTCTTTTGGGGCCGGGCAGGGAAAAGCTGATAAAATACAGAGTTTTGCTAAACCACTGTTCTATCGGAGCTTTAACCATGGCCATCGAGCGCACCCTCTCCATCATCAAGCCGGACGCCGTCAAAAAGAACGTCATCGGGCAGATTTATTCCCGTTTCGAAAGCGCCGGCCTGAAGGTCATCGCTGCCCGCATGACCTGGCTTTCCGCCCAGGAGGCCGGCCAGTTCTACGCAGTGCATAAGGAGCGCCCTTTCTTCAAGGATCTGGTCGAGTTCATGACCTCCGGTCCGGTCATGATCCAGTGTCTCGAGGGCGAGAGCGCCATCGCCAAGAATCGTGAACTGATGGGCGCCACCGACCCGAAGAAGGCCGCCCCGGGAACCATTCGAGCCGATTTCGCCGAATCCATCGACGCCAATGCCGTCCATGGCTCCGACGCCCCCGAAACCGCTGCCGTGGAAGTCGCCTTCTTCTTCCCCGGCATGAACACCTACGCTGGACGCTAAGGGGCAGAAATCCGGAAACGGAACCTCGGATCTTGCTCGCAAGAGCCCGGTCACCGGCAGAATCCAAGTCCCTTAGCCCGCCATGCAGAACCTCCTCGATCTTGATGCTGAAGGCCTGACCGCCTGGTTTGCGGCCCAGGGCGAAAAGCCTTTCCGCGCCCGCCAGGTCCTGCGCTGGATGCATCGGTCGGGGGTGGCGGATTTTGACGCCATGACCGACATCGCCAAGAGCCTCAGGGAAAAGCTCAAGGGATCGGCGGTCGTGGCGCCCCCTGCGGTCGTTTCGGACAAGCTATCCGACGACGGCACACGCAAGTTCCTCGTCGACGTCGGCGGCGGCAATGCCGTCGAGACGGTTTTCATCCCGGAGGACGATCGCGGCACCCTGTGCGTTTCCACCCAGGCGGGTTGTGCTCTGGACTGCGCCTTCTGTTCCACCGGCAAGCAGGGATTCAATCGCAACCTGACGGTCGCAGAGATCATCGGCCAACTCTGGCGGGCCAACGAAGCCCTGGGGGTGGTCCATGGTGACGAGCGGACGATTTCCAACGTCGTTCTCATGGGTATGGGCGAGCCGCTGGCCAATTTCGAAAACTCGGTCACCGCCCTGCGGCTGATGCTGGACGACAACGCCTATGGTCTTTCCCGCCGCCGGGTGACGGTGTCTACGTCGGGCCTGGTGCCGGTCATGGACCGCTTGCGCGACGCATGTCCAGTGGCCCTGGCCGTTTCCCTGCACGCCCCCAACGATGCACTGCGGGACCAACTGGTTCCGATCAATCAGAAGTACCCCTTGGCAGAACTGATGGCGGCCTGTCGCCGTTATTTGACTGCGGCGCCCCGGGACTTCATCACCTTCGAGTACGTGATGCTCGATGGCATCAACGACAGCGACGCTCATGCCCGGGAATTGCTCGCGCTGGTGAAGACGGTGCCCTGTAAATTCAATCTCATTCCCTTCAATCCTTTTGCGGGCTCTCCGTTTCGACGTTCTCCGGCTGAAAGGGTGCGGCGCTTTGCCGACATTCTCCTGGCCGCCGGGATCGTCACGACAACGCGCAAGACGCGAGGGGATGATATCGACGCTGCCTGCGGTCAACTTGCCGGCCAGGTTCGCGACAAGACCCGGCGCTCAGCCGGGCACAGCATTCCACTGAAGGAGGTCAGGATTTGAGCCTTAGGATTTCATCCGGAGCGGCGGTTCTGCTCATCCTGGGATCGACGCTGACGATGCCCGCCCACGCCCAGCAAGCCATCGATCCGCAGACCCAGAAACCGATCTATGGTGCCGATCCCAGAGCACGCGCCAAGATTCATACGGAGCTTGCGTCCCTTTACTTCCAGGACGGGAACATGGCCGTCGCCCTTGAGGAATTGGGTATCGCGATCAACGCCGATTCCGGTTACGCCATCGCCTACAACGTCCGCGGACTGGTGAGGGCCTATCTGCGAGAGTTGCCCCTGGCGGAGGAGGATTTCCGCAAGGCGATCAACCTTGCGCCCAACGACCCGGAAATCAACAACAACTACGGGTGGTTCCTCTGCGAAAACGGCAAACCCCGCCAGGCCATCACTTATTTCCTCAACGCCATCAAGAATCCGCTCTACACCACTCCCGATCTGGCTTATGCCAATGCCGGATCCTGCGCGATCAAGGCCGACGATCTCGAGGGGGCGGAGAACTATCTCACTTCGGCGATTCGACTCAACGGTTCGGGAGGCGTGGTGGCGAGAGTGCATATGGCCAACCTCCAGTATGCGAAGGGCAATCTGGTCGAGGCGCGTCGAGTGCTATCCGAAGCCTTGCGTGCGATGGAACCGCCTACTCCGCAAGTTCTCTGGTTGGCCCTGCGCATCGAGCGCAAGCTGGGCAATCGGGAAGCTGAGAGCGTCTTTGCCGCCCAGCTTCGGGGGCGCTACCAGGAATCGAAGGAATACCAGGAATTCTTGAAGGGTAATTTTGAATGAACGCGGAAGTCTACGCGGCGTCCGCCGAAACGGTGGACATTCCCGTCCTGCCCAGCGTGGGAAACCAGTTGTCTGCGGCACGCGAGGCCAAGGGACTTACCGTGGCCGACGTGGCCCAGGCGTTGAAGCTCGGCGTTCGTCAGGTTGAGGCGCTGGAGTCGGGAACTTGGGGCGGTCTGCCGGGCGCGACCTTCATCCGCGGGTTCGTCCGCAACTATGCCCGCCTGGTCGAGATCGACCCGGCCCCCCTCATGGAACAGCTCGAGGGAACGCTGGATCGCAGCGCTCCCCGCCTTGATCGTCCCCGGGGACCCGAGACCCCCATGCCGGCAGCGAGCGCCGGGCGTCGTCGGGATCTTGCCGTGGTGGGCTTCGGCCTGGGCCTGGTCGGGCTGGCTCTGGTCAGCTATTTCCTGCTCCCTTCGGACCTTGGCAGCTTGGGCGACGAGATCCGCTCCCTGGTCTTCGCCGGGAAAACCCAAGAATCGACCGCATCGCCCGCCGCGCCCGTCGCCGATCCTGTGCTGCCGCCGGGGGCGACCCCGCAGGAAGTCCTGACCCCCCAGGCGGTAAGCCTTTCCGAATCCGTCCCCGCCAATGTTTCCGCTACCGCCGTCGAAGCGGCCGCCCTTCCGTCGGCGACTGCCGATGGGTCCGCCGCAGCGGCGAGCCCATCGGCGCCGCTGCGCCTGGTGGTGGAGCGCGAATCCTGGGTGGAGGTCAAGGATGGCGAGGGCAATCTGCTGCTCTCCCAGAAGCTGCAGCCGGGCAGCGACCGGACCGTCGACGGCAAAGGCCGTTTTACGCTGGTTATCGGCAATGCTTCCGGCGTTCGACTAAGCTTCCGCGGCCAGCCCGTCGACCTCGCCCCTTACACCCGGGGCGAAGTGGCGCGTCTGACCTTGGAGTGACGGCGCGATGACTCAGGCTCCCCGCAGGTCCACCCGGCAGTGCCGCATTGGCGACGTGGTCGTCGGGGGCGGCTCACCGGTCGTCGTGCAGGCCATGACCAACACCGACACCGCCGACTATTTGGCCACAGCACTGCAAACGGCTGAACTGGCCCGAGCCGGGTCGGAGCTGGTGCGGATCACCGTCAATACTCCGGAAGCCGCCGCTGCGGTGCCCAAGATCCGTGAGCACCTGGATCGATTGGGCTGTTCAGTGCCGCTCATTGGCGATTTCCACTACAACGGCCATCGGCTCCTCGCCGACGAGCCTGCCTGCGCCGAGGCTTTGGCCAAGTATCGGATCAATCCCGGCAACGTCGGCTTCGGCAAGAAGAAGGACGAGCAGTTCGCCCGCATGATCGAGCTGGCTTGTCGCTACGGCAAGGCGGTGCGCATCGGCGTCAATTGGGGCAGTCTCGACCAGGATCTCCTTGCGCGCCTCATGGACGAGAACAGCTGCCGCCCCGAGCCTCTCGACGCCGGCGAAATGATGCGTCATGCCATGGTCACCTCGGCCCTGGAATCGGCAGAACGGGCGGTAGCCCTGGGCATGCCCGGCGAGCGCATCATTCTCTCCTGCAAGGTCTCCAGCGTGCAGGATCTGATCGCCATCTACCGCGAGCTGTCGCGGCGCGCCGACTACGCCCTGCACCTGGGCCTCACCGAGGCCGGTATGGGCTCCAAGGGCATCGTCGCCTCGACTGCGGCGCTTGCCGTCCTCCTGCAGGACGGCATAGGCGACACGATCCGGGTTTCCCTCACTCCGGAGCCCGGCGGTTCCCGCAGTCAGGAAGTGATCGTCGCCCAGGAAATCCTGCAGACCATGGGCCTGCGGGCCTTCACTCCCATGGTCGCCGCCTGTCCGGGCTGCGGCCGCACCACCAGTACCTTCTTCCAGGAACTGGCCGGCGAGGTGCAGGATTTCGTCCGCGCCCGCATGCCCGAATGGCGTCTCCATTACGATGGAGCCGAGACCATGACCCTGGCGGTGATGGGATGCATCGTCAACGGTCCGGGCGAATCGAAGCACGCCAATATCGGTATCTCGCTGCCGGGGACGGGCGAAGCTCCTTCGGCACCGGTCTATGAGGATGGCGTCAAGACCACCACCCTGAAGGGCGAGCGCATTGCCTCCGAATTCAAGGAAATCATCGAGCGCTACGTCCAGCGCACCTACAAGAAGAAGCTGCCCCTATGAGCCAAGCCCTCCAGGCTGTGCGCGGGATGCCCGACATCCTGCCGGCAGAAGCCGAATTCTGGGAGATGTTCGAGGACACGGTGCGGTCCTGGCTGAAGGCCTACGGCTACCGCCCGATCCGCATGCCCCTTGTCGAGCCGACGCCGCTGTTCAAGCGCGCCATCGGCGAAGTGACCGACATTGTCGAAAAGGAAATGTACTCCTTTGTCGACAGCCTGAACGGCGAGCCCCTGACCCTGCGTCCCGAAGGAACCGCCGGTTGCGTCCGCGCAGTCGTCCAGCACAACCTCGCCGCTCAGCAGCCGCAGCGCCTGTACTACCTGGGCGCCATGTTCCGGCACGAGCGGCCGCAGAAGGGGCGCTACCGGCAATTCCATCAGGTGGGCGTCGAGGCCTTCGGATACCCGGGGCCGGATATCGACGCCGAGATGATCCTCATGGGCGCACGACTCTGGGCCGACCTTGGGCTGGACGGAATCGCCCTGCAACTGAACAGCCTCGGCCAGCCGGAGGAGCGGGCCAAGCACCGCGCCGAACTGGTCGCGTATTTCGAAGCGAACGCTGAACTGCTCGACGAAGACGCCCGCCGCCGCCTGCGCACCAATCCACTCCGCATCCTCGATACCAAGAATCCCGCCATGCAGGACCTCTGTGCGGCAGCGCCCAGGCTCATCGACTTCCTCGGAGAGGAGTCGCTTGCCCATTTCGAAGGCGTGCAGCGGGTTCTGCGCGACGCGGGCATCCCTTATTCGGTCAATCCTCGGCTGGTTCGCGGGCTCGACTACTACAACCTGACCGTCTTCGAGTGGGTCACCGACCGCCTCGGCGCCCAGGGGACCGTCTGTGCCGGAGGCCGTTACGACGGGCTGGTCGCCCAGTTGGGCGGCAAGCCCACGCCCGCCTGCGGTTTTGCCATGGGTGTCGAACGCCTGATCGCCCTGATCAGGGATTCCGGTGGCGAACCCGCTGCCCCTGCACCCGACGTCTACGTCGTCCATCAGGGCGATGCGGCGACCCGGCTCGCCTTCCGCGCCGCAGAAGGCCTCCGGGACCAGGGGATCAATGTCGTCCTGCACTGCGGTGGCGGGAGCTTCAAATCGCAAATGAAGAAGGCCGACGCTAGCGGCGCGTTGTTTGCGGTGGTCATCGGCGATGACGAGGCTGCCGTCGGCGAAGCTCAACTCAAGCCGCTCCGGGAAGAGGGTGCGGGACAAACCCAACTCAAGGTCGATGATTTGGCGGAAGCCATCATCGGACAACTGATCGACATCCAAGAAGAGGATTAAGCGCCATGGCCCATTACGATCTCGAAGAACAGGAGCAGATAGACTCCCTCAAGACCTGGTGGAAGATGTACGGCAACCTGGTGAGTGGGCTGGTCCTCGCGGTCTCCCTGGGCGTCGTCGCCTGGCAGGGCTGGAACTGGTATCAGCGCGGCCAGGCGGCCCAGGCATCGGCGATCTACTCGGCCTTGGAGCAGGCGGTGGCGGCGCGCGACATGCAGCGGGTCAAAACCGTCGCTGGCGAACTTGCAGAGAAATTCACCTCCACGCCCTACGCGTCTCTGGGTGCCCTGGTCGCAGCCAAGGCATCCTTCGAAGCCGGGGACGGCAAGACTGCCCGGGCCCAGCTGAGTTGGGTGGCGGATAACGGCAAGGACGAACTCAAGGACATCGCACGCCTGCGCCTGGCTGCCCTGCTGCTCGACGAGCAGGCCTACGACGAGGCGCTGAAACAGCTTTCCGCCGGACACGGCGCAGCTTTCGACGGGCGCTTTGCCGAACTGCGCGGCGATGTCCTGGCGGCCCAAGGCAAGAAGGCGGAGGCGAGAACAGCGTACCAGACGGCCCTCGATCGCCTGGAAGCCAAACCGAAGGCCCAGGGTGGCAATCCCTATCGTGAAGTCGTCCAGCAGAAACTGGATAGCCTGGGAGACGCCGCGTGAGGCGGCCGGTCAGAATAAGCCTCTTGTTGGCAGGCCTGCTTGCTTGCGGGGGGTGCGCCACGGTATCCGATGCCATCGACGCGATGAACCCGTTCGCTGCATCGGGTCCCAAGATGGCGGAACTGACGTCATTCACGCCGACCGTGGAGATCAAACCCGAGTGGCGGGCCAGTCTCGGCAAGGCAGGAAATTATGTCCTGGTGCCTGCCGTCGTCGGCGGATCGGTTTTCGTTGCCGACGGCGAAGGGAACCTCGTCAGGTTCGACAACGGCGCCCAGGCTTGGCGCATCAATGCCGGCCAGTCGCTTTCCGGCGGCGTTGGCAGCGACGGAAAACTGGTGGTGGTGGGAACGCCCAAGGGCGATGTGCTCGCTTTTGCGGCCCAGGATGGCAAGCCGCTCTGGCAGGCCAAGGTCTCCAGCGAAGTGCTCGCGCCGCCGGCGGTGGGCGACAACGGGGTTGCCGTGCGAAGCGGAGACAACCGGATCAGTCTCCTGGACGTCGCTGACGGCAAGCGCAAGTGGATTTATCAACGTCCGACGCCGTCATTGTCTCTGCGCTCCATTGCTGCGCCGGTTTTCTCCGATCGCTATGTTTTCGCCGGATTCCCGGGGGGCAAGTTGGTGGCCCTGGCGCTCAATAACGGAGGGCCGGTCTGGGAAGGCACGGTGGCCCTGCCCAAAGGGGCCACCGAGCTCGACCGGGTTGCCGACGTGGTCGCGCCGCCGGTGGTCGACGGCCGCCAGGTCTGTGCGGCGGCCTTCCAGGGGCGGGTCGCCTGCTTCGATCTCGGACAGGGCGGCAACCTCCTGTGGGCGCGGGATTTCTCTTCCGCGGCGGGCATCGCCCTGGACGGACGCTATCTCTTTCTCACCGATGACAACGGCGCCGTGCATGCCTTGGACCGCTCCTCCGGTGCTTCGGTCTGGAAGCAGGACAAGCTGGCTCACCGGCGGGTTTCCGGGCCGGCGGTTCGCCGAGGCCTGGTCGCGGTAGGCGACGCCAAGGGCGTGCTTCATTTCCTGAGTCGCGAGGACGGATCGTTCGCCGCGCGCTACAACGCAGAAGGCGGCGCCATCGCGGCGGCGCCCCAGGTGGTGGGCTCCGGGTTCCTGATTCAGACGCAAGGTGGCGGTGTCGCCGCCCTAGGCGTCGAATGAGTTTCGAATACCCCGGATTCGTAGCGGTGTCGGCATGAAACCCACTCTCGTTCTGGTGGGACGACCGAATGTCGGCAAGTCGACCTTATTCAATCGCCTGACCCGGAGCCGCGACGCGCTGGTCGCCGATCAGCCCGGCTTGACGCGGGATCGTCATTACGGTCACGGCCGGCTCGGCCGCAAACCTCATCTGGTCGTCGATACCGGTGGCTTCGAACCTCTGGTGAAGGACGGCATCCTGCACGAGATGGCACGTCAGACCGAACAAGCCATCGCCGAGGCCGATGCGGTCGTCTTCGTCGTAGACGGTCGCAATGGCGTGACGCCCCACGACAAGGAGATCGCCAATCGGCTGCGCCGCCTTGACCGTCCTGTCCTGGTGGCAGTCAATAAGACGGAAGGGATGAATCCGGGCATGGTCGTGGCGGATTTCCACGAGCTTGGCCTCGGTGAGCCCCATGCCATCTCTGCCGCCCATGGCGAGGGCGTACGCGGTCTTGTCGAACTCGCCCTCGAAACCTTCCCGGAGCCGGAGGAGGAGGAAGAGGACACGAGTGCCATCCGGGTGGCCGTGGTCGGGCGCCCAAATGCCGGCAAGTCGACCCTCATCAACACCCTGCTGGGCGAAGAGCGGGTCATCGCCTTCGACGCTCCCGGGACTACCCGGGACGCCATAGCCGTCGATTTTGAACGGCGGGGGCGTCGCTACGTGCTGGTGGATACCGCGGGAATGCGACGGCGCGGGAAGGTTTTCGAGGCGGTGGAAAAATTCTCGGTGGTCAAGACGCTGCAGGCCATCGAGGAATCCCAGGTGGTGATCCTGATGGTGGACGCCCGGCAGGACGTCTCTGACCAGGATGCCCACATCGCCGACTTTGTGGTCGAATCGGGGCGTGCCCTCGTTGTCGCCATCAACAAGTGGGACGGCCTAGACCGCTACGTTCGCGAGCAGACCCGGGCCGTTCTCGAGCGCAAGCTCAAGTTCCTCGATTTCGCCAGCTTCCACTTCATTTCAGCCAAGGAAAACGTCGGGCTGGACGCCTTGTTCAAATCGGTGGACAGTGCCTATGCTGCCGCCATGGCCAAGCTCTCGACGCCCCGTCTTACCCGGGTCCTGGCAGATGCCGTTGCCCGTCAGGCCCCGCCCCGCCACGGTCTCTTTCGCCCGAAGCCGCGCTACGCTCATCAAGGGGGTTCCAACCCTCCGGTGATCGTCGTCCACGGCAGCGCCGTCGATCATATCGGCGACAGCTATCGCCGCTATCTCGAAAATACCTTCCGCGAGGCGTTCAAGCTGCAAGGCACGCCGCTGCGCATTCAGTTCGTCGCCGGTCACAATCCGTACGCTGAAAAGAAATAATACTTTGGCAGCCGAATCGAAATTCGGTACATTTGCGGTTCATAACAACACACGTGGAGTCCACACCATGAGCAACAAAGGGCAAATGCTACAAGACCCGTTCCTCAACGCGCTGCGCCGGGAGCATGTGCCGGTTTCGATCTACCTGGTCAATGGCATCAAGCTCCAAGGTCAGGTCGAATCCTTCGACCAGTACGTCGTACTGCTCAAAAATACCGTGACCCAGATGGTGTACAAACACGCGATCTCCACGGTAGTCCCGGCCCGTCCGGTCAATATTCAGCAGGAACAGGCGGCTGCCGAGTAAGTTTCTGCGACGGACCGTCCTCCGCGAGGTGGTCCGAGTCCTGTTCGTGCGCATTCCAGATGCTTGAGCGCCCCGCCGCCGGTGAACGGGCGGTGGTCGTGCAGCTCGATTTCGGCCAACGCGACTACGACGACCAGCTCGAAGAGGTCCGCCTGTTGGCCGCTTCGGCGGGTGGCATCGTCTGCGCCGAACTCGGGGGGCGCCGCCACAGTCCCGATCCCAAGACTTTCGCCGGCAAGGGCAAGGTGCAAGAGATTTCCGCTTTGCTCGCTGCGACCGAGGCGGATCTGGTGATTTTCAATCACGAACTGTCCCCCGCCCAGGAAAGAAATCTGGAGCGGGCGCTCAACTGCCGGGTGATCGATCGCACCAGCCTGATCCTCGATATCTTTGCCCTCCGTGCCCAGAGTGCCGAAGGCAAGCTGCAGGTGGAGCTGGCCCAGCTCGAGCATTTGTCCACCCGCCTCGTGCGGGGTTGGACCCACCTGGAGCGGCAACGCGGCGGGATCGGCCTGCGGGGACCCGGGGAAACCCAGTTGGAAACCGACCGCCGCCTCCTGGGGAACCGCGTCAAGACGCTCAAGGAGCGCCTCGACCGCCTCTCGCGCCAAAGGGACGTCCAACGCAAGGCCCGGGGTCGGCGGGATGTCCTCAGCGTCTCCCTGGTAGGCTATACCAATGCGGGCAAGTCGACGCTCTTCAACGCCCTGACCAAGGCCGGCGTCTATGCGGCCAATCAGTTGTTCGCCACCCTCGATACGACATCCAGAAAACTTTGGGTCGAGGGGGCCGGAAGCATCGTCATCTCGGACACTGTGGGTTTCATCCGCGATCTGCCGCATTCCCTGGTCGCCGCATTCCAGGCCACTCTGGAGGCTACCGCCGCTGCCGACCTGCTCCTGCATGTGGTCGATAGCGCGAGTCACGCGCGCGAGGAACAAATGCTCGAGGTAAATAAGGTGCTCGCCGAAATCGGTGCCGACCGGGTGCCTCAACTTCTGGTCTGGAACAAGATCGACCTGACCGAGGCCGGGCCCGGGGTCGAATTGGACGAGTATGATAAAATCCGCCGGGTTCGCGTCAGTGCCCGCTCGGGCTTAGGACTCGATCTGCTGCGCGGCGCCCTCGCCGAGGCCGCCCGCGACAAAGCGGCCGCCCGCCAGGGGGCGGCTGACGAAACCGCCCCTGCTGACCTGGAAGCTTCGTAACCTGCTCACAATTCATCCATGATCCCAACTCTCGGCATACTGATGTCGCTCAACGATCCTCAATGGGGCAACCGCGGCGGTAATGACGGCGGCGATTCCGGCGGGCCGAAGCGTCCCAATCAAGGACCTCCGGATCTGGAGGAATTGTGGCGCGATTTGAATCGCAAGCTCGCCGGCCTGTTCGGCAAGAAGGGCGGCGGTAACGGGGGCGGCGACGGCCCGCGCATGCCGCAGATCGACTTCAATCCAAAATTCCTGGGGGGAGGGCTTGGGCTTCTGGCCGGGCTGATCGCCGTGGTCTGGCTGGCCTCAGGCTTTTACATCGTCGACCAGTCACAGCGCGGCGTGGTTCTGCGCTTCGGCAGCTTCAAGGAAACCACCGAGCCTGGTCTGCGCTGGCGCTTCCCCTATCCGGTCGAATCCCACGAATTGGTCAATCTGTCCGGAGTGCGGACGGTGGAAATCGGCTACCGCGGCAGCGAGCGCAACAAGGTCCTCAAGGAAGCCCTGATGCTTACCGACGACGAGAACATCGTCAATATCCAGTTCGCAGTCCAATACATCCTCAAGGACCCCGTCGAATTCCTGTTCAACAACCGCAATCCCGATGACGCGGTGATCGGGGCTGCCGAAGCGGCTCTGCGCGAGATCGTCGGCAAGAGCAAGATGGATTACGTTCTCTATGAAGGCCGCGAACAGATTGCCACCCACGCTGCAAAACTGATGCAGGACATCCTCGATCGTTACAAGAGCGGCATTCTGATTTCCAAGGTGACCATGCAGAACGCCCAGCCTCCGGAGCAGGTCCAGTCGGCCTTCGACGACGCGGTCAAGGCCGGCCAGGATCGCGAACGGCAGAAGAACGAAGGGCAGGCCTACGCCAACGACGTCATTCCGAAGGCCAAGGGCACGGCGGCTCGATTGAACGAGGAAGCCAACGGCTATCGCCAGCGCCTGATTGCCACCGCCGAGGGTGATGCTTCCCGCTTCAAGCAACTGCAGATCGAATATGCCAAGGCGCCTGAAGTCACGCGCCAGCGACTCTACCTGGAAACCATGCAGCAGGTTTATTCCAATACCAGCAAGGTGCTGATCGATTCCCGGGGCCAGGGCAACCTGCTCTATCTCCCACTGGACAAACTGCTCCAGGCGGCCGGCGCGGCCGTTGCGGCGCCGACAGGCGCGGTGGAGCCGTCCGCGACGCAGGCCCGTGCCGCGCCCCTGTCGAGCGAGTCTCCGCCCCAGATGGAAAAAGCTCCGCAGGTCTATTCCTCGACCAATCCGCGAGATCGTGACGCTCTACGCGGTCGTGAACGGGAGGGCCGCCAATGAAACCCTCTTTCGGCCTGTTTGGCTTCGTTTTCGCCATCCTGCTCGCCATCGTCGCCATGGCGGTCTTCACCGTCGATCAACGCCAGTACGCCTTGGTCTTCCAGTTGGGTGAGGTGAGGCACGTGATCACCGAGCCCGGGCTCTACGTCAAGGTTCCCCTGGTTCAGAACGTGCGCTATTTCGAAAAGCGCATCCTCACCCTGGACAACGCTGACCCCGAACGCTTCATCACGTCCGAGAAGAAGAACGTCCTGGTCGATTCCTACATCAAGTGGCGCATCATCGATCCCAAGCACTACTACATCTCCGTGGGTGGGGACGAATCCCGCGCCCGCACTCGCATCAACCAGACGGTGAATGCCGGACTGCGCGAGGAATTCGGCAAACGCACGGTGCATGACGTCGTCTCCGGCGAGCGGGACAAGATCATGGCCGATATGCTGGTCAAGGCCGACGCCGATGCGCGCAAGATCGGCGTCCAGATCGTCGACGTACGCTTGAAACGGGTCGAACTGCCCACCGAAGTGAGCGAGGCGGTCTATCGCCGCATGGAAGCCGAGCGCAAGCGGGTGGCCAACGAATTGCGCTCCGAAGGTGCCGCCGAGGCCGAAAAGATTCGTGCCGACGCGGACCGGCAGCGGGAAATCATCGTCGCCGAAGCCTATCGCGACGCTCAGAAGATCAAGGGCGAGGGCGACGCCAAGGCCGCTGCCATCTACTCCCAGGCCATGGGCCAGAGCCCGGAGTTCTATGCCTTCTACCGTAGCCTGGAAGCCTATCGCAACAGCTTCAAGAGCAAGACCGACGTGCTGGTGGTCGAGCCCGGATCCGAATTCTTCAAGTATATGAAAAGCGTGGGCCGGGGTGGCGAGAGTGACGGCAAGCACCGATGACCACCTCCCTGCTGCTCGCCTTCGGCCTCATGCTGGTGCTCGAAGGGGTGATGCCCTTCGTCGCGCCGCGGGCGTGGCGTGAGACGTTTATTCGTCTCACTCGCATGACCGATGGGCAGATTCGCTTTATCGGCTTGACTTCCATGCTTGTCGGCCTCGTCCTCCTGGCTCTCTTTCAATGAACTGGCTGCTCCCCGAATATCTCGCCGACGCGCTGCCCGCCGAGGCCCTGGTGCTGGAGTCCGCGCGCCGGCGCCTCCTCGACCACTTCCACTGCCGTGGCTACCAGTTGGTCATGCCGCCAACCCTGGAATATCTCGATTCACTGCTGACGGGGGCCGGCCAGGACCTCAATCTGAAGACCTTCAAGCTGGTGGACCAGTTGTCCGGCCGCACCTTGGGCGTGCGGGCCGACATCACGCCCCAGGCGGCGCGCATCGACGCCCATCTGCTCAATCACGCGGGGGTCACCCGGTTATGCTATTGCGGAAGCGTGGTGCATACGCTGCCGGCCAGCGTGGTGGCGAGCCGCGAGCCGCTCCAACTGGGGGCCGAACTCTACGGTTTCGGGGGCATCGCCGCCGATCTGGAGATCGTCCGCCTGATGGCCTCGGCGCTGACCGAGATCGGTGTCCCGGCGATTCGCATCGACCTTGGGCATGTGGGGATATTCCGCGCCCTGGCCGAGGCCGCCGGGCTATCGTCCGACGACGAGGAAGCCATTCTGGGGCTGCTGCAGAAGAAGGACGTTCCCGGCCTTAGGGAAGCCTGCGCTGAAGTTGCCGATCCCTATCGTTCCGCCTTCCTTCGCCTGCCGGAACTCTATGGCGGTGCCGACACCTTGGCCCGGGCCGCGGCGCAACTGCCCGCCGTCCCGGCGATATCCGCTGCGCTGGGTGCCTTGACCCATCTGGTTTCGGGGGCGCCGGAGCTGCCATTTTCCCTGGATCTCGCCGACCTGCGCGGCTACCACTACCACAATGGCGTCGTCTTCGCCGCCTATGGACCGGGATATCCTGCGGCGCTGGCCTTGGGCGGGCGCTACGACGGCGCGGGCCGGGCCTTCGGCCGCTCACGACCGGCGACCGGCTTCTCCCTCGACTTGCGCGAAGTAGGACGCCTGGTACCGGCAGGCGCCACGCCTGGAGCAATTCTTGCCCCCCACGTCGAGCGGGATGACGCCCTGGCGGCCACGGTGGCGGGATTGCGGGCCAAGGGAGAGGTGGTCGTCGCCTTGCTCCCGGGGGAAACCGCCTGCGAAGCGCCCCGCTGTGACCGCAAGCTGGTCCTGGTGGGCGGGCGTTGGATTATCGAAGCAATCAACGAGGATTAAGAGAACATGGCCAAGAACGTCATCGTCGTCGGGACCCAGTGGGGCGACGAAGGAAAGGGCAAGATCGTCGATTGGCTCACCGACCATGCCCAGGGCGTGGTCCGTTTCCAGGGGGGCCACAATGCCGGCCACACCTTGGTGGTTGGAGAAAAGGTCTATAAGCTCAACCTGGTGCCCTCAGGGATCGTTCGCGAAGGCGTCGAGTGTTACATCGGCAATGGCGTGGTTCTCGACATCCACCATCTACTGGCGGAAATCGCCGAACTGGAAAAGGGCGGCATCGACGTCCGCTCCCGCCTCAAGGTGAGTCCGGGTTGTCCCCTGATCCTGCCTTATCACGCGGCCATCGATCAGGCCCGCGAGGCCGTCAAGGCCGGCGACAAGAAGATCGGTACCACCGGCAAGGGCATCGGTCCCGCCTATGAAGACAAGGTCTCCCGGCGCGGATTGCGGGTCTATGACCTGTTCCATCCCGAGCGCTTCGCCGAGAAGCTCGGCGAGATCCTGGACTACCACAACTTCGTCCTCACCCAATACCTGAAGGCAGCTCCGGTCGAATTCCAGGCGGTCTATGACCGCGCAATGGCTGACGCCGTCGCCATCCGTCCCCTTGTGACCGACGTTTCGGCTGCGCTCTATGCCGCCAATCAGGCCGGCCACAATCTGCTCTTCGAAGGCGCCCAGGGCACGCTGCTCGACATCGACCATGGCACCTATCCGTTCGTGACCTCCAGCAACTGCGTCGCCGGCCAGGCAGCGGCGGGTTCTGGCGTTGGCCCCGGCATGCTTCACTACGTCCTGGGCATCACGAAGGCCTACTGCACCAGGGTCGGCGGCGGCCCCTTCCCCAGCGAGCTCGACATCGAGACTGCCGGTTGCCCGGGATACCAGATGTCCCAGGTGGGCCGCGAATTCGGGACGGTGACCGGCCGCAAGCGCCGCTGCGGATGGTTCGACGCTGCGGCCCTGCGGCGTTCCGCCCGCATCAATGGGCTTACCGGCCTGTGCATCACCAAGCTCGATGTGCTCGACGGCCTGGACGAACTGCAGCTCTGTACCGGGTACCGTCTGGATGGCAAGGAAATCGAACTCCTGCCGATAGGGGCCGACGAAGTGGCCCGCTGCGAGCCGATTTACGAAACGCTTCCCGGATGGGCCGAGTCCACGGTGGGCGCCAAGCGCTGGGAAGCTCTCCCAGCCAATGCTCGGGCCTATCTCGATCGCCTGGAAAGCCTCTGCGGCGTGCCCATTGCCATCGTGTCCACGGGCCCGGAGCGGGACGAAACCATCCTGCGCCAGCATCCGTTCAACTAAGATTCACGGCCCCCGGCGGCCTTCAGCCCGCCGCACCATTTCCGCAGCAATGGCGGTGAATTGCTCGGCGACCTCGTGGCGCATGCCGGCGATGCCGAGACTGCTCGGATACCAGCGACCGGGAATCATCTCGATCCGGTAATCGAGTCGGGTTCCATTCTCTTCTTCGGCGAGGTGGGTTTCGCTCGCCATGTGCTTTGCGGTTCCTGAGAGCGCCTGGGCAAGAAGGAGTCCCTCGCGCGGACGCAGTTCGACCCGCCGCTGGGATTCGAAGCCGAAGCTGAAAATGCCGAATTTCACGCGGCCTTTCTGCGCGAAGGTAATACTTCCCCCGTCCCGCGCAATTATCCGGCTGCTCTCCAGGTTAGGTACGAAATCGGCCATGTGGTCGAAATCGGTGAGGACGTCCCAGGCAATGGAGGTGGGAACCGGGATCAGCCAACTGAAGCGGCCCGTGTAGAGACCGTTTTCGAAAATGACCGATACGTCGCTTTCCAGAAGGGTGGGCATTCCCGCCGAGACCCCACGGCAAGCGAGGAGTGTTGTCCAGGCTAACGCGGACGAAAAGAGATGACGGCGCGTCGCGTCGGGGAGCGCCGACTCCCGATCTTTCCCGAACGGCATAGACCCATGGGATGCCTGTAGTCCAATACGGTCGGTGAGAAGGCACTCTTCCAGAGGCGCCATGAAACCAAAGGTGGGGGGCGGATAATACGATTGAACTATATACCGCACAATGCTGCGATGCTAGCGTGAGCGCTTCTCATTTTCAGGACGCCTGTCGTGGCACTTTCCGCCAGCGAAATGTCGGCTCTCGGCGCGAGTGGATTGCTCGGGGGACTGATGCATCGGGAACCGTTCTGCGAATTCTTCACCGATGCAGACGTGCATCGGCGGCACACTCCCGGAGAATCCGTCATCCGTAAGGGAAGTACGCCGGCCGGGATGTTTCTGGTGGTTCACGGAAGCCTTGAAGTGGTCCTGAGCAATCGCAACGGCGTCGAACATGTCGTCCGGATTGCCAGAACCGGGCACTGCATGGGTCTCGAGAATGCGCTCACGGGGACGCCTTCGGCCTATGAATTGCGCACCCTGACCGAGGCGAGCGTCGTCCTCGTTCCTATGGCGACTCTTGCCAATTGGATCGATGCCTCGGTACTTTTCGCGCGCCGGCTGATGAATCTGCTGGCCGACGATGTGGCGGATCTGTACGAGGAACTCGAGGGGCTGCAGAACCGCAGTACCATCGAACGCTTGGCCTGTTACCTGCATTGCGGCGAGGGGCGGGTGCGGAGGGGCGAGCCTCTACGCAGCGAATACAACATCTCGCTTCCGTACATGAAACTCGCCCAGCGCCTTGGCGCCAGTCAACCGCATCTTTCCCGTGCCCTGCGCAATCTCGAAGAGGCGGGCATGATCGACCGCGAGGGGCGCCGCATCCGGATCACCGATCGCCATGCATTTGCCCGGCTGCTGTGCCCGACGTGTCAGCAGGCGGTGACCCGGAACGACGTCCTGCGGCCAAAGTCCTGATCCATCCTGCGCGATGGTATGATGCGCCGCTATACGCGGTCGTATATCGGTTGCGCGCGCCCTAAACGCAAAAGCCGGCGGAAGCCGGCTTTGCTGAATCTGGTGCCCAGGAAGGGACTCGAACCCCCACGCCGTTAAGCGCTAGTACCTGAAACTAGTGCGTCTACCAATTCCGCCACCTGGGCAGGTGCGAAGAGCGCCGCATTTTAAAGGAAAACCTCAGGATGTCAAGAAAGAAGCTCTCCAAGGCTCGCCAAAGCGATCCCTTCTTCAATCGGGAGTCCCAGCGTTACGAAACTCCGCTGCCCTCGCGCGAATTCATTGCCCAGACCCTTGAGGATGAGGGGCGGCCCGTCACTTTCGACGAACTGGCGGGCCTGCTCGACGTGAGTTCCCACGAACGGGAGATGTTCCAGCGTCGCCTGGCTGCCATGGAGCGGGAAGGCCAGTTGATGAAGAACCGCAAGGGTGCCTATATTCTTCCCGAGCGAGCGAGTCTCATTCCCGGAAGAATTCAGGGGCATCCCGACGGCTACGGCTTTCTGGTGCCCGACGACGGCAGTGCCGATGTCTTCCTCGACCAGCATCAGATGGGCAAGGTGCTCCATGGCGATCGCGCCTTGGTCCGCATCAGCGGCGTGGACCGCAAGGGACGCCCGGAAGGCGGCATCGTCGAAGTCACCGAGCGGGCCAACAGCCGGGTGGTGGGCCGGGTGTTCGTCGAGCACGGGGTGGTCTTCGTGGTGCCGGAGAATCGCCGTATCGCCCAGGACATCCTGGTGCCGCCGGAAAAGAAAGGCAAGATCAAGCCGGTCGCCGGTCAGGTGGTCATGGTCGAGATCATCGAACAGCCCAGCAAGTATTCCCAACCTATCGGCCGGATCACCGAGGTGCTGGGCACCTACGCCGATCCGGGCATGGAAATCGAAATCGCGCTGCGCAAGCACGATCTTCCCTTCGAATTCTCCAAGGCGGCCCAGGCCGAGAACAAGGCCACTCCAGACCGGGTGAAGAAGACCGACCTGAAGGGCCGCGAGGATTTGCGTGGGCTGCCCCTGGTGACCATAGACGGCGAGACCGCGCGGGATTTCGACGACGCGGTCTATTGCGCCAAGCAGGGCCGAGGCTGGCGACTGGTCGTGGCGATTGCCGACGTCTCCCATTATGTCAAGCCGGGCATGGCCCTGGACAAGGAGGCGCGGGAGCGGGGCAATTCGGTCTATTTTCCTCGCCGCGTCATTCCCATGCTGCCGGAGAAACTGTCCAACGGGATCTGCTCGCTGAACCCTGAGGTCGATCGATTGGCCATGGTGTGCGACATGAGCATCAGCGCCGCCGGCAAGATCGGCGCTTACCGCTTCTACCCGGCGGTCTTCCGATCCCACGCCCGATTGACCTACACCCAGGTGTGGGAGTGGCTTTCCGGGGCAGCCGTGCCGGAAAGCGATGTCCATCGCGCTCTGCAACCGGACCTGACCCACCTCTACAAGCTTTACCAGATCCTGCACCTTGCTCGGGGCCGGCGCGGCGCCATCGATTTCGAGACCACCGAGACCCGCATGGTCTTCAACGATCAGGGCAAGATCGACGCCATCGTCCCGGTGGTGCGGAATGACGCCCATCGGTTGATCGAAGAATGCATGCTGGCCGCCAATGTCTGCGCCTCCGATTTCCTCGCCGAGCATCGCCAGACCTGCTTGTATCGGGTCCACGCGGGACCTTCCGAGGAAAAACTCCGGAACCTGCGCTCCTTCATGGCCGAATTCGGCCTCGCCCTGGGGGGCGGCGAAGACCCCAAGGCCAAGGACTACGCCCAGCTCCTGGAAAAGGTCAAATTGCGGCCTGATTTCCTGCTCCTCCAGACGGTCATGCTGCGTTCCCTCAAGCAAGCCCTCTACAGCCCCGACAATGTCGGCCACTTCGGACTGGCCTACGAGCACTACACCCATTTCACCTCGCCGATCCGCCGCTATCCGGATCTCCTCGTCCACCGCGCCATCAAGGCCGTCCTCGCCGGCGAACGCTATCACCCCGAAGGCAATTGGGACGACATCGGTCTGCACTGCTCGGCGACCGAGCGGCGCGCCGACGAGGCGACCCGGGACGTCGAGAATTGGCTCAAGTGTTACTACATGAAGGAACGCATTGGCGAAGTCTTCGACGGTACCATCTCGGCGGTCACTGCCTTCGGCATCTTCGTCGCCCTCGACGCGGTTTATGTCGAGGGCCTGGTGCACGTTTCGGAGTTGGGTGCCGACTACTTCCAGTTCGACCCCATCAAGCACCAGATGCTGGGGGAACGCACGGGACAGCGCTTTCGCCTCGGCGACCGGGTACGGGTCAAGCTGGTGCGGGCCGATCTGGAGAGCAACAAGATCGATTTCGTTCTGGCGAGCACCGCAGTTGGCCGAGGGCCGGTCGTCCCCTCGGTTGCGGCGGCGGCTGCACCCGAGGTTGCCCGAAGCAAGGCGCAAGGGACCCGCAAGTCGGAGGCCAAGAGAACCGCTCCCCGGCATTCGGCACCGGAAGTAAAGCCCGCCACTAAGAGCAAGTCCAAGGTGGCGCGCAAGCGCCCCTGATCGGATCGCCGGCTGCACCCGGGGGAATTCAACTTGTTTGGCGCTATTGCCGTTAACCCCATTGAGTCGCCACTCCTGGGAGCGCCGCCATGGTCCACACCTGTACCCCCGACACCGATCTCGACGAATTGATCGGGCAAGAGCAGTGGGAGGGCAATTGTCTCAGGTTTCGCTACGGCCCCCTGGCCACGGCCATGCGGACTGGGGACGAGCTCATTCTCGAAAACAGCGGCGCCCTTTCGGCCTTGATGTTGGCGAAAGTGCGCTTCATGTTGGGGGCCTTTTTCATCGACGACACCGCCGAGTTGGTGGAGCCCCAGGTCGGTTTCCACCTCACCTTGCGTTGAACTGGACCTGGTTCCCGTATTCCCCGCACCCGGTGGAACGAAGGCATGGGATCGGGCGACGGAAGGAAGCTTTCCGACGGCCCTGAAGGCTTTCGGTGCGCCCGGCTTGCTTGCCAGCCCTGGCGCGGGTCGGGTCCCGCGATGAGAACTATTTGGCTGACGCCAATATTACCTTGGTAATATACTCGCTCCCGAGCAGCCGTTGACGATCGGGGCACGGGATGGCCCAGCACTCGGGACGCAGAGCACAGGGATGGCCGGGAAGCGATGGACAGGACGCTGATTCGCCAGTTGAAGCGTAACCTCGGGATTCGGGATGAAACCGAATTCTTGAGCCGGCTCGGCGATTTCAGATTGCGGTCGGCGGAAGTTCCCGGAATGGAAGCCCTTCTCTCGGCGCTTCCTCGCCTGTTGCTGGCAATCAGCCATACCTATGAGCAATACGAGCGCGATCTGGCGTTGCGGTCGCGCAGCCTGGAACTGTCGTCCCAGGAACTGACCGAGGCCAACGACAAGCTGCGCGCCGAAATCGCCGAAAGCCAGCAAAAGGAACGCAGCCTCCAGTTGGCAGCCAGCGTCTTTTCCCATGCCCGGGAAGGAATCATCATCACCGATTCCGATGGGCGGATTCTCGAGGTCAATGACAGCTTCACCCGGATCACCGGTTATTCCCGGGAGGAGGTGCTCGGCCAGACGCCCAGGGTGCTCAAGTCAGATCATCATGGGCCCGAGTTCTACGCGGACCTCTGGAAATCACTCGTGGAGTTGGGCCACTGGCGCGGGGAAGTGTGGAATCGTCGAAAATCCGGCGAGGTCTATGCCGATCTGCGCACCATCAGCGCAGTGAAGGACGCCGAAGGTCGGACGGTGAACTATGTCGCGCTCTTCACCGACGTCACCGCCATGAAGGAACATCAGCGTCAGCTCGAGCGCATGGCCCATTACGATGCGCTCACCGGGCTTCCCAATCGGGTATTGCTGGCGGAGCGCCTGCGTCAGGCCATGGCGGGGAGCCGAAGGTCGGGGGCGTCGCTGGCGGTGGTCTTCCTCGACCTCGACGGATTCAAGGCGATCAACGACCAGCATGGCCATGCCTTCGGAGATTCCCTTCTGATTGCCATCGCACGGCGCATGGGTGCGGAACTGCGCGCCGAAGATACTCTTGCCCGATTGGGTGGCGACGAATTCGTTGCGATTCAGACCGGGATGAAGCGCCCGGAGGATATCGAGCACTTCGTTCGGCGCCTTCTGGCGGCGGCATCGGCACCGGTGACAGTGGACGGGTACGCGCCCCGGCACATCTCCGCGAGCATCGGAGTCACGATCTATCCCCAGGACGATTCCGATGCCGATCAACTGATCCGCCATGCCGACCAGGCGATGTACGCCGCCAAGCAGGCTGGCAAGAACCGCTATCAGATTTTCGATATCGAGCGCCACGTGGCCGTACAGTCCCAGCTCCAGAGCATCGAAACCCTTCGCCAGGCTTTGGCTTTGGGACAATTCGTCCTCCACTACCAGCCCAAGGTCAATCTGCGGACCGGGGCAGTGGTCGGCGCCGAGGCGCTGATTCGCTGGCTGAATCCCGAGCAGGGACTGCTTCCTCCGGGAGCCTTCCTGCCACTCATCGACGGACACCCCCTCGCCATTGCCGTCGGGGAATGGGTGATTCGGCAGGCGATCGCCCAGAGCAGCCTTTGGCAAGCCGAGGGGCTGATATTGCCGGTGAGCGTCAATGTCGGCGGCGAACAACTCCAACAGGCCGATTTTCCGTCCCGCGTCGCGGCGCTGCTGGCGGAGCATCCTGAGTTTCCGCCCGACCACCTCGAATTCGAAATTCTGGAGACCAGCGCTCTCGAGGATATCGCCAAGGTCACGGAAGTCATGTATGGCTGCCGGGAGTTGGGCGTCAGATTCGCCCTTGACGATTTCGGTACCGGATATTCGTCGTTGACCTATCTGAAACGTCTGCCGGCCGATGTCCTCAAAATTGACCGCAGCTTCGTGAGCAGCCTGCACGAGGCCCCTGAAAATCTGGCCATCGTCGAAGGGGTGGTCGGACTCGCGCGGGCCTTCTCGCGCGGGGTCATCGCCGAGGGGGTCGAGAGTGCTGCCCAGGGTGAAGTCCTTCTTGAGCTCGGCTGTGAAATCGCTCAAGGCTATGCCCTGGCCCGCCCCATGCCGGCGGCCGAAATCCCCCGCTGGATCGCCCTCCGCACGGGAGCCATATTCTTGCGCGAGGCGGCCTGACGGGGCTGCCGTCCATGGAACAGCAGGGTCCGCGGGCGCCGGCTCGGGTTAGAATATCGCTCCTGTCGACCTGAGAGTCCGCATGTCGTCCCGCCTGATCTACGGCTTCCACGCCATTGTCGCCAAACTTCGCCATGACCCGGACTCGATCAAGGAAATCTTCGTCGACGCCGAGCGTCAGGATGCCCGTGCGAAGGAGTTGCTGAAGCACGCCGATCTTCAGGGGGTGAAGGTGATCGCGAGCGACGGCAAGCGCCTCGACGGCATGCTGCCCGGTGCGCGCCACCAGGGCGTCGTCGCCCGCATCGAAGGCGGGCGGCAGGTGGCCCACCTGGACGACGTTCTCGATACCCTGGAAGAACCCGCCTTTCTCCTCGTCCTCGACGGCGTCACTGACCCCCGCAACCTGGGAGCCTGCCTGCGGGTGGCCGACGCCGCGGGCGTCCACGCGGTGATCGCCCCCAAGGACCGGGCGGTCGGACTTACCGACGTGGCGGTCAAGGCCGCCAGCGGTGCAGCCGAAACCACGCCTTACGTGATGGTCACCAACCTTGCCCGCACCTTGCGGGAATTGAAGGAACGGGACATCGCCGTGATCGGAACTGCGGGCGAGGCGAATAGCGACCTTTACGCCGCCGAGTGGCCTGCGGCGAGCGCGTGGGTCATGGGAGCGGAAGGCGAGGGGCTGCGCCGGCTGACGCGGGAAACCTGCGATACGCTGGTGCGCATTCCGATGTTCGGTGCGGTCGAGAGTCTTAATGTATCGGTGGCCGCCGGAGTCTGTCTTTTCGAGGCGCGGCGCCGCCGCGGATGACCATGTCTGATTCCCCTTTCGCCGGACTGGAGCCGGCTGCCGTGTGGTCCCATTTCGCCACGCTCTGCGCCGTTCCCCGCCGCTCCAAGGAAGAAGGGGCTCTGCGGGACCGGCTGCTGGCGTGGGCGGAGGAGCGGGGTCTGGAAGCCCGGGTGGACGCCGCGGGAAATCTCCTGGTCCGTAAGCCGGCCAGCGCCGGCCGGGAAGGGCATCCCACGGTGGTGCTGCAGGCTCATTTGGACATGGTCTGTCAGAAGCAACCGGACTCGGATCACGATTTTTCCCGAGATCCCATCCGCCCGGTGTTGAAGGATGACTGGATGGTTGCCGAAACCACCACCCTGGGGGCCGACAACGGGATCGGCGCCGCCCTGATCCTCGCCGCCCTCGAAGACCGTACGACGGTCCACGGTCCCCTGGAGGCTCTCCTCACCGTGGATGAGGAAGCCGGCATGGGGGGAGCCCGCGGATTGGAGCCCGATCTTCTGGCCGGGCGCTTGCTCCTCAATCTCGATACCGAGGAATGGGGAGAGTTCTACGTGGGCTGTGCCGGCGGTCTCGACGTGAACGTAGAGCGCCGCGGCCCTGCCGAAATGCCCCCCGCCGGGCACCGGGCCTTCCGCATTGTGCTCTCCGGGTTGCAGGGCGGCCATTCGGGTATCGACATCCATCGCGGCCGCGGCAACGCGATCAAGCTTCTGGTCCGCATCCTGCGCGATCTCGAAGGGGAGGGGCTGCGCATTTCCGAATTGCGGGGTGGCACCGCCCGCAACGCCTTGCCGCGGGAATGCGAGGCCGTCGTCACGCTTCCCCTGGCCGGGGCGGCGGCGCTGGAATCGCGGCTGGCCGAGTGGCAGGCACTGCTGCGCCGGGAACTCGCCGGAGTGGACGAAGGATTGCGCCTCTCTGCCGCATTGGCCAGTCCCGGCCAAGTGATGGCTCCTTCCGAGCAGGCCATCTGGCTGGCCTCGCTGCACGCGGCACCCCAGGGCGTGCGGCGCATGAGCGTGGCAGTGCCCAACGTGGTCGAGACTTCCGACAATCTGGGGGTGGTGGAGTTGGGTCCGGACGGCGGTTCGTGCACCTTCATGGTCCGCTCGCTGAGCGATAGCGGCAGCGCCGCCTTGGCCGAAGAAATCGTCAGTCTCTTCGCCCTCTCCGGCACCCGGGCGACCCCCACGGGCCATTATCCGGGTTGGGCTCCGAATGCCGCTTCCCCCCTGCTGACGCGCTGCCTTGAAGTCTATCGCCGGGAATTCGGCGCCGATGCTGGAATCCAGGTCATTCACGCCGGCCTGGAGTGCGGTTTGATCGGCGCGCGCTTTCCGGGAATGGACATGGTCTCCTTCGGCCCCACCATCCGGGGTGCCCACGCCCCGGGCGAATCGGTCAAAGTGAGCTCGGTGGCACAGTGCTGGCAGCTTCTCAAAGCCATTCTTGCCGAGGCCGCCGGTCCGGACGCCAGCCCGTCAGGCTAAGCCCTCAGCGGGCAGCGCTCACCACCCGATTGCGGCCGCTCGCCTTGGCCCGGTAGAGCGCTCCGTCGGCGGCCGCGACCAGGTCACCCGCGGCGTCCATGCTGGCGTTCTGAGCGGCGACTCCCACGCTGACGCTGATTGGGATGATCCACTCCTCCCACTCGAAGGTGGCGCTGGCCACGGCCGCCCGAATCCGTTCCGCCACCTCGGTTGCCAAGTCCAGGCCGGTGGCTGGCAGAATTACCGCGAACTCCTCGCCTCCGTAGCGGAAGACCAGATCGCCAGCTCGGGAGCTCGCTGCCAAGAGGACCGCCAATCGGCGCAAGACCGCATCGCCGGCGGCGTGTCCCCAGGTGTCGTTCACCTGCTTGAAGTGGTCGATGTCCAGCATCAGCAAGGCAAGCGGTTGGGCGGCAGCGCGGGCCGCATCCCATTCTGTCCCGAGGAAGTCCAGGCCATGGCGACGATTGGGCAACTGCGTGAGGGGATCGGTGAGGGCCACCTGGACCAGGCGGCGGTGGGAATCGGCGAACTCCCCCGCGCTGCGGACCAGGCCCTGGCGCTCGCGGCGCATCTCGCCGCGCAGCGTCATCAGCCGCCGGGCGATGGCCAGACGTACGCGCAGGGCGCCCGCGTCGACGGGTTTGACCAGCACGTCGTCCGCACCGGCTTCGACTCCGGAAAGGGCTGCCGCCTCGGATCCTGGCGCTGCGAGGAGCAGGACATAGGGCTCGTTGCCCCGTGGCGACTGGCGCAACGCGGCGCAACAGTCGCTGGCTGCCAGTCCGGGCAGGTCCAGGTCCACCAGGATCAAAGCCGGTGGAGAAGCGCTGGCCACCGTCAGTGCCGCAGTGGCGTCGGGCTGGACCGTCGCCGAGTAGCCTTCAGCCGAGAGCAGGCTGGCCAGCCGCTGACCGCCGGCGGCGGCCACCACCAGGGCGGGCGCCGGCGATGCGACCGGGGCTTCTTCGGTGCCCGGACGGGGCGGGCTGGCGGCCAGGAGTTCGGAAAAGGGCGGCAGATCCCGGGTGCGCACCTGAAGCATTGCGCCCCACTCACGCCAGCGGGCAACGATCGCGTCGACCCGGGCGCCCAGTGCCCCCGGGGCCACGCCCAGGCGGGCCGAACGATTCACCAGATCAGGCAGTAGGTGCCAGCGCGCTTCATCGGTGACGACGCAGACCTCGGCAATGGCTCGGGCGAAATTTAGGGTACGGCAAAGGTTGTCCTGCCGCGATCCGCCAGGGAATTCGGCTGTCTCCGGCGACTCGTGGTGGTAGGCCGCCCGGATCAAGAGTTCGGGTAGGCCCCAGTCTGTCATCAGGCTCGCCGTCAGGCTGCGGTGGTCGAAGCCGAAACGCTCGCCCTCCAGCGCCACCAGCGCAGCCTCGCCCGGTCGGGAGGCGAGGAGTTGGCCGTAGGCCGCGGGGTACAGCGTCGCCAGCCCGAGTTCGCCAATGCGCGCGAGCAGGCCCAGGGTGAAATTCTCCTCTGCGGCAATCTGCGCTTCCGACGCCAAATCCTGGCAGGCGATGGCGGTCGCCAGGGAGCGGCTCCAAAAACCAGCGTAGTCGAATCCGCGGCATGGTCCGGCCTGATGGTGCCGCAGCAAGGAAAATCCCACCGCCAGATCCCGCACCCGCAGTGCGCCCAGGGCCACGATCGCCTGGCGCAAGGCCACCAGGGGTCGCGACCGGCCCCAGCTCGCCGCATTGGCCACTTTGAGCAAGCGGCCGGCCAGGGCCGGGTCGGATTGCACCAGGCCGACCAGTTGATCGAGGGGAAAATCGTCCCGCTGCAGCAACCGCGCGATGGCGGCGGCGATTCCCTTGGGGGATGGAAGACGGCCGCCGGCCTTCAATTCGGCGTACCGCTCCGGGGGAAGCAGGTTCAGGATGGGGACTCCCGAGATGGCAGATGCTTCCATGCTAGCACCGGAGCCCATCCCCGGCGGGAGAAGGCGACGATCGGTCTCACCCAGGCGGCGACCTGCGAATTCTGCCCTTGGGCGTTCTGTTTCGGGCGTTTCCTAGGCCGATTGCCGTACCAACGCTGGACTTGAGCCCGGCACCGGGCGACGCGGCAGGACCGTGCTAAGAGAGGCGTTCAGGCAGCAACCGCCTGAACGTTCACCCGATTGCGTCCCCCGTGCTTGGCGGCATACAGGCAACGGTCTGCTTCGGCGATCAGCTGTTCCGGGCGTGTTGTGAGGCTGGGTACGAGGGAGGCCACCCCCAGGCTCAGGGTGACCCAGGGACCAACGTCGCTGGCGGCATGAGGTACTTGCAGGCTCTCGACTTGCTCGCGTAGGCGTTCCGCGACGACCTGGGCGCCCCCGAGCTCGGTGCCTGGGAGGATGACCGCAAATTCCTCGCCGCCATAACGCGCTGGAAGGTCACCGCAGCGGTAGATCTGGCGCTGGAGTATACCGGCGACCGCCTTGAGGCAATCGTCCCCGCCTTGGTGACCGTAGTGGTCGTTGTAGCGCTTGAACTGGTCGACGTCTGCGAGGATGAGCGACAAAGGATCCCCTTGGCGGCAAGCCCGATTCCACTCGATCTGCAACTTTTCATCGAAACCCCGCCGGTTGGCGACGCCGGTGAGGGCATCGCAGGTGGCCAATTGCTGGAGAGCAAGCTGGGCGTTCTTCTGTTCCGTCATGTCGCGCAGGGTTTCGACCACCGCGAGCAATTCTCCCGCGTCGTCGTAGATGGGGCCCACGTCAATGGCCAGGTAGAGCCGAGTTCCCGCGCGAGGCATCACGCACCAGTTTTCCGCCTTCAGGCCGTCGCCAAAATCGGACGGCTTCATGTGGTAGGCGTAGTTGTCCTCGATCTCGTCAAGTCGGCCCTGGGCCATCAGGTCAGCGAGGCAGGGACGCGGCACTGAATAGAAACCCTGCCAGTGGTCACGGGTTCCGACCACGTCGGCAGCTGAGAGCCCGGTGAGCTTCTCGCAGGCCCGATTCCAGATGATGACGCGGCAGTCACGGTCGATGACGAAAGTCGGGACGACAAGATGCTGCATCAGGTTGATGGCGAAGGCATGCTCCCGCGTAAGCAGGGAGGATTTCCGGGCGTTCATGGCATGGGTCTCCTTCAGGCCAGTCTAGCGCCGGCCGTGGCCGGCATGATAAGGCCATCGGCGACTCCTGAGAAGCCGTTCCGGAACGCCCGCTCTAACCGAATGCGGCGAGCCTTTGTTTCACCGCATCGCGGCCGATCAAGGCGATCACGGCATCCACCGAAGGCGTCTGGGCTTGGCCTGTGAGGATGACGCGCAAGGGCATGGCCAGCTTGGGCATCTTGAGGCCGTGGCGCGCGACCGTCTCCTTGATCAGGGCGTTGATGGCTGGGGCATTCCAGGCTACTTCGGCAACGCTTCGGGCGAAATCGGCGAGGGCCGGACGGACTTCTTCGGAAAAATGCTGGGCCAATAAATCGGCATGCGGTTCGACTTCCACGTAAAAGACCTCGACGGCATCGGCCAGCACGTTCAGGGTGTTGCAGCGGTCCAGGTAGAGGGCGATGGCCTGAACGAGGTCGGGACCCTTGGCAAGGTCGATGCCGCGGGCCGAGAGACGGGCCTCCACCTTGTTCGCCAACTCGGCTGCCGGCGTCAGTTTCATGTAGTGCTGATTCAGCCACAGCAGCTTTTCGGTATTGAACTGGGCGGCGGAAGCGGTGATGTGGTCAAGGTCGAACCACTCGATCAACTGGTCGCGGGAGAAGATTTCGTCATCGCCATGGGACCAGCCCAGGCGCGCGAGGTAATTGATGACCGCCTCGGGCAGATAGCCCTCGTCGTCGTACTGCATCACCGAAACGGCGCCGTGGCGCTTGGAGAGCTTGGTGCCGTCGTCGCCCAGGATCATCGAAAGATGGGCGTACTGCGGGACGTCGGCCCCCAGAGCCCGCAGGATGTTGATCTGGCGGGGGGTGTTATTGACGTGGTCGTCGCCGCGAATCACGTGGGTGATGCCCATGTCCCAATCGTCGACCACGACGCAGAAATTGTAGGTCGGCGTGCCGTCGGCCCGGGCGATGATGAGATCGTCCAGTTCGGCGTTGGCGAATTCGATGCGGCCTTTCACCTGGTCGTCCCAGGCGACCACGCCTTCCCTGGGGTTCCTGAAGCGCACCACTGGCGGTACGCCAGTGGGTATGGGCGGCAGGGTCTTTTCGGCTTCGGGACGCCAGCGGCCATCGTAGCGGGGTTTCTCCTTCCGAGCTTCCTGCTCGGCGCGCAAGGCATCGAGTTCTTCCCGGGTGGTATAGCACCGGTAGGCGGTCCCGGCCTCGAGCATCTGCTGGATCACGGCCTTGTAGCGGTCCATGCGCTGCATCTGGTAGAAGGGGCCCTCGTCGTGGGCCAGGCCCAGCCACTCCATGCCGTCCAGGATGGCCTGCACCGCTTCTGGGGTGGACCGGGCGACGTCGGTGTCTTCGATGCGCAGAATGAACTTTCCGCCATGGCGACGGGCGTAGGCCCAGGAGAACAGGGCGGTGCGCGCACCGCCGATATGGAGGAAGCCGGTGGGGCTGGGGGCGAAACGGGTACGGACTAGCGACATGGAGGTTAGGCCGGGATGTGCGGAAAAGGCCGTATTCTAGCCGACGCCCGGTTTGACCGCCCTGGCGACTTGTGGTTAAATGCGCGCCTCCCAAACGGGCGGCTAGCTCAGCGGTAGAGCACTGCCTTCACACGGCAGGGGTCACAGGTTCGAACCCTGTGCCGCCCACCAGGCCTGACAAGGCTTTACGGCAACTGCTTCAATCCCGGAAGGGTGCCCGGAGTAGATTGCGGCGCAAATCGCAGGATTTTTCCCAACCCCGCAGCGCCTGCGCGCAGCCGCGTGACATCATCGAGATGGGCGTAGCGCTTGGTGGCGCGCACCGAGCGGTGAACGAGGATGTCGCGGATTACGGTGAGATCGGTGCCCAGGTCGCTCAGGAACGATGCGCCGCGGTGGCGCAGGGCGTGGAAGTTCGCTTCGATGCCGGCCTTGACCCGGCGTACCCGCGGAGTCTAGTGGCGCTAGACGTCGATTCTGGAATTTCTTCGTTCCAACAGGGTTCCTGCGGCAAAAAAACGGCCCGCCAATGAGCGGGCCGCTCTGCCGCTTTACAACCGGAGGACTCGGTTAATCGTTGCTGGAGAAGCCGAGCAATTGCAGCACCGACAGGAAGAGGTTCAGCACATTCAGGTACATGCTGACCGCCGCCATGACGTAGTTGTCTTCTTCGCCGCGCACCAGACGGCTCGTATCGTAAAGGATGAAGCCGGAGAACAGTAGGGCAGCGACGGCGGATACGCCAACCTGCATGGCCGGAACAAACATCGCAGCGATGCTGGCCAGGATGACGACAATCAAGCCGGCGAACAGGAAACCGCCCATGCGGGAGAAATCCTTTCCGGTCCTCTGAACATAAGCGGTCAGCGCTAGCGTGACCGCCGTCGTAATGACTGCTGCGGTCAGTACCGTGCCGCTGCCGCCCGGCATGTTGATGTAGTGGCTGAGAGTCGGACCCAGGCCCAGACCGCTCAGGGCAGTGAAAGTCAGCATGGCGGGGACGGCTGCAGCAGTATTCCGCTTCTTGTGCAGGTAGAACAGCGGGACCAGGCCGAGCAGGGTAAACACAATGCCGGCCAGCGGACCAAAGTCGGCCAGCATGCTGATACCAGCGCCCACGCCTGCAACGGCGGTCGACAGGGCGAGCAGTTGGTAGGTGTTGCGTATGACGCGGGTGGCGTCGGGCGCCGCATAGGTGCCCTGTTCGGTTCTGCTCAGGTCGATTACACGAGCTTCAGTGCGCATGGCGAATTGTTCCTCCAGTGATAGGTGACGCCACTGTAAATCGGGGTTCGATACCAAGAAATCAATACGCAGCTGAGTGAAAGTTCGAAAAAATCGGATCGCTATTCATCGTTGGCGAGCTTGTTCGATTTCCTGACGCGATTGGCCAGATCGGGCATCTGCTCGGACTTGCTGCCGGGCATAACCCCGGAAGCACGAGTTGCGGAACGCTAGCCGCAATCTGCAGGGCGAATGTACGCGGCCCCGCGCAGTCCATCGCGACTGGGTCGCGCCCCGAGAGGCGTGTTAGCGTACGCCCATGTGCACCCGCTACATCGCTCCCGATCAAGCCGCCCTCGAGCGGGCCTGGCATATTGGTCGTCACAATCAGCCCAAGTGGGCCGAGAACGTATTTCCGCGGGCTCGTGGGCCATTTCTGCGTCCGAACGCCGCCGGCACTCTTGAGCTCGTGGTCGGTCGCTGGGGTTTGATTCCGGGCTGGGCGAAAACTCCCGAACTCAAATTTGCGACCATGAACTGCCGGTCGGAAGAGGCGGCGCGCAAGCCAGCCTTCCGCGATGCCTGGCGGCAGGAGCAGCGCTGCATCATTCCGGCCTGGTCTTTCGATGAGCCCTGTTGGGAGACGGGTCGCAACGTCTGGTGGCGATTCCGTCGCGCGGATGGCTGTCTCTGGGGCCTGGCCGGGCTGTGGAGCAGCTGGATCGACCGCGCCACGGGCGAAGTGCTCGAGTCATACACTATGCTCACCTGTAACGCCGACGGTCATCCGCTCATGGGGCGCATGCACAAGCCCGACCCCCATCTGCCGAGCGACCGGCAGGACAAGCGCAGCGTGGTCGCCATCGAAATAGACGATCTGGATCGCTGGTTTCATGGCAGTTGCCAGGACGTGCTGCCCTTGCTTTGCCCGCCCGAGCCCGATCGCTTGGTCGGCGAACCCTTGTAGAGAAAGTCCGCACTCCTAGACTGACTGTCCACCGAGGGGCAAGGTGCTATGGACCACCGGCGCCGCCCGCGAGGCGTAGCTCGAGCGAGGTCACGCGATGGTTATGGCCTATGCGCTTCCAGCACGATGTTCAGGGTGACCTCGTCACTGACGAAAGGTACCGCCTTGCTGACGTTGAAATCGCTGCGCTTGATCTTGGTGACGGCATTGGCACCGATGGCATCCCGTCTGACCATCGGATTGATCTTTGCGGCGAACTGGGTGACCGTCAGTGTCACCGGCTTGGTGATCCCCTTGATGGTCAGATTCCCGTCGATGGAGACGGGATCGCCGTCCTTGAATTTGACGCCGGTGGACTTGAAGGTGATGGTCGGGTAGTTCGCTGTGTCGAATAGTTCAGGCGCTTGAATGTGTTCGGCGAAGATCGCTGAACCCGCGTCGACGGACTTCGCATCGATGGTGATGTCGACGGAACCGGTTTCAGCTGCCTTGTCCCAGACGACCGTGCCGGAGGTCTTGAGAAAACGGTGGGTCTGGGTGCTGAAGCCGAGGTGGTTGTAGGTGAAGCTTGGGTAGGTATGTTCGTTGTCGACGGTATAGGTTTCCGGAGCGGCGAAGGAATGCGTCGATAGGGTGGTGGCCAGGGCGGCCAGGGCGAAAAGACGTTTCATGAAAATCTCCTGGGGTTACTTGCGGGGGGTTGAGACAAGATGAAATTTGACCTGTACATCATTGGCGACGGTGGAGACGTCTGCCCAGACGCCGTCGCCGACGGCGAAATCGAGGCGCTTCAGGGTGAAGCTGCCGTCGAAGACCCCGTTGGCGCCTTCCTGACGGAAGCTCATGGGAGCGACGATGTCCTGGGCCTTGCCCTTGATGGTGAGTTTGCCGGCGAGTTCGTAGCGGTCACCGCCCAGGGGTTTGACCGCAGTCGAGACAAAGCTGGCGGTCGGGAAAGTCTTGAGGTTGAACCAGGCCTTGCCGACCACTTCGTCATTGGCGTCCTTGGAGCCGGCGTCGATACTGGCGAGATCGAGTTCCAGCCGGGCACTGGCGGCGGTCGGCTTGGCGGGGTCGAAGCTCAGGGCTGCGGTGAATTTGCGGAAGCGGCCATCCACCGGGACTCCCATCTGCTTGGAGACGAAGGTGAGCGTACTTTTGTCGGCCAGGAAGTCGCCGTATTCAATGGCCTGGGCGGCAGGGGCAAACAGGGCGAAGGCGGTGGTCAGCGAGACGAGACGGGCCATGGCGTTCTCCGGGGTCAGGGTTTCTTGGCGAGGAAGGGCAGCATGCGGGTGAGGACATCGTCCCGGTCGACCAGGTGGTGCTTCACCGCAGCTCCGACGTGGGCGATGACCAGGAGCGCGAGGGTGAAGTTGAGTCCCATATGGACTCCCTTGAGGATGTCGCCCAGGGCTTCGTTCTTGTCCACCAGGTCGGGGAGGGGCAGGACGCCGAACCAGACCGTCTGGAAACCCTTGGCGGAACTCATCAGCCAGCCGCTGATGGGAATGGCCAGCATCAGGGCGTAGAGAAGGTGGTGCAGTCCGTGGGCGGCGGCCTGCTGCCAGTGCGGCATGGCGGCGGGTAGCGGTGGAGGACGGTGACCGGCGCGCCAGGCCAGCCGCAGGATGAGGAGTAGGAAGGCCGTGACGCCGGCCCATTTGTGCCAGGAATAGACCTTGAGCTTCCAGGGGCTGAGGGGCAGGTCGTGCATGTAGATGCCCACCGAAAACAGTCCGACCAGGAGGATGGCCATGAGCCAATGGAGTGCGACGGCAGTCTGGGTGTAGCGGAGTGGGGCCATGGGGGTTCCTCAGGAAGCGCGGGCGGGCCAGAAGGCGTAGGCGTCCATGGCGAGGACGGCGGACTCGATTCCGGTGTGCAGGCGCTCGCGGCGGCTACCGGGGCCGCCGGCGCCGAGTGCGACGTGGAGCGGGAGCAGGTGCTCTTCGCTGGGATGGGCACGGGCGGCATGCGGAGCCCGTTGGCGGTAGTCGACGACAGCTTCGTCGTCGCCGGCTTCCAGCCTTTTCCACATCCAGTCGGCGAACTCGCCTACATAGGCGGGACCGCCGCTCCCCTCGGCGAAGGCGAGCTGGAAGTCCCGCAGGTTGTGGGTGAGGTTGCCGGAGGCCAGGACCAGGACACCCTGGTCAAGGAGTGGCCGCAGTGCCCGGCCCAGGGCGAAATGATATTTCGGACCCATGCCGTGCTCCAGGGACAGCGGGATCACTGGAATGTCCGCTTGCGGATACATCAGCAGCAAGGGGGTCCAGGCGCCGTGGTCGAGACCCCGGGCGTCGTCTGTGGCCGGGGCCAGACCGGCGTCGTCCAGGTGCTGGCGGACTTGCGAGGCCAAGGCGCCGGCGCTGGGGGCCGGGTAGCGAATCTGGTAAAGGTCGGGCGGAAATCCCCAGAAATCGTGAATGGTCTCCAGTTCCCGCGCGGTCCCGACGGTGGCCTGATCGGCCTGCCAATGGGCGCTGACGACGACGATGGCGCGGGGTCGCGGCAGGGCTTGGGCGATGGCGGCCAGGGCGTTCCGGGCCGCCCCGAGTTCCAGGACCATGGTGGGGGCGCCATGGGGAACGAAAAGGGCGGGCAACGGGGCCGGAGAGGACGTCTGCATCATGCTTGGTGGTTATTGCGAGCCGAAGAGTTCCTGCACCAGGCAGGGAAGGGGCCGCGGGGGGCGGCCGACGAGGGCGGCAAAATCGTTGGTCACGCGATCGAAGCGCCCCTCGGCCACGGCGGAGTACATATTGGCCACCGCCCGGGCGAGCCAAGCCGGCAGTCCGTACCCTGCGAGGGCTTCGGCATAGGCGTCTTCGCTCACCGGCTCGTAGCGGATGGCCTTTCCAGTGACCCGGGAAACCGCGGCGGCGACTTCGTGGTAGTCGTGGGTAGCCTGGCCGGTCAGCTCATAGACGTTCTTGGCCAGGGCCGGAGCCAGAGTGGCGGCTGCCGTGGCTTCTGCCAAATCCGCCCGGCTGATGAAGCTTGCCTTGCCCGGGCCGGCAGGGAGGTGGAACACTCCGGTTTCCAAGGCACCGGCAAGGGCCATGGGAAGCAGTTCGGCATACAGCGGGTTGCGCAGGGCGGTCCAGGCCAGGCCGCTGGCGACCAGCTCCGCTTCCGTCGCCCGATGGACGGCGGCGAATTCCGCCGGGGATTCTGCGGCGACATCGATGAAGCTGGTGTAGACGATGCGCTCGACGCCGGCCGCTCGGGCGGCGCCGATGGCGCTGGCGTGCTGGGCAATGCGTTGGGCCTTGGGGCCGTCTGTCGACACCAGAACCAGGGTGCGGGCGCCCGCAAAGGCCGCTGGGAGCGATTCGGCGCGGTCGAAATCAGCGGCGCGGACCTCTATCCCTCGGCTGACCAGGTCGGCTGACTTTCCCGGGTCCCGGACGCTGGCGGCAATGCCGGACGCTCCCCCGCGGCGGGCGATCAATTGCTCGAGGATGCGGCGGCCGAGCTGGCCGTTGGCTCCGGTGACGACGATCATGCAATTCTCCAGAACTTATGATGTGTTCGTACTGTAGCCCGGTAATTGATGATTAAATAGAAGCTAATAAGCAATTAACTGGTGCAATTTAGGTAACAATGGAGGCGCTGTGGACCGTCTGGAATGCATGCAGGTTTTCGTGCGGGTTGCGGAAAATGGAAGCTTTTCCGCCGTGGCCCGGCAGATGGCGGTCGCCCGTTCGGTGGTTACCCGGCAAGTGGCCGCCCTGGAAGCCCATCTCGGCGCCAAGCTCCTTGCCCGCAGCACCCGTAGCCTGTCCCTGACCTCGGCAGGGATCGCCTACCTGGAGCGTTGCCGGGAAATCCTCAACCTGGTCGACGCGGCGGAAACCGGACTGGCCGGGGAAGGTGCCGAACCCCGGGGAACCATCCGTCTCAGCGTTCCCCTGAGCTTTGGCTTGCGCCATCTTGCGCCCTTGCTCCTCGATTTTGCCGTGACTTTTCCGGAAATCTCGGTGGAAGTCGATTTCACCGATCGGCGCGTCAAACTGGTGGAGGAAGGGCTGGATCTGGCCATCCGCATTACCCTGCGCCTCGATCCCCTCGACGTGGCCCGCCGTATCGGCAGCAGCCGCCTGGTGGTGGTGGCCTCGCCTGAGTATTTGCGTCGCCACGGTGAACCGACCCATCCCCAGGAACTGGCGGATCGCGAATGCCTCATCTACCTTCCCGCCCAGCAAGGGGGATGGCCTTTTCTGGTGGACGGGACGCTGCGGACGTATCCGGTGAGCGGACGCATCAGGGCCAACAACGGCGACGCCCTGCTCGACGCGACCATCCGCGGCCTGGGCATATCAGCCCAGCCGAGTTTTCTGGTCGCGCCGGCGCTCGAAGCCGGATGGGTGCGTCCCATCCTGACCGACTATCCCCTGCCGGAACTGGGGATCTATGCCCTACTTCCCGGCAACCGCTACGTTCCCCGGCGGGTGAGGGTCCTCATCGATACGCTGGCGGAGCGGATAGGAAGCCGTCCCTACTGGGAGCAAGGTGGACACTGGCCGCCCGCGCCGCCCGGGTAGGAGAACCTCAGTCTGCCGTTGCTTCTTCGCCGTCGATGGCGAAGGAGCGCAGCCAGCAGGATCGCCGTTCGAGGTGCGAGCGGCGGTCGCGCAGGACGAGGCCTTCGCTGGTGGTATAGGGTGGGGCCTCGATCCTGTCGTTGCGGCGGCGCTCGCCGCTGCGTTGGCGGAGGGAATCTGCGGCGCTCGGATCCTTGACCGAAGCCATCATTGGGAGTCTCAAACAGTGCGGAGCTTCGATTATGCCATGGTGTATACGGCCGAGGGGACATGCTATATTGTCCCGATGAGTGCTGCCGCCCCCCCGGCGCCCGCCCAGAGCGCGCCGACCATACACGAGCATCGCCTGACGCTGGCGGAAATTCTCGACCTGCTGGTCGAGGACGAGATGGTTTCCCGCACCGATGCCGAGGCGCTGCGCGCGGAAAGACGCCTCCAGGGCGGGAAGCATCATCCCCTGGTGGTCGTTGCGGACCAGAAGTGGCGGTCGGCGAAGCCGCCCGCTCCTTTGCTCGGGCTCGAGAATCTCACCGAGTGGCTGTCCGGCCGCCTGGGCCTTGAGTACTACCACATCGACCCCCTGAAAATCGATTTCACCGGCGTCGCCGACGTGATGTCGAGCGCCTATGCGACGCGCTTCGCGATCCTCCCGGTCCAGGTGACGACCCGGGAAGTGGTGGTGGCGACGGCAGAACCCTTCCTGCGGGAATGGGAAAAGGAGTTGAAGCCCATCCTGCGCAAGGACATCCGCCGGGTGCTGGCCAATCCGGTCGACATCAGCCGCTACCAGGTCGAATTCTTCAATCTCGCCAAGTCGGTCAAGAAGGCGAATCAGAAGGGCGAAGGCACCTCGGGACTGTCCAGTTTCGAGCAGCTGGTCGAACTGGGCAAGGCCAACCGGACCTACGACGCCAACGACCAGCACATCGTCAATATCGTGGACTGGCTGTGGCAGTATGCCTTCGATCAGCGGGCCTCGGACATCCATGTCGAACCCCGGCGCGAGATCGGCTTGGTGCGCTTCCGGATCGACGGGGTGCTGCATCAGGTCTATCAGATTCCCATGGCGGTCATGAATGCCATGACCAGCCGCATCAAGCTCCTGGGCCGTATGGACGTGATCGAGAAGCGCCGTCCCCAGGACGGACGCATCAAGACCCGGACCCCCGATGGCCAGGAGGTGGAGCTACGCCTGTCGACCCTGCCGACCGCCTTCGGCGAAAAACTGGTCATGCGCATTTTCGATCCCGACGTCCTCGTCCGGGATTTCCGCGAACTCGGTTTTTCGGAAGAGGACCAGGGGCGCTGGAACCAGATGACCCGCTCGCCCAACGGGATCATTCTGGTGACCGGTCCGACGGGCTCCGGCAAGACCACCACGCTCTACACGACGCTCAAGCAGCTGGCGACCTCGGAAGTGAATGTCTGCACCATCGAAGATCCCATCGAAATGGTCGAACCGGCATTCAACCAGATGCAGGTGCAGCAGGCGATCGAACTCGGGTTCGCCGACGGCGTCCGTTCCCTGATGCGCCAGGATCCCGACATCATCATGATCGGCGAAATCCGCGATCTCGAAACCGCCGAGATGGCCATCCAGGCGGCGCTGACCGGCCATCTCGTATTGTCGACCCTGCACACCAACGATGCTCCCTCGGCCATCACCCGTCTGCTCGATCTCGGGGTGCCGGCCTATCTCATCAATTCGACCGTCCTCGGCATCATGGCCCAACGCCTGGTGCGGACCCTTTGTCCGGCGTGCAAGAAGCCTTTCCCCATTCGCGACGAACAGCGGGAATTGTGGAATTCCCTGGTCGTTCCCTGGAAGGCCAATCACCCGGCGGCGATCCATCAACCGACAGGCTGCCTCGAATGCCGCATGACGGGATACCTGGGCCGCGTCGGACTCTATGAAATCCTCTTGATGTCGCCGGAAATCCGCAGGCTGATCAAGCCGCAGACCGAAATCGCGAAGGTTCGGGATACCGCCTATCGCGAAGGCATGCGACCGCTACGCATATCCGGAGCCATGAAAGTCGCCGCCGGACTGACTTCTCTGGACGAAATCGTCAAGGTTGCGCCTCCGGCAGACGATGCTTGACGCATCCCTGTTGGACGGACTAGTCTCTTCAGACTAGTTCTCGAGGAGACGCGTGATGGCGGTGGAGCTTTATAACGACGGATCCCATATCGTCCATGCCTTTTATGATTTGGTGGACGATACCGCCGGTCCGGTCGTCCAGTGCAATCAATTCCTGGTGGTGGACGACGGCCACGGAGCGCTGATCGACCCGGGCGGCAACATGACTTACACCGGGCTGCTCATGGACATGCAGAAGTATTTCTCGTCCAAGGACCTCGACTACATCCTCGCTTCGCACCCGGACCCGGACATCATCGCCTCGGTGAACAAGTGGTTTGTCGCCTCCCAGTGCAAGGTCTTGATCTCCAGCCTGTGGACCCGATTCGTCCCCCATTTCACCACCGGCCGCGACGTTTCAGCGCGTATCGTGGGTATCCCCGATCCGGGTATGGCGATCCCCTTGGGCAAGTGCCGCATGGTGGCGCTTCCAGCCCATTTCCTGCATGCCGAGGGAAACTTCCAGTTCTACGATCCGGTGGCAAAAATCCTTTTCTCCGGCGACCTGGGCACCTCTCTGGTCGATCATCGGGCCGCCGCGCAACCGGTGGGGGATTTCGCCGCTCACCTGCGCAATATGGAAGGCTTCCACCGGCGCTATATCGTCTCCGGAAAGATTTGCCGCTACTGGGCAGCCATGGTGCGCCAGCTGGACATCGAGCAGATCGTTCCCCAGCATGGCTGCCGCTTCGTCGGCAAGGAAATGTGCGGAAAGCTCATCGATTGGATCGAGCGCCTGGATTGCGGCGTCGATCTCATGACCCAGGACAACTACCGCGTGCCGATCTGATCGCGCCCGCTGACAGACCTCGACTCGATCCCGCGTCAATAGGCTGAGGGGACCAGACCCTGGAAGGGCGGAGTCCGGCCGACCAGGGATTCGAGTTCAATGAGTTCGGCGTCGCTGTGATTGCTCACCCCGGCGGGGACCATGCTGCGGCGACCGTCGGGAAGGATGTAGAGGGGATGGTCGTGATGCCGGGTGGAATAGGTTTCCGCCTGGTGTGGCGCGGCGCTCGGCACGACTTCTGCCGATCCGTAGCAGAGGCAGAAGTAGACGCGCTCCGGAGAGGCCTCGATGTAGCAGCCGGTGCCGCGGATGCCGATGGTGGCCGATGGCGTGACGATCTGCCGCTCCCCCTTGGCGAAGACCGATAGCAATCCTCCCGAGAGTACCCGTAAGCCGCCCTTGATCGTGTCGCCCAGGAGGGCCACCGTCGAATTGCCGCGCTGCCGATAGGCGTCCTGGCCGACGACGAAGACCGCTTCGCTGCCTGGGCCGGTGACCACCGTATCGCCGGGCCGGATAAGGGTGCCTTCCTTGGCGGGCTTGCCATTCACCAGGACGTTACCGCTGACCCGATACAATCCCTGGCCGCCGGGTTTCGCTCCGTTGGCCGAGACGGCGGCAATTCCGGTCAGGGGAAGGGCGCCCAGGAGCTTGCAGACTTCGCGTCGTTTCATGCCCGTCAGTTTAGCGGGAAAGCGCCGCCATCGCCCGTTCCAGTCCCTCCAGGGTGAGGGGGAACATGCGGCCGCCTATGGCCTGGCCGATGGCGCGGATCGAGGGGCCGTGGCGCCAGTATGCTTCCGGGACCGGGTTCAGCCAGGCGGCTTTGGGCCAAGCGGCGAACAGGCGGGTCAGCCAGACCGTTCCGGCTTCTTCGTTCCAATGCTCGACGCTGCCCCCCGGGCGGTCGAGTTCGTAGGGGCTCATGCTGGCGTCTCCCACCAGAATCAGCTTGTAATCGGGGCCATAGGTGTGGAGCAGATCCCAGGTCGGGGTGCGCTGGTCGTGGCGGCGGCGATTGTCGCGCCACACGCTTTCATAGACGCAGTTGTGGAAATAATAGTGCTCCAGGTGCTTGAATTCGGCCCGGGCGGCCGAGAACAATTCTTCGCATTGCGGGACGTGGAGGTCCATCGAGCCACCCACGTCGAGGAGTAGGAGGATCTTCACGGCATTGCGCCGCTCGGGTCGTAGATGCAGGTCAAGGCAACCGCCGTTGCGGGCGGTACCCGCGACCGTGGCGTCAAGGTCGAGCTCCTCGGCCGCACCCTGGCGGGCGAAGCGCCGCAGGCGGCGCAGCGCCAATTTCACGTTGCGCACCCCGAGCTCGATGCGATCGTCGAAATTCCTGAATTCCCGCCGCTCCCAGACCTTCACTGCGGTCCGGTGGCCCCCTGAATCGCCGCCGATGCGGATACCCTCGGGGTGCTCGCCGCCGTGGCCGAAGGGCGAGGTGCCACCGGTGCCTATCCACTTGCTGCCGCCAGAGTGGCGTTCCTTCTGTTCCGCGAGCCGCTGCCGGAACTGCTCGAACAAGCGATCGAAGCCGAGCTTTTCCAGCGTGGCCCGGTCCTCCGCTGTGAGATGGCGACCTGCCGCCAAGCGCAGCCAGTCCTCGGGTATCTCGGCCTCCAGGCCGGGCAGGGCTTCGACACCGCGAAAATACTCGCCGAAGGCCTGGTCATAACGGTCGAATTGGGCTTCGTCCTTGACCATGGCGAGGCGGGCGAGGAGGTGGAAATCGTCGAGACTGTATCCGGCCAGACGCGCTCCGAGCGCCTCCAGCAGGGTCAGGAATTCGGTGATGGAAACCGGGATTCCGCGCGCCTTCAGATGGAGATAGAAGCCGATCAGCATGGCCGCCTGCCGCGATCCGCGACAACCGGAGTCAGGTCTTGCGACGCGCCATGAAGGCCAGGCGCTCGAAGAGATGGACATCCTGCTCGTTCTTGAGCAGCGCCCCGTGCAGCGGCGGAATGGCATCGCGGGCGTCCTTCGCCCGCAGGGCTTCCGGCGGGATGTCTTCGGCGAGCAGCAGCTTGAGCCAGTCGAGGAGTTCGCTGGTGGAGGGTTTTTTCTTGATGCCCGGCACCTCGCGGATGTCGAAAAAGACCTCCAGGGCTTCCCGCAGCAGATCGCGCTTCAGGTCCGGAAAATGGACGTCGACAATGCGCGTCATGGTCTCCCGGTCGGGAAAGCGGATGTAGTGGAAGAAGCAGCGGCGCAGGAAGGCGTCGGGCAATTCCTTCTCGTTGTTGGAGGTGATGATGAACAAAGGACGGTGGCGGGCTACGACGGTCCGTGCGAGCTCGTAGCAATGAAACTCCATGCGGTCGAGTTCCCGCAGCAGGTCATTGGGGAATTCGATGTCGGCCTTGTCGATTTCATCGATCAGCACCACGGCGGGAGCTTCGCTCTCGAAGGCTTGCCAGAGCACCCCCGGGACGATGTAGTGGGCGATGTCGGCGACCCGCGGGTCGCCCAGTTGGGAATCCCGCAGGCGCGACACGGCATCGTAATCGTAGAGCCCCTGTTGCGCCTTGGTGGTCGACTTGATGTGCCACTGGAAGAGGGGGCGGCCGAGGGCGCGGGCGACTTCCTCGGCAAGCAGGGTCTTGCCGGTGCCGGGTTCGCCCTTGACCAGCAGAGGCCGTTCCAGAGCGACGGCGGCATTGACCGCCAAGGTCAGGTCGTTGGGAGCGACGTAGCTGTCGGTACCGGTGAAGCGCATGGCGGGTTCCTCACGAGGCCGTGGCGGCCCGGCGCAGGGCTTCCAGGTAGGCGGCGGCGTCCATCGGGCGTCCTTCGCGCTGGGAGCGCCAGATCGTTTCGCCCAGGGCCTCGAGGACCACGTGCTCGGCCGCGTGGGGGTCGAGGCGGGCGCGCAGGGTCTCGAACGCGGCCCGGATTCCGGGGGGCTGATCGATGCTGACCTGCTCGTGGATGGCAAGGTGCAGGGAGAGATGGAGAAAGGGATTCATGCCGCCGGAATCCGGAGTCCACTCGCCCTGGACGGCGGCATCCGGGTCGGCGAGCAAGGATTGATATTCGGGATGGCGTCCAACGATGTCGGCAGCCGCCAATTCGGCCCCGACGAGGGGCAGACGGTCCCGGTGTTTGCGCCAGGCCTCGCAGAAGAAGAGGCGGACTTGGTCACGGGAGGGATTGAACATGATCGGGCTCGAAGAGGAGGGTGGCGACGCTGTTGCGAAAGAGCGCGGTGGCGCCGTTCCAGGGGGCGATCTGGCCGCTGCCGTAGGCACCGACCAGCGGGACCCCGGGGAAGCGGCGGCGGAAGGCCAGCAAGTCCCGGTCGTCGCCCTCATAGAACAGCGGTCCGCGGCCGATGCACGAAAACATCAGTGCGCAGGCGGGATTCTGGCAGGCGGCGGCCAGAGGCTCAAGGCTGGCCGCCATATCGGCCTCGGCGGCCAGAGGCTGGCGCAGCGCCCAGCGCAGGGAGCTTCCTTCCGCCAAGGGGCAGCCCAGGCTGAGGGAACCGTCTCCGTTCGCCGAGAGGATGGGGATGGGTATCCCGGCAACGCTGGCGGCGACCCAATGGATAGGCAACTGCAGGCGATCCCTCAGGGCAGCGGGGAGCGCCCGGCGCAAGCTCTCCGCCGCCGGCAGGTTGCCGAGCTTGAGAAGATCGTAGCCGCGGGTCTCGGTGACCGCTTGCTCGGTATTGAGGAACTGGAGACCCGGAGAAATCGCACCCCGCATTCGGCAACCGGCGACGCCAAATTCTGCCATCGGCGACGCCAGCCGCCCACACTGCCAGGCGGGATGACCCGCATTGGCGATTCCCCAGCGGCGAACATGGTCCCCCGGGTGCTCGGGCAGGGCTGCTGCGCCGGTCAGGGTGATGCGCTCGCTGCCGGCGTCAGGCGCCATGAGCCCGCTGCCTTCACCGAGGACGAGCGCCGCTGCAGCCGGTTGATCCAGGCACCAGCCTGTCTCGGTCAGGACACCCTCGGTCACCATCCCCGCCACCTGGAGGGTGCCCGCGACGCCCGAGGCGGCGGTGACCGCGGCCTGGGCGTGGCGGGCGAAAGCGGCGGAGAGGAAAAGGACGACGCCTTCGGCTCGCGTCAGATTTGCGGACGCCAGGGCGCGGTGTACCGCTTCGGCGGCAAGCGCGGCTGAAACCCGCGGGGCGCTCGCCAGGGCTGATGCGGCCTTCATGAGGGTTTCGCCGGGTAGGCGCAGAGATCGGCGACGCCGCACCTTCCGCATTCCGGCCGACGGGCCTTGCAGACGTAGCGGCCATGCAGGATCAGCCAGTGGTGGGCATCCTGGCGGAACGCGGCGGGGGTCACCTTGAGCAGGCGCGTCTCGACCGCCAGGGGGGTCTTTCCGGGAGCCAGGCCGGTCCGATTGGCAACGCGGAATATGTGGGTGTCCACGGCGATGGTCGGATGGCCGAAGGCGGTGTTGAGGACGACATTGGCGGTCTTGCGGCCGACCCCCGGCAAGGCTTCGAGGGCGGCCCGTTCGGCAGGAACTGCACCGCCATGGAGTGCGAGGAGCTGCCGGCAAGTGGCGATGACGTTGCGCGCCTTGGTGCGGTAGAGGCCGATGGTACGGATATATTCGGCGACGCCTTCCTCGCCCAGGGCGAGCATCGCTTCGGGGGTGGGTGCCGCCGGAAACAAGAACGCAGTGGCCTTGTTGACGCCGACGTCGGTCGCCTGGGCCGAAAGCATGACCGCGATCAGGAGTTGAAATGAGCTCTCGTAGGCCAGTTCGGTCCGGGGGGCCGGGTTGGCCTCCTTCAACCGGGAGTAGAACTCGCGGATGGCAGCGGACTTCATAGTTCCATCGTCGGGCTTGTCACGAAACGGACTTTTGGTTCATATTGGCCGTCATTATCACCTTTTGCGTAGAACGGTGTCCGCTCCCCAGGATATTCCTCCCGCCCTTGGCCTAGACAGTCTGACCCAGATCGTCGAGGGGAACCCGGTCGCGACCATCGTCATCGACGCCCAGCACCGCGTCACCCACTGGAACCGGGCCATCGAGGTTCTCACGGGGCTCAGTGCCTCCGAGATGGTGGGCACCGACGGACAGTGGCGCGCGTTCTACGGCAGCGCACGACCGATACTGGCCGATTTCATCGTCAAGGGGGCGCTCGAGGATTCGGTCGATCACTTCTACCACGGCAAATTCCGTCGCTCGCCCTTGATCGAGGGCGCCTTCGAAGCTGAGGATTTCTTCCCCAGCATGGGCGAGTCGGGAAAATGGCTCTTCTTCACTGCGGCCCCC
>Ga0268298_10000198_pt1 | contig 77145 bp, 66 predicted proteins | sample WWTPWeurt_MetaG_FD_194462 | JGI IMG/M metagenome (GOLD analysis project Ga0268298, IMG submission 194462) | Activated sludge microbial communities from WWTP in Nijmegen, Gelderland, Netherland - WWTP Weurt | ecosystem: Engineered > WWTP > Aerobic digester > Activated sludge | place...
GGCGCTTCGTCACTCGATCCAGCGGGCCAGAATGCACGAGATGTTGTCGGGGCCACCGTTCTCGTTGGCAGCCTCGATCAAGCGGCTGGTCGCCGTCGGGAGGTCGGGCGCGTTCACCACGATCTCGCGGATCTTCTCGTCCGTGACCGGCCCGGACAGGCCGTCGGTGCAGAGCAACATGGTGTCGCCCGCGCGCGGCGCTTCGAAGCGCGTGTCCACCTTCACCGTGTCCTTCATGCCGAGGGCACGGACGATCACGTTCTTGTGGGGGAAGTTCGCGATCTCTTCTTCGGTGAGTCGCTTCATCTTCTTGTAGTCGTTGAGCAGCGAGTGGTCCTCGGTGAGCTGCTCGATCTTGGCATCGCGCACACGGTAGATGCGGCTGTCTCCCACGTGGGCCAGATACACGCCGTCCTCCACGGCGAAGAGCGCCACCAGGGTCGTGCCCATGCCGCGCTGCTTCGCGTTCCGCTGCGCTTGCTCGTAGATCCGGAGGTTGCAGAGCTTGATCCCCGTCACCAGGCGGTTCTCTTCGTAACCCTTGGTGCGGTCCATCTTGTAGGGCCAGGTGCGCTCCGGGTCGTCGGCGGTCGCGGCGAAGAACTCCTGGAGCGTGTCGACCGCCATCTTGGACGCGACTTCACCGGAGGCGTGGCCTCCCATCCCATCCGCAACCACGTACAACCCGTACTCCGCGAAGATCGCGAAGTTGTCTTCGTTGTGGTTGCGCTTGCGGCCGACATCCGTCTGGCCAGCAACCTCGATTCGCAGGGGCCGACTCACGAGTTAATTCCGCGGAAGCGCTCTCTGTTTCCGCAAAATCCTTTTACCAGTCGAATCGAGCGGAACAAAGCGGGGACGAACGCCGGGGCGACGGGGTGGGGCGTTCCCCCCTCCGCCCCCAGTTTTTCCCCACAATCGCCGGAATCGGAGCGGTCAGTAGCCCGGGGCACGGCGGGGGCGAGGCCAGCGCGCCCGCGGGCCTTGGCGCGTGGCGGGCGCCCGGAGACGGCGTGGATTCAAGCGCACTTCTCGGAAGCGCCCCCCACCGTAGACGAGGAGGGTGGCGCTCCGGCCCGAGCTTTCCAGCACCTCGGCCAGCGCCTCGGGAGTGGAAACAGGCCGTCCGTCGACCGCCACGATCAGGTCCGCGCTGGGCCGAAGCCCGAGCGCCGCAGCTCGGCTTCCGGCCGACACCCCGAGCACTCGCACGCCTTTCACGACGCCGGCGTCCTGCGCGACCGCGCTCACGCCGAAGGGCGGCGTGGCGGCGGAGCCCGGCGCAGCTCGGAGGAAGCCCTTGATGGCGCTGACCGGCACCCCGACGGGCACCAGACTGCACGGCTTGTCAGGCAGCGGCGCGCAGGCCTGCGAGATCACCAGCACCACGTCGCCACGTTCGTCGATCACCGGTGACCCGAGCTCACTCGACTTGTGCTTCGACGCGAGCTCCACCGCTCCCGCCAGCGTCGCGCCGTCGGCGCCCGTCAGGTCCGTCGCGCCCTTCATCTTCACACTGACCGTCGCGACGTCTTTGACGCCCGGAGTGTAGCCCTCGAGCTTCGACTCGGGAGTGAGCGCGGCGCGCGAAGCCCGGAGACCCGGCACGGGCGAGCGCGTCGTGGGCTCGACGAGCGCTAGATCCCAAGCGCGATCGCTCGAAGCGACCTTGAGCGGGACCACCTTGCCATCCGAGAAGCGCACGTCGAGGTTGTTGCCGTGCCCGAGTGGAGAGAGCACCGTGAGGATGCGTCCGTCTCCCGCCAGCACGACGCCCATGGCGAGCGCTTTGCCGCCGCGCTGGATCACCACCACGCTGCGCTTGGCCCGCACACCTGGCGGCTCCGCGGGCGTGGCCTTCGCGGCTTTGGTGTCGGTCGCGTAGACGTCGGGCAGCTCGAGGGGCGCCGGCGGCTTCTTCGCATCCGCGGGCTTCGCGGGCTCGTTCGCCTTCGGCGGTTCGCCGGCCTTCCGAGCTCCGGGCGGTTCAGCGGGACGCGCAGGCAGAGCCGGAGTGGCTTGCGCCCACGCGAGCGACGCGCTGAACGAGAGCACGGATACACAAGAGACACCGAGCAACGAACGCCAAGCGGATCGAGAAATCACGGGCCAAGCATAGCGCCGTTCCCGCGACCTCCCAACGCGCAGGGGCTGCGCAGGGAAATCGGCTCGACGTCCGCTGGATCAGCGCGCTGGCGCGAGCTCGCGGATGCCCGTAGCACCGGCGACGATCACCCGATCGGCGCGCCCGACGAAGAGCCCGGTCTCGACCACACCCGGGATGCTCCGCAGCGCCCCATCGAGCTCCGCCGGCGTCGGAATGGGGCCTGCGTGCACGTCGTAGATGAAGTTCCCGGCGTCGGTGAGCCAGGGCGCACCGTTCCGCTCTCGGAGCTGCACTCGCCCGAAGCGCTCGAGCTCCCGCACGGTCGAGCGCTGCCCGAACGCGAGCACCTCGACGGGCACCGGCCACTTCTCACCGAGCAGCCCGCTCAACTTCGATTCGACGACGATGATGATGTTCTTCTCGGAAGCCCGATTGACGATCTTCTCGCGGGCGTGGCAGCCGCCACCGCCCTTGATCAAGTCGAGCGACGCGCTCACCTCGTCGGCACCATCGACGGTGAGCGCGATGCTCCACGGTCCGTCGTCACCGAGCAGCGGGATGCCGAGTGCCTCGGCTTGCGCTCGGCTCGCGTCGCTGGTCGCCACGCCGACGAGCTTCCGCCCCGCGCGCACGAGCTCGCCCACGCCGTCGATGAAGAGCTTGGCCGTCGACCCCGAACCCAAGCCGATGGTGCCCTCGGCCGGCAAGAGATCGAGCGCCGCCCGCGCGGCGAGACGTTTCGCTTCGTCCTGCGTCATCGCGGCGCAGGAAATCCTCCTGCCCTCGACCCGTCAAGCCCGTCCCGCGCGCGCCCACATCCGCACACAAACCTTCGGAAAAAAGATCGTGGTGCCGTAGGGATTCCATGCGTCTCATCGAGAGACCCCGCGCGAAGACCTCCTCGGAAGCCCCGAGGAAGAGCCGGCGTATGATGAGACGAACCCCCGTGACTCGATCCATGAAGACCGCCCGCGTCGCATCGCTCTCGCTGCTTGCCCTCGGATTTGCCGACGGTTGCGTGAGCTCCCAGAACCCGCGCCCGAACTACGCCCAGCCCTACCCGGGCGCCTACGCAGTTCCGCAAAACCCACCGCCGCCCGCCGCGCCCCCGCCGCCGGTCAACCGGCAGGTCTCGTTCTGGGGATTTCCCTTGCCGCAGCTCCCGCCTCCCCCGCCCGCGTCGGCGTTCCAGCTTCCTCCCGCACCATCGGGCTGGGGGAACCTCGGCGGCATTCCCATCCCTCCCCTCACCTGGCCGGGAGCGCCGGGTACGAGCCCCGCCACTCCACCGCCCGCGACTCCGCCTTCGACGCCCGCCGCCAAGGGCTTGAAGGGTTGCGGCGTAGCCAACGTCGGCGGCGAGCAGTTCTTGCTCGACTGCATGACGCCCCAGTACGCGCTGGTGAAGGACGCGAGCTTCTACGTGGTGCGCCGCCAAGCGTTCAACGCGAGCCCGGCCCACGAAGGTGCAGACGCCCTCCCCGCCAGCGTCGATCATCGGAGCGCCGGCACCGAAGGCCCGGTGCGCAACCAAGGCCCCGTCGGCGCGTGCACGGGCTTCTCGCTCTCCACGGCCATCGATCACGCCATGGCCACCTCGACCGGCTCGCCGGGCAACGTCAGCGTGATGCAAGTCTGGGCTCGCTATCACTATCCGACGATGCAGGACGCCGTCAGCGCCAACAAGGGCCGCTCCCTCAACAGCGAGAGCGCGTGGCCCTACGACAAGGTCGAGGCGTGCAAGTACTACTCGGGGCCCGGCTGCGATTGCGGCTCACTCCTCAACGTGTCGTGCAACCAGGCCGTCGACAGCGGCAAGCTCGGCCAGGTCGACGCCACACAATCGGTGAAGGTCACCAACATCACGCGCCTCCCCGACGGCGACCTCGCCGAGATCAAAGGCACCTTGGCCAAGGGCCAAGACGTGTGGTTCGCCATGTGGGTCGACGACTCGTTCCAGTCGGTGAAGGGCTCCCCCGCCGTGGTGCCCGACGGCGACTTCCGCGCCGGCGGCTCGGGCCACGCCATGGTGCTGTCGGGCTACAAGACCCAGAGCAACGGCACCTACTTCTTGATCCACAATAGCTGGGGCACGAAGTGGGGCGACGGCGGCTATGCCTGGATCCACGAGAAGACCCTCGCCACGAACCTCCGTTACTCATACCTCGTCGACGTGAGCACGCCGAGCGGCGGCGACAAACCCAACAAGCCCGGCGAGCCCATCCCGCCCGCGGCGAGCCCCGGCGATTGCCCACCCGGCATGGTGCCCGACAGCGGCATCCCTGTCTGCTTGCCGCCCTGCCCCGACGGCAGCCCGCGCCACTTCAACACCTGTCCCGTCGCGCAGAACCAAAACCAATGCCCCCCTGGCAAGGTGAACATCTTCGGGTTCTGCGTGACCGCCCCGAAGCAAGGCTTCGGTCAAGACGCAGCCACTGGTGTGAAGCACAACTGCGGCCCCGGCGGCTGCACGTACTTCGTGCCCAAAGGCAGCGCCGGCTGCAACCTGCCGGTGTGCGTGAAATCCTGCCCGAGCCCGAAGTATCTGCTCACGTCGGGACCGCTGGGCTTGGGGTGCGCGGAGTAGGGGTGGGCTCGCGCCCCAACATAGGCTCTCACTCTGCTCTCACTCCCCTCCCTCGATCGACGTGGACGACTCTGGGGTCGAAGGCCGAAGTCGGAGACCGAACGCGCGCATGAAGTCGCGCCCGACGGGGCGATTCGTGCGAGCCGGTATCCAGGTCCGCCACGATTCGCCCCCGATGGTCACGGGAAAAGAACCTGACGCCCCAGAAGGTCTCCCCATGCACTTCGGGAGGATGCGGTGGTCGTGACGTTGCGTCATGTATGCATGCGTGTGCGGTTTCTCACATTGCGAGGAACGAAGTTCCGTTCGCACACGGCTCGCGTGCGCATGCGCACGGACGTTGCGCGCAGGTCAGACGATCCGGGTTGAGCGACGAGCACTTCGGGAGCAGAATCGAATGCGAACGCTGGAGGGTAGGACGATGGCGACGATGACTCGACGTGGCACGGTTGTTCGCACTCTGGTTGGTTGTGCGCGGGCAGCACTTGTGTCGCTGGGGGGGGTGCAGCGATCATGCCAGTTGGCAGTCGTTGCGCTGGCATCGATGCTTGCCGCGCTGGTCGGCTGCTCGGCGGGTGAAACGGAAGAAGTAGGCGACGGTACGGCGCCTCTCGTAACCGACATCGTTCCAACCTCCGACTACTGCAACTCTGGGCTAAAGGGGGGCGAGTGCGTGTCGGCGCCTCCCGCTGACTCCAGCGCGCTCGATCGCTTCAACGTCGACGGGGAGTTCGACCCCAAGGAGTACGCGAACGCTCTCGAACTTCCGTACACAGACATGAAGCTGAAAGCCACTGCCAAGGTGTACGTCCAGACCGTGTGGAACAAGCAGAATCCCGACTTGCCGATTCGGCCTGGGGGGCGTCTCTTCGTCTACTTCAAGGACATACCGTTCAACGCGTTCGACGTGGTTCCTTCGTCGGAGTGGGGCATGAGGGTCTACGTCGACGGCACCCGCTTCGCGGGTTCGAAGATGTGCTTTGACTCGGCTGACCGTCGCTACGACGTGAACTTCGTGCAACACGCGGTGACGACGATGCGCCCCGTCGGTGGCACCAACACTTGTGATGTGCTCACGCAAGGCTGGACCACTGCGGCCAACACCGCCCCGCAGTTCGCGGTGAAGGGATGCGCGCCGGATCCAACGACAGCCAAGGTGATCAGGTGCAGCGGCGAGCTCAGCATCTTCATTGCATCCGCCGACTTGGTTCCGCCGGTTGTTGGCCCGCAGAAGTTGACTCCGGGTATCGGCTTCGGTGTGACCAGCCGGCGCGGCACCGGCGCAATGCCCGAGTACCTCGCCGCCCTCGCTATCGCGTACCCCTTCCTGGAACTTGGCGACCGCACCAAGTTCCCCACGCTACTGTTCGGCCCACCCGCCGGTCCGCAGAGTTTCCCGCTGAAGATCATGTCGTGGAACGTTCGGCGCTTCGCGTCGCCAGGACTCAAGGGGCCGTTCGCCGCCGTGGGCTCAGGTGACATCGGTGAGTTCCTCGCTCCCTACGACGTGGTGGCCCTTCAGGAGGGCTGGGACAAGGGCGCCGTCGAGACGATCCATGACCACGCCAATCAGAAACGCAAGGCGCTTGGCCTTGCACCTTTCGCACTCCACGGTCCGATCGATTTCAACCCTTCGCTGACGAAAGCCATCGAGCAATCCGTCGGAACCGTTGGACTGTGCGCATGGGCGACGATTCAGCCAGGCTCGTCCAAGGAGGGGAAGTGCGAAACCAGCGGAACCCACGGGGGCCTTTGGGTCCTGACTGCGCTTCCCTTGGCGCAGTCAGGGCGCCAAGTATACTCGGACTGCAAGGGCGAGGATTGCTTTCGCGCGAAGGGGGCGCAGTGGGTGCGTCTGTACGTCAACCCACCGACGAGTGAGAATCAGGCCTGCCACGGTGACGTGTTCGACGGGGTCGTCACTCAGAGCGGCTGCGATCCACTGGGGAGCGGAGATCACTTCATCGACATCTTCAACACGCACCTACAAGCCAGCTCCCCTCAGCTCTGCGACGCTCTCGCACTCGACAGCCTCGCGGAGGTCAAGAACCTGGTGCTCACGGCGTCGGTCAGCCCCTATGCCGCGGTGGGACTCCTCGCGCTCCAAGCACTCGTTTCCGCCGACCTGAACTGTGGTTCGTCGGACGAAGGCGTCCGCAAGAAGCAACTCCAGGAGTTGAACGCTTACGTGGCTTCCGTGGCCGCGAAGGACCGCCCCGCGATCATTGTCGGTGATTTCAACCTCGACGGTAAGGCGCTGGCCGCCGGTGGCGAGTACGCGACTTTGGTCAAGGAGCTCCACCTCGGCCCGCCGAGCCCGGTCGCTTCCACCGATGACCAGGCTACGCCCTGGCCGAACGACTACGACTGGGACGTCGACCATAGCGATGTCGTGCGCACTTTGGAAGACGAACCTGGTTTCCCAAGCGGCACCGGCACATGGATCGGCGACAACGGCGGCACGATCGTGCCGAACAAGCCCTGGGCGGGCGACTTCGACGGAACGGAGCGCTTCGACTACATCTTGTTCCGCCCTCCTGCGGCGCCGAACACCTACGCCTACGAGAAGGTCGACTGGATCGCGATGAAGAACGGCACGGACTACGTCTGGTCCTCGCCATGGCCCGGCCTTCCGTACAACTTCGGCGGGCCACCCAAGCGCTACTCGGACCACAAGCCGGTGATTACGTCGTTCCGGTTCGCACCGCTGGCGGTTCCTGGGCGATTCCATCCAACCTGGAAACACGACGTACTCCAGCGCATCGCCAGCGCCGACGCCACCGGCGAGGAAGATTGCTGGACCTGCAAAGCGGTCGACCTCCGTGCCGAGTACACCTGGGTGGCGGTCCAAGGTGGCAAGACCGATTCAGCATCAGGTACCGGGAAGGAATGCAGCAACAACGACCACGTGTCGTACCCGCCCGATTCATGCTCCGCGAATTGGAAGCACGCGGATTCCCACGACGGTTCCGCAGGAGCCTCGCATTACTTCGCTGCCGAACTTTGGGACGTGGACTCGTCAGGACCGAACGACCTCCTGCACGGCAAGACCGGGCAACGGATCAAGTGGGACGCTGGCGTGCTGACGTTGCACGACGACAAGTCACAAGCGCTACTCATGGGTTGGCCATTGAACGACAACGAGCCTGTTTCCCAGTGCACCGGTACGCAGCCGGTCAATATGTGCTTCCTCACCGACCCAGACGAACTCGGGCCCGGACAGCAATTCTGAGCGAGGACAAGATGAGGACCCGGAACCTGATGGTCATACTCGCTTTCCAATGGCTCGTGGGTTGCGGTGCCGAAGATTCGCCAGCGCACTCCCCCGGGAGTGGAGGCTCCGCCGGGGCGGGCGGTGTCGGCGGTTCCGGCAACGAGCTCTGCGCGAAAGCGTGCTCGGTGACCACGACCTGCGACTCACAGGCAGACGTGGTCGCGTGCGAAGCACAGTGCAAGAAGGAGATAGCTGGCCTCGGCTACTTGAATGGTCCGGTCGCCCTGAAGTACTTCCAGCAATTCGCGGCGTTGGACAACGACAAGGACTGCCTCTACTCGAAAGGCGGTTTCGCTTGGTGGTGGTGGACGAAGAACCCCGATCGCATCGATGCGCTCGCGGAACAGGACGTCCTACAAGAGTGCAAAGATGTGTGGCTTGCCTGCATCGGGCCCACGGCCACGCAGGACGGATTCCGCGAACTCTGCTTCCTATCCCACTACCGGTACAGTGCGAAGATCCGAACGAAGGTCAAGGCTTGCTACTCCTTGAAATGTTCACCCACGGAGCCGGACGCTTGCGTCGCCTCTGAACAGGTGAAGGGGGAGCCTTGGCTCGCTGGCGTGGAGCAACCGAACCTGCAATGAACACGGGAGCCGCACTCCTCACCCACGCCCTCGCTGCAGTCCTGCTCGGGGCGTGCCAGTTGACACCCGAGCGACAGTGCGAGCTCGCCGATGATCACTGCGAAGGGGCCATCGCCGTGCAGTGCCGGGACTACGATACTCCGACGGGCAACGGCTCGCGCTTCACTCGCACGCGCTGCCTGAGCCCAGACACCTGCAAGACCGACGCTTACGGCGCGTTCTGTACGCTGGATCCGCAGGTTGATCCCAGATGTGACCCGGGAACATTCTGCGAGGGCAACGTGGGGGTGAGCTGTCGCAGCGGTTACCGTGTCACATGGACCAAGTGCGGCATATGCTCGGTCAAGGATGGAGTACCCTCCTGTTCTGGCGGCGTCGGCCACGGCTGCGGCAAGGGTTGCCCGGCGGGCGCGACCTGCGTCGGTTTGGAGTGCCACGTGACATGCGACTGCCCAACCGGCACGGAGTGCGCCTCGTGCAGCGATTTCGGCGCAACTGCGGGAGACTTCTGGACCTGCGTGAATCACGTCTGTCAGCTCGTCGACGCGACGCCGTGAGCTCCATGCCCTCGGCCTGCGAGCCGTCAGGTGGACTTCGACACCGGGGTCGTCGACGTTGCCAAGGGAAACGGCGACATCGTGCTGGCGCAGCTGAACCCGACGACGGGCGCCATCGAATGGCACAAGGTCTTCGGCACGACGAATTGGGAGTACGCGTCGCACCTCGTAGTGGCCGCCAACGGCGACATCGTCCTCGCCGGGAAGGCGAGCGAAGCGTTCTCCTTCGGAGGGCCTACGGTGACCGGAACGAATTGCGTGAGGCTCACGTCGACTGGTGGACATATCTGGACCTTCAGCGACGGCTCCGAATGGGGCGCGCCCAATGGCCTCGTGCTCACTTCGGGCGGAGGCGTCGTGCTCGGGGTGAGCGCCGGCGCCTTCGGGAGTCAGGGTTACGTGCTCGCGCCGTGAAGCGCGGCCTCCCCGAACTCCTCCACTTCCCGAGTTCGCGCCTCGAGCTCAGCCTGCCTTCGCCATCCGGATGGTCTCGAGAGCCCTCGGAAACTCGAATCTCTCGATCTGCGCCTGGATCTCCGCCGCCGCCGATCCCAGCACGCCGTCCAAGAGGTCGCTCGACTGGACCGCGAGCGACAACGCCCGCGAGTCGTCTTGCGCCAGCAGCTCTTCGAGCTCCGACACCACCGCGAGTGCGCGCTCTCGCGCCGCCGGCTCGAGCGAGGCACGAGTGACCGCAGGCTTCGCCTCGTCGAGCGCCCGCAAGACCCCCCGCACCAGGGGCGCGAGCTCGCCCTCGACGGCCGCGAGCGCGCGTTCGGTCGCGGCGGGTTCGTCGAGATCGACCGTCAGCTCCAGCTGGGCCGCGCGGGCGGAGAGAGCGTGCGCTCCGAGCGTTGCGGCGACACCCTTCAAGGTGTGCGCGACATGCTTCGCGCCGTCGCGGTTCCCTTCCCCGAGCGCGGTGCGCGCCTGTCCGACGTCGAGGGCGTGTTGCTCGGCGAACAACTTCAGGAGGCGGACGTAGCGCGCGGGCTGTCCTGCCGACGCCTCGAGTCCGGCGACGAGATCGAGGCCCGCCACCGTGCGAAGGCCGGGCGGCAGCGAGCCCGGCGCCAGGTCGGCGGCCGGTGCGCTCGGGTGGCGAGCCAGGCTCGGCGGCAACCATGCGAGGACCGTGCGGTAGAGCGCCTCGGGGACCACCGGCTTTCCGACGTGCGCGTTCATCCCGGCGGCGATGCAGCGCTCACGATCCTCGGCGAACGTGTTCGCCGTCATCGCAATGATCGGTAGCGAGCCCCTCCCCGGGAGCATGCGGATGGCCCGGGTGGCCTCGAGACCATCCATCTCGGGCATCTGCATGTCCATCAGGACGAGCGCAAAGTCAGCGGCCGCCACCTGCGCGATCGCCTCGGTGCCGTCACTCGCGATCACGACTTCGAGGCCCACGTTCTCGAGCAGAGCGCGCGCGACCTCTTGGTTGATCTCGTTGTCCTCGGCCAGCAAGATCCGCGTTCCTCGGAAGCGCGCCAACGCATGCTCCGGGCGCGAGTCGGCGGGCGGACTGCTGATGGTCCGAGGGTCTCCGTGTGCGCGGGCCACTCGCATCGTCGCCCAGAAGGTGCTCCCGCAGCCGATTTGGCTCACGACGCCGGTGTCTCCGCCCATCAAGCGGGCGAGCCGGCGGCTGATCGCGAGCCCGAGCCCGGTGCCGCCGTAGTGGCGAGTCGTCGAGTCGTCGGCTTGGACGAATGGCTCGAAGAGCCGCAACTGCTGCTCTGGCGTGAGGCCGATTCCCTGATCTTCGACCTCGAGCCGGAGCATCCACTCCGCGGCGTCGCGAACTTGGTCGCCGTCGATGGTCACCCGAACGCTAACCGTTCCGCCGTTCGAGAACTTGATCGCATTGCCGACGAAGTTGAGGAGCACCTGTTCGAGCCGGAACGGATCGCCGCAGACGACCGTCGGGACCGCGGGATCCACCCGCACATCGAGCACGATCGACTTCTCCGCTGCGCGGGTCACCATGAGCGAGACGGTGTCTTCGACGAGTTGCGACGGACGGAACGCGGCGCTCTCGATGGTGAGTCTGCCCGCTTCGACCTTCGAGAGATCGAGGACGTCGTCGAGGAGGCGCAGGAGATGTTGGGCCGCGATCCCGACTTTCGCGAGCTTCGCGAGCGCGCCAGGGTCCCGGATCTCGGCCTTGGCGAGGTGCGTCAGACCGATGATGGCGTTCATCGGCGTGCGGATCTCGTGGCTCATGTTGGCGAGGAACGCGCTCTTGGCGCGGTTCGCGGCCTCGGCCGCGTTTTTCGCCTCGACCAGGGCTGCACGCTGGCGTTCGGCATCCAGACACAGGTCGAGGCTCCGCGCGAACTTCCCCAAGATCGGGGCAAAGAGAGCACGTGCGAGTCGAAGCGAACGCTCGGCCGCATCTTTTCGCGCGGTGAAGAGCACGACGTGTCCGCACTGTGGGAGGACTAGGGAAACCGCATGGACGTATTTCTCGCCTCCGGGAAAGACTCCACTCGCTGATTCGGTGTGCTCCACAGCTAGCAGCTCGGTCGTCCACGGCGCAGTCATCCCCTCGAGGCCGCGCAGCGCTCGGCTGCCGAGCGTCACGTAGACGTGGGGGCCAGCGCTCCCGCGGAGCAGAACCGCGCCGGCCGTACAACCGGTGTGAGCAAGCAGACGCTGGAGCATGGCGGTGGCGAGCGGGCGCGGGCGTGTCTCACCCGCCATCGCCATCGCGAGGTCGTAGAGGATGCTGATGGTCTGGTTGTGGTTCAGCTCCAAGGCATGGCCACGATTGTTGCGTTGTGGAATGCGGGATAGGTCTGTTTCGGTGACCCGATTTCTCCAAGCGAGAGCACTCCGAAGAGCGGGCGCGGGTGGATCGCGGCCTCGAGCGCCGTGATCTCTCGAGTCGCCGCCGCCTCGTCGAGGTGGAGAAAGCGTCCGGCGCAGTAGAACGTGAGCACCGCGCTGCCGACGTCGACCCCCGCGCACGCGCCGGCGCCGACGGCTTCAGCCGCGCCCAGATCGTCGCGAGGGATGGCGCGCACCACGCTGAGCAGCGTGTTCTCGGGGACGTCACCCGAACAGAACACGGAGCCGTCGTCCTCGACTTGTATCGGAATGCGGACCAGCGGCTCGCCCTGTCCGCGGTTCAGTGCGAGAGGAAAGTGCACCCCGTAGCGGTAGAAGTTCTCACGATCGATCGCGACGCCATACTCGCGCTGGACGAGCTCGCGGTAGACGTCGAACGCCGGGCGACCGTCGATGGCCGCGATGCGCCCGCCCGTCGTCGTGGTCGCGACCCAGAGCGCGTCGCCTCCGCGGTAGTGGTGGGCCATGCTGGCTCCTGGGTGCCCGCGGAGCAACACGGCGACCAACGCGCCCGCCGCGAACGTCCGCTCGTCGAACACGCACGGCATCCTGACGAACGTCTCGCTCCCTACGCAGGTCCCCACGTAGCCCACCATGTCGCCGACCTCTTGGTACAGGCGGTCGACGATCTCGCCGATGTCGCCGAGCGTGGTATCGACGAGAAGGAGCAACGAGTCGGTGCCATCTGGGGACGCATTCGCGGTGACGAAATCGGCGAGCTCCGAGATCGCCGCGTCGGCGAACTTGCCGTCGACTCGCGGCATCGCGACGATCCGCCGCGGCGCCCCGCCGTCGAACGAAGAGAGCAAGACCCCGCGTCGGCGAAAGCCACCATGGACGACGAGACCGGGCACGATCCCACCGACCAACGGGCACGCTTCTGCCACCGCGACCTCCTGCAACGTCGCGACGCTGGGGGCATCTTTCTCGCACACGAACGCGAACAGGCCGCGGTCGGGCACCGCAGCGCGGAGAGCGCGCACCGCGTTCGTCATCTCGAGCGCGGTCGGTTCTTCGAGGTACGTGGTGGGGTCGGTCATCTTGGCTCCTGGTTGGAGATGAATCAAAGCGATGGGGAAGCGGCGTAGGGCAGACGGAGCGCTTCGACCTTGGCGCGGCAATCGGCTTCGCTGTCGGCGTAGCGTTCGGCGACGCGCTCGAACTCGCTGCGTAGCGCCATGAACGCATCGACTACTGCGGGATCGAAATGGGAGCCTTTGCCCTGAAGGACGATCTCGACCGCGCGCGCCAGCGGATAGGGAGCCTTGTAGACGCGGCGAGAGATGAGCGCGTCGAAGACGTCGGCGAGTGCCATCAAGCGCGCTGATACCGGGATGGCTTCGCCTGCGAGCCCGTCGGGGTACCCGGAACCATCCCATCGCTCGTGGTGGTGCCGTGCGATCTCTTTGGCCACGCGCAAGAAATCGAGCGGTTCGGCGACGTCTCGCTCGGCGCGTGCGAGCGCTTCGGCGCCGAGCGCCGCATGGCCCTTCATGATCTCCCACTCCGCGGGTGTCAACTTGTCGGGCTTCAAGAGCACGTGGTCGGGGATCCCTACCTTGCCAATGTCGTGGAGCGGGGCCGACTTCACGAGCAGTCGCAGGCAGCCATCAGCGAGCCCCGACCGAAAGCGAGGGTGCTCCTTCAAGGCGTTGCCGAGGAGGGCGACGTACTCCTGCGTGCGCTTGATGTGGTTGCCTGTCTCCGAGTCGCGCATCTCGGCGAGCTCGGCGAGCGCGCGGATGGTTGCATCTTGCACGAGAACGTTTTCGCGCATGCGGGCTTCGACTTCGGCCTCGAGAGCCACGTTGCGCGCGCGGAGCTGGTCGCGCGCGGCCTTGAGCTCGAGGTGGGTCTTCACCCGCGCGAGCACCGCTGCGGGCTGGACGGGCTTCTGGATGTAGTCGACCGCGCCGAGCGCGAGGCCACGCTCTTCGTCGCCCGTCGATTGGAGGGCAGTGACGAAGATCACCGGGATCGCGACCGTCCGAGGATCGCCTCTCAGTCGTTGGAGCACCGCGAAACCGTCCATGCCGGGCATCATCCCGTCGAGCAGGACGAGATCGGGCAACGGATCACCACGCGCGATCTCGAGCCCGCGTTCTCCACTCCGTGCTGCTCGCACGGTGTAGTGCGGTTCGAGAATTCCGCTGAGCACGCGGAGATTCTCTGGCGCGTCGTCGATGATGAGGATGGACTTCACGGGACGAACCTCGTCGATACCGCCCGTGGAGAACGGTCGAGCCTGGCCTTCCTTGAGCGCAGCTCGGGTGACGCGCGGCTTGGCCGAGGCCTGCTACTTCGGGAGCTCGACCCAGACCACGCCCCGCAACGCGCCCTCCGTGAATCCAGTGGCTTGGTCCTTCGGATAGCGCTCGGCGAGCTTCTGCTTCACCTCCGCAGGAATGACTTCGGCAGGACCGTGGCAGGTGACACACAGCGCTTGCGTCGGTAGTGGCTCCACCAAGCCGAGCTTCGCACCGAGGTCGAACACGGCTGGCGCCACGTCCGCTGCGGGCTTGCCCGCAACCTCGTCCAGGTACGTCTTCACCCAAGGGCGGGGCGCGTTCTGTTCGTTTCTGAGCTTGTGGCTGGTTCGCCCGATCTCGAGGCCGTTCTTCGCGGCGAGGTCGGCCGTCAGCTTGCCGGCCTCGCCGGAGCAGACATCGATCCCCCGGGCGTGCCCGCCGGCCTGGATCGCCGTCTGGAGCTGCCCGCTGAGCGTCTTCTTCAACTCGCCGATGGCGCCTCGGGCCTTGGCCACGGTGGCCTCGTGCTCTTTCGGTACGGGGTCGAGACGCTGGGGTCCGCTCTGGCAGCTGACGGCGAGGAACGCGACGGTGAGTACTCGGGTCCACATGACACGTGGTGGGAGCCGGGCGAGGTGAAAAGGGTTCCTCGCCGGGACGCGGTGATGGTCTCGAGCGGGGCAAATCAGGCGCGAGGCGCACCTCGCGAGGTTCTTGCGTCGACGTCCGCGGCCGATGCTGCCTTCCTGCCCGCGAGTGCCTGCGCACGAGTCGACGCGCTTCCTGCCGTCAGCTGCCCCGACGAACGCTAGGAGACCGGCGCGTGTTCGATGGGGGTCGCAGTCCGCGGAACGAGCGCGTCGAGACACGGAAGGACGACCGCTCGGGCCGCCTGCCGAACGGCCTCGCTGGCTTCGCTTCCCTGGAGCCTCCCGTATCGACGCCAGGCGGCGGGGTCCACGTCGCGACCGTCGTCCGTGCACGCGGTCCAGAGCGCGAGCTCGGCTTCGGCGCTGCGTCGCACGTCCGCCCCGAGCTCCGGCGCGACGCGCAGCGCCCAGGCCACGAAGCGCCAGGCCAAAGCCGCGTGGTCCGCCTCGTCGCGCGCGATTCGTTCGAGCGCGCGTCGCGTGGCTTCGTCGGTGCACCCATCGAGCTGCTCGAGCGCCAATGCGGCACCGATGGACTCGGCGACGCATCCCTCTGCCACGTTCGCCAGGACGATCTCGCGCAATGACTGGCGCGGCCGGACTCCGGCGAGGTCGAGTGGTCCAGGGCCCCGGCAGCTGCCGCCGAAACGAGAGCCCAACGCAAAGCAGAGCCGCGCGTGCTCGATCTCGTCCCCGGCTCCGCGCTGGGCGTCTGACAGGAGCTCCGCAGGCGCTCCGACTGCCAACAGCTCGAGCGTGAATCGCGCGAACGAAGCCACCGAAGCGTGCTCGGTGAGGGCGTCTTCCGTCCAGGCCCGCGCGAGGGCGGAGCGAGTCGTCGCATCGATGGGTTCGGCGGGCCAGCTTTCCATCACGGCCCAGTCGCTGCGATGCGTGGCGCCGGCGCGACGATGGCCATCCGCAACGGACAGGGGGCGGCCGCCCGGGCGCGCCGGCTCTTGGCAGACTTGATAGCAGCAAAGTCCGTTCTCGAGGCTCGGACCCGTCGTCACGGCGACGCCGCAAGACGCGTAGCCCTCGCGAGTCAGACAGCCGCTGGCGTCTTCCGGCTTGTCGCGCATGCCGCAGCTCGCGAGGATCTTCTTCTGGTCGTGCGGCGCGAAGCAGTAGCGGGTCAACGGATACTGGCAATTCGCGGTGCCTGTTTCCCCCGGCGGCGTCGCGAAGCGCGGGTCTTCGGTCGTAGCCCGTTCGGAGCCACGGAGTGGCGGGGCCGGACGTGGAGTGGATTCGACGGACTCGCGAGGAGCGCAGGCTGCGGCGCCGGTCAGTGCCAAGAGCAAATGCCGTCTGAGACCACCGAGCGACACCATGGTCGAGAAGGTAGCAGGCGCCCGACCGCGCTTCTTGCCGAGGTGGTAGACTCCCGCCTCGGAGGTCGCCATGCAAAGCTGTCGGATCGGTCTCTTCTGCCTGGGGCTCGGCGTCGCGACGGTCGCGTGCGGAAGCGACGATTCGAGCGCTGGCACCGGTGGCAGCGGCTCGGGCGGCACGCCAGCCGGCGGCGCTCCGAGCGGTGGCAGCTCCTCCGGCGGCACATCCGCGGGGGGCGCCGGCGCGGGCGGCACGGCGGCGGGCGGCACCGCGGCAGGAGGGACGTCCGCGGGCGGCAGCGGCGGTGGCACGGGGGCGGTGGGCGGTCTGGCTCAGAAGTACCCCGGGGACAAAGGCATCGACCAGGATCCGGACGTGATCTTCGCCGACGACTTCGAGAGCTACTCCAAAGCGGCGGACTTGTGGAATCGCTGGGACAACACCTTCCAGGCCGCCCAGACCCGCATCGCCACCGAAGCCGGGCTCTTCTACGCCGGCAAACAAGCGGTGGAGTTCACCTTGCCGAAGCAAGACCAAGAGCTCAGCAACGCCGTACAGAAGATCCTCACCACCGAGCTCGATCAGCTCTACCTCCGTTGGTACTCGAAGTTCGACGCAAAGAACGACATCGTCGGATCCAGTCACAACGGTGGCGGGATGTCCGCACACTACTTCAACGGCAATCAAGCCACGCCGGGGGTGCCAGCGGACGGGAAGAACAAGTTCCTGGTGGAATTCGAGCATTGGCGCGGTGAGGCCGCCACGAAGTCTCCCGGCATGATGAACGTGTACGTCTATCACCCGGAGCAGCGCAGCAACTACGGCGACCACTTCTTCCCGTCGGGGCTCGTCATGCCGAACACGAGCCTCCCGTTCGATTTCGGTCCCGACTTCAAGCCGATGCCCGAGGTCATTCCCGAGCTCGACCACTGGTATTGCTACGAGGTGATGGTGAAGGCCAACACACCAGGTCAGAGGGACGGTCGCATCACACTTTGGCTCGATGGCAAGCAGATCGCCGACTTCGGAAACCTGCGCTTCCGGGACGTCGCGACGCTGAAGCTCGATCGCTTCAACTTGTCGTTCCACGCCGGCAGCAACACAGCCGGCGAGACCAAGAAGTATTACGACAACGTGGTCGCCGCGAAGTCGTACATCGGACCCATGGTGCCCTGACGGGCCCTGCGTGGCGGTCAGCGCGGCACGAAGGTCACGGGCAGCGTCAGCACGGCGCGAGACGCCCCGTCGACCGTGAATCGGGCTGCACGCACCCTCGACGCGATACAGGCCACGAGGCTCGGCGGTAGGTTGCCCGTGCTCTGGGTTCGAACGCCGGCGATCCGCCCGTCTCCGTCGAGTTCGATGGTGACGGAAAGGGCGCCGGCGAGCGACGGGTCGCTTTTCAACGAGGTGGCGTAGCAGCTCCGGAACCCGGAGCGCAGGCCCGCCACGACTCGAGCGGCATCGCTCACTGCGCCGGAAATCACCGTCGGTGTCGCCGCCTTGACCGACGGTCCGGGCACGACCGCACCAAAACCACTGTCGCCCAGGCGCACCGAAGCGCGAGTGTTCGCGAGCGAGCTCAGGTCGTCCGCGGGCTTGGGCTCGGGCCGAGCTTCGAGTTCGCCGAACTCGATCGCGTCCGTTTCGGTCGCGCGCTGTCGGGCGCGGTCCAGCCGGGAAATCGGGATCCCCGAGGCCGGCGGCCGCGTGACGGCCGGTGCGCGCACGCGGGTCAACGGCGTGAGCGTCTCGCGCTCGAGCGATGCCAGCTCCAGGGCGAGGCGCGCCGTGGAGGAGACCGCCGGAGACTCGGTCGCCAGCGGGGTGGCGCGTCCCCGACGGAGCTCGCCGTGAGCGTCCGTGATCTGGGCATCCGATCCGGGATCGGGAGTGTCCGCCAGGTGGAGGACGAGGGAGCCAGCGCCGATCGCCAGCGCCCGGCGCATCCAGCGAGTGTGCATCGCGTCGAACCTCCGAACTCGGGTTCGACAGCGCGTGGCTGGAGAAGTTCCGGTTCGACGAAACCCCAGAAGGCAAACGCCCATTCGGCCCTGGACGCGAGCAGCTCGCAGCCGCCATGCAATGGTAGACTGAGTGTCGATGCGCGCGCTCGTCCTGTCTTTCGTGCTGGTGGTCGGCGTCGTCAGTGGGTGCGGCGGAGACGGCGGCCCCGACGCCAGCGGACCTTCGTGCAACCCGAAGTCAGAGAGCTGCGACGGCGTGGACGAGGACTGCGACGGCGTCCCGGACGACGGCCCCTGTTCGGCTCCAATCACCGACGGCGCGTGGTTCCTCGGCGGTACGGGTACGGACCACGTTCGAGGAGTGGCCTTCGACCCCGCCGGCAACGTGTACGTGACCGGCGCAGTCACCTCGCCGGCAGATCTCGGCAAGGGTCCCGTGACCGGCGCTCAGGGCTATCTCGCGTCGTTCGATCCGAAAGGCGTCGCGCGCTGGAGCTACTCTTGGGGTGCCACCAGCAACGGCAGCGACTACGGGCAGGACGTTTCGGTGGGTGGAGGCATGGTCTGTGCTGCCGGTGGCTTCGCCGGGACCTTCGACTTCGGCGGCGGAGCACGCACGGCCGGTGGCAACAACGACGCATTGGTCGTCTGCCTCGATGCCGCGACAGGCGCGTACCTCTGGGATCGGGCCATCGGGGGCGGCAGCTCCGACACCGCTCAAGGCGTGCACGTGACCGCGACCGGGGACGTCGTCATCGACGGCTTCGCCAATGCCGCCTCAGTGGACTTCGGCGGCGGAGCGCTGGCTCCGGCCCAGGGCGGGTTCGTGGCGCGCTACGCCAAGGACGGCACTTTCGAGTGGGCGCGCGTCTACGCGAACACGAATATCGATTTTGGCTCCAAGCCCGGCGTCGACGCGAGTGGCGCCGCCTACGTCACGGGCACCTTCTTCGACAACGTCGACTTCGGTGGGGGTCCCCGCAAAGCTGCCGGCTCGTCCAATGCCTTCTTGCTGGCCCTCGACGCCGACGGAGAGTGGCTCTGGGACCGGGTCTTCGGGTCCGCAGGCACGGGCATCACGCTCTATGGTGCTTCCGTGCGGCAACGCGGCGACGTAGTCATCTCCGGCGAGCTCACTGGGTCGCTTTCGCTCGGTGGCCCCAAGATCACGAGCCACGGCGATTCGTCCGCGGACGCGTTCGTCGCGGCGTTCGATGCGAGCGGCAAGCTGGAGTGGCAATATTCGGCCGGCGGCACGGGGGCGACGCGGGGCTTCGGCGCCGCCATCGGCCCGGGTGACTCCGTGGTGCTCGCGGGTCAGTATGGGGGGCTCGTGAAGTTCGGTGACGACACCCGCCCCGCTGCGACCGACGACATGTACGCGGTCGGTCTCACGCCCGACGGCAAATACCTGTGGGACTTCACCCTCGCGGGTTCGGACAACGAAGCCGTGAACGCCGTCGCGGTAGACGCCAGTGGGCGCGTGGCGCTGGGCGGCGAGGCTTGGGGTGAGCTCAGCGTGGATGGGATCACGCACACGAATGCGGGTGGCGACGACGGCGCGCTCGTGTTCCTGCGCCGACCTTAGCCGTCGACCCTCAGTCCTCGAATCCGTGTTCCCGTGCGACGGCGACTGCAGCGAGCAACGCTTCCTTGCTCGCCATCATCGCGCGAGCGGCACCGGCGGCTTTCACCGCAGTCTCCAGATCTTGGAAGTGGAGATTGCAGGTGTCACCTTCGGAGTTGCCGTGGATGTCGTCGCGCTCCGGGTCGACACCGGCACCCAGCATGGCCGCTTTGACCAGCCCCTCGACGCCGTACCCATTCAGGTAGTAGCCCTCCAGCGACTCGCCGCCGGCGAGCGCGTGCACGGCATCCCAATCGTGGAACGTCAGGCGCACGTCGTTCCACTGCGTGGAGCGACAATCGTGGAGCTCGAACGGGGCGAAGGTCGTTCGGTCGAAGCCTTTTGCGTCGAAAGTCGGTTCGGTCATGTGGACCGACGCTAGCACCCGACGAGCTCAGCGAGGGTCCATAGCGGGATCGGGCGGAGCTGCCGGTGGAACCGGCGGAGGCACCGGCTGGCCGGGTGGCGGCATCGGACGGCCACCGGGGCGACCGCCGCCCATGGGTCCGCCGCCCTCTTGCATCATGCGAAGCTGACCGATCACCGCTGCGTAGTTGTCCTGCATGGAGCGGCAGTTCTCCGGTGCCATGAGCTCCGTCTTGGTCCGAACCATCTTGCACGTGTCGGTCTCGTTGCCGAGGTCCTTGCAGAGCTTCTGGACCAGGTCGTCACAGACTGCGCGCACCTGCTTGATGCGAGCCAGCGTGGAGGGAACGTCTTCGAGGGCGGCGCCGCAGGCCGCATGGGGCATCAGGCCCGCTGCAGAGCGAGCCTGCGAGCAACCTGCCGACGTCTCGCCGGTCTCGGCGCAGATCTTGTCCTGCCAGGACTTGCACTCGCCGCTCGCCTCGCTGGAGATCGGAGCGGGGCTGCGCTTGAAGGGCGTCCTGCCTTTCGCGTGTGCGTCCTTGAGGAACCAACCGGCGCCCAGGCCGATGGCCAGACCCACGACGGCGAGCACGGCGCCTCGTGACGCCGCCGAGCTCGGGGGCGGGGCTACCTCGACCGGAGCCGATGCGCGGACCGGCTTTTTGGACTTGGCCTTGTCGCTGCTCTTGCGGCTCGAAGTGGACGCAATCTCACGCTTCAGAGGTTTCTTGGCTTCGGCGCGCGCTGGCGGCTTCGAATCCTCGCTCTCGTCGTCGTCGTCGTCGTCGTCGTCGTCGTCGTCGTCGTCAGCAAGGGGCTTTGCCGCGGCTTTCGATTCCCCCTTCGATTCGCCCTTCGATTCGCCTTTCGATTCCCCCTTCGACTCCACCTTTGCAGGCTTCTCGCTCTCGTCGTCTTCGTCCTGCTCCTCGAGCTCGTCGTCCTCGGAGTCGTCGCGTCCCTTGTCCTGGTCGTTTTTCACGGGCGCACCCTAGGGGCAGCGGTGCCCCTGCGCCAGCTATTTCACCGCGTGCTCGATCTTCGGCCGCACGCGGGCGCGGTCTCACGGCTTTCGCCGTTCTCCCGCGTCGGGTCCTCGCTCCGCCTGGGGCTCGCGCTTTCGTTTCCACGGGATCAGGCCGGGCACGCGCTGGCGGTAGCGTTCGTATTCGTTCGGATCAGCGAGGAGTCGCACCAGGCGTTGCTCTTCCTGGCGCGTGAACCAAATCGCGCCCAGTCCGAAGGTCAGGGTCGCGACGAGCACGCTGGCGTACCCCGTGACCAAGAACACGCCGATTTGGTAGCCGAGCCCCGCGGCGTAGATTGGGTGTCGGACCACGCCGTAGGCTCCCCGCGTCTCGAGCCGTAGCTTCCCGTCTGCTTCGAAGAACGGAGTGAACGAGCGCACACGGAACCCAATCTGACGATCGGCGACCAGGCCGAACGCGGTGGCAACGGTGATCAGGAGGAATCCCACCCAGCGCGCGGCAACGGGAAGGAGAAGCGAGTATCCGAAGACGAAGTCCCCGAACCACCACGCCCCTGCCGCCAACGCGGCGAACGTGCCGAAAATCATGCAGTAGGTCGAGGCGCGATGCCGGCGCCAGAAGTCGAACCAGCGCCAGAACACGAAGAAATAGCAGGTGGCGGCCGCTGGAAGAATGGCTGTCAGCCCGAGAAGCCTCGTCATGTTGCGGCTCTCCACGCCTTGGGCTCAGAAGCTGAAGCTGAACGACTTGGTCTCCGGCGGCCCTCTGCCCCAAGGATGATCGCTCGTGCGCATCACCACGCAGCCGCCGAACTTCGGATAGGTCCGCGGGCTCACGATGATGCTCGACGCCTGGCCGAGCTCATTGAGCTTCACACTCACGGTGCACGAGTAGCTTCCGGCATCCGGCTTCGCTCCCTCGTTGCCTTTCCAGCACTGGGTGATCTTCTGCTTGTACCAAGGGAGCTTGTAGTCACGCGCCGGGTGGTCCGACACGTCTTTCATGGAGACCGCCTGTGGGTCACCCGAACCAGTCGCTGTCGCCGTCGCCGCGGGTGAGCCAGACGCCGCAGCCGACGCGCTGCTCGTTGCCGCGCGTTTGCCCGACGTTGCGGTCTCGGTGGCGCCTGCTGGCGTCGGTTGAGCGGCGCTCGCTGCCGGCGGTTCGACGGCGGGGGAGCGCACGGGTGTGCTCGAAGCCGCGGTGGGCTTGGGCGGTTCGGAGTCCTGCGTGTAGTAGAAGCCGAACGCGAGCCCGCCCACGAGGGCCAGTGCGAGCCCGCCGACGAGCAACAGACCCAGGCCTCCGAGCAGCCACTTGAGTCCGCTCGACCCCCGAGGAGCAGTCGTTGGCGCCGTTGCAGTCTGCGCCAAGACGGGCCCGGTGGGGCCGAGGCCTTCGGGGATCGACGGCACCGAAGCTCGCGCTGGTGCCAGAGGCACGTGCGTCGCACTCGCAGCGTCGAGCGAGAGTGTCGGCGCGAGTGGGGCCAGCACCGATTGGAGCGCCGCGAGCGCGTGGCTGGCGTCGGGGAAACGCGACGCGGGATCGCGCGCCACCGTATGGGAAAACCAAGCGTCGAAGCCCGCCGGCAAGTTCGCCGCGACGCCGAACTCGGTGGCTCGCTGTGCGGCGGGCACCAGAGGATCGAGCATCACCTCTTTCAGCAGTCCCTGGAGCGTGGCACCCGATCCTTCGGCGGAGCGCCAATACAGGCGCCCGGTCAAACAGTGAAACACCACGAGCCCGAGCGCCCATACGTCCGTAGGCGGGCCCACGCCGGTCGTGCCCGTCTGCTCCGGAGCCATCCAGAGCGGTGAGCCGACGGCTCCGGTGGCGCTGGCGGCGCCCCGGACGTCTTCGGTGAGCTTGGCGATGCCGAAGTCGAGGATCTTCAGCGTGAATGGGATGCCCTCGCGACGGGGCATGGCCAGATAGATGTTCTCCGGCTTCACGTCTCGATGCACGAGGCCGCTGGCATGCGCCGCGCCGAGGGCGTGGCAGAGCTGCCGCATGACTTCCAGCGTCTCCTCGCGGCGGAGTGGCCCTGCGCGCTCGATGCGCTGCGCCAGGGTCTCGCCCTCGAGCAGCTCCATCGCGAGCCAGGGCGCGCCAGACTCCGGATCGACACCTGCCGCCACCACTTCGACGACGTGGTCGCTATTGATGCGCGAGGCCACTCGCGCTTCCTGTTCGAAGCGCTCGCGCGATCGTGGATTCTCGACCAACGAAGGCAGAAGGAGCTTGAGCGCTCGCTTGCGCCCCGTGCTGAGTTGCTCGACCACGTAGACCGCGCCCATCCCGCCCATGGCCAGCGCGCGCTCGATGCGGAAGTCGCCGCAGAAGATCGTGCCGGGCTGGAGGCCGTGGGGGTGGAACACCGACGCGGAGTTTACCCCAGCCCGAGGAGCTTCATCACCCGCTTTGCTGCACGTCTTCGCCGTCGTCACTCCGGACCCAAGTCGCCGCGGCGTCGAGCAGATAGCCGTCCGTCTGAGTGTGGAGAACGCCGGCAAGCCCCAAGCGCCGCAACGTGGCAATGGCAACGTACAGGCGGTTGTGCGCCGACTCGACGCCGATCTTCTCGCCGGGCCACACCGCCGCGAAGAGCGCGTCGCGGGAGAGCACTCGTCCCGGGGCGTTCACGCGCTGCTCGGCCAACGCCGCCAGCAGGCGCCTGAGGCGTTGCTTGCGTCGGAGGCTGACGATGGCGGCCCCCGGCGCTTGGAACCAGCGCGCTCGTGGACCGATCTGGACGAGGGACTCGGGAGTCTCGGCGGTCGGCGGGAGAAGCTGGCCGCGAGCGTAGCGCAGCAGGAGTCGAACGTCGGCGGAGTCGCCCGAGTGATGCTCGACGCCTTCGAGTATGCGCTCCGCATCGGGTGCGGGAACGACGAGAGACAGCGAAAGGGCGTGGCAAGTGAGCAAGTCGACCTGACCCGCCTGTTCCAAAAGACCACGGGCCTCGGCGGTCGTCCGGAGAGCTTCGTCGACGCGGCCGCGCCGAGCGCACAGCAGCGCGCGCAGCAGCGACGATTGGCCGCGTTGCGCCGGGTAGTCTCCCAGCGGATCCAGCTCCAGCGCACGGGCGAGGTGTGACTCCGCGGAGTCCAGATCTCCGCGTTCTAGCGCGAGCAAGGTGAGCGCGTTCTCTGCGAGCAGCGTCTGGATGCGGTTACCGGACTGCAACAAGAGAGCGCGCCCTTCTTCGACGAGCCCCTGGGCTTCCGCGAGTCTGCCTTGCTCGTGGGCGATCCCGCCGAGCTCGCGCAGCGCGGCTCCCGCGAGGTATCGCTCCCCGAGCTCGTGGGCCACGGAGAGCGCGTCTCGATAGCAGGTTTCGGCTTCTTCGAGCTGCCCCAGCTGGCGCAATACGCCCCCCAAGTTCCCGAGCGCGATGCCTTCGTAGCGGCGGTCCGCCACCGCTTGGTGGAGCTCGAGGGCTTGCTCGTAGCGCACTCGCGCGCGGCGCAGGTCTGCTTGCGCGAAGGACACGCTGGCGAGGTTGTTCAACGCTCGAGCTTCGAGCCGGCGATCTCCTCGCGCTCGCGCCAATCCGAGAGTGCGACCCAACTCGAGTCCGGCCTCTTCCAGGGCACTTTGATCCAAGGCGCAGCGGCCCAGCGTGCGATGCGCTTCTGCTCGTGCGTCGGCTTCCTCGGGGAGCGCGCCGAGCGCCAGAAGGGCGTCCTCCCGTGCGGCGCCGATGGAGCCTCGACTCAGGCGAGCCTCGGCGCGAATCACCAGCGCCCTTCCCCGGGCTTCCCCGCTGAAGTGCTCGACGGCGCGGTCCAACGAACCGAGGTATGCGGCGCCGGGAGCCCGGCCCGAGCAAGCCGCTTGGAGCGCCTCGATCACCGCGAGGGCCAGACTCGGGTCGCTCCCGACTCGGCGTTCGAAGACGGCGGCGAGCGCGTCCGACTCGCGTTCGAGCCACGAGAGACACGCTGCCCGCTCGGGCCCATCCACGCCGCGCGCGCGCGCGAGCGCTCGCTCCACCAACTGACGGTCGCGGCGTTCCCGCGTCTTGTCCGGCGCCTCGGCGGGCGACTGGGGCGGGACCGAAGTGCGCGCGTGTTCACGCCAGGGCTCCGGCCCCGCGACCACGGCCGCCAGCTCCCAAGCCCGTACCGGCTGCGCGATGCCCACGAGCTCGAGGCTGTCGCCCCCTGGATGAGGTTCGCCGTCGCTGACGAGTACCTGCCCGCCCAGCGCAGCATCTGCCAAGAGGCGCACCTGCTCCAGCGCGTCGCCAAACACACGCTGGACACCGCCATCGGCGTTCGAGATCGAAAACGCGCCGGAGTGCACGGCTGCTGCCAATCGCACCGGACCGAGCTCGCCGCTCTCCAATGCCTCGACGGCAGGCGCAAGATCGCGAAGGAACGCCAGCGCCCCCGCCGACGACGGGAACGAAAAGAGGGTTCGCGCTCCGAGCGCGGACAGAACCTCGCCTCCGAAGTCGTCGAGGCGGCCGCGCGAGGCTCGATCGAACGCCTCGAGGACGCCGCGAGCCAGCCGGTCGTCGACACCGGACCCCAGCCCGTCGAGCCGCGTCTCGACCAGCACCCCGTGCGTCGCCGACATGCGGGTGAGAGTACCTCGGTCAGCTACACTCGGTCATGGGGCTCTCTCGAGCGCAACCATGCGCCGGGAACTACATGGCGCAGGCCTTCGCCTCGGCTGGGCCTCGAGGGGTCTGACAGGATTGTCGCGCAGCGGGGAACACAGTTCGACGGACCACGATTGCGATCACTTCAGATTCCGGTGACCTGCACCGCTGCGCGAGTCGGGGCACGCGAATTGCTCCCGCCGGCCTGGGCTTTCTTCATTGCGCTAGCGGGAGCGCACGGAGGGATCATGGCTCGATCTCACGCATGGGGTGCGCACGCGAAGGTGTGTGTGGCCGTCGGCTTCGTGGTGATGGGCGGCTGCGGCGCAGACATGTCCGGCGGTGGTTTCGGCCCGGCGGATCCGGGGCTGCCGACCTCGCCACCGACCAGTCCGGCGCCGACGGGGAGCAAGTGGAAAGGCGTCGAGGTGACCGGCGACTGCGGGCGGAGCACGCTCGCCTGGGTGTTGGTGGACGAGATGTGTGCGGACACCGACGACCCCGGCTACCTCGACGCGCTGCGCTCGCCGATGTTCCGCGACGGTACTCTGATCGACGACACGCTGTACGTGGTGGACGCGACCCGACTCTGGGTGCTCGACGTCGCGCAGACGGAGCCGAAGCGGTTGGGCGTCTTGGGTGGGCTCGGGCACCCGGTGGCCATCGCCAACCACGGCGGCAGACTGGTCATCGCCAGTGGGGAAGCCGGCCTTTTGATGCTCGAGCCGAAGCTTCCGGGGGTGCCCGTGCCGTTCGCGGAGCTACCACTGCCCGGCCCCGCGCTCGACGTCTTCATCGAGGGCGATCGCGCGGTGGTGGCCATGGGCAAGGCCGGCCTCGCCGTCATCGACCTGGCGCCCACCCTGGCCGTGCCGCCGGCGTCGCCCAAGCTATTGAACGTGGTGCCGAGCCCCGGCTTCGCCGTCGGTGTCGCGACCCGAACGTCCTACGCATTCGTAGCTGCTTGCGACACGTTCGCGGTGGTCCACCTCCAAACGGGCGAGCTGGTCGGCCAGAGCTGGCTGAAGGCCTACGACGCTTCGGAGATCCTGACCGCGCCGGCCCGCGACATCGCACTCGTCGACGACAGGGCATTCGTCGCCGCGGGTCGCCACGGTGTGGTCGAAGTCGACGTGGCCAAGCCTGCGACGCCTCAGCTCTTGGGTGAGTGCACGGAGCCCTACGACCAGTCGTTCTACGTCAGCGGCGTGCGCGCAGAGGGGCAGCGACTGTTCGCCGCGGCGGGCGAATGGGGTGTGCGCGCGCTGGACGTGGCAAAACCGCCTACCTGCGCTGTTTGGCTGTCGCCGCAGATGCCGCCGACGCCGAGCGGCGACGAGGCCTGCAACCCCAAGCCGCCCTGGCAGGTGCTGCCTTGGCACGACCTCTGGACGCCGCCGCCGCCCTCCAAAGACCCGGTGCAGACGCTGCCCGCGGGTGACGTCTTGTACGCGTTCGGTGATGCGCGGCGCATCGGCACCCGCGCCGTGGACGTTCGCGACGTCGAGAACGGCCTCCAGCAGGTCGGTCGCTACGATGAACCCAGGCTGGTCGTCGCTCTGGCTGCGGGCGGCGGCCGCGTCCTCGCGGTGGGCGAGGGCGGCGGGCTTTTCGCCGCGGATTCGAGTGGTCTGCTCTCGCCGCTCGCGGCACCCGAAAAGGTGGAACAGGGCGTCTCAGCGGTCGTGCTCGCCGATGGCCGTTGGGCCTTCTCGACGGAGTCGGAGCTTCGAATCGAGAGCGCCGCACCGAAGACTTTCGCGACGCCGCTCTTCGCCCATGGCCTCTCCGCACGCGACTCGGACGTGGTCATCGCGCTGGCGCAGGGTGTGGCCTTCGTCGATCCCGCCGGAGTCGAGACACTGGTGCCGGCGCCGCGGCCGGCGGCGCTGCCACCAGCGGTGGTCGCCAAGGCCGACGGCGTGTTCCTGGCTGCACCCGAGTGGGAGCGAGCGCTCCGCATCGACGCCTCGGGCAAGGCAGCGGACCTGCCGCCGAACGGAGTGTTCGGAGCGGCCGAGATCTCCGACGCCAACCTGTGGCGCGAGGGACTGCCGCGGCGCCTGCTCGCCGATTCCGCGCACGGCGTGGTGGAGATCGCGTCGCTCGGCGCTCGCGCTGGGCTGACGCTGCACACGGGCGCTGCCGACGCGCCGAAGCTCGCGTTGCCGGCAGGCACCTACGTGGACGCGGTGGCTCACGGCGATACGCTCTACGTGGTGACCGCGGACCGCGGCGTGTATCAGAGCGCGCTCCTGACCGTTTCGCTCTCCAAGACCTCGGCGGTCTTGCTCCACACCGAGTCGTTCACTGGAGTGGCGACCTCCATCGCCGCAGACGGCGCGCGCCTCTACGTCGGCGACGCCGATCGGGGCATCCGGGTCTATTCCACCGCGGAGCAGCCGCCGACGCTCCTCGGGGTGTACGCCCTCGGAGGTGCACCGTGAACCGGTCCACACCCACCTTGGCGCTCGTCGCACTTTCTACCCTCGCTGGCTGCTTCGAGGCCGACTTCGGGTGGGATTCGGAGCCGGTCCCGACACCGCCGCCGGCGGCGACACAGCATTCGCCGTTGGTGGGGGCCATCAAGATCCCGAGCTTCCCGCCCATCGGCCCCAACGGAAGCTTGAAAGTCGAGGGCTCGGACGCCGATGGCGATTTGGCGTCAGCGCGCTTGATCTTCCAGAACGAGTTGGTGCGTCCCCTGTCGGGCTCGGCGCACACGATCACCGTCTCCGGACCCGCGCTGGGCGAAGGCTATGGGACGTTCACCGTCTTCATCGAGGACCGCGGCGGGCGCTCCTCGACGCGCTCCGCCACCAACGTGTTGGTCGATCTGACGCCGCCCAAGATCGTGTTGGGCGAAACCGTGGTGTCGAGCACGGGCGACTTGGAGCTCTGGGTAGGCGACGCCTGGGTCCTCGGCGCCGTGCGGCTCGAGTTCGGCGGCAAAGAGTTGACTCACGAGTTCGAGCCCGGCTGGCCCAAGACTCTGGGCAAGACGTGGGACTATTCGCTGGTGAAGTTCTCGATGCACGATCTGCCAGCGACCCAGGGGTCCGCCAAGCTCGTAGCCATCGACGCCGCCGGCAACACCAAGACCGAGACGTTCACTCTGGACGTCGACGGCAAGCCGCCCGCCGTGTCCATCGTCTCCCCCGCTGCCGGCGCGACACTCGGCGGCGCGGTCGCGCTCGTCGTCGACTCGAGCGACGACGGCGGCGGCCCGGTGTGGGTCGAGGTCTCGCTCGGTGGGACACCGGTCGGCAACCTCAGCGGCGGCAAGCAGACCTTGACGGTGAACACCGCTGACGTACTACCGGGCCCCCGAGAGCTGGTCGTGACGGCCACCGATCGAGCCGGAAACGAGAGCGTGGCGAAGCGGAACTTCGTGGTGCAGTGAGGTCGCGCCTCGGGCGCGCCGAGCTGGGTCAGCTGCACTCGGTGGTGCAGCTCTGGCCGATGCAGCCCTGCACCGAGAACCAAGTCGGGTAGGCGCTCGCCTCGGCCGGGCAGGCCTGCTTCACGCACTGCTCGAGCTCCTGGGCGGACTTGGACTGGGCGCACGCCTGGCCCTTCTGAGCGGCGCAGGTATTGAGCGCCGCGCAGGTCGTGTCGTTCGCGCAGGCTTCGAGCTCGGTGCAGCACGACGAAGCCGCGCAGGTCGAGCAGGCCGGCTTCGGGTGCTGGACCTGCACGCTGCACGTCCCGCTGGTCCCGCCCCCGGCACCGGGGCTGCCGCCGGACGCCGTCCCGCCTCCCGTGCCGGGATTGGCCCCACCCGAGGCGGTGCTCCCTCCCGTGCTGGTGGTGCCACCGAACCCAGGCGTTGCACCGCCGCCGGACGAGCCGCCGCTGGGTGCGCCACCCGTCTGAGCGTTGCCTCCGCCCGCGGTCGCGCCGCCGGCACCGGCACCGCCGGAGCCGTCACTGCCGCTACCCGAGCTCGCCGAGCACGCGGCGAGCGAAACACCGAAACACATCGTCAACGAGATTCTCGCGAGCGAGTTCATTGGGTCTCCATCCTGCGCTCTCAGCGCGTCATGTCGAAACGGGAACCATCGATTTCGAAGCGCGCCCGAGCGAGCTCGGACGTCGGAACGAACAGCCAACCACCGTCGAGGTGGTCGAAGTCGAAGTAGCGCCCTTGTACGAGCTTCCCGTCGGCGTTCACCTGGACGGTTCGACCGCCCAAGAGCGGTGTGCGGCGTCGCACCTTCTGGAACGCAGTGCTCGGCAAGCGCGGACCAACGGGTACGAGCCAGTAGTCGAAGTACGTGCCCTCCGGCAGCAGCAAGTCCGGCAAGTTCACGTTCTGGGAGCGCTGGAAGAGCGCGCTGTAGTTGTAGCCGGAGATCCAGCGCTTTTCGCAGTAGCCCATGAAGTCGCTGAACACGGCTGGGTCGCGGAGCTCACCCGTAGTGAGGTCGTAGCCAAAGTCGCCGATGGTGTTGCCCGAATGCGGGTAGAGCGCGTCGATGGACTTCGGATCCAGACCCGGTCCGCAATTGACGTGCTTGCGTCCGTGGGCGTGCCCCAGCTCGTGAGCTGCCGTGTCGGGCCCGTGCTCGGGGTAGCCGACGCCCAGCGCGAGTCTGAGCCCGACGTTGCCGACGTCGGGCGGGCTGTCGTTCAGCAGCGTCACACCGAGCATGCAGCCGGTGGCGCAGAACTCGAACAGCGTCTGGGTCGGCAGGAAGACGCCGTACAAATACACGTCGTCCGGGACGTTCTCCGTCTGGCGAAGCTGGTAGACCCGCATGCCCACTTCCTGCCAGCCCTTGCCGGTCGGGCTGATTGCCCCCTGCCAGTCGATGGGCGCGTGCACGCTGACTTCGACCTTCGACACCGGGTAGAGCGCGTGCAGGCGCTGTCGATAGCGCTCGACCTCGGCTTCGGAGGTGTCGGGGAGCCGTCCGGAGCCGTCCGCCCCGTAGGCGAACGGCACGAGCATCACGCGCATCGTGCTCGCGTGTCCCTCCACCACGACGTCACCGCTCGCGCGCGCACGCGAGTTCTCCGTGCGGCCGGCAGCCGGCTGTCCCAGCGTCACTGCGTAGGTGAGCTTGTCTCCGACGCGGTCAGCCGGGATTTTGAAGTTGATGCTGGTCTCGAGCTTGTCGCGTTCGGTGACGGGAAAGGGCGTTCCCTCGAGCTCGAGCGGAGGCTTGCCGTCGTCGAGCACCAGGCGAGCGGTCACCGGCGTGCCGTCGTAGCTGGCCGATGTGCGGTAGTGGACCCGCACCAGGGCCTCGCGCCCGGCGACGAGCGGTACCCCCGCCGGGGGCGCGCCGGCTTCCGTCCAGAGCACGCGCTCGACCGCCTGGTAGATGGCGACCTCGGTCACGTCCACGCCCGGGGCGCCCACGAGCTCAGTGGCCGCGGCGCCGGTTCCTCCGGCTCCCGCGCTCGGAGATTCGCTCTCGGAGCCGCAGGAGAGGGCCAGAATTCCGAGTCCCAAGCGGAGTGAAGTGGCGGCGCGCATGAGGATCGCCTTCCACGAGCTGGAACGAGGCTCCAGCTAAGAATTCTTAATTCTGCTCGGCACCCTTCACGGGTCGTCGAGCTTCCAAGCGACGAGCGCCATGCCCAGCGCCGCCGCAGTGAGCAACACGTAGAGCCAGAACAGCCCCATTTGGCTCGCGTACACGACGGGCGCGTCGAGCGCCGTGTGCAGACCCACCGCCAGCGCGAGATAGCCGAGTCTTCCCCGCGTCACCGCGCGCATCACCAGCACGCTCGCTCCGGTGTGGAACGCCATGGCACAGACACGCTCCCAACCTGCGAGCGCGGCGTGATACCAAGGGGTCTCCCAGTAGCGGTGCGCGGCGTAATGGAGGATGGCGCGATCGGCCTCCGAAGCTCCCAGCGCGCCGGCCCACGGCTCGAGCAACACGTTGGCGAAGCTCGAGAGGGCCAGAAGGCCGAAGATCATGGCCTCGACGCCTCCGTGGCCGAGCCCCACCTGGACGGCCGGGCGGTAGCCGCGGTCACGGCGCAGTACCCAGCGAAACGTCGCGTAGCGCGCGAGCTCCTCGCACAGGCCCGCCGACAAACCCGCCGCCACGGCAACGACCGGCAGGGGCGCGAGTGCGAGGCCGCGCGGTGGACCGAGGAGTCCCAGCGCGAAGTTCAACGGCAGGTGTACCACCTGCGACGCCACGAACGTGGCGCCGCCGATCCAGAACAGCGTCAGACGCTGCCCCAGGCGCCGGCGCGCGACGAAGCCCGCGACGAGGGGGAGGAGGAGCATCAGCGGCAGCTGCACGAGCAGCACCGCCGTCAGATTGCCGTACGCGATCTGGATTGGCGCAGCGGGCAGTGTCAGAGGCCGTCCTTCCACGGCTTGACCCAGAACCCAGTGAGCTTGCCGTCCCCGTCGAAAACGACGCGAACCTCCAGCGGCACCTTCGACTTGTCGAAGGACCCTTTGAACCGGTAGACCTCGAACTTCCCGTCCTTGGTGCGGTGCGTCTCGGCGTACGTCATCGACAGGAAGTTGCCGATCTCCTTCTCCAGTGACTTGTCGGCGGCGCGCTGCGCGTCTTCGGGGTTGTGCGCCGAGCGGAACTTCTCGGCGGCTTCGTCACCGAGCTTCGGGTATTCATCCTTGGCCCAGGCGCCGAGGATCTTGTTCCCGAGCGACTCCGCGTTGGCCTTGCGTGTCGCGTCCACCTTGTCTTCTGGCAGCCGGTCGAACTCCGGCTTGCCACAGGCCGAAAGCACGATCGCGGCGAGCGTGATCCCGATGGCAATATGGTGACGTCGCATGCGCTTCGAGTATCACGCCGGGGGAGCGCCGTCATTGCGCGGCAGGACGTCCGTGCCGGGCGCTGGAAGGCGAGCGCCCACGCGCTCGCCCGAAAGTCAGGCGCCAACTCGGCTGCATCCTCGCACACGGAAAGCGAGTCGCGTCAGAGCGCACCTGGGGTCAGAGTCGCTCCCATGTCGCTCGATCCGTCGTGCTACGCCGCGCACGCTCGCTTCGTCCCCCTCCTGGGTGCGCCTGCGCTCGACTGGCTCGCTCCGAAGGAGCATGAACGTATCCTCGATCTCGGTTGCGGTGACGGTCTGCTCAGCGAGCGCATTGCCGCTGCGGGCGCTCGGGTGGTCGGCATCGACGCTTCGGCCGAGATGATCTCGGTCGCGCGGGCGCGTGGTCTGGATGCACGCGTCGGTGACGCCCAGAAACTGAGCTTCGAGTCGGAGTTCGACGCCGTCTTCAGCAACGCCGCGCTGCATTGGATGCAGGATCAAGATGGTGTGTTCGCTGGCGTCCGCCGTGCGCTGAAGGTCGGAGGGCGCTTCGTCGGTGAGCTCGGGGCCGCCGGCAATCTGCAGGTGGTCATCAGCGCCCTCTTGGCCGTCGCTGCAGAGCGGGGGCGCTCGCCGGTCAGTCCGTGGCGGTTTCCGACGCGAGAGGAGCACAGTGCTCGACTCGTTCGGCATGGCTTCGTCGTCGAGCGCGTGGTCGTCGAGGCTCGTCCCACCAGGCTACCCACCGACCTCGCCGGTTGGCTGGACACGTTCGGCGCGGCGTTCTTCGACGGGTTGTCCTTCGACGCCCGCCGTCGAGAACGGGACGCGGTCGTGGCGTCGCTCGCTCCTTCGTGCCGCGCTGGCGATGGCACCTGGACCCTCGACTACGTTCGCTTGCGTTTTGCAGCCGTCGCACGGTAGGGGCGCCAGCGGGGCAGCCAGCGAGGCACCGCCCGTGCGTACGCCGCGTAGGCGCCGCCGAAGCGGCGATGGAGCCCGGGTTCTTCGCTGCCCACGAAGTAGACGTGATTGACCACGCCGAACGCCAGCGCCCAGCCGGCCACACGCACCGAACCAGCGGCCAGCGCTGCGCCGATGATCGCCACGAGAACCCCGGAGATCATCGGGTTGCGGACGTGCGCGAAAGGTCCCTCGGCCACGAGTGCCCGGGTCGGGTCCCAAGGTGCGAGGGTCCCTCGTCCGCGCCGCCCGAAGAGGACGACGGTCCAGACGACCAGCGCCCAACCCGACGCGGCGAGCGCGATGCCGGCAGCCGACCGCACCGCCTGCCAGCTCCCGTCCGAGCGCGCGAGCCACGACGGGATCACGAGCCCCGCGGTCAGAGGCATGCTGAAGGCACGAAGGTGTGCCCCGAGAGTCGGCGCTCTCGTTTCTGCTTCGCCAACGCTCATGCTCGTGACGTTGTCATGCAGGCATTCGCGTTTCGACTCGCATTTGCAGAGCGTCGAACGCCAGCGAATCGTTTCAGTCCCACGCATTCGTGCTTCGTGCTCGCATTTTGGCGCGCGCTAGGCGCGCAGGTAGCCGAGCGCGAGCGCCGACAGTTCGCTGGCCAAACTTCCGTCGCCGAGGGACTCGGGATGACGTTCGATGGCCGCGTGGGTCAAGAGGTCGATGGCTCGCACGACCAGGAGCGCTGTCAGCGCGGGTGTGCGAGTCCTGACTTCGTGCTGGCGTTCCACGAGGAACGCGGTCACGGCGGCGCCTGCACGTTCGTCGACGGCGGCTTGCAGCGACGTTGCCGCGCCGAGTTCGTCCAGGCCGAGTGCGAGTACCTGGTGGAGCGGGTCGGCGTGCGCGGCGATCATCCGTTCGACGACCGTGCGCACCGCTACTTCCAGCGGTGCCGCTTTGACCTCCTCGAACGTGCGCTCGAGCAGGTCGAGCGCGTCGTTCGTGTGCCGCTCCGCGAGCGCAGCCAGGAGGGCGTCTTTGCTCGGGTAGTACTGATAGAGCGAGCCGACGCTGACGCCAGCCCGCTCGGCGATGGCGTTGACGCTCGCCTTGGCGAAACCGCACTCGCGAAACGTGCGGGCGCTTGCCTCGAGGATGGCGTCGACGGTGGCGGCCGAGCGCTGCTGCTGAGGCCGCTTGCGCGGGCTCGCCTTCGTCCTGCGTGCGCCCATCCGCTCCGAGCGTGCATCGGGCGAGTGCAAAGAGCCAGCAGGTAGTCGAGCACCGCAGCGGCCGCGGCTGGTGCGAAATGCGAGCGCTTGCCCCGCCCGACGAATATCCTCGAAGGCAGCTGCACTTGCCCGCCGCCATATGCGAGTCGCCGGGCGGGCACGCGCGTGAGAGTTTCCTGGCATGACGCCGCTCGAAAGAGAACGGGAGCGAATCGTGCGCGCTCACATCGACGCCGAGGCTCGGGGTGACTTCGATGGCGCGCTCGCCACGTTTCACAGGCCACGTTACGAGATCATGGCCACAGGCGAGGTGCACGATGGCGCTGAAGCCGTTTCGGCCTTTTATGACGAGACTGCGCGCGCATTTCCGAACCTCGGGTTTCGGACGCCCGTACTGCGACATTCGCTGGACGCGGTGACGGTCGAGACGACGTTCCATGCGCTCCACGCCGGTCCCTGGCGCGGGCTCCCAGCGACGGGCCGTCGGGTCGAGTACGCGATGATGAACCTGTTCAGCTTCGAAGAAGAGCGACTCGTCCTCGAGCGGATGTATTTCGACTTGCTCACCCCACTGCGGCAGATCGGGGTGTCCCGAGATCCCGTGTCCCCCGTCGGGCGCATCGCCACGGCGCTGAACCACCCTCTGGTCGTTGGAGGGGCGTTTCTGCGGGCATTGTTGCGCGCGCGATGAAAGGCGCAGTGAGTCCGACTCAGGGCCTAGCGCGAAGCTGACGGAGCGGCGCGCTCGGGGACGCCGTCCGGGTGCTCGCTCGCGCCGAGGAACGAGCGGATCGCGCGTGCGGCATTCGCCGCGCCGTCGACGCCTGCGTACCAACTTCGCACGCGCCCCGCGCTTTCGCGGAAACTTCGCTCCGAGACGACGCGTCGGACCGCGTCGGTCAGGCGAGTCGTGTCGGCGTGGCGCGGCGCCACCGCCAAGCCCATGCCGTGCCGAACGGCGAGATCCACGTTGAGCTCTTGCTCTGGCTGGAGCGGGATCCCGACGAGCGGCGTTCCGCTGACCATCGCGGTCTGCACCGTTCCCTGCCCACCCATGGTCACGGCGACGTCGACGCGAGGCATGATGACGTGGCTCGGCAGGATGCCGTGGACCACGACGTCGGGATCGGTCGTGGGTCCGAAGTCGTGGATCGTGGCGCCGACGATCACGCGGAGACCCGCGTCACGAACGCGCGCGACCACCGCGCGGAGTACTTCGGCCGTCGTCGAGGACAGCACGACGTAGGCGGTGGGACGCGACCCGTCGAGGAAGGCCTCGACCGGCGGCGGCACCGGCACGTCGAGCCGCGCGAAGATCGGCCCGACGTAGACGAGGCGCGTGCCTGGTCGATAGGCGGAAGGTCGCTTGGGCTGCCACCCCTCGAGGTCCGCGCGGGGGATGCCCAGCACGTCAGGTACGTCGGTCACGAGCGTGAGATCGCCCAGCATCAACGCGGCGAGCGTGGGCAGCGGCTCGACGCCGAGCTCACGGGCGACTTCGTTGAGGAACTTCACCGGCCCGGTCAGGCGTTCGGGGCCAGCGTTGGCCAGCTTCCGCTTCAGCCAAGCCGGGAGCCATTCGGTGCCGGGGATGGCCATCGTCGTCGGAGCTGGCGCTAGCCCGCGCTCGAAGACGGGCGGGACATACGAGCCTCCGTGCGACGCGGCGAGGGGGATCCCCGCGACGCGCGACGAGAGGTACGCCGTGAGAGTGAAGCCGATGACGGCGAGCCGCGCGCCCGTGCGGCGGAGAAACTCGGCCTCGGCGCGGACGCCGCGGCGCACCTCGTCCGGAGAGTGCATGCGCACGCCCGGCTTGCCAATCTGGACGAGGTCTCGCACGTATCGCGCGCAGCGCTCATGGTCCATCGCGGGTTCGAGGAGCGTGTATGGCACTCCTGCGTCCCGGAGCACGCTCTCGTACGGGCCGCCGTGCGTCGCGAACACGACCGTCTCGCCCTGCGCCTCCAGCGCGCGGCCGATATGGAGCATGCGTGTGGTCTCCGAGAGGAAGCCACAGTGAGGCAGGAGCGCGATCATGGCGTGGACTCGGCTGGCGTCGCCGAAATAGGTAATATATTACATAAGAGCATGGACCGTCAATGGCTCGAACTTGGGCTCGAGGCTCTGCCACCTGCGCGTTCACGCCGGATCCAGGCCTTCAGGCTGTTGGTGGTCGCCGGCGCGGCGATGCGTGGCCGCCTCGATCGCGCGCTCGCGCCGACGGGCATCACCACGCAACAAGCGGCGATGCTTCAGCTCATAGAGTCGCTGAGCGGGCCACCGACGCTCTCCCAAGTGGCGGCCGGAATGCGCATGACGCACCAAAACGTGAAACAGATCGCCGCAGCGTTGGAGCGCAAAGGCTTTCTTCGGATCGTCCCCGACCCGAACGATCGCCGCGCGCGCCGGCTCCGGCTCACGGCGAAGCACCGGCGCTTCTGGAATCGTCGGAACCCGGCAGACTTCGCGCAGGTCGAGCAGTGGACGATGGCGCTCGACGATCGCGAGGTGGCGAAGCTGGTGAAGCTGCTCGCGCGTCTCTACGCGGGTCTTTGAACGCTGGGGTGGACGGCTCGAGCAGGGCGGTGTCGAACCGCCCCGCTCGCCGAGCCGGACGTCAGCGCTTCGTCACCACGACCTCGAGGTACTCACCAGGGACCACCAGAGACGAGGTTCCGGCGACGTTGTGCGAATCGAGCAGCGCCGCGATATCCGCCTCGAGCGCCAGCTGGCCCCGAGAGTCGAGCGCGAGGAACGCCTTGTGCGTCGGGCCATAGAAGTCGCGGAAGACCTGGATGAAGTGCGCCGCCGAGCGATAGCGGAAGTTGAACGCCTTGCGTTGGCTCTTGATGTCCAATGCGCGCGCGCCGAAGAGCTCCACGATGTGAGGCTCGGTGCCCCACAGCGCAGGGGACCGGAGCCCGGGAACCGGCGGCACGTGGGCCCCGACAGCGCGCAACAACTTGCCGACGAAGCCATCCGGGGTCCAATTCGCCATCCCGATGCGCCCGCCTTCCCGAACGACGCGCAACATCTCGCGCGCCGAGCGGGCATGGTCGGGCGTGAACATGACTCCGAACGTCGAGAGCACCACGTCGAAGCTCCCGTCGGGGAACGGAAGGTCCTCTGCGTCGGCGACCAGGAACTCCACTCCGAACCCCTCGGTCCGGGCCCGGGCGCTGCCCTTCTCCAGCAGCGCCGGCACGTAGTCGGTCGAGACCACGTCGGCGAAGCGCCGGGCCGCCGCGAGTGTGGCGTTCCCGTTGCCCGCGGCCACGTCCAAGACACGCTCGCCCGATCGGACGTCGGCGGCTTCGGCCAGCGACTCGCCGACGATCTGCAAGGTCGCGCCGATGACCGCGAAGTCTCCGCTCGCCCAGGTCAGCTGCTGCTTCTTCTTGATCTCTGCCAGGTTCGGCGAAGGTTCGCGGTTGTCGATGGTCAACGTCATGGGTTCATCTCCTGTGTTTCGCTGGGTGACGCCCATGATTCGCCGGGCGCCCGCGGCGGCCGGCGCACGCTTCGTCGCCGACCCCCGACACATGCGCCCGCCACCGGGGTTGACGCTTCCCAGCCCGTCCAGCAAATTTGCTCGACGATCCGCGGCGTCCTCAGGACTTGACCGCGTGTCCACCGAACTTGATCGAGACTCTATCCAGGCGCCTTCGTGAGCACCGACCCCCTGTCCGACGTTCTCGCCAGCGTCCGTCTGCACGGGGCAATCTTCTATTACGTGAGCTTCGGCGATGAGTGGGTAGCCGAGACTCCGGCGTCGCCCGAGCTCGCCCGAGCGCTCATGCCGACGTCGGAGCACGTACTCGCCTATCACCTGATGCTGAAGGGAGGATGTTGGGCGGCTACCACCGGCGAATCACCGGTCCGCCTTTCCGAAGGCGACATCGTGATGTTCCCACGCGGTGACGCTCACGTCATGTCGAGTGCGCCGGGCATGCGCGCCTCCCGAGACGACAGCGATTGGCGCGTGCTCACGCGCGACGACCCGAAGCCCATTGCGGTTGCCTACTACGACGGTCGCCTCCGCCCGGGTGAGCTGGCGTCCGAGAGCGAAGTACGCGCGGTCATCGTCTGCGGCTTCGTCGGCTGCGACTTGCGTCCGTTCAACCCCTTGATCGGTGCCTTGCCGAGGCTCTTGCACCTGCACGCCGGCGGCGTCGGGGCTTGGGTCGAGCCGATGCTGCACCACGCAGTCGAAGAGTCCCGGCGCAGCCGCGCCGGGAGCGCAGCCATGCTCGAACGCGTGAGCGAGATGGTGTTCGTCGATGCGGCCCGCCGCCACCTCGAGTCGATTTCTGGTGAAGAGGGCACGGGCTGGCTCGCAGCGCTCCGCGATCACCACGTGGGGAAGGCCATCCAGCTCATTCATGAACGGCCAGCGGAGCCCTGGACCGTGGACGACCTGGCGAAGCGCGTCGGAGTGTCGCGCTCGGCGTTCCACGAGCGATTCGCGCTCCTGGTCGGCATGCCTCCCGTGCAATACCTGACCCAGTGGCGCATCCAGCGTGGAGCGTGCCTCTTGCGAGAAGGTGATGCCAACGTCGCTGCGATCGCGCAAGAGGTCGGCTACGACTCGGAAGCCGCGTTCGCGCGCGCATTCAAGCGGGTCGTCGGCCAAGCCCCCGGCGCCTGGCGCCGCGCTCAGCGCAGAGCGGCGCGGGAGTAGGCTTGGTTCTTGATGCGACGCCGCTGCGCGGCGGAAGTGAGTCGCGACGCTCGCCGTGCTTGCACGCTGATTTTCGCGGGCTGAGGCGCTATGGTGCGCCGCGATGAGCGACGAGAAGGATGCCGAGAAGGCCGAGTCGAAGTCCGCAGACGATGACGCGGAAGCCGGCCGGACCGAGGCGGAGGGTGCAGCGGAGGAGAGGCAGTCCGACGCGCGCGCCGACGAGAGCGATTCACCGAAGGGCGACCCGGCGCCGCGCGCGTCGGAAGCGCGCGGAGGGCAGGGCACCTCCGTCGCTTTTCTGCTCGTCGGCCTGCTCGTGGCGGGGGGCGCCGCTCTGTACTTCCGTTCGAAGGGCGACTCGCCGCGAGCGACGGGTAGCGCCGCGGACGTCATCTCCAAACTCGAGGCCGATGGGCGTCCGGGACCGGCCAAGCGCGTGAAAGAGGCGTGCGGCGCCGGCGTATCGTGTGCTTGCCGGCAAGCGACCGCGCACGCGGCGCTCGATGGCGATCTGCACGCCGAGGCACTGGCCGTGCTCGCCCAGGACCCTGCTTGTGGAGCGGAGATCAAGAGCCAGGGAATGCAAGCTGAAGCCCTCGCGCGTTCGGGAAAGTCCGACGACGCGGTCGCCAAGGCCAACGATGTGTTGAAGTCCAGCGCGGAGGATCCATTCGCGACGTACGCGCTGGCAGTCAACGCCGTCGTGCGTCGCGATTCGCAGACCGCGTTGCGTGAAGCCGCCGCAGCTGCACGGCGAGGCCGAGGCGGCGCGGCTCATCTCGTCGCCGCGCTGGTGTACTTTCACGAAAAGAGCTACGACGCGGCCAAGGTCGAGCTCAATCGGATGCTCGAACTCGACGCCAGCGACCTCGACGCGCTGTACAACTTGGCGGTCATCGCGCAGATGCAGGGCCGCTACCGCGATGCCAGGGAGGGGTATCTGAAGGTGCTCCAGCAAGCACCCAAACACGCGGACTCTCGCTACAACCTGGGCGTGATGACGCATTCGATCGGCGCTCTCGACGAGACGCGACACAACCTGGCTCGCTTGAAAGAAATCGTGCCGTCCGACGACGCGCGCGTGAAGCAGCTCGAGCTTCTCCTCGCTGCGCCGCCGCCGAGTCCGGGCGGGGGGATGGCACCCGCACCGGCGGTCAGCGCGCCGCCCGATGCGCCGGGTGCAGCGTCCGGCGCACCTCGCGGCGCATCCGGCGCGGCGTCTGGCGCTTCGCCTTCTACATCGGAGCCGCTCGAGAAGCGCCGCTGACGCGCGAACGGTCGCCGGGCTCAACGGCGGGTGCGCTTTTTGTCCGCCTTGCGGGTGTTGCGGCGCCGGCGAACGTCGTCCGCTGTTCGCGAAGCGCTCGCTCCGAGAGCGTCCACGGCGAACTTCCGATTCGCCTCGACTCTCGCTCGCTCGCTCGCTGGCAGCGTGCCGCTCGAGAGGAGTTGGTCTGCCAAGACCAGTGTGTCTCGGTGGAGCCCGACATAGTAGGACGCGATGCAGAGCTCATCGAGCGCGCGCCAGTCATAGACGGTGTGGTCCAGGAACAAGATGTCCGCCGGGCGGGGTGTGGCGGCTGCTCGCGACGCGAACAAGTGGGCGAGCGCATATTGCCCCTTCCCTCGGTAGTGCCGAGCGAGCTCGCACAATGGCTCCGCGCGCGAGGGTCGAAACTGATGCGCATTCAGGTAGGCCTCGAGAGTCGGGGCAAAAGGGCCACCGCGGCGCTCTGAGAGCACGGCAATCTGGAACAGCGAGTACCACACCTCTTCGTCCCAGCCCTGCATGGCGACGCGTCGCTGGTACGTCTCGATGGCCCGATCGAGGTTCTTCGAGTCCCGGTAGCTCTGGGCCAAATAGAACACGTAGCGAGCGTTGTCCGGGTCGCCTTTCAGTGCCGCTTCGAGGACCGCGGCGTCGGCTTCGTACTTCGACTTCGGATCGACGTTGCGCGCGCTGTCGAAGAAGCCCTTGCACACGAGCCCTTCGAGCTTCGCCGTAGTCCGCGGCACGTCGCACTGAATGACCTCGTGCAATACGCCCACGTAGCGCCAAGGCAGGGCGCTGCGCACCAGCTGCGAGAGGTAGAAGCCATGCCCACTTTCCTCCACCTCGTGGACCGTCATGTACTCATCGGCGTCGAGGGTCGGCATGACGAAACCAGGCGCGGGAACCAGCACTTCGTCCGCATCGATGATCAGCGTGTAGTCCGCCTTTCCGCGCGCAAGCTCGAGCGCTTCGCTGCGGTTGTGCCCGAAGTCCTTCCAGGGCCGCTCGTGGAGCTCACCTGGAACGTCCTTCAGCGCCTCTCGAATGACGTCCTGCGTCCCATCCGACGACCCGGTGTCCACGATGACCCAGTGGTCGATGAACGGGCGAACCGAGTCGAGGCAACGTCGGATGACGCGCGACTCGTTCTTCACGATCATGTTGAGGCAGATGGTCATCCGCCAGACGTGATCACTTGGCAGCAACGGGCAAGCTCACCTTGCCCTGGACGAGCTTTCCCGGAGCTGGAAGCTGCAGCGTGCGCAGGCTGGCCGTGACGCAGTCGTAGAGCGCGCTGTCCTTGGCGCGTTCCGTCGGTTCCGCGCGGGCGTCGACCACGGCGCCTGTCGCGTCGACGAGCAGCGTGAGCTCGACCGAGCGAATGGCGCTGGCGGCGCCGCCCGACTTGCAGTGAGCCATCACTCGCGCGCTGGCCGCTTCGTTCCAGTACTTGACGATGGCGGTCGCATCGAGCTCGGCTGGCTTGGGGGCCACCGGCGGAGTCGTCGGCGTCGCGGGGCCGGCGCCGGCCGTGGCGGCGCTTGGCGGGGGGCTCTCGACGGAAGTCGGCGGCATTGGACTCGGCGCCGAGAGCCGCGATTCCATCGACGACAAGCGGACGCCCAGCCAGACGATGCCAAGACAGGCGATCACGCCAGGCGCTGCGAGCCAAATGTTGCTCGCGGGTTTCGAACGGTCATCCATCTTTCATCATCAGCATGTGAAAACGGCGCGCGTCGCATTTACGCGGCGCGCGCCGTTCTCTGGAACACCCGATCAACGCCCTTGCGTGATGCAGCAGCGATACCAGTGAGTGGTCGCTTTGTTGCAGGTTCCCTCGAAGTTGTTGATGTCGCCCGGGATGTTCACGCAGAGGGCGACGTCGTCGCCGACGACGTTGCCCAGCCAATCTCCGTTGAAGAACAACGGGTTCGTTCCGCTCGCCCAGCCGTGATAGAAATCTTCGTACGAGCAGACGTGGGCGCCTTCGTCGATGCAGTCCTGGGCGGCCGTGCTGTAGACGACCGGGTTCCGCCAGCCGGACCAGCACAAGTTGGTTCCCGGTTGGCTGTAGCCCGCTGGGCAGCCCGCCTGGAGCCAAGCGCCGTTGACGGTGAAGTTGCCGCTCAAGAGCCCTGCGGTGACCTTGGTGGCGGAGACGTTGGCGATGTCCACGTTCTGGATGGTTCCGTCGGTGATCATCGCGCTCGTGACTCCGCTGACGCTCAGCGTGGTGCCCACGAGGCTCAGGCCAGCGCCGACGGTCCAGTTCGGGCCGGTCGGGCCGGTCGGGCCCGTTGCACCCGCAGGACCCGTCGGTCCAGCCGGACCCGTCGCACCCGCGGGACCCGTTGCGCCCGCAGGACCTGTCGGCCCTTGGAGCCCAGCCGCAGGGCCGACCCACTGGCCGCTCGAGTTGACGACAGGCGTGCCATTCACGGTGATACTCGTGGGCGTGATGTCGCCTACGGCGTTGTTCGCCATGAGCGCATAGGGAACGCTCACCACGGTCTGGCGCGGAGTCATCTCCGCGTCGGTGCCCACCTTCACTCCGAGGTATCGGGTCGCGCCGGTGAACACGTTGGCGGGGAGCGGAGTCGTTTCGCCGAGGCGAACGCTGAAGTAGCCGCTGTCGAGGGTCACGTTCTGCACCTCGCTCCAGAGGGCGGTGCCCCCAGTGGACGCGGCGTAGATCGCGAAGGTGATGCTCACGCTGCCCGTCGCCGGGTTGCCCGAACTATCGAGAAGGCGACCCTGCTCGGTGAGGGTGCTTGGAACGGCGGACGAAGCGCTAGCCGCCGCGAGAAGCGTGGCAGCGGCCGTCGCAACACTGAGAATTCCGTACTTACGTGCCATGTTGTCTGTGTCCTTCGAGGGAAAAAATCATTGGGTTGCGCCGACGAGGCCGCCGTTGAGGCGATAGTTCGTCGACGTCGATACGCCGTTGCCGCCCGGCCCCTGTCCTGTGGACAGGATGAGCTTGTAGTTGGCGCTGCTCATCACGTTGCCGCCGGACATCATGTCCATGCCCTTCTTGCCGCCGGCCTGGCTTCCGCCCGTACCGCCGGTGCCTGCTGTTCCGCCAGTACCTGCCGTACCGCCGGTGCCCGCTGTTCCGCCGCCACCTGCTGCGCCACCGCCACCGGCCACGCCGCCGCCGCCGGCCGCGCCACCCGTGCCGCTCGTGCCGCCGGTCGCGCCGGTACCGCCCGTCGCGCCAGTGCCACCCGTCGCGCCGGTGCCGCCGGTACCACCGATTCCACCGGTACCGGTGCCTCCGGTTGCGCCGGTGCCTGAACCGCCGCCTCCGGAAGAGCTCGCGTCGCTGCCGCAACCCGTGAGGGATACGCAGCCCATGGCGCTCAGCAGGGCGACCAAACCAATCTGTCGCCTCATAGTCACGTCCTCCACCAAGCCGAGTCACCCGAACGTCGGGCGCCTCGCCCACCTGAGATGGGAAAGCCTTCCCTAGGCTTCTGTCGCCGGGGAAGCAATCAATAAAGCTCCGGCCTGGCCCGAGCAGCGCTTCGCGGCGGTTATCCTGCGTGGAACCGCGCGCGAGCCCGCGAGCCGATTTCGCGGAAGCCGTTCGATGGCCCGCTCCGGAACCAGCGGGCTCGCGATTTCGAGCTCGGTATCCGACGCAAGCGTTCTTCGTGCAGCCGATACGGTGTTCCGGCCCATCGGTGTCCAGGGCACGTATTTGTCATCGCGGTCGTCCAATCGTGGCCTGATGTGGCGAAGCGTGGCCGGCTCGAGGCGATGCCCTCGGCGTCCACGAGTTCTCCGGCCAGGTCACGATCGGGTCGTCCCATGGCTCGTCGCGCGTTCGCGCACGGTCACGGAGGAATCGAAGCGGCCGGTGGCGCTCGCTCGAAGCCCACGAGTAGTGCACCGACTCCGAGCGTGATGGCGATGTCCGCGACGTTGAACACCGGCCAGTGCTCGACGTGGATGAAGTCGACCACGCGTCCCGCAATCACACGGTCCAGCAAGTTGCCCAGCGCGCCGCCGACTACCAACGCGCTGCCCACGCGCGACACGCTGCCGAGCCGCCGCCAGTGCCGCACGACGAGCAGCAGCACGAAGAGTGTTGCGGCCGCAGCGAGCGCGCTCAAGAGCGCCCAGCGCGTGTCGGGCGAGAATGCGTTGCCCAGGAGCCCGAATGCGGTGTCCGTGTTGTGTGTGAGGCGGAGCTCGACGACGTTGGGCACGAGCGGTAGCGGCCCAGAGTCGAGATGGTTCGACGCGAGCTGCTTCGTCGCGTGGTCGCAACCCGTCACTCCCGTCGAGAGCACGACGAAGGCCAGCCATCCAAGGCTCGAAAGTCGAGGCACGCGGGTAGAACCCAGCAGCCTCCCCGGACATTCCCGCTGCACGGGAGCGTCAGCGGTGTGGGCTCTTCGACGCAGGAGGAGTCTTGGCGTCGAATCTGCTCTACCCTCGTCGGCGTGGGTCGCTTGCTCGTGCTTCTCTTGGCTCTCACGGCGCTCGGCCTTTCGGGCTGCGCCCGCTGCGAGAGCAAGGTCGAATACGAGTCTTTCGTGAGCGTCCCAACGGAGCTAGCGGCGGTCGAGAAGCTCGACGACCCACCGGACGTGGTGGTGAAGATCGAAAAGCGAGCCAAGCCTGCGGGGGGCGGCGGTGGCTGCGGGCACAGCGCAGTGTGCGTCGTCATCATCCCGTTCGTGCTGGCGGACGCGCTCTTTCCGGAGAAACTCCGCATCGCGACGGTCACCGAGAAGGGTCGCGACAGCTACCACGGCGTCTTTCGTGAGAACGGCCAGTTCGTGCAAGCGCTCGCTTTCCAGGACGGAGTCTGGAAGAAGGTGGCGCTCCTGCAGCTGCGCGAGCTCGGTCGGAATCTGGTCGTGGAGGTGTCGCGCGCCCCGCCCGACGCCGACGGCAAGCCCGGGCAGTTCGAGCCGACGTCGCTGCAGAAGCAGGTGGACGTCCTGACCGGTTACCAAGAGAAGCTGGCGAGCGCCTCCGAAGAGGATCGCCGGCGGCGGCTGCTGAACGAAGCGCTGTTGCACGTTCGCGCCGAAGCCCTCCCCTTGGCCAAAGACCATCTGTTGAACCCGGCCGAAACCGCCTCGGTGAAGGCAGCGGTGCTGGCGCAAGTGTGCGCCGACAAGGATCCCATCGGCAGCGACGACGAGCGCGCGGCTCTGATGCGTGAGCTCGATGCGCGGGGTCCGGATCCCGACACCAGTGTGGCAGCCCTCTCCTGCTTCGACGCGAAGCATCCGGAGCGAGCCCGAGCGTTCACGCAACGCGTGGTCGATGCGGCCTGCAGCGCGGAGCAGAGCTCGCGGGCGTGGGACCTCGGCGAGAAGCTCGTGATCTGGGCGGGGCGAGGCGTGGCGGAGTTCGAGCCGCTCGTGGCGCGCTGCAAGAAGGACGAGCGGCGCCTCTTTCTGCGCTACGCGCTGCGCTTCGATCTCGACGTGAAAGAGCTGTCGAGCTTGGCGGAGAGCAAGGACCCAACGGTGGCGTCGGCGGTGTTTCGCGAGCTCGACAACGCGAAACCCGCGCACCGGACCCTACTGAACGCGGGGCTCGAGCGAGCTAGCGCGCCGCTCGCGGCCATCTTGCTCGCGCTCGAAAAGAACGGCCACGAACCGGACGCCGACGAGGCCAAGGCGCTCGCCGGTGGGTTCATCGTGCGCGAAGACCAGCCGACGGATCGGGCCGAGCTCCTCTTGCGGCTCGAGCGAACTCCGCCCGCAGCGCGCGGCGAAGCCATCACGCGTCTGGAGCAGAAGCTCGGTCCGTCGACGGGCATCGAGCGCGCCGCTCTGCACTCCGGCCTGGTGATGCTCGGTCAGCGCGAGCACGAAGGCGGCGCGGCTCGGGGGCTCCACGGCCTCTGCCCCGAGCTTTCGACAGCTGCCGACGCGACCGCAACCGCAGACGCCAGCGATGCCGGTGTCGATGTCCGGAGTCCTCGCGAACAGGCGGAATGGGCCTGCGCCGCGAGACTCGCGCAGAACCAGTGGCAGGTGAAGAACACGCCCCAGCTCGTCGCGTTCGTGCTCGGTCGATCGGGGTGCGAGCAGCCCGCGCTGTTCGAACTGAGCTCGCGGCCGACCGAGAAGGCCGTGCCGGAGCGTGGCGTCGTGTGCAAACAAGACGGAGGATGAGCGCCCGTCCTACGCAGCGGCCGGGCTTCGCCGCCGGTCGAGCTCGGCGACGAGTTGGGCCGGCTCGGCAACCGAAACCACGAGCACACTCGCGGTCTGCCATGCTGTGCCTCTCCGCGCGAGCTCTCGGCTGCTGAGGGACCCATGCCCCGGTGCTGGAGCACGGTCGCGCTCATCGGGGAAGCGTCGACATCGTGATCGCCGTCCCCAGTGCGACCGCGATCCGCGACCCGTCGCCACTGACGGCAACGTGAGCACCGTCCGCGGCTCCACCAGGCGGGACCGACAGCGTCGTTGGCGGCTGCTTGGGTCTCAGACCCTGCCGGAGGAGCCAGTCACCGTCCGTGCGACCTCCGCGGGGATCGAGACGCCAGAGTACCTCACCGCGTGCGGCGTCGACGCGGAGCGGGAGATACGCCTCGCGCAGTCGAGGCAGTCTCCTCACCTTTCCCGAACGGAGCGTGACGACCTGCGCCACCGGGTCGTGCCGGCCGTCGCAGTTGCTGGCCACCACGAGCGCCGTGCCATCGGGGCTGAAGCCGAGAGCGAGCTCTCCGCCGGTCTCTACCTCGTCTCGCTCGCAGAGCACACTGCCGGCCTTCACGTCGTACAGCGTGACGGCGCATTCCTGCCACGCCACGCCGAGCCGCTCGCCGTCCGGCGAAAACGCCATGCCGCGGACCACATATCCGTCCTCGCGCGCCTCGCACCGCGTGAGGACCTGCCCGGTCGCCGCGCTCACGATTTCGATACCCTTGTCCTCGTCCGCGATGGCGAGCCGATTGCTGTCCGGACCCAGGGCGAGCACCGCGGAGCCCCCGAGCGGAAGAGTGTGCCTCCGTTCGAGGGTCTGCGCGTCGTGAATGGAGCAGAGGTCGGAGCAGCGCCATCGGTCCTCGGTGTAGCGGGTCTCGCCCACCACGAAGCGCGCGCCGTCGGCCGAGAACGCCAGGGCAAAGATCGCCGCCATGGCCCAGCCGCCCTGACTCCCGTCCCCGAGCGCGAACATGGCGAGCTCCTGCCCGGTCCGGCCATCGTACGCGAACAGGTGCCCGGCGCCGGTGGCGACGAGGCGCGAACCGTCGCCGTCGAGCGCGATCCCCTCGATCTCGGGCGCACGCAGGATGTGACGCGCTCGCTTCCAGCCCCGCGCTTCGGCCTCGGACCAGAGCGTCGGGATCGCCGCGACCGCGAACGTCCGAGCCTCCACGCCCTCAGCATCGCACGGGGAGAGAAACCATGTCTCGTGCGCGTCGCGGAACGCGCTCGCAAGCGGGGCCGGACGCGCCGCACCCCCCGTTGACGCAGGTCAATGTGCGGGCCGTGCGCGCGCGCGATGCTGGAACACATGAGCCAGCTCGTCGTTTGCGGGGGGTGCCACCGACACGTCGAGGCGCGGGAGCGTGCTTGCCCGTTCTGCGGCAAGGAACGGCAGATCGGGGCGGCGCCTGGCCGAGGGACGGCCGCCGCGCTCATCCTTGGAGTGGGCTTGTCGGTGGGTGCGTGCTCGTCCAGCGACAGCGGCAACGACGTCTCCGCGTACGGTCCGCCCCCGTACGGCGGCGGCGGTGGTGGGAACACGGGCGGAAGCGGCGGCTCGGGCGGAAGCGGCGGTTCTGCTGGAAGCGCTGGCTCCGCGACAGGCGGCGCCGCAGGCGCGCCGATCGACGCGGGCGCCGACGGCGACGATGCGGGTGATGCCGCGACCGATGCAAGCGCCGACGGCGACGGCGCCGCTACGGACTGAGGCCTGGCGTTCTTCCGCAGAGGTCTGCTCCGCCTCGAGCCGCCGCTCGGCGTGTCGAACGCGCCGAGTGTGGCGCTGAATTCACACGGCGCGACACGCTCGCCAGTCTACGGGCAGCAACACCGCTGCTTGCCCGCGAAAGGAGTGTGCCGTCGACTGGTACGCCGCTTGCCAATGTCGCGAGTTCCACTCTCGAAGCGAGGAGCTCGGAGATGAAGATCTCGATCCTGACCTGGTTCTGCATGTTCGCGCTGCTGTCGTGCGGGGGCGCCGACGATGACGGCAGCGGCGGTGCGTCCGGCAGCGGCGGCACGGCGTCGCAAGGTGGCTCCTGCGCGGCGCTGGCGAAGACCTGGTGCGCGAAAGCCTGCGCGTGCACGGCCGGTGACCAATGCACACTGATCCGGCCTGGCAGCAGTGAAACCCACGATTCCGAGACGATGTGCACCAACTTCTACTCCGTTCTCGGCTGCCAAACCGCGCCGGCGGACACTTCGTGGGCGGGCGCGTGCCAGCAGGCTCTCGAGACCGCTGCCTGCGACGGTCAGGCCGGCCTCATGCACCCGAAAGCCTGCGACTGGTGAACGAGCGGGTCGCGCATCGCCTCCGCCGCACGCCGACACGCAGGGTTGCGAAGGCGAGGGCGTGGACGCTCGTCCACTCCTGCGCGACTCTGGCGCTCGTCGAGAGCGGCTTGGTGCGCGGGTTGCCGCGCGCAGAAATCGAAGACGTTGCTCATCCAGGGCAGACGGCCATGGTCGTCGGCGCTGCCCTCGTCGCACTCGGTGTCGCGGGTTTCGTCGCTGCTTGCAGCCGCGAGTGTGACCGGTCGGAGTCCCGAGCGGATTGCGCGGATCAACGCGGCGAGCGCGAGGTAACGAGCTGGGCCCCGCTCATCGCCCTCGGCGCCCCGGGGCTCGTCTTGACCGGGGATGGGCTCGGGCTCTACCTGGACTCCTCGACTCGATATCGCGACGCCGCTGTCGACCCCTCGGCGCCGCCGTGACGTGCGCCGCGCTTCGTGTTGCGCCGCGCCTCAGCGGTTCTTGCTCTCGCGACAGGGCGCGTCTTCCGCGATGGTGAGCATCTCGTTGCCTGCGAAGCTCGCGCGGAGCTCCTGGACCAATGCCTTGGCCTTGGCCGGTGGCACTTCGGAGAGTGGATAGCAGTAGTCCTCTTCGCCCTCCTTGCCCCAGTCCGCGCTGCGCACCGAGAGGCGCACGCCGTTGTCTCGCTCGAATCGGTCCAGGATGGTCTCGAACTTCCGCCGGGCGTCGGGGTCGGTGCCCTGGCCGATGCTGACGGTCGTGACGACCAGCGCGTAGCGCGCGAGCTCGGGAGCTCGGGGCGGCGCCTCGGGCGCGCCGCATGCGACCACCAAAGACACGGCGCCAGCGCCCGCAACGGTTCTCGCGATCATGCGTCCTTGGGCCATTCTACTACCACATCGGAAAGTGCCTCGAGCCGCGCTCGGCGGCGGAGGCACGCCTCGGGGATCCGTTAGTCGTCGGAGAGTAGCGATCGGATCGATCCGGAAGCGCTTGGGCGTCGACGGATTCGCGACCGGTCACGCAGCTTCGGCAAGCGGTTGCAATCGGATCGACAGGGGGTACCTTGGAGCGCATGGGGAATCGCAGCGTGCACTTGATTGCATGGGTCGTATTCGTCTCGGCGTGTGGAGGAAGCACCGTCGATTCGAGCGACGATGCTGGTGGTGGAGCGGGTGCCGGAGCGGGCGTGGGCGCCTCCAGCGGGATGGGCGCCAACTCGGGCACGGGCGCGACGACCGGCACGGGCGGCGCCGGTGCCGGCGCGAGCACCGGTGGAATCGGAGGCACCATCGAACCGGGACCCTTCACCGGAACGTGGAAGGGCTATGTCGAAAACCACCAGTTCGAGGACGGCAGTGATGCGTTGAAGATGACGCTCGCTTCGGTGACAGCGTCCGTGTCCGGCCAGGTGACTCTGGGGGACAGCCCTCCCCTGCCGCCGCCGAGCGATCCGAACGTGGGATATCCGCCCGGCGTGTCCGGCGGCGGGCCGGGCGGGTGGCAGAAGGTCTATCCGGGCTTCGCCTATTCTCTGCTCGAAGCAAGCTTCGACGGACAGAGGCTCCAAGCGAAGATCGCGCTCGCCGAGCCCTTCAAGCAATGGTGCGAGCTCCAAACGTCGTATGTCGACGAAGTGAACCCCGGCATGTACGCGTGCCTACCCAACTGGGGTGGAGCTGGGAGCAACGGCGCGTGCTTCCAAGAGAATCCGAAGACTGGGCAGAAGGTGTCGGTCGACTGCGGCAAGTTCGAGCTGTGTGCGCTCGGAGGCTCTCCGTGCAAGTGCAGCGCCTCGGGATGCACCGCCGAACTCACCGCCGGCATCAAGTTCGACATTGTCCTCGCTCCGCCCAAAGCCGATGGAAGCGTGGCGGGGTTGGGCACCGGCTTGAACAACGTGCACCTCACGCACGAGTGAGCCAAAGGACTGCCCGAGCCGAGCTGCGAGGCTCGTCGTGTCGGGTCCGTATGCCTACGACCCGCTCGCGCTCTGTGTCACGACCGAGTGCGCGGGCAAGTGACCGTAGCGTTCTGGCGTCCTGGCTCTTCCGATGGCGCGGAGTCCCTCGACCCGCGGCCGCGCGGCGGATAGCGTGACTTGCCGATGCGCATCGTCGCCGTCGCCGACACGCACCTCTATCACCGGGAGCTTCGCGTTCCGGACGGGGACGTTTTCGTTCACGCCGGCGACCTCTGTAGGAGCGGCCACGTTCGCGAGCTCGCCATTGCGCTCGACTGGATCGGCGAGCTGCCCCATCGGCGGAAGGTCGTCGTCGCGGGCAACCACGATTGGGCCTTCGCGCGCGAACCGGCGGCGGCGCTGGCCCTCTTGCCGAAGAGCGTCGACTACTTGCAGGACGCAGGCGTCGACATCGGCGGGGTGCGCTTCTGGGGGAGCCCCTGGCAGCCAGAGTTCGGCGGCTGGGCGTTCAATCTGCCCCGAGGGAAGGCCCTGGCCGCTCGCTGGGCGTCCATCCCCGAACGCGTGGACGTACTCGTGACCCACGGCCCCCCGCGCGGCATCGGGGACCGCACGTCGACCTCCCAGCGCGAAGGCTGCGACCAGCTGCTCGCGCGCGTCTCGGTGCTCGGTCCGAGCCTGCACCTGTTCGGCCACATTCACGAGGACGGAGGCGCGTGGGAGGTGGGTGCCACGTGGTTCGCCAACGTGACGACCTGGGAGTGCGAGCGCGCTCCGAGTGTGTTCGACATCGATGTCGCGACCAAACGCGTGACACCTGTGAACGTCCCGCCCCGCCGCGGCGACGAAGCCGACACGTTCGCCCCTGCCGAGTCGCGGACGCGCTGACAGGCCCGCCTGGGGCGCTTGCTCACGTCCTCCGCGCGTTTGCGCTACAATCGACCCCGGTGCGGACGCTCCCTCTTCGGCTGGGTACCCTGATCGCTCTCGGAGCGATGAGCGCGGGAGCCTGCGCGATCGACCAGCGCGGTGCGGCTCCCGTCGCTGGCGACAGTGGCGGCGCAGGGACCGGCGCGCTCGGAGGCGCTGGCGTGGGCGGCATCGGTGGCGCCGTCTTCGGGGGCGGCGGCACCACGACGGGCGGCTCTGCAGGAGGGGGCGGTACGACCGCGGGCGGAAGCGCGGGGAGCACGGCGAGTGGCGGCGCGGGGGCGAGCGACGACGCGGGAGACGGCGATTCGAACGCCGGCGAAGACTGCACCAAGTATCCGGGGTCCCACCCGCTCCTGCTCGGCACGAGCCTGCACTGCTATTGGCGGAGCACGACCTCGGCCAAGTTCGTTCAGGCGGCGGCCGACTGCGCTGCCAGCGGTGGGTACCTCGCCACGTTGCACTCCCAGCAGGAAAACGCTTTCGTCCAGAGCCTCGCTGGCCCCGACACGTTCTGGATCGGCGCCAGCGATTCCAAAGGGCCCACGAATACGTCGTGCGGGGCGGGGGCCTACGGCTGGGTGACGAGCGAGCCGTTCGCCTACACCAACTGGGGCGATTCGAACCCCGACTGTGTCTGCGGTGCTTGCGCGGGCAACTGCGATTGCCAGCACCGCGCGGTGATGTTGCCCGATGGGACGTGGCGCGACCGCTACGAAGGCGATTCGAACTTCTGGGTATGCGAAGCTGGAGCGTTCAGCTCCTGAGGGCGGGGGCGAGTTCGGTCACTGGATGGAGACCTGGAACAGTCGGCTGGTGTCGGGCTGGGCTTCTCCCGGATAGAACACGATGAGGCGCGCGGGGGCGTTGAGGTACTTCACGTGAACGGAGACCACCTGCGAAGCTCCGATGGTGATGCCCGCGCAGCTGCCTTCGGCGCCTTGCCCGACGCAAACCAGATACTCCCCGGGCGGCTTCGCTCGCTCGTAGTTCGCCTGGATCTCGATGTCTTCGTGGGCGCCCTGCGCGTTCACGAGCGCTTGGGCAGCTTCGGCCGTCGTAATGGGCGTCGACGACTCCCAGACGCGAAGCGTTCCGTCGGTCAGTTTGCACTCGGCACAGTCGTTCACGACCATGTCGGACTGCGACGCGGCTGCCCCGGCCAGACCTGTGCCAATGTTCGTGCCATCCGCCGGCTTTGCGACCGCGTCACATCCGGACCGGTCGCAGTCGTCCGGACTGCACGACAGCGTTGCCATGCAGAGCCCGAAGCACGGCAGTACCCATCCAACGCTCGTTCTTCCCATCACTTGAGCGACCTCCCGCCCCGTGCCCGGCGCGCACCGTCGTTGGTTCGCCAAGCGTCTTGAGGCGCATCCATGTCGACAAAGCAACTCGCATGCCTCGAGTGGTGTGTCAGGTTCTTGCTGAGCACTGGCAGCGTGACCTGTCCGCTGAGCGCCTGCGCTCCTGCTCCGGTCGCCGAGTCGACGCAGATGCCGCGGGCACGTCCTGTCCCCGTCGTGGAGCTCGCGCCTCCCGACGAGTTCGACGCCGGCGCCGAGACCGCGCCGACCCCCGCACCCGTGCCGCGCGGTTCGGTCAACCTCACGCTGTTCGAGGACACCTGGTTCGGAATGAGCGAAAGCGAGCTAGAGTCTCGCTACGGCGCGGAGCGCGTCGGTTCCCGAGTGAAACGCTTCCCCGGCCCCAAGCCGCCGTTCGTGATCGCTCGTACGATCAAGGACGTGAAGGTCGAGGTGTCTTTCGTGCTCGGAAACCAAGGCCTCAGGATGGTCGAGATCTCCGGTGTGAAGTCCTACGGCGCGGGTGACGACTGCGTCATCGATGCCTCGACCATCGCCGAGTGGATCGCCGAGCGCGCGGGCGGACCGACCAAGCGCGACTCCAGTGAGACCTCGTGGAGCACGGACACGGTTCACATCGCCGTCTTCTGCGATGGCGGACTCGGGGCCTACTTCGAGCCAGCTCCGCGCTAGCTCCCCCTGGCGGATCGCCCTCGGGCGGGAGCAGCCGCCGAATCGCTCACCCTCTCGATCGCGCCGGGGCGCCGGGCCCTCGTGCATCGTTTGCGGCGCGCTCCTCCGCCGAGTGGGCGGGCAGAGGCCCGAGCCGGCAACCTTGTCGCGCAGTCGAGTCGCGCGCGGGGTCGACTAGCTCGCGGCCTGTGCCTAACCTTGTCCCGCCATGCGTAGCGCCCGCGACTTCTTCAAGCCCCTCGCTGTCGGAGCCCCCGAGCCGGTCCGCGAGATCCCGTTTCGTCCGAGCCGAGTGATCCACTTCTTCCCGCCTCACAACGAGAAGCTGGTGAACAAGCTCCCCGAGCTGCTCCCGACCATCGATGTCGCCTGTGGAAACCTCGAAGACGCCATCCCGATGGCCGACAAGGAGGCCGCCCGCGCTGGACTCGTGAAGCTGGGCAAAGAGCTCGACTTCGGCGCGACGCAATTGTGGACGCGCGTGAACAGTCTCGACTCGCCATGGGTGCTCGACGACATCACGACCCTGGTCACCGAGATCGGTCACAAGCTCGACGTGCTGATGATCCCCAAGGTCGAGGGCCCAGAAGACATCCACTACGCCGACCGGCTCCTCGCTCAGCTGGAGGCCCGTGCCGGGCTCACTCGCCCGATCTTGATCCACGCGATTCTCGAGACCGCGCGGGGCGTTGCCAGCATCGAGGAGATCTGCGCGGCGTCGCCGCGGATGCAGGGCCTCTCCCTCGGTCCGGCCGACCTCGCTGCGAACCGCCGCATGAAGACCACCCGCGTAGGCGGCGGTCACCCCGACTACGTCGTGCGCGCGGACCCGCCCGTCGGCTCCGACGGGGTGCCAGCGTACGCTGCGCCCCGCCAGAGTTTCCAGCAAGACCTCTGGCACTACACCATGGCGCGCATGGTCGACGCCTGCGTGAGCAACGGGATCTTCGCGTATTACGGTCCCTTCGGTGACATCAAGGACACGGTGGCGTGCGAAGATCAGTTCCGCAACGCCTACCTGCTCGGCTGCGTCGGAGCGTGGAGTCTCCACCCGTCGCAGGTCGCCATCGCGAAGCGGGTGTTTTCTCCCCGCCCCGAGGACGTGCGCCAAGCCGAGCGCGTGATCGCCGCCATGGGCGACGGCACCGGGGCGATCATGCTCGACGGGAAGATGGAAGACGACGCGTCGGTGAAGCAGTGCAAAGTCGTGGTGGACCTGGCGCGGCAGCTGGCCGCTCGCGATCCGGCGCTGGCCGCCGCCTACGGATTCCGAGGAGCGCCATGACCACCGACTTCCGCCCTCGCCGTTCGGTCCTCTACATGCCGGCCGCCAACGAGCGCGCGCTGGAGAAAGCCAAGACGCTGCCGGCCGACGCCATCATCTTCGACCTCGAAGACGCCGTTTCGCCCGATGCGAAGCCGAGCGCGCGCAGCAACGCGGTGGCCGCCGCGAGCTCCGGAGCCTACGGGTCTCGCGAGCTCACGATTCGCTGCAATGGGCTCGACACGCCGTGGGGCGCGGACGACATTGCCGCCGCGGCCAAGGCCACGGGTGCTGCCGCGGTCGTGATCCCGAAAGTCGGGTCGGCCGCCTACCTCGACGAAGTGTCGAAGCGACTCGACGCCGCTGGAGCGCCGGCGTCCCTCCGGATCTGGGCCATGGTGGAGACGCCCACGGCGATCTTCGACGTGCGCACTCTCGCTCGCCACCCTCGAGTGGCCGCCTTCGTCATGGGCACCAACGATCTGGCCCGCGAGCTGCGCACCGACCTGCGGGCACCCGGGCGTCATCCGCTCGTGCACCATCTGGCGACGGCGGTGCTCGCGGCCCGCGAAGCCGGCATCGTGGTTCTCGATGGCGTCTACAACGACGTGAAGAACCTGGATGGGTTCCGAGCGGAGTGTGTGCAGGGGTTCGAGATGGGCTTCGACGGCAAGACCCTCATTCATCCGGGCCAGGTCGACATCTGCAACGAGGTGTGGGCACCGAGCGCCGCCGACGTCGACCATGCGCGCCGGGTGATCGCGGCCTTCGAAGAGGCCACCGCCGAGCGCCGCGGCGTGGTCACCGTCGACGGTCGCATGATCGAGAACCTCCACGTCGACAACGCACGTCGCACCCTCGCCGTCGCCCAAGCCATCGACGCTCTACGTTGAAGCGCGGGCGCTGGGCCGAGCGCCGACGAGCTCGGGGACACGCCGGGCTGTCGCGTCGCCCAACGAGACGCGCGTGCTTTCTCCCTCCGCTGTGCCCCGAAGCCCGCCTGGATGCCGAAGCTCCGAGTTCTCGCCGCCCTCGCTCTGGTTTGCGCCGCGAACCTGTGGCTCGAGATCGCGTTGACGCGGATCTTCTCGGCCTTGATGTTTTACCACTTCGCCTTCTTGGTGATCGCCATGGCCCTCTTGGGTCTCGGCGCCAGTGGCGTTTGGGTCTACGCGTCGGAGCGCTTCACTGCCGATGGCGTCGCCGGAGACATGTCGTCCGCGGCGCGGCGCTTTGCCGCTTCGACGGTTCTCGCGTTGGTCTACGTGCTGGCGAACCCCATCGCCGCCTACGTCGGCGCGTTGGAGGCGCCCAAACTCAGCCAGACCACGTTCCTTCAGCTCGTGCTCTTGTGTTTGGTGGCGTTCCTGCCGTTCTTCCATGCTGGGCTCCTGGTGTCGCTGGCCGTGACCCACTTTCGGGACCACGTCCATCGCGTCTACGCTTGGGATCTGGCGGGTGCCGCCTTGGGAGCGCTCCTCGTCGGCCCGCTCCTGGCTGCGTTCGGCGCGCCGCCCTTGGTGGTACTGGTCGCGCTCTCCGCGTGCGTGGCCGCGCTCCTGCTCGAACCTTCACGGCGCAGCGTGGCAGCGATGGCGAGCGTGGCGCTGCTGCTGGTCCTCGCGCTGACCACTCGTCTGTTCGCCACGCCCAGCACCAAGTCGTTGCGCGCCGAGCGCGTGGCGTTCGACCGATGGAACACCTTCTCACACGTGACCGTCGAGAAGATCGCGGACGGTAGCCACGACATCCTGATCGACTCCGCAGCCCGAACGCCCATCGCCCACGCACGCGAGGCCACGTCGGAGAAGTGGATGACCGACATCACCGCGCTCGGCTACTTGGTGCACCCCGGCGGCGCCCACGCGGCGCTGATCATCGGACCCGGCGGAGGCATCGACGTGGCGCGAGCGCTGGCTTCCGGCGTGCAGCGTGTCACCGCGGTAGACGTCAACCCGCTGATCGCCACCGACATCATGCGCGATCGCTTCGAGGTGGAATCGGGCGGGCTGTATCGGGACCCGAGGGTCTCCGTCGTGGTCGAGGAGGGCCGGAGCTTCGTGCGGCGGAGCGACCTTCGCTTCCAGGTGATTCAGGTGTCGCTGGTGGATACGTGGGCTGCGACGGCTTCCGGAGCGTTCGCCCTGACGGAGAACACGCTCTACACGCTGGAGGCATTCGACGACTACTACGCGCACCTGACCGATGACGGCGTCCTCTCGCTGACCCGTTGGTGGACGTTCCTGTCGGGGCCCGAGACCCAGCGCCTGACGATCCTCGCCGCCGGCGCCCTGGAGCAACGAGGTGTTCCTCCCGGGCAGACGCGGCGCCACCTCTACCTGGCGACCCACGACCACTTTGCGACTCTCCTGGTCAAGAAGACGCCGTTCACCGACGACGAGCTCGGCCGTCTCGACGTCTGGTGCACGCGCTTGGGCCATCGAACGGTGCTGTCTCGAACCATCGACGCAGCCCCCGAGCTCCGGGAGATGGTGGAGGACGGGGCCTTCGGCGCCAAGGTCCGTGCCGCGCCCCACGACGTATCTCCTCCCACCGACGACCGCATGTTCTTCTTCTACTTCGTCAAGCCAGGCGAGCTCCTGAAGGCGACCCTCGCGACCCGCCGGGTCACCAATCCCGCGATGTGGCTCCTCGGTGCGCTCTCGCTCGTGCTGGTAGTGATGACCGTGGCGTTCGTGTTCTTGCCGTTGGTGGTCCACCGCAGGAACGCCCTCCGTACCGAGAGCGGGCCCGCACGCAAGCGGCGACTCTTCGCGCTTCTGTACTTCGCGAGCATCGGCGTGGCATTCATGGTGATCGAAGTGGCGCTGATGCAGCGGCTCTCGCTGCTGCTCGGACACCCCTCCTACGCGCTGGTCGTGGTGCTGTTCGCCATCCTGATTGGCACGGCCGCTGGTGCGCGGCTGTCCGAGCGGGTCGCTGCCCGGCCCGGTGTCGGCGCTGCGGCAGCAGCTGCCGCGGTGGTGCTCCTGGCGAGCCTGGTTGGCGCCTTCTCCGCGGGAGTCGTGCGCGACTTGATTACGTCGTCACTGCCCGTCCGCATGGCGCTGTCGTGCGCGCTGGTCGCGAGCTTCGGCCTCGTCATGGGCATGATGCTGCCGCTCGGAATGCGCATCCTCGCTCGTCGCGACCCTGCCGTCGTTCCTTGGGCGTGGGGTGTCAACGGCGGCACGTCGGTGCTCGGCACGGCGCTCGCGACGGTGGTCGCGATCCACCACGGCTTCGCAACGACGTTCTATGTCGGTGCCGCACTCTACGCCGTCGCCGGCGCCTTGGGGCTCGGGCTCGGGTCGGATCGGGGTTCAGCCCGCAGTGACCAAGGCCTGGCGCCGCGCTAGCGCCTGCAATGGCCCGCGTCGCAGCGGGGTGCGCACGCCCAGGCAGCGCACTGCGTGGTGAGCTCGCACTTCATCTCGCGGAAGCGCTTGGCGATCTCCTCGAGCTTGGCGACGCTTTCCGCGTTCAGTACGCCGCCACAACCGCTCTTCCCGATCCCCCCTGGGTAGCAGCCGCAGTCCGAGTCGGCGGTACAGGCGTCGCTCCCCTTCTCGATGGCGATGGAGTACTGCGCCGCGCTGACCACACATGGGTGGGTGATGGGGTCCGGCTCGGGCGCCGGCCGAGCCGCATCGGGGGACGGCTCCGTGGCGTTCCCGCGGGTGTTGCACGCGGTCAGCCAGAGCGCGGCAAGGAGAGCGGGCGCACGTTTCATCCAGCGAGGCTAGCGCGAAGGTGTAGCCGTCAGGCTCTGCTCTTCCGTCTCGAGTAGCTCGTTTCTGGCAGGCGGGCTCGAGAGCGCGACCACCTGTGCGTCTCGCCAGCGACGGCCTAACTCGGAAGTCCGCGGCTTTCCGCAGTCCTGTTTCGCCGCGCGCCGTCGCCTGGTACCTTGGGAGACCATGACTAGGCTCGGGCGCTGGGAGGTCGTGTGCTTGGGGCTGCTGACTCAGGTTCTCGCGGGCTGCGGCGAGAGTCGGAGCGCGGAGAGTACGACGGACTCCGTCGCGCTTCCTGCGCTGCCGGCCAGCGGCGCGCTGGTCGAGCCCGCGCCGGCGGAGGTCGACGCCGCGGGGGTCCGGGCAGCGTACGTAGCCTCCCGTCAAGCCGAGGGTGCGAGCTCTCCGGATCATCGCTTCGCGGTGCGCGACGCCTCGGACAAGCCGAGCGCGCGCAATCCCGAGCACGGTTTCTGGACCGAGCTCGGTGCCGGTGGCGTCCGCATCTCCGCTGCCGATGGTTCGTTCCAGCTCTCGCTTGGCCCCACCGGTGTCCGCTGCGGCGAAGAGTGGGCGGGGTTCGGTGCGGGGGCGCCGCGGATCGCGGGTGCGGCGAACCGCGTCGAGCTCGCGCGAACGGCGGGCAAGGCCAGCGTCGACGAGTGGTACGCGAACGGCCCGCTGGGGCTCGAACAGGGTTTCACTCTCCACGCGTCGCCCTGCGCCGGCGGGGCCGCCGAGCTCTCCATCGAGATGAACGTCGAGGGCCGCACGGCCGTGGCGTCGACGGATGGGAAAACCGTCGTCTTGGCCGGGAGCGGTCTCGGAGCGCCCAGCTTGCGCATGCAAGACCTCTACGTCCACGACGCCACCGGGCGCATGTTGCCCGCACGTTTCGAGGCAGCTCCCGATCGCATCGCGCTGCGTTTCGGCGTCGAGGGCGCGGTGTATCCCATCCAGGTCGATCCCCTGGTGGTGTCTCAGGAGGCCAAGCTACTGACCTCTACGACCGGCTACGGCGGCCTGCTCGAGTACTTCGGCAAGTCGGTGGCGGTCGACGGGACGACCGCCTTGGTCGGCGCGGAGTCGGACTACGTGACGGCCAGCGCCCAGGGTTCGGCCTACGTGTTCCGCCAGTACCCGAGCGGCTGGCAGCTCGAGGGTTTCCTGGTCGCGTCGGACGCGGCCGCGGACGATCGCTTCGGTCAGTCGGTGTCGCTCTCCGGGGACACCGCGGTGGTTGGCGCACACCAGGACGACGGAGCCCTCACGAACCAAGGCGGCGTGTACGTGTTCACCCGCACCGGCACGACCTGGAGCCAGCAGCAGAAGCTCACGCCGAGCGATGCCGCGCAGAACGACTACTTCGGTTGGTCGGTCGCCGTGACGGGGACGACTTTGGTGGCGGGGGCCTACAGCAAGACCGTCGGAGCCAACGTGGCTCAGGGCGCGGCCTACGTGTTCGAGCGCAGCGGCGCGGTGTGGTCCCAGCAGGCCAAGCTCACGGCCAGCGACGGCACCACCACCGACTACTTCGGGGGCAGCTCCTCCATCTCGGGAACGACTGCGGTCATCGGCGCCTACGGGGGCCCCGGCGTGACCACGACCGCCGGCGCTGCCTACGTCTACACGCGCAGCGGCGTGACCTGGACGCAGCAGACGAAGCTCACGGCCAGCGACGGAGCCAACGCAGATCAGTTCGGGTGGTCGGTGTCCATCCAGGGCAACACCGCCGTGGCGGGGGCGCCGTTCGCCAACGTGGGCGCGAACGTGGACCAGGGCGCCGCCTACGTCTTTCTGCGCAGCGGCACCACGTGGAGCCAGCAGCAGAAGCTGGCTGTCGGGGCAGCGGGAGATCGGGCAGGGAGCTCGGTCTCGGTCGACGTGAACACCGCGCTGGTGGGTGCGCCGAGACGTGACGGTGCGTTCGCGGATCAGGGCAACGCTTACGTCTTCGTGCGCTCGGGGGTGACCTGGTCTCTTCAAAGCTCTTTGAGCGTCCCCTTCGTCTCCGGCAAGCTCCCCGGTGACCTCGATCAGTTCGGCGGGGCGGTTTCGGTGAAAGGCGACGTCGCGCTGGTCGGTGCGGTCGGCGCCGACTACGACGTCGTGGCACAAGGTGTCGTGGCGGTCTTCACTCGCAGCGCAGCGAAGTGGGACAATGGCGTCCTGCTCACGGCTTGCGACGACGCCGAGGGCGCCGGCACCTCCGTGGCCGTGCTGGGGGACACGGCGCTGCTCGGTGCGCCGACCGAGGACATCGGCAACAACGCGACGCAGGGGGCGGGCTACGTCTTCGCACGCAGCGGCGTGACCTGGACCCGCCAGGCGCGCTTGGTGGCGAGCGACGGCGCTGCGACCGACCAGCTCGGTACCGGTGTGGCGCTGGGACCCGATTGGGCGCTGCTCGGCGCGGGCTCGGCCACGGTCGGGGCAAACGCCGATCAAGGTGCGGTCTACTCATTCGCGCGCAGCGGCACCACCTGGAGCCAGCAGCAGAAGCTCACCGCCAGCGATGGCGTCGCAGGTGACGCTTTCGGCGCCGCGGTGGCCGCCGCGGGCAACGACGCCATCATCGGCGCACCCCAGAGCGATCCCGGCGGCGCGGCGGCCCGGGGCTCGGCGTACGTGTTCACGCGCAGCGGCACGACCTGGAGCCAGCAACAAAAGCTCACGGCTAGCGACGGCGTCGCCGGCGATCAGCTCGGGGTCTCGGTGGGCATCGACGGCGGAACGGCCGTCGCCGGGGCACCTCTTGCCGACGTGTCGGGTAATGCCGACCGTGGTGCGGCCTACGTCTTTTCGCGCAGCGGAGTCACCTGGACCCAGCAACAGAAGCTCACCGCCGCCGATGGCGCGGCGAACCACCAATTCGGAGACTCCGTGGGCGTGCTGGGAAACACGGCTGCGGTCGGGGCACCGCTCGCTTCCGGCGCGATGACCACCACCGGCGCGGCCTACGTGTTCGTTCGCAGCGGTGCCACGTGGAGTCAACAGCAGAAGCTCGCAGCCAGTGACGGCAAGATCAACGAGCGGTTCGGCGACTCCCTGGCCGTCGTCTCGGAGGGTGTACTGGTAGGGGCCAGTGCCCGCGGTCCGGGCGGCGCAGCCCCGGGCGCGGCCTACGTCTACATTCGCAGCGGCGTAGCTTGGGCGGAGCGTGCGACGCTCGTCGCGAGCGACGGCTTGAACTTGGACCACTTCGGGAGCGCAGTCGCAATCAGCGGCGACACCGCGGTCCTGGGCGCGCCGGATGACGACTTCGATGCGCACTCGAGCCACGGCTCGGCCTACGTGTTTCGGGTCAAGGGGCTCGCCGGCCAGACCTGCGGCGCGCTCGACCAGTGCGACGCGAACTACTTCTGCGTCGATGGTGTGTGCTGCACTTCGGCCTGTCCGGGGCCCTGCGAAGTCTGTTCGGTGGCCCTCGGCGCGGTCGCCAACGGCCAGTGCACGGTGAAGCCTGCGAACAGCGCGCCCGACGTCGGTTGTCCGGGAGGTGCGCTCTGCAACGGAACCAGCGGTGCTTGCCCGGGTGGTTGCAGCAACGACACCAACTGCCCAGCCGGCAGCTACTGCAACGCAGCCGGCACGTGCCTGCCTTGGCGCGCGAACGGCCAGGCCTGCAATCCGGCGGCCGACTGCGCGGCGCCGGGCTGTCACGTTTGTCAGTCGAACTTCTGCGTCGACGGCTTCTGTTGCGACGGCGCGTGCAACGGCGGGCCCTGCGACCGCTGCAATTCGCCGGCGGGCACCTGCTCGTTGATCCCCAAGGGCGGCGACCCGCAGTCGAGCTGCAACGGGTACCAGTGCAATGGTACGGCCGCGGGCTGCGGCACCACGTGTTCCGCGCCTACGGACTGCTCCGCGGGCTACTTCTGCAATGCCGGCAACTGTGCCCCCAAGAAGGCACAAGGCGAAGACTGCGGCGCGCAAGCCGAGTGTCAAACGGGGCTCTTCTGCTCCGACGGTGTGTGTTGCGCGACGGCTTGTCAGGGCAAGTGCCAGGCCTGCAAAGCGGCCAACAAGGAGAATGGCACCGCCAGCGGAGTGTGCGAAGCCGCGAAGAAGGGCTCGAATCCCGGCGGTCTGTGCGTCAAGTCCAGCGATCCGTGCGGCGAGCAGGCGTCGTGCTCCGGTACGGACGGCGTCTGCGCCGTCGCCGCCTTCGCGACGTCGTGCGGGCCGACCACGTGTAACGGTACTGCGGTGAGCGGGAAGATCTGCGACGGCACGGGCACGTGCGTCGATCAGCAGAACGCCGAGTGTTCGCCCTACGTGTGCCAGGCCGGCTCTTGCACGAGCCCGTGCACGCAGGACCAACAGTGCGTGAGCGATCACTACTGCTCCGGCGGCTTCTGCGTGCCGAAGCTGACCAACGGGAAGGGCTGCTCGGCCACGAATCAGTGCACCTCGAGCTTCTGCGTGGACGGTGTGTGCTGCGATTCGCCGTGCAACGGCCAGTGCTCTGCGTGCGCAGAAATCGGCAGCGTCGGCACGTGCAAGGTGGTAACCGGCGCCCCGCGCGCGCCGCGGATCGACTGTACGGGAACGGGCGCGTGCAAGGGCCAGTGTGACGGCACGAACCCCAACGCTTGCGCCTTCCCGGGCAGCGCGACGACCTGTCAGGCGGCGAAGTGCACCGGCGACGTCTCGCAGCCCGCCGGCACCTGCGATGGCACTGGCAGCTGCACGCTGCCGGCGACCAGCAACTGCGCCCCGTACGGCTGTGATTCCGTCGCCGGGACCTGCAAGACGAGCTGCGCGGGCGACACGGATTGCAGTCAGGGCGCGACATGCAACACCACCACCGGCCAGTGCACGACCGGTGCTGCCACCTGCCTGGACGCGACGACGCTCAAGCTCGCCAACGGACAGACGCAATCCTGCGCGCCATACAAGTGTGTCGGTGGCGCCTGCCAGCAACAGTGTTCGACGCCCAGCGACTGCGCGACGGGCTACGTCTGCCAGGGCAACGCCTGCGTCGCCCAGGACGGTGGGACGGACGCTGGGACTGGCGGCACCGGCACTGGCGGCAGCGGCGGTAGCAGCTCCGGTGGCAGCGATGCGGGCGGCGCCTCGACGGGCGGCAGCTCCACTGGCGGCAAGAAGAGCGACAGCAGCGGCGACGACGGCGGCTGCGGGTGCCGGGTGCCTGCGCGAGAGCAGAGCTCGGGAGCGGCGTGGCTGGTCGCGCTCGGGCTCGCAGCAGCGATGCGGCGCAGGCGCGCATGCGGCTCGCGTGGGGAAGCCGCCTGAGCGCCTCTGGCTGGGCGCTCGACGCCAGAGCTCGGAGCGCCGAGCTCGCATCTGTTGCTCGTCTCGATAAGTCCTCGCAAGCTGGCAGCGCCGGCGTACGCTGCGTCACGTGAAGCTCGGCTACGCCGTCTCGGTGCTCTTGCTCGCTGCCAGTTGTTCCGACGTGTCGGAGTCCAACCCGGCGGATGCCAGCAGCTCGAGCGGGGGCAGCTCGGGTGCGAGCGGTGGCGTCGCCGGTGCCGGCGGAAGTGGAGCAGGAGCCAGCGGCAGCTCGGGCTCGGGCAGCGGCAGCTCGGGCTCGGGCGGCGGCAGCTCGGGTTCCGGTGGTTCCGGAGGCGACGACGCGGGCGCCGACGTGCTCACGAGCGACGCCTGCCCCAACGTCGCGCTGGCCCCGAAAGCCGATGCTTGGTCGATGCGGCTACCGAGCGCAGGGTTTGGGGGCATCGAGACCAAGAGTTCCGGAGGGCACACCGACGTGTTCTTGAAGAGCCCCACGGACTACACCCGAATCGGGGCGCGCCTCGACTGGGGCGGTACCGTGGTGTTCTTCGGCCTGAGCGCCAACCCCGGCTCGAACGTCATCGACGCCAACGACACCGGACGCGAACTGCAGATCGCCATCTACGATCCCACACGATCGCGACAGCCGTGCGCTTGGAACGCCTCCTGCCAGTCGTCGAGCGCGAGCTGCGGCAACTCCATCACGTTCTTGGGCTGGAATCCGGTGCAAGGAGGTGACGAGTGCAACCACGGCGCCAAGGTGATCTCGCAAGGCAAGGTCGGTGATGCCCTCGAGGTGGTCATCCAACCCTTGCAGTGGAACCCCGACTGGGAGGCGCAGGATTGCAAGCAGAGCGCTTGCGGCGCGGTCGGCGTTCCGGTTCAGGTCGAGTATCAGAGCCGCTTCCGCTTTCTGTCCGAGCACGTGGTCGAGGTCGAGACCGAAGTGCGGAGCAAGGAGAGCATCAGTCACCCATCGACCGTCCAAGAGTTCCCGACGCTGTACGTCTCGAACGGCAAGGCGGGACCGGACCTGCCGACGTTGCTCGACTCCGCAGGCACGACCATCACGCTTTCGACGCCCGGCAACGACGGCTTCTTGTACGGCAACTTCAGCTCACCCGCGCCGTGGGTCAGCTGGCAAGACTCGAGCAAGACCTATGGAGTCGGGCTCGCCATGGACCAGGGAGTGAAGAAGTTCCAGGGCTGGCGTGGCGCACCGCCCAGCGCGCCCTACTTCCACAACGTGAGGGCCGAGATGAGCTTCGGGCTTCCCGCCGGAGGCACCGTTCGCGGCCTGTCGTACCTCGCGCTCGGGGCCTTCGGCACCGTGAAGGCCGAGCTCGACGGCGTTCTGAAGAAGCGAGCGCCTTTCGGCAGCCTCGACGAGCCTGCTGGCGACGTGAAGCTCGCGTCAGGAAGCAACCTGAAGGTTTCGGGCTGGGCGCTCGACGGCGCAGAGGTCACGAGCGTCGAGGTGCAGCTCGACGGACAGACCCTCGCGACACTACCCGTCGACGTCGCTCGGCCCGACGTGTGCGCGATGTACCCCATGTACGCGGGCTGCCCCGCGCCTGGCTTCTCCGGCAACGTCTCCCTGGGCAGCGCGGCGCCCTGCCAAGTGTTGCGGCTCGTGGCCAAGGACGCCGACGGCAACTCGCAGATCCTCGGCGAGCGGCTGATCACACCTTAGAACCGTCGGTTCGGCGGCGGAATGCTCTCGCGGCCGGCTTCTCATCCATCAGTCGAGGCCGTCGGCGCCGATGAACGCACCGACTTGCCAGGTCGTGGCTTCGGCGCCGCCGGGAGCGCCGTGCTCGAGCAGCTCTCGAAGGCAGAGCAGGTAGCCGCCGATGCGAAGGCACGATCGTGCATCGACGCGATGCACGGCTTCGCGCGCGCCGAACACCGCCCCCTGGATGCGCTCGGCACCAAGCTCGGTGTGGAGGGCGCTCGAGTGGAGCACTGCGCTGCCGCCCCACGCGACGTCACCGCCGAGGGGTTGCTCGTCGGTTCCCACGTCGAAGCGTCCGACTAGAAGCAGGCCGGCGTGGCCGCGAAGCTCGAAGGCGCGCACGGGGTCTTCGCCGCCTTCGAAATGGTAGCCGAGCTCGAAGCGGGGGAGGGCGATGGCGGAGCTCAGCACCGAGCCGATGGCGGCGTAGCGCAAGGCGTAGCCTCCGCGGGCGAACAGGGCGTGGGGCGAGTAGGTGAAGATCGCTTGGTCGAGTGCGCTTCTGTCTTGGTCGGTCATCGATTGATAGAGCGCGCCGCTCGCGTAGGGATTGTCGCGCGTGGAGGCCAACGGAAAGCGGAAACCGGCCATGGCATCGTGGGAGACTCGGCCGTCGAGACCCGCGGTGCCGCCGCCGATGTCAGCCGCCAGAGCGAAGCGCAGGTACTTGTCGTGGCTCGGATACCAGCTCCGCAGGTAGACCTCGCTGAAGAAACCCGCGAGGCCCGAGAGATCGGTCGCGTGATGCCTGCGGCCGATCGCTCGAGTGAAGAGCGGAGTGAAGCCGAACGCGCCGCCTTCGACGTTCTCCACGGTCTTCCAGCCGCTGAAGAGGCCTTCGCCGACGTGGCGTTGGGGAGGCTTGGGCTTCCGCGGGATGGCGCCGGCGGGCTGCTCGCGCGCTTCGAACAGGTAGGCGGCTTCGCTGGGCGGGGTGTCCGAGATTCGCGAGGCCAGCTCGGGTACCGGCCTCTGGAAGCCGCTTCCGATCTCGGCGAGCTCGGCGAGCTTCCCGCAGGCCAGGGTTTCGCCGACATGGCAGAGCAGCGCGCAGGCGAGGGGATCGGACTCGTCGCAAGCCAGCGCGAAGCAGCGCGCGTGGTCTCCGAAGCAGTCGTTCGCGCGTTGGACGACCCGCTGACGCCCCGGCGTGTAGCGGAGCTCGAGCATGGCGCAGGCCACGGCGTCTCCGGCACGACACGCGCCCGCGAAAGTGGCGCGATCGCGCGGATCGTAGCTGGGCGGGAACGGGCGGCCGCCCGCGCCGGCGATACCGAGCAGCGCCAGGTCGAAGCAGCGATTCGTATCGCCGCCCTCGCACAGCTTCTTGCACGACCCCAGCTCGAAGCGGTCGCACATCTTCTCGAAAATGAGCCGCGCTCGCGCCGGGTCCTTCTGGACTTTGATGCCGTCCTCGTACCAGAGCCCCAGGCGGTAGCACTCGAACTGGTCGTCCCGGCAGGCCACCCAGTCGTCGCCGGAGGGACACACCGTCGCCGCACGGCTGCAGGCATCGTTCATGTCGCGCGGGTTGCCCACGTATTCGGCGGGCTTGCTCGAGCCGCAACCTGCTGACGCGGCGAGCGCCGCGGTGAGGACCGAGGTCGCGAACGAGTTGAGGCGCGATGCGGTCACGTGCGACCCGGCTCCGGAGACTTCGACACGCGAGAGGCAGGGAGCTTGGCGACCTTCATGGCTCGGACCTGCGTCGGGCAGGAGACTACCCGAGCGCCGGCGGTCGGAGGCGAATTGTCGAGCTGCGACCTTGGGAGTAGCCTGCGCTTCGTCCGATGCGCCGAGCATTCGTCGTGACGCTGCTCCTCGTTCTCGCGGGATGCCCGCGCCGCGAAGCACCTCGCGAGAGCCAGACGACCCCCGCGACGGTGACGCCGAGCGCCGCGCCGAGCGCCACGCTGCCGCCCAGCGCGTCCGCGCCGAACCCCAGCGCGCGCCGGGCCGTGGCGGCGATACCTTGCAAGGGAGTGGAGAAGGGGAAGCTCACCTCGATCGGTGCGCAAGCCGGCCAGTTCGCTGGGCTCGCCGTGGACGCGGGCAATGCGTACCTGCTCGCCTTCGATCAGCTGAACGCGCGTGCGACGCTGAAGCGCCTGCCTCGCGACGGCCGGAATGGCGCCATCGTCGGTGCCTCCAAAAGCCCAAGTCGCCCGGGAAGTCTGCGGGTGGACGAACGGGCGGCGTATTTCGTACACGGCAAGGAGCTGCGCAAAATCTCGCTCTCGGGCGGCGAAGCCACGACGCTGCTCGCCGACGTGAAGGGCCCCGTCGCCCTGGCAGAGCAAGCGCTCTGGGTCGTGCGCTGCAACGTCGCCGAAAAGAAGGACGAGCTCGTCAGCGTGTCGAGCGCCGGCGGTGAGCCCAGCGTGCGGGCCAGCTGGCCGCGGAGCGGCTCGGGGAAGGACTGTGACTACGGCGACATCGCCATCGACAAGAACGATTTCTTCCTGGGCGACGCAACCAACCGTCGCATCCTCGGGATCTCGCGTGCCGATGGCAGCCTGCGCGAGTTGTCGGTGAAGCAGCCATATCCGCAGCGCATCGCCATCGAGTCGGAGCATCTGGTGTTCCAGGCCTCGTCGGGCTTGTTCCGCGTCAAGAAGAGCGCAGGCCCAGCCGAGAAGATCAGCCGCTGGGGCGCGACGCCGTTCCACTTCTTCGCTTGGGACGATCACCAATTTTTCGTGTTCAATGGCGAAGCGTACGGAACGCGCCACACTCTCCTCGTGCTCCCGCCGAGCGGCGGCGAGGGGAAAGAGCTCGAATGGTTCGCCATCGCCGACGTGGTATCGGGCAGCGGAGTCTCCGACATCGCCGTGGACGATGCCTGCGTCTATCTGGCGAAGTACGTGGATCGGTACGTCGAGATCTTGGCGCGCCCGAAACCGTGAGCCGTGCGCCAACCGGTGGATCTCCCGCGCGAAAGTTGACGGAAGTCAACTCACGCACCCTCCGTGACCGACTGGCGAGCTTCAGCGAGCTTCACGAATGACGAGCGTCGAGAGCGTCATCGAGGTAGGGTCGAGCGTCGGGGTTCAATCGACTGTGGAGGGCTAGATGGCTCGTTTGACGGTGCAGGAGTTCTTGGCGAAGGTGGCTGGCGAGACGGCGTTCCGACAACAGCTCGGGCTGACCGACGAGATGGACCTGGACGACTTCCGCGCGAAGGCGGCAGCGGGCGGGTACGACTACACGAAGGAAGAGTTGCATCTCGCGACCCAAGCTCTCAGTGACCAACAGCTGGACGAAATCTCTGGCGGAGCGGGTCCCAAAGAGCCACCGGTCCCCCAGCCCGGCCTCAACATGTACAAGTTGGCCGGCGCCTCGCGTAAGTTCTGAGCGGACGCGACTGCGCGCACGCCATGGGCGCGACGCTCACCTCGCTCCGTCCGCGGGCCGACTTTCCCGTCGCGCTCGTGACCATGCCGTTTGGGCCGGCCCACGCGCCCTGCATCCAGATCGCTCTGCTCGCGTCCGTGGTTCGAGCGGCTGGCTTTCCGGCGCGCACGCTCCACCTGGACCTGGAGCTCGTGCGAGAAATCGGGACCGCCGAGTATCAGGCGATCGGGCTCGCGCGCGGACACCTTCTGGGTGAGTGGCTGTTTGCGCGGGCTGCTCACGGCGACGCGCCTCCGGCCGACGACGAGTACCTCGACCGCCTCGATCGCGCGCGCGGAGCCGCCGACGCCGAGCCGATCCCCATGGCGCGAGCGCGGCTTCTGGAGATCAAGAACGAAATCGTTCCGCGATATCTGGATGGCCTGCTCGAGCAGGTGCCGTGGGGTGACTTCGCCGTGGTCGGCTTCACCTCGACCTTCCAGCAGAACAACGCATCGCTCGCGTTGGCCACGGCGCTCAAGCGGCGCTATCCCGACCTCACGACCGTGTTCGGCGGCGCGGGCTTCGAAGTCGAAATGGGACTCGAGTTCACGCGCGCCTTCTCGTGCATCGACGCAGCGGTGATCGGCGAAGGAGAGGTCACGCTGGTGGAACTCTTGGACGCGCTGCGCGAACGCCGCGACCCCGCTTCGGTGCCCGGAGTCGTCGTTCGGCGACACGGCGGCGAGGTCACGAAGCTCCAGCTGCGGCCGCCCCGCGCGTCGCTAGACGATCTGCCGACGCCCGACTACGGCGAGTACTTCGAGCGCGCCGGTCGTCTCGGTCTTTCGGCGGAGGGGGTCAGCGTTCCGATCCCCTACGAGACGTCGCGAGGGTGTTGGTGGGGCCAGAAGCACCTGTGCACGTTCTGCGGTCTGAACCTGCACGACGCAGGCTATCGCTCCAAGAGCCCGGAACGAATTCTCGCCGAGATCGACGAGTTGTGCCAACGGCACCCGGGAATACATCTCGTGGCCGCGGACAACATCGTCGACTACCGCTACTTCCGCACGCTGTTCCCGGCGCTGGCAGCGCGCGCCAGCACCCCGCCCCTGTTTCTGGAAGTGAAGGCCAACCTCACGCGCGCGCAACTCGAGCTGCTCCGGCAGGCCGGCGTCGTCGGGCTGCAGCCCGGAATCGAATCGCTCAGCTCGCACGTCTTGCAGTTGATGCGCAAGGGTTCGACGGCGATCCAAAACGTGAACACCATGCGCTGGGCTCGGGCTCTGGGCATCGAGGTCATGTGGAATCTGCTGTGGGGGTTCCCTGGAGAGACCGGCGCGGACTACGCGAGCCTCGCCGAGCTCTTGCCCCTGCTGCACCACCTGCAACCTCCCCAAACGTGGGGTCGCCTCAAGCTCATGCGCTTCAGCCCGCTGTTCGTGGAGCGCGGTCGGTTTCCCGCCACGGTGCTTCGTCCCGACCCGGCGTACACCTACGTCTACCCGCCCTGCGTGGCGCTCGAAGAAGTTGCGTTCGTGTTCGAGCACGAGTTCGTCGAGGCCCTCCCGGACGACGCATACGTGACGACGCAGCGCGCGCTCGAGGACTGGTCCGCAGCGTGGCAAGCAGCGGAGCGCCCCACGCTCCTTTTCTGGACCTTCCCCGGTTTCGTGCGCATCGAAGACGCGCGACGCCCCGCGGAGCGCGCCGTGCACACGCTCGAGGGGCTGGCAGGTCGCGTCTACGCGGCGTGTGCCGAGCGCGGTCGAGCCCCCGGCGCCCTCGCGGAAGCGCTCGACGCTCCGGAACCAGAAGTGGAGCGGGTGTTGGAGGAGCTCGTGGCGCGGGGTCTCACGCTGCGGGACGGCGCCGCTTACCTGAGTCTGGCCATCCCGTCGACCCGACCCCGGATGGTCAGTCGCGCTGGGCGAGTCTTCATCAGCCAGACCACGGACGGGTGAGGCCCCCGCTCTGGGCCTCGGCGACGCGATCCTCGACAGTGAGAGCTGCTCGCACTGGCAAAACGCCCGGACGAGGTAGAATCGCCACATGCAGCATCGCTTCCTGCTTTTGGGCTCGGTCGGCATTCTGATGTGCGCCTGCGGCGGCGAGAGCTCATCCGATTCGGGCGCAGGGGGCGGTGGCACGGGAGCGACGGCGAGTAGCGGTGGAGCCCACACCGGCGGAGCCAACACGGGCGGAGCCTCGAGCGGAGGCTCGTCGAGCGGAGGCTCGTCGAGCGGAGGCAGCGCGGGCACGGCCAGCGGCGGCTCGGCGGGTCTCTCGAGCGGTGGTGGTGCTGGCGCAGGGAGCGGTGGTTCGGCAGGTGCGGCCGGCGGCAACTGCAAAGCCGAACCGAGCCAAGACTCCCAGTGCGTCGGCAAGCCGCCTCACTTCCATGCATGCTTCAACGGCGCGCCGTACGCGCCGCCAGCCGGCTGCGTGAACATCTACATCGGTAACGCCACCGACTTCTGGTGCTGTCCGTAGCTCCGTACCGCTCTCCGTCGCACAGACGGCCAATCCGCTTGTCCGTTCCGCGAAGCGCTGCGAACATCTCGAAACCAGCTCATGGCCCTCGCCGTCGATCTCGTGAATCCGATCCTCTCGCGGGACGCAGAGATGTCGCTGGGGCTGTTGTACGTGGCGGAGGCGGCCGAGCGCGCGGGTCACCGCGTGCGCGTGATGGACACGGGCTTCACGCGCTCGCCAGCTCACCTCTGGCCTCTGCTGGAGCGTTTCGCACCCGACGTAGTGGGCTTCACGACCATGAGCGTCACCTATCCGCAGTCGCTGCGTCTGGCCCGCGAGGTGAAGCGTCGTTTCGGCGCGAAGGTGGTCATGGGTGGCCCACACGCGACGCTCTACCCCGTCGACGTCGCCAGTCAGGAGTGGGTGGACGCCGCAGTGGTAGGGGATGGGGATCTCTCCTTCCCGAGCCTGCTCGACCACATCGAGCACGGGCGGACCACCTCCCTGCCCGGCGTGGCCCACACCTTGGGCGGCGAGCTCCGCTTCGATCCCGAAGTGCCGCGGGTCGCGGATCTCGACAGCCTGAGCTTTCCCGATCGCACACGTTACGACGCAGTCGAGGCCTACATCGCTGCGATGGGGCACTCCTATCTGTTCGGTCGCCGCGTGCTCACCATGATCACTTCCCGGGGTTGCCCCTGGGACTGCAGCTACTGCCAGCCCGTCCTCGATCACATCCACGGCAAGAAGGTCCGCATTCGTTCGACCGAGAACGTGGTCGCTGAGCTCGAATGGCTGAAGCAGCGCCACGGCATCGACGGCATCTGGTTCTGCGACGACACCTTCACCTTCGATTCGCGCTGGGTCACCGACCTGTGTCAGAAGATGATCGACCGCCGCCTCGCTCTCGGCTGGTCGTGCAACAGCCGCGTGGACACGGTGGACCGGAAGCTCTTGGCCATCATGGCCGAGGCCGGCTGCGAGCAGCTGCGCTTCGGGATGGAGTCGGGCTCGCAGATCCTGCTCGACCGGACCATGAACAAGCGCACCACCATTTCCGAGTGCGAGCAGGCGTTTGCCTGGGCCAAACAGGCGGGCATCAAGACCTGGGCTTACACCATGGTGGGCGGTCTCGACGAAACTCGGGACACCGTGAACGAGACGCGACGCATGCTGGAGAAGCTCGCCCCCGAGCACATCCAAATCACCATGCTGGCGCCCTTGCCCAAGACCTACTTCGCGGAGAAGCTCCACGAGCACAAGAGCTTGCGCGTCCTGCCCCACGGCTTCGACGACCTCAAGCTGTTCGACAAGTGCGTGGTGGACACGGACCTGCTCACGCACCGCGAAGTGAAGCTCTTGCAAGAGGAGCTCTACGCAGACCACCCGGGCTTCGACCCGGCGCGAGTCTCGCCGCGCGAGCGCCGAGCCTGGGCGCGTCGGCACTTCGACCACGTGCGCGCGTTGCTCGGGCTTCGACGCTTGCACCCGGAGATCGACCTGCCACCGACCTGGCGCCTGGGCGCCGAGGTGGTGCGCGCAGCCCTGGGCGCCATCCCCGCCCTCGACCCGCTTCGCACCCGCGCGCGGCGCGGCTTGAAGCGCGGCCTGATCAAGCTCCGCTACCGCGCCGATGGCACACTTCGCTTCGGTGCCGCGGAGCCGCCGAAGACCGACCCGATTCACGCGGCGGCGCGTCACGTACCCGCGCCCAGCGCAACGCGCGCATGCGGCGCTGCGTGAGTCGAGCCCGCCGTTCGTCACGACCTCGTGCCGGCGGAGGCTCGTCTCCGCCCGGCGAACGCGCCGAGAGCGACCCCGAGAGCCGCTGCGCCCCAGGGCGCGTCGTCACCGCCGGGCGTGCGGCACCCGCACGAGTTGGGTTTCGTCGTCGTGGGCAGCGACTTCGCAGAGGGTGTCGGAGGCGTGGGAGCGGACGCGGGCGTCCAGTCCTTGGGGACGCACACCGGCTTGGTCTCGCAAGTGAATCCCTCTTTGCACTTGCCCTCCTTGCACGGCCCGTCCGCTACGGCCGAATACGAAGCGCCTCGTGACGAGTCCGAAGTCCAGCGCCGCGCACACATCGGGTACGCGGTGCAAGTCTCCCCGCTCGCGCAGGTGGCGTCGGTGTTGCAGTTCGCCGGCGCGCAGCCTTGGAACACGTGGTTCGTCATCCCTCGTGTCCCGGGCGGGCAGTTCGACGGGGCAGGCGGCACTGCGTCGGCGAGTGCCCGCGTCACGGGCAGCAACGTGAAGGTGAGGATCGCCATGACGGCCGCTTCTCTGTAGATCATCCGTCCTCCGGTGCGCTGGCCCGCGCTCGGGCGCGCGCCCAGGCTAGAGCATTTCTCCGCGGGTCGCCCTGGTGCCGCCGACCGCCGCCCGACCGTCAGGCGCTGCTGGTCCGCGGTTCTTCGCGCCGCACGGCCGGAACGAGAAGCGCGGCGGCGAGGGCCGCACTCGCCGCAGAAACCCGGTCATTCTCGGCGGAACGGCGCTTGCTAGTGCGGGGGCATGCTCAAACGAATCACGCGGGGCGTCGTCGGTTCATGGCTCTGCTTCGGGCTCGCTGGCTGCGGGAGTGACCCGACCGACGCGAGCACTCACGCCGCACCGAGCTCGGGCGGTGTGCCGGGCTCTGGCGGGGGTGGGGGAGTGGCCGGGGGGATCGGAGAGCCCGTGACGGGAGGCACCGGAGGCGGAGGAAGTGCGTCGAGCTCCGGCGGCATCAAGCTGCACGGCGGCAACTACGTGTGGCCCGACATCAAGTACGACGACACCTACTCGACCTACCGACTGGACCACCCCGGCGTCCGTCAGAAGCTCCTCGACTTCATCGACACCATCAAGGACGAGCCGAACATCACTGGCGTGCAGGTGGCCGTGTATTGGAAGGCCCTGGAAGGCGACACGAAAGGTGACTATGGCGCGGGTTTCGCCTCCCTGGACATCGTGCTCGACCAGCTCGCCGCCTACGGGAAGCACTTGAATCTCTCGTTCTCGCCCCAGGTCTTCGGCGGCTTTGCTGCGGTCACGGACGTCTTTCCTCAATACGTCGTCGACGACTACGGCGTCACACCGACCGGGTTCGGCGAGCTGGGGGGCATGACCTCGCGCACCTGGCAGAAAGAGACGATGGATCAGATCATCCGGGTCGTGAAGGCGTACGGTGAGCGCTACGACGGCCACCCCGCGTTCGAGACCATCACCGGTGCAGAGACGTCCATGCAGGTACCCGACGGGCTCGATGGCTTCGGCAACCACGCTCTGCTCGAGCAGTTCCTGCGTCTGATCCCAGCGACGCGACAAGCGTTCCCTCACTCGGCGGTGCGCGTCGGTGCCAACGACATGTCGGGCGACGACTCGCTGTTGGTCGAGCTGATGGCCGCGTGTCAGGTCAACGCGTGCGCCGTCGGTGGCCCCGACATCTGGCCCGCCGACGTGACGCAAGCCGATCGCATCTTCGTAGGGCTGAACGCCAAGCACGAGTCCGTGTTCGCCGACTATCGCGACGTGATGCCTTGGCACGTGGAAGCGCAGTGGCAGTCGTTCGTGGGCGGCAAGGGCCAGCACTTCACCATGGCCGAACTGTTCGGCGCGGTGGAAGACGGTTACAGCGCCCCCATGTGCGACGAGTGGGACCCAAGCACGTACGCCTGCACCCACACGTTCGACTTCGCCCAACCGCCCATGAAGGCGCGCTACCTGACCTGGTACGCCAACACCTACGAGATGGACTCGCAGACGCTGACTTGGCAAGAAGAGATCCTGCCATTCCTCCGCACGCACGGCCCGGCACACGCCCAGGACTGCCCGAGCTCGTACCAGGCCTTCGGAGGCTGCAAGCTCGACTGACGCGCGCTGTGGGGGACGCACTGTCGAGGCGCCGCGCGCTGGTGGCCCCCGGCGAACCCTGCGACCTGCTCACGGGGTGAACGAGAACACCGACGCGGAGGAGGCGAATGGCGCGCACTTCCCGAAGGCCGGGAAAGTGCCGGTGGGCCAGCCATCCGCGCAGTCCGGGAGCAGGCTGTTGCACGGCTCGTGACAGCCAGCGCGCTCGGGTTTTCGGTAGAATGCGCGTTGGGCGGAGCAGTGGTGACCCCTCCAGCGTCGATCCTCCTGCCGGGACTCGATGGAACCGGCGAACTGTTCGAGCGATTCACGGCCGTCGCGCCGGCGACGTTTCCGGTTCGAGCTCTAGCGCTCCCGACCGATCGGGCTCGCGACTATTCGGAATTGGCCGAATGGGTGCAGGAACAGTTGCCCCCAGAGCCCGTCGCGTTGGTTGCAGAATCGTTCTCTGGTCCCATCGCGCTCATGGTTGCCAACCGCTGCCCGCGCATCGTCGCGGTCGTCCTTTGCGCGACATTCGTCGAGCCCCCGCTCTCCCGATGGTTCGCGGGTCTTTCCAGATTCGTTCCAACACGGCGGCCGCCGACTCTCGTGCTCGCGCTCCTTCTGACCGGAGGCGACCGTGGACTTGCGCGGGCAGTGCGACAGGCTCTCGACCGAGTTCCGGCGCGGCTGGTTTCGAGTCGTATCCAAAACGCGGTTCGCGTCGATGCGCGTGTCGAACTGGAGCGCCTTTCGCAGCCATTGCTTTGGCTGCACGCCAAGCAAGATCGCTTGATCCGATTTCCCAGCGCGGAAGCGATTCGTGCGCTCAAGCCGGCTGCGCGGGTCGTCGAAGTAGACGGCCCACACCTCTTGCTGCAGGCAAATCCAGCCGAAGCCTGGCGTCACATCGCGCCGTTCCTGGAGTCCGCCTCGAACGGCCGTGCGCAAGTCCGACGGTAGTTTCGAGCGCTGAGAATCCGGCCGACCGCGGCCCTCGGTGCCAGACCCCTGTCGTCGAACGCTTCCACTCGCGACGCCCCGGGAAGCGGAGAGGTGTCGACTCCGAGCGCCGACCCTTTGTTGGCGATTTGGGGATTACCAGTGGCTCTTCTCGCGGCGAGCTGGCGAGACGACCGTTCCGTGCTGGCTTCTTCGCTGCAGCTCGGCGAAGTCGAACGAATCGAACTTCCGTGCCTCAACCGCAGATCAGCGCGAGGCACGCCTTCCACGCCGCGCAGTCGGCGTTGTCGCCGGCGCACCCGTACAGCGCGTTCACGTACGGCATGCTGTCCTTCACGGTGTTGCATGCGAGCTCGCACTGCGGGTCACCTGCGTACGGGTTCGCGCAGGCGCCGGTCTTGCCCCACGCGGTGAAGTGCTCGCAAGCCGCCTTGCAGTCCACGTTCGCGTACTGGTTCGTGGTTGCAGTGCAATTGGACCCGCCGCCCGAACCTGCACTGGACCCCGCAGCCCCGCCGCTCGCCGACCCTGACGCGCCGCCCGTGCCGCCGCTCGCCGACCCTGACGCGCCGCCCGTGCCGCCGCTGCTGCCGCTGCTGCCTCCGGTGCCCGCGCCGG